>Ga0075424_100002259_pt1 | contig 17493 bp, 14 predicted proteins | sample SoiMethybrSBSTD3_FD_75301 | JGI IMG/M metagenome (GOLD analysis project Ga0075424, IMG submission 75301) | Bulk soil microbial communities from a Populus tree surrounding site in Tennessee, USA - Soil MetaG P. TD hybrid SBSTD3 | ecosystem: Environmental > Terrestrial > Soil > Tree plantation...
AAATCCGGGCGATGTTGCCGCAAAAGAGTCTCTGGATCGGCTGCAAGGCGCAGCTCTCGAAGGTGCCAAACCGGCCGCAGTCTCGTCGTCTACCGCTGACTCTGACGATCCCGCGAAAATCTCCGAGTACGAGGGTTACATGCGGGAAAGCCGCTTTAAAGAGGTTGAACCGCTACTCAACGAGTATGTCGAGCACCGGCCCAATTCTTCCTGGGGCTGGTACGCTCTCGGATATGCGCAGTTCGCCCAGCAGAAGATTGGCGAGTCGATTCAATCGTTGGCGAAATCGCTCCAACTCGACATCCGAAACGCCGAAGCGCACAAGATCCTTGGGCGCGACATGATGATGATTGGGCGCTTCGACACCGCACAAATTGAGTTTGAGCAAGGAATCAAATACAACTCCAAGTCCGCCGAAATGCATTACAACCTGGGGAAGCTTTTCTCCATGCAGGACAACTGGGAGAACGCCAGAAGAGAGTTCGAAGCCGCGCTTCGCATCGATTCTTCCTACATCGAGGCGATCGATGCTCTTGGACTCACTCTGGAGGCCTTGGGAGATGACGCGGGTGCAATCGCCAATTACCAAAAAGCCATCGAGTTGAACGAGGCGCGCAAAGGAAACTTCTCCTCCGCGCAGGTGAATCTCAGTGCCTATTACAACCGCACGAGCGATCCTGCCAAGGCTTTGGAGCAGGCCAACCAAGCGCTCGAAATCGACCCCAAATCCGATCGCGCGTGGTTTCAGAAGGGCAAAGCCGACGAAGCCCAAGGCCACCTCGAAGAGGCGGTGGATGCTGTGAACCGCGCGATATCGTTGAACTCGCGCGCCTCTTCTTACTACTACGTGCTCGCCGGTTTGTATCGAAAGCTGGGGAAGATGGAGGAGAGCCGAAAAGCGCTCGATTCATTCACTCGCCTGGACAAAGAGACTAACGAACTCGAGAAATTGCGTCGTAGCGCGAATCGCGGAGGGATGAGTTCGCCCCGACCCGGGGGCGAGCATGAGTAGCGGCATCCGCCGCTCTTCTTCTCGTCGCGAGTTCCTTCGGCTCCTGAGTAACGGGTTGGCCGTGTTGTCGGCAGGACCGATGCTGTGCTCGCGGAGCTCTGCTGCAGAGCTTGTCCTTCCTGTTTTCACTGACATCACTGAGAAAGCCGGTCTCGCCGGTGCACGCAACGTTTCTGGCAGCGTCGCCAACAAACAATTCCTGCTCGAGGAGATGGGCGGCGGCGTTGCGCTCTTCGACTACGACAATGACGGCTGGCTCGACGTCTTCCTCGTGAATGGCACGAGCCTCGATCCAGCAGTACGAAATCGGAATCCGACCAGCTATTTATTCCACAACAATCGCGACGGCACCTTCACGGACGTAACAAAAAAGGCAGGTCTGACTCGCTCGGGCTGGGGACAGGCTTGCTGTGTGGGCGATTACGACAACGACGGCAACGATGATCTATTTGTCAGCTACTGGGGACGAAGCGTTCTCTATCACAACAACGGTGACGGCACGTTTACCGATGTTTCCGAGAAAGCGGGGGTGGCGGGATCAGAATCTCGATGGGGGGCTGGCTGCTGCTTCCTTGATTACGATAAGGATGGCCATCTCGATCTTTTTGTCGCGAACTATCTGAATTTCGATCCCGCCCGGGCACCGAAGCCAGGGGAAGCAGTCTATTGCAACTACAACGACATTCCCGTCCCCTGCGGCCCTCAGGGTTTTTCGGGGGGCACGAACATTCTGTACCGCAATCGGGGAGATGGCACGTTTCAAGACGTGTCGGAAGAGTCGGGCATTGCGCGGCCACGCGGGCCGGCATCCATGGTGTTCGTCAACCGGAACTGGCAGCCGACAGGCTCGTACGGCATGGGGGCAGCTGCTGCCGACTTCGACAACGACGGCTGGCCGGATATTTACGTTGCCTGCGATAGCGCGCCGAGCTTGCTCTACCGTAACAATCACGACGGCACGTTTCGTGAGGTAGCCGTTCCAGCGGGCTGCGCGTTCGACGAGAATGGTGTTGCCCAGTCGGGGATGGGTGTGGCGGTAGGCGACTACGACGGCGATGGTTGGCTCGACATCGCGCGCACGAACTTCACAGATCAGCTCACAACGCTATACCGAAATTACAGCAAAGGAGCGTTTGAGGACTCCAGTATCAAGGCTGGCTTGGGCGTGAATCGCAAATATCTCGGTTTCGGCGTTGGGTTTCTCGACTACGACAACGACGGCTGGAAAGATTTGTTTATCGCCAACGGACACGTGTACTCGCAGATCGCCAACAAGAAATTGCACGTCACCTACAGGCAACCCAAAGTCCTGTATCGCAATCTGGGAAATGGGCGCTTCGAAGATGTTTCCGCGAAGGCAGGCCCCGGAGTACGAAATGAGAACCTGGGCCGCGGGTGTGCCTTCGGGGATTTCGACAACGATGGAGACGTGGACGTGATCCTCAATAACCTGGATGGTCCGCCTACTCTGTTACGCAACGATGGCGGCAATAAGAACAACTGGATCATGTTCAAGTGCGTGGGCACGCGCTCGAATCGCTCTGCAATCGGCACTCGAATTAGAGTGACTGCCGGGGAACATACCCAGATTGACGAGGTAATGAGCGGCTCCAGCTACTATTCGCAAAACGACTTCCGTCTGCATTTTGGTCTTGGGCGCGTCTCGAAGGCCGATCGCGTGGACGTTACCTGGCCGTCTGGGGCGAAGGAAAGCTTCGCCAATCTCTCCGCCAACCAACTTTATGTTCTTGAAGAGATGAAGGGAATCCGTAACAACCAGAACACCAACCGGGGCTAGGCATGCGGAAGGATTTCCATCGGCGGAATGGCTTGCTGGCGTGCTGCGCGCTCGTGGTTGTTTTTGTTGCCGCTGCACCTCCTGCCGAAGTGCAGTTCACGGACATCACCCAAAGCGCCGGCATCAACTTTAAGGACGAGAATTCCGCCACATCGAACAAGTACTTGATTGAGACCATGGGAGGCGGCGTCGCTTTCCTCGATTACGACAATGATGGCCGGCTGGATATTTTTTTCGTGAACGGGGCCAAGATCGATGACCCCATGCCTGAGGGCAAGCTTCCCGACAAGTCCGAAAAAAAATACTGGAACCGGCTTTATCACCAGAACGCCGATGGAACGTTCACCGACGTGACAGAAAAAGCTGGCCTCACAGGCATGCCGCAAAACCACTATGGCATGGGCGTAGCCGTTGGAGACTACGACAACGACGGGTTTGAGGATATTTACGTCACCAACTACGGCAGCAACACGCTCTACCACAACAACGGGGACGGCACGTTCACGGATGTCACAAAAAAGGCTGGCGTCGCCGGTGGCGACTGGAGCGCCAGCGCTGGTTTCTTCGACTACGACAATGATGGCAAGCTGGACCTCTTTGTCACTCGCTATGTGAACTGGACCTTCAAAACCAATCGCTACTGTGGAGAGCATCGCCCGGGCTACCGGGCCTATTGCCACCCGGACAACTACGATGGCGTGACCAACATTCTGTATCACAACAACGGCGATGGCACCTTCACGGACGTCTCAACAAAGGCAGGCGTCGCCAATCCCAACGGCAAGGGACTGGGCGTTTCTTTCGCAGACTATGACGGCGACGGTTTCACAGATGTATTCGTCGCCAATGACTCAGTGCAATGTTTCCTGTACCACAACAATGGCAACGGAACCTTTACTGAAGTCGGACTGCTCGCGGGCGTTGGTTACAATGAGGACGGCAAGGCCTTCGCCGGGATGGGTGCCGATTTCACGGACTTCGATAATGATGGCAAGCCCGACGTCGTTGTCACTGATCTCTCCAACGAACGCTACATGCTCTTTCGGAACAATGGCGATGGCAGCTTTCGCGACATCACGAACGCCTCGGGCCTGGGAGGCGCGACCCTGGCGTTCTCAGGGTGGAGCACGCATCTGTTCGATTATGACAATGACGGCTGGAAGGATTTGTTCGTCGCGCAGGGCCATGTGATGGATACCATCGAGCGGACCTCGCCCAATTTGAAATATATGCAGCCGCCCTTGCTTTTGCGAAACGAGTCTGGGCGCTTCAAGCGAGTCATGCTGGGACCAGCTTTTGAGATGGACTGGGCCGGCCGGGGTGCCGCTTTCGGGGACATCGACAACGATGGCGATATCGATATCATCATCAGCAACGTAGGCCAGAAAGCGGTCCTGCTGCGCAATGATGGTGGGAACCGCAATCACTGGCTAGGAATCAAGACCATCGGCAAGAAATCGAACCGCGACGGCATTGGAGGCCGTGTGAAAGTCGTTTCGGCTTCCGGCCAAACGCAGCACTTCACCGTTAACACGGCAGTGGGCTACTTGTCCGCAAGCGACAAGAGGCTAATCGTGGGACTAGGCAGCGATCTGACCGCAAAGCTGGTCGAAGTTCGGTGGCCTTCCGGGATTGTGCAGAAATTCGAAAACGTGAAATCGGATCAAATGCTCGAAGCGACCGAGCCCGCCCAATGATCACCCGCCGCAGATTGATTGCGACCATGGCCGGCACTGCAGGCGCACTTGTGACTGGACTTGTCCCTCCTGCATTTGGCCAAGGCGTCTCATCCCGCGGCGTGAAGGCACAGCCGCGCGGAAAACCATCGGGGCGCCCCTTCCTGTCACGGCTCACCGACGTCGCGCAGCAAGCGGGACTCACGCGACCAATCATCTATGGCGCCGTTGAGAGCAAGAGCTACATCGTCGAGGTTGTCGGCTGTGGTGTCGCTTTCATTGATTATGACAACGACAGTTGGCAGGACCTCTTCATCCTGAGCGGCACGCGGCTGGAAGGCGCCCCGCAGGGTACGACGAATCGCCTGTACAAAAACAATCGCGACGGGACGTTCACCGACGTCACCGCCAAGTCTGGCTTGGAGCACACGGGATGGGCCTCCGCCGTCACCGTCGGTGATTACGACAACGACGGCTTCGACGACCTCTTTATTACTTACTATGGTCAGAACGTCCTCTACCACAACAACGGGGATGGCACGTTCACTGACGTAACCGAGAAAGCAGGGCTGCGTCAGGAGGCGGTCCATTACGGTTCCGGGTGCAGTTGGGTGGATTACGATCGCGATGGCCGGCTCGACCTGTTCGTCGCAAACTACCTCAGCACCACCATCGAAAAGCTTCCCAAGCCGGGCGAAAACGCCGATTGCACATGGAAGGGCGTTCCCGTGAATTGCGGTCCCCGGGGACTTCCACCCGGCTTCGTTCAGTTGTTTCACAACAACGGCGATGGAACCTTCACGGATGTGAGCAAATCTTCGGGAGTCTCCGCCGCAACGGGTGCCTATCCCATGACCGTGGTGGCCGCGGACTACGACAACGACGGGTGGCCTGACATCTACGTGGCTTGCGATTCCACGCCCAGCTGGCTGTTTCGCAACCAGCACGACGGCACCTTCCGAGAAGAGGGGCTGGAGCGCGGTGTGGCGCTGAGTGAAGACGGCATGGAACAGGCTGGCATGGGAGTCGGCGTCGGTGACTACGATCTCGATGGAAGTCTCGACATCTTCAAGACTCACTTTGCGGACGACACGAATGTTCTCTATCGCAACGATGGGAAAGGCAACTTCGATGACGTAACGATCCGGGCAGGCATTGGCGTTGAGACCCGTTACGTCGCGTGGGGAACGGGCGTCGTTGATCTCGACAACGACGGCTTTCCTGACCTGTTTGTGGCGACCGGCAGTGTCTATCCGGAAGTTGAGCGGCGTCTACCGGCGTATCCATTCCGGACTCCGCGCCTGGTGTTCCGCAATCTGGGCGATGGGAGATTCGAAGAACTATTAGAGGAAGCGGGAAGTGGAGTCACGGCTCCGCACGCGAGCCGCGGCTGCGCGTTTGGCGATTTTGACAATGACGGCGATATGGACATCCTCGTGATGAACATGAACGAACCTCCGTCTCTACTGCGCAATGATGTCTCGGGAAAGAACCACTGGCTCAAAGTTCAATTGGTGGGGGTGAAGTCCAATCGCAGTGCCATTGGTTCACGGGTTACGGCGCAGTATGGCAACCGTCGCCAGGCGCAGGAAGTCACGGCCCAAGCAAGCTTCTACTCGGCCAATGATCGGCGCCTGCACTTCGGACTGGGCACAGAAGCCACGGTTGATCTCACCGTTCGTTGGACAAATGGAACGACGCAAGCCTTTCCCAAAGTGGCAGCGGATCAACTCGTGGTGATCCGGGAAGGGGAAGGAATTATTCGCAAGCAGAAATTTCGCTAGTAAGTAAGCCCTCACGGTCGACCGCCCGGCCGATCGCCTGTCTAAGCCTCAGGCGACACGATCCTTTGCTCCCGAAGCTCCCGACGCCTTGGCACAATGTGCGCAACAGAAAATCTGCCAGCAGCTTCAACGCCGTGTCCAATCACTCGGCAAGAACAGTGATCACAGGTAGGTGCCAACCGCTGAATCGCACATTCGAAACTGTCGAATGTGTGCCGCGTGCCATAAAAAACGACGTCAAACGTCTTGTCATAGTCATTCCCGCACACTTCGCAGTTGGCCATAGAAAACTCCTGGTGTCTGTCTTCGGATTTCTGGATCCACGAAGTAGTTAGGTGCTCTCCGTTTACGAGTCGGTTGTGCCTATTTTTGCGACCCATTCCTGGAACTTCCCCGTTAGTGGTTTATCCAAAGACGGAGCCATTCGGCTTGGCCCCCGAAACACCTCGGCATGTGTGATGCCGCTCACATGCGGGCATCTCTGTGCGTGATTAAATCGGTTCGCCTAGAGGTGTGCACTAAAACTGGAATGGCACTTTCTCGGTGGAAATTGCAGCAAGCATCAGGAGAGTGACGATCAGATCCAATACCGAAATATCGGGGAAAGTGGGAATATCCGGCTGGTGCTCCCGTCTGGTGCTGCTCTTCTTTCTGTCGTGCACACCAAGAGTCTCGGCTCTCCCGGCTCCTGGAGCATGGGTTCCGGTTCGCTGGACCGGCGGGCCACTAGAGCTCGCCTGGCGAACCCAGGTGAAAACGCTTCCCGCCGATCCTGCCGTGCGCGATGCCCTCGCCCACTGGTACGAACCCGCTACGCTTGGTCTTCTTGAGGACTCGCCCGCAAACTGCCTGCTGGTCACCTGGAGCGCGCCCGCCGATGCGGGTGTCCACGCCAAGCAACAGCAACTCGTAAAGGTCTATGCGGAGGCAGCTCACAAGCGCGGTCTCGCGGTGCTTGGGCTTGTCTATGCGGCAGGCGATGCGTCGAAAATCGCTGCGGAAGCGGAACGCGGTGCGCTTGATGGGCTCGTGTTAGACGGCAAATTCGCTTCGGAATTCACTGCCGCCTTGCGAAAAGTCGCCGGCTCCATGCTGGTCGTGGAGATCGCGGATCAAGCGGCGTCACTGCGGTGGAAGCCTGCACCGATCATCGCCGTCGCGGGGGTGTCTCCAAGCGCTCGCAATCTGTCGGAAATGGGCATCCGCGGTGCGCCGTCAAGTGAGCCCTGGATCCAGTCGAACATCTGGCTGGTGCGATCGTTCGCTTTCGGCTCGCCTTCACCTCAGGTATGGATCAGCAGCCAGCTCGAGAACGCCTCGACCATCGATTATGCGCGGGCGGTCGCCGATGCTGCCGCCGCCGGCGGCCGCTGGATCGTCTCGCTCGACGATGTTCTTCGCGCCAAACTGCTCGCTCGCGATGGCTCGGTGCTAGAAGCATGGCGCCGTCTCTCTAGCTATCTGAAATTCGCCGAAAGTCACACTGCCTCGCGCGACCTTGCTCCATACGGGAATGTCGGCATTGTGCTCGATCCGGCGAAAACGAATCAGGTTCTGGCAGACGAGTACTTGAACCTCGCGGCACGCCGCCAAATTCCTTACCGAGTCGTGGCGCGTTCCGGGCTGACCACCGCTGCAGTCGCGAACTTCCGGGCGCTCGTGATTACCGAACTCGATCCGCCCTCTGCGTCCGAGCGCAAACTGCTGCAAGATTTCGCTGAGAACGGCGGCCTTGTGATCGCTGGTCCCTCTTGGGGCGGCGCTCCAAAGACGGAGCCGTTCGTCGAGGTCCAGGTCGGAAAGGGCCGTGTGATTGTTTACAAAGATCCAGATCCCGAGGCGGTGGCGCGCGATCTCAAAGAGCTGTTCTCGGACGACGATCTCGGCGTCGTCCCGTTCAATGTGCCGTCAGTGATCACATTTGCAAGCGGAGGCAGTCCCGGACAACCGCTGCTCGTGCAGCTACTCAACTATTTCGACCATCCGGTGGAGGCGATCACGCTTCGGGTAACTGGGAAGTTCGGCTCGGCTCGCCTGGAAACACCCGAGGGCGTGGCGGTGGATCTTCCGCTGCGGGATGCTGATGGGAAAACGGAAGTGACGATTCCGAAGCTCGTATTGTGGGGTGCGGTTTCGCTGAAATAGGTATTCGGTGGACTCATTAAAGGAGACACGACCATGAGACAAGGTGTGACGCGGCGCGATTGGCTGGCACTTTCTGGTCTTGCAGTAGGCGCAATGGCAGTGCGGCCGGCCCAAGGGGCTCGGGCTGTATCGACGGCACCGGCAGAACCGGTGTCCGTCGCCAAGGTCCGCACCTATGACCAGGACCTGACAACTCAATTCCGGAAGATGTTCGATCAGATCGGCGGTATCGATAGCCAAGTCAAAGGGAAGACGGTCGGCATCAAAGTCAATCTGACCGGTGGCGGAGGGTTCCCAGGGTACACAGCGGGCGACACGCATTGGGTCCATCCCCGTGTGGTGGGCGCAGTGGTCGCGGCGTTCGGAGCACTCGGTGCGAAGCGCATCCGCATTCTCGAAAGTGCCGGCGGCCGCAAGCCCGGCTACAAGCTTGAAGACAAGTTGCTCTCGGGAGGTTGGGACGTAAATACCATCCGCAATGCTGCGCCATTGGTCGAATTCGAAGATACCAACGCGCTCGGCCAAGGAAAGCAATACTCTCTGCTGAAAGTCCAGGGCAAACCTTATGTGTTCCCAGCCTTTCAGTTGAATCACTCCTATGAGGATTGCGATTTCTTCGTGAGCCTGGGCAAGATGAAGAACCACGAAGAAATGGGGCTCACCATCTGCATCAAGAACCTGTTCGGCATCACGCCGCTGGGCGTATATGGCAACCGGGAGACGGTATTCCACTATGGACAGGTGCAGGCACCTGCCGGCGCACCTGCTGAGATCGATCCGAAATCGAACCGATACGAAGGTTGGAGGCTTCCTCGCATTCTGGTTGACATTCTCGGGGCACGCCCGGTGGACCTCGCCATCGCCGACGGCATCGTCTCGATGGTCGGTGGCGAAGGCCCGTGGGTGCTGGGCTCGAAGCCCGCTCATCCGGGAATACTCGTCGTCGGCAGAAACTGCGTAAATACGGACGCCGTGGCCGCGGCCACCATGGGCTACAACCCCCGCGCCGCAAGGAATGAGGCACCGTTCCGTGTGTTCAAAGATCCCAAGTCACATCCTCCGGAGCAGTTACAACCCGGAGATGAGATGTTCCAATACGCGGACAACATGATGCTTCTGGCCGAGGCCGCGGGACTTGGGTCGGCGGACCTCAATAAGATCGATGTGCGCGGCGTGCCAGTCAAGGACGCGATGTTCGATTACGAAGCCTTCTGGAAAAACCAGATGCCGAAGGAGCAATCCTGAAGCGTTTATTGCTCGCTCTGTTCGTAGCGGTTCCGCTGGCGCGAGCAACCGAACCGCTGCGGATGGAAAGAAGCACGGATGCCATGGGGGCGACGTTTTCCATCGTACTCTATAGCTCCGATGGGGCTTCCATGAACCAGGCGATTGATGCCGCCTTTGAGGAAGCGCATCGCCTGGATGCGCTGCTCTCCAATTACCGGCGCGAGAGCGAATGGAGCCGTATCAATCGAGACGCGGCCGCGCGTCCGGTGGAAGTCTCGCCCGAATTGTTCCGTCTCCTGTCCGACTGCATCGAGTACAGCCGTGCGAGCGAAGGCACCTTCGATCTGACCGTCGGCCCACTCATGCGCGCCTGGGGCTTTTTCGGCGGAAATCGTCATGCTCCATCCGGCGACGAAATCGGTAAGGCACTTGAACTGGTGGGACACCAGCACGTGCAACTGAACGCAGAGAAGCGAATCGTACGCTTCGATCGTCCCGGAGTAGAGATCGATCCGGGCGGAATGGGCAAGGGTTACGCCGTCGATCGCATGGTCGAGGTACTGCGCGCACGGGGTATTCGCAACGCGCTCGTTGCCGCGTCCGGCAGCAGCATTTTCGGTATGGGCAACCCTCCCGAGGAACTTCGCGGATGGCCCATCAACATTGCCGATCCGTGGGATCACCGGAAGAACGCGGCCCAGGTATTCCTCAAAGACATGTCTCTCTCCACGTCGGGCAGCTACGAGAAATCATTCCGTATCGGCGGGCACCGTTACTCGCACATCATGGATCCGCGCCGGGGCGTTCCGGCCGAAAACGCTCTCCAGGTAACGGTTATTGCGCCCCGCGCCATCGATAGCGAGGTCTGGGCGAAGCCCTACTTCATCCAGGGATCTGGCTGGACCGCGGGACACAAGCCGAAGGCCTGGCGAGTGCTCTACTGCGAAAACACTCCCGGTGCTGCATGTTCGTGGGTGGAGCAGGCCGGGAGTATTGAGTCGCGATGAAAGAGATTCTTGGTTGCGGACGGCGCGGATCCGCGTTCAATCGCGGAGAAAGCCACTACTGCCAGACGTCTCGATTGTGTCGCAGAATGCGTGCGCTGGAGACGCTAAGGGAGTCCACAGGGACAGATGGTGAACACTCCGGCCCGCAGCACGCCGGGGTATAGGTTAGTGATGTCCTCCTGCCATGCCTCCATCCTCTCCTTCATGCGTGTCAATCGAAATCAGGAATGCGTTGCGGTCGGTGTAGGAGAATTGGTGGCCCTGAGTATCGGCCCTATGCTCAATGGAGCGGTAGAGTTCGAAGCCATCGTTGTTCTGGGCGCCGAAGTATTTCACGTTCTTCAAGACGACTCCCTTGCCATCAGCGCCGGGTTCGCGTTTTAGTTTCATTTTCGCAAGTTGGCCGTCACCAAGTTTGGCCTCCACGATGTCGCCCGTACGGGTGATCTCAATCGGGGCTTCCTGCACTTTCAGCTCGCCCCACTCCAGGCCGTAGGTCTTCAGAATCATGGGCGCAAGTGCCTCGCGCTGCTCTTTGGTGGTGGATGGATCGAACGACACTACCACCCACTCGCCTTTCTTGTTCGTGCCCCATTCATCACCCAGATCGCCGGTGAGCCAGTACTTGGCTCCGGTCAGCGTGGTACTGCCCGAGTGTCCTTCGCGGACTTTCACCGCCATGTTGAACTCGCAATGCGGGTATTCGGCATGCTTGTTGAAGTAACACTGGCAAAACGAATGGCAACTGCAGGCTTCGACATAGTCGGCTTTCATTCGCCATTTGGGTTTCGCTGGGGTTGAAGCCATCAGCACGAATGCGCAAATTGTGAGAAGTCCTATGCGCTTCCACTTCTTCATAGCCTGTCTCCTTGTTGTAGCTAAGGAATCGAAGTTCTGCGAAGGTATTTAAGTCCCCCACTTCATCTCGCCGAGTAGTTCCTGGCCCAGCCCTCATACGCCAGAACACCATGCCTATGTTTTTTCGTGCCTACCGTCTCTGCTAGAATTTCGAGCCACATGGGGCGTGCGGTCCTGCCTACGCCATGTGCCGTTGAATGGCATGTAATACCTGGACCCGCCACGCTGTGTCTTTAAGGACCGATCAAAGTTTTTTCAAATCGCTTTAAAACTTCGTATGTCGCTGCAATCGCAGGTCCTTTATGAATTCGGCCCATTCAAGCTGAGTCCTGCCCAGCACCTCTTGGCGGAAGGGACGAAGAGAGTTCCGCTAACGCCCAAAGCGTTTCAGATACTGTTGGCGCTGGTCGAGAGCCAGGGGCAGATAGTGAGCAAGGAGGAACTGCTCCAGAAAGTCTGGCCGGATACGTTTGTGGAAGAAGCTACGCTCGCCCAGAACGTCTTCACCCTGCGGAGAGTACTGAAAGACGATCGAGGAACCTCGCATTACATTGAAACAGTCCCCAAGCGCGGATACCGTTTTGTCGCAAGGGTGACAGAGACTGCGTCGAAAGTTCATGGGACTGGACGTGGGCGCGACGCTGGAACTCCAGCACGTCAGGAAATCCGTTTCTGTTCCACGCGCGACGGCGTCCGCATTGCGTGGGCGAGCGTCGGTTCGGGCTATCCGCTCGTGAAGGCCGCCAACTGGCTCAATCATCTGGACTATGAGTGGGAAAGCCCCGTCTGGAAGCACTGGATTGCGGAGCTGACAAAGCACCACCGCTTCGTCCGCTACGACGAACGCGGCAATGGCTTGTCGGACAGAGAAGTAAAGGATATCTCTCTCGAGGCCTGGGTGCAGGACCTCGAGACGGTGGTGGATTCAGCTGGTCTTGACCGGTTTGCGCTGATGGGGATCTCGCAGGGCGGGGCTCCGGCGATCACCTATGCCGTACGGCATCCGGAGCGAGTGAGTCACCTGGTTCTGATAGGTTCGTATAGCCGTGGCTGGGAGTACAGAGACAATCCGGAGGCTCTGAAAGCCCGCCATGCGTTTGAAACGCTGGTGCGTCTGGATTGGGGAACTAAGAATCCCGCCTTTTCTTTCAATTTTGCCAACCTTTACGTGCCAGAAAACGCCACGCACGAACACGAGGAATGGTTCAACGACTTACGCCGGGTGTCAGCGTCCCCCGAAAATGCGGCCCGCATTATGGAAGCGTGTGACCAGATCAACGTACGTCGGCTGCTCCCGTCGATCTCCGTTCCAACCATCGTGTTTCACAGCGATCGCGATCGCGCCGTGTCGTCCGACGAAGGCCGAATCCTGGCTGCAGAGATTCCAAATGCGAGGTTTGTTCCGTTGTCGAGCGCCAATCACCTTCTTCTGGCAGATGAACCTGCCTGGAGAGTCTTCGTCGAAGAACTCGGGAAATTCTTGGGGTGGTAGGTAACAGACAGCACGTCTTGGTGGGTTATGACGGGAGCTGCACCGTTCTGAGCATGGAACTACTACAGTTTTACTACAGCCGATACGCGACGACCGCGTAGTTAAGTGGACAGGTTTTCCCCAGCATTCCTGCCTGATACCAGGGCATCCTGTGGCGGGGCCTTTACAGATCACGCTGTGAGAAGCGGCGGACGGCGATTGCTAGCGCGATTGTCATATACAGCGCGGCGTAAAAGACCATCGGCATGCTGGGGACGGAGAGAGTGCTGAAAGGAGAAACCCGCATTGCATTCGCCAGCGGCGATTGCATTTCAAAGGCTGCACGGCGCCACAACGCCTCGCTGGGCATGACCATGCTGGCGATCACACCAACCGTGACGGCGCGCGGGGTCTGCGTAATCGCTCCCAATTGCTCGATCCAGCCTCCGATGAATGCGAGCCCATGCAGGCCGAGCGCCAGTATCCCGCTTGTCAAGGTTGAGAAATAGGCGGCAAAAGCAAACGTGACTGAAAGGAGTACCACACTTTCCATCCATATGAGCAGGAAACCTGACAACAGATGACGAGCAGTGACGTTTGCCATGAAGTAGGTTACGGCATTCACGCCGCCCACCATAATTGCGATGTACGCGGTGAGCATCCCGACGAAGCCAACCCACTTCCCCATCAGCACCTGCCAACGTGGAACCGGCTTGGTCGCAACCGCCTGAATCGTTCCGGACGCGATTTCACCCGAGAGCGTATCAACTGACGTGAGAATTGTCATGAGCACGGCGAGAAGATCGACGGCGTAGAGGGCCATGGTAAGCATGGTGAAGGAGATCTCGCGCCGCAGGATAGGGCTCATTCCATGCCTCGCAAAATCTTTTGCCTGGAAATGAAGCCCAGTACCAAAGAGGATGAGAAAGGCGCAACCTGCGGCAAGCGCCATCCATAGCATTTTCTTTCGTGCCGCCTCGCGGAACGTGACCGCGGCCATGATCCAAATGCCCATCACATCCCCCTATCGCTGCCAACAATTTGCAGGAATCTTTCTTCGAGCGAAAGCCGCTGCGGAGCAACCTCATAAATGTCAGCGCCTGCTGAGGCAAGGTAACGGACAACCTCAGGCAGCACCGCATTCGATGAAAGTGAAAACGCCAGGCGCCCGCCATCGTACCGTGCGGAAGACGTCCACTGCGCGAGTCCTTTCACCATCTCAGCCGTTACATTACAGGCGCGAATCAGCACTGTGTTTTGTTCGGCGGCCTCAATGTCGAGTGTGCGGGTCTCCACCACCTCCCCATCCTTGATAAAGGCTACCCGATCGCACGTAATCTCTACCTCACCCAGCAAATGGGAATTGAGCACGACGGTTGCCCCGCGATCGCGTTGGGCCTTAATGATGTCGCGGACCATTCGGCGGCCAAAAGGATCGAGGCCAGAGGTTGGTTCGTCGAGAAAGATCAGTTCAGGGTTGTTGAGCAGAGCTTGCGCCAAGCCGATACGTTGCAACATTCCCTTGGAGAACTCTTGCAGGCGCTTGTCACGATGCGGCGTGAGTCCTACTAGATCGAGGAGCGATGGAATACGCTCGCGCAGCAAACCTTGCGACATACCATAGAGGCGGCCATGTAACTTAAGGAGCTCGGCGGGTGTAAGCCAGTCGTAGAAACGGAAGTGCTCGGGAAGGAAACCGACCTTGCTCCGCGCCTTTACGTCGCCGGCCGGCCGCCCGAGGATCTCTGCCTCACCGCTCGTGGGAAATGCCAGCCCAAGGAGCATTTTTACCGACGTGCTTTTGCCTGCGCCATTTGGACCCAAAAAGCCGAACACCTCACCCCGAGGAACATCCAGGGTGAGGTTTCGCACAGCCACTTTGCCGCTGAAGACTTTGCGAAGTCCACGCGTGCGGATGGCGAGATCAGAGGACCGGGTCATCTCTATAGGATCATCCGGGATCACTCTACCGACGGATCACCTCAAGGACGCGACGAGAGTGAGCGCATCGGACGAAGTGCCACGCCCCATCAGGGAGTGGATTACTCCATTCTTGATCCACAACAAACTATACCGATTCCCCTGTGATAGCGTTTCTGTGATTAGCGTGCCTTCGACACCATCCACGCTGACATTTTCAGAGGAGCTTGAATTGCGCGGGATCGGAACTACCAATGTGGAGGACCAATCGACGGTCTGACAGAAGGAATGCGCTTCCGCCGGACTCATGCCAGCTAGCTCCAAAGCCGCCTCGGCAATTTCCGACATGTTGAGTTCGGGCGGAACGCTTACGGTTGGGCTGGGTGCTTGTACCAGGTACGTGCAGTTGGTGCTCTTGGTGTCAGCCATGCGTTCCATCTTGCGCTCGGCTAGCTCTTCCGCACGGGACTGGGGATTCGAATCTCTGGATCGGCCCCGCACTGGGCAGTCACCGTACATGGAGAAGACGATTTTCGGTATGTGGACCGCAACCAATGCGCCATTCGCCGATTCGGGAATTCGGATATCGGAACGTCCGACCTCGTCCAGCAGGGTTTCAATGCGGTCCCGATTTACGGTCATCTGAAACGCTGTCTCCCCAATGACCTCCACTCGTTGGGGTGCTCCTAGATTGCCGATGGTTCGAATTGGGTAACCGGTCAACTGCGCGGCTTGGGTCACTGTTGGAACGACTTCGGGCTTGCCCGGATCCATAGTGACCACAACGTTGTCGGCAAAGAACTGGTTGATCAACTTATAGGGACGCGAATCAGGTTCGCTGCCGGACATCAGCGTCGTGGGATCAATTGAGACAACCGTAATCTTCTGGACCCGGAGCATCGCTAACACTCTTTGCGCCAAGAGCCGGACTGGACCGACGCCAACAAGAATCGCGACGGCCACCGCTGCGGCTGCCAAGCCCCACGCAGGACGCCAGCGGGGTGCAAACAGGCGATTAATCCAGGAAGGTTTAGGTTCTGGCACCGTCCCGAACTGAGCGCTGAATTGCGCATATGCCGCTGCTGGGTCACGCTCGCCTTCTTTCGACGCGAGGCTCGCCAACAACTCCTGGGTACGTGCCGTTTCGGCGGTCAACTTTTCAAAGCGTGAACGACAATCGGCGCACACGGCGAGATGCTGGTTCACCGCTTGCAGTTCCGATCCGTCCAGTTCGGCGTCGAGACGAGCGCGAAGAATTCCATCATGAAGACAAGTCATAAATCCTCCTCGTTCGGATGAAGTGCGATGTAGCGATCGCGGAACTCCTCCTCCGCACGGTTCAACATGGTGCCGATGCTGATGGCTTTCACTCCGAGGGTGTCGGCAATCTCCTTGTAGGACAAGCCAGCAGAACGCAAGATCAGAAGTTGAGCTTGCGCTGGCTTGAGAAGCGAGAGCACTTGCCTGACTCTTCGACATCTTTCCTCACGCAAGAGGTCGTCGAGTGGTCCGGCTTGGGTATTCTCCCGCGCCATCCGGCTCGCGGCCTCCTCGTGCTGACGGCGCCGGCCAGACATGCGCAGAGTATCGACGCCTAGATTCGTCGCCGTACGGTAGAGCCAACCACCGACGTTGCCATCGGTCTGCAATGTGGGCTGGCGGTATAGACGCCAGAAGGCATCGTTGGCCACGTCATCCGCCTGCGCGCGATCGCCGAGGAGGCGCACCAAAATGTCGACGATTCGGGCATAGTGCTGCTGAAAAATTGCCCGAAAATAAGCTTCGTCCCAATGCTCCGCCGAACTCTCTTTCAAGGCCATGGAGCGACTCAGTGTCTGCGCGGTTCCCACGATAGCGCCAGCCTTCAGACTCACAAACCTAAAACGACGCTCGGCGGCAATTTGTGACAATTTGGAGAATTTTGCTCAATTGAGAGAGGACCATACAGTCGCCTCGCTTGCACTATTTGTCATAGTGCGTTGTCGATGGAGACTCTTGGTCGGAACTCTCTTTAGAGCTGGCGAGGCATCCGGAACTTTCGCTCTTCCAAACTACGAAAGTGTTCGTTGACACTACGAATATATTCGTAGTAGTCTCTCAGCATGGCCAACCGACCGTCGCAGAAACCGACGCCCTCTGAACTGGAAATCCTCCGAGTGCTCTGGGAACGCGGCCCGTCCACCGTTCGAGAAGTCCACGAGACGCTTAGCACCAAAAAACCAATCGGCTATACGAGCGTCTTAAAGTTCATGCAGATCATGACCACGAAGGGCACTGTCCGGCGGGATGAAGAGCAGCGCGCACATGTTTATGAGGCGGTCCACCCTGCCGAAAAAACCAAGCGCCAACTGGCCGCCGACGTTTTGCAACGCGTCTTCGGCGGCTCTGCCAGTCAACTGATGATGCATGCTCTTGCCGGTCGCAAAACTTCCCCCGAAGAAATCGAAGCAATCCGCAGGCTCTTGAACGAATACGAGGGGAAATAGGCATGAACCTGCTCATGCAGTGGCTCGCTCCCGAGACTGTGCGCCTCATTGCCCTCGCCCTGATTCATTTCATGTGGCAGGGCGCCGTGCTCGCTGCTTTTGCTTATGC
>Ga0075424_100002261_pt1 | contig 17491 bp, 19 predicted proteins | sample SoiMethybrSBSTD3_FD_75301 | JGI IMG/M metagenome (GOLD analysis project Ga0075424, IMG submission 75301) | Bulk soil microbial communities from a Populus tree surrounding site in Tennessee, USA - Soil MetaG P. TD hybrid SBSTD3 | ecosystem: Environmental > Terrestrial > Soil > Tree plantation...
CGGACGCCGCCACGCGCGGCGATTCGTCGCTTAACGAGCCAGAAATGCCGATTGCCATCACGGAGCTCTTGACTCGATCAGTGAAGGACGCGCTGGACAAGGCCGGGCTGCCCTCGCTTGACGAGATCGCGTGGGAAGTGCCGCGCGAGGAGACGCACGGAGACTACGCCACCAATTCCGCGCTCACCCTCGCGCGCGTGGCCAAGCAGCCGCCGCGGAAGATCGCCGACGCCATCAAGGCGAACTTTCCCCCCACGCCGATGGTGGTGAAGCTCGAGGTGGCGGGGCCGGGATTCCTGAACGTCTTCCTCGCTCCCGAGTGGTGCGCGGAGGCCCTCCGCGGCATCCTCGCCGACGGCCGCGCCTACGGGACGAGCCAGGCGGGCCTAGGCCAGCGCGTCCTCCTCGAGTTCGTCTCCGCCAATCCCACGGGGCCACTGGTCATCGTCAATGCGCGCGCGGCCGCGGTGGGCGACGCGCTGGCCCGCATCCTTCGCGCGCAGGGCTATGTCGTCCAGTCTCAGTTCTACGTGAACGACGCGGGCAATCAGTTCCGGGCGCTCGCGCGCTCGGTCGACGTGCGGCTCCGCCAGACGCTCGGCCAAGCCGTCGAGCTGCCCGAGAACTCCTATCCGGGCGAGTACCTCGTGGATCTCGTGGCGAAGTGGCTCGCCCGCGACCCCACGGGCATGCGCGCGCTCGCCGCCTTGCCGGAGGAGACGCGCCTCGAGACGCTGGGACGCCGGGCGGTGGCCGAGATGGTCGCCGGCCAGCGGGCGGTGCTCGAGGCCTACGGCACACACTTCGATCAGTGGGCGTACGAGGAGGCCGACGTGCGGAAGAGCGGGCTGCCCGAGCGGGCCATCGCCGAGCTCACCGCGGCGGGGCACACCTACGAGGAGGACGGCGCCCTCTGGTTCCGCTCCACCGCCTTTGGCGACGACAAGGACCGCGTGCTGCGCAGGTCGGACGGCGAGCTGACCTACTTCGGGGTGGACATCGCCTTTCATCACTTCGGCAAGTTCGGGCGGGCGGACTGGGCCGTCGATTTTCTCGGCCCCGATCACCACGGCTACATCCAGCGCATGAAGGCGGCCATGACCGCCCTCGGCCACGGTGGCGATCGCTACGATGCCCTCGTCGTCCAGCTCGTGACCCTCCTGCGCGACGGACAGCCCGTGCGCATGTCCAAGCGGCGCGGCGAGTTCGTGCTCATGGAGGAGCTCCTCGAAGAGGTGGGGAAGGACGCGGCGCGCTTCACCTTCCTCACGCGGCGCCACGACAGCCCCCTCGACTTCGACCTCGCGGTGGCGACCCGGCAGTCCGCCGACAACCCGGTCTTCTACGTCCAGTACGTGCACGCCCGCGTGTCGAGCCTGTTCCGGGCCGCCACCGAGCAGCAGATCGTCCTGCCCCCGTGGGACCAGGTCGATTTCCGGCCGCTCGCGCTTCCCGAGGAGCAGACGCTCATCAAGCGGCTGCTCCAGTTTCCGAGCATCGTGGCGGGCGCCGCGCGCGCGCGAGAGCCGCATCGCATCGCGTACTACCTGAGCGAGCTCGCCGGCCTCTATCACCCGTACTACAAGTTCCGCCGGGTCATCACCGAGGACCGCGCGCTGACCCTCGCGCGTCTCGGCCTCGCCGCCGCGGTGGGGCAGGTGGTGCGGAATGGCCTCGAGCTGCTGGGCGTCTCCGCGCCGGAGAGCATGTGATGCCCGTGCGCTCCGCGTCGCGAGGACGATCGAGAACCGGCACGCCGTGGCTCCAGTGGATCGCCCTCCTGAGCGCGGCGACGGTGATCATGGGGCTCACCTTCGCCCTCGGCATCCTCGTGGGGCGCCAGTGGGGACGCCCCGCCTCCGCCGCCCTCGCCGACAGCGCGCCCCGCAAGACGGTGCCTCCGGGGAAGCGCGGCGGGCTGGTGGGCAGCGACGTCGAGGCGCCGTCCGTCGACCAGAAGCTCACCTTCTACCAGACGCTCACCGCGCCGCTGGGTCGCGGCTCCGCCGACGCCTCGCCGCGCCGCGACGAGAAGCCGAAGACGCCGGCCGCCACGGAAGCAGGCCGAAGCGATGCCGCGCCGCATCCTTATCCCTATGCGACCCGCGGCGAAACCACCGTGGAAAGGCCCGCGCACGCGGATCTGCCGTCCGCGACGAACAAGACCGCGCAGGCGGCCGCGGAAGCGGCGGGGCCGTGGGCAGTGCAGGCCGCCGCGTTCAAGACCCAGGCCCAGGCCGATGCGCTTCAGAAGCAGCTCAAGAAGTCGGGGTTCGACGCCTACGTGGCGCCCGCCGCGGCCGCCGACGGTCAGACGAACTACCGCGTGCGCATCGGCACCTTCAAGAGCAAGGCCGAGGCCCAGCGCGTCGCCGACCGCGTGCGCGGCGAGCGCTCGCTGGCCGCCTTCATCACGCCCAAGTAGGACGGACGCCGCCGATCCATGCCCCAACGGCCCGGCGGCGTGCTCATCTCGCGCGAGGAGATCGCCGCGCGCGTGGTCGAGCTCGGCCAGTCCATCTCGCGCGAGCACGGGGGCGGGGTGCCGCTCCTCGTGGGCGTGCTCAAGGGCGCGGCGGTCTTCATGGCCGACCTGATCCGCGCCATCCCCTCGCCGGTGGCCATCGACTTCATGGCCGTGTCCTCCTACGGCCCCGCCACGCGCTCCTCGGGCGCGGTGCGCCTCACCGCGGACCTCTCCGTGTCCATCGAGGGCCGCGACGTGATCCTGGTGGAGGACATCGTGGACAGCGGCCGGACCATCCACTACCTGCGGCGCAACCTCGAGACCCGCCACCCCCGGAGCCTCGAGGTGTGCACGCTTCTCGACAAGATCGAGCGGCGGCAGGTCGAGACGACCCTCGACTACGTGGGCTTCGTGATCCCCGACCGCTTCGTGGTGGGCTACGGCTTCGACCTGGCGGGACACTACCGGGGGCTGCCCGAGATTCACGCCCTGGAGGACTAGCGAGGCCTGTTTTTGCCTCGTTTTGCCCTCGGAAAAGGGGTGCCGGGGGCCCCGGCTCCGTCGTGGACCGCTATGCTATACTCAAACCGCTATGAATTCGCCCTTCTACAAGAATCTCGCCCTCTGGATGGTCATCGGGCTCATCGTTCTCGTCCTCTTCAACGTCTTCCAGGCGAGCCAGCCCTCCAGCGGCAAGATGGTCTTCTCGGACTTCCTCAAGCGGGTCGAGTCGGGTGAGGTGAAGGAAGTCCTGATCCGCGGCAAGGCGGTCACCGGCAAGCTGGGTGACGGCAGCACCTTCCGGACCTTCACCGCCGAGTATCCCGATCTCGTCAAGCTTCTTCGCGACAAGGGCGTGAAGATCGCCGTGGAGCCCGAGGACAGCAATCCCTGGTACGCCTACGTGCTCCAGTGGGTGCCCATGCTCCTCTTCATCGGCGTGTGGATCTTCTTCATGCGCCAGATGCAGGGCGGCGGCGCCAAGGCGCTCTCGTTCGGCAAGGCGCGGGCGCGGCTCATCTCGGAGAAACAGAACAAGGTCACCTTCCAGGACGTGGCGGGCGTGGAGGAAGCGAAGGAGGAGCTGCGCGAGATCATCGAGTTCCTCAAGGATCCGCCCAAGTTCCAGAAGCTCGGCGGCAAGATCCCCAAGGGCGTGCTCCTCGTCGGCCCTCCGGGCACGGGCAAGACGCTCCTCGCCAAGGCCATCGCCGGCGAGGCCAACGTGCCCTTCTTCTCCATCTCGGGCTCGGACTTCGTGGAGATGTTCGTGGGGGTGGGCGCCTCGCGCGTGCGCGATCTCTTCGAGCAGGGCAAGAAGCACGCGCCCTGCATCATCTTCATGGACGAGATCGACGCGGTGGGACGCCACCGCGGCGCCGGTCTGGGCGGCGGCCACGACGAGCGCGAGCAGACCCTCAACCAGCTCCTCGTGGAGATGGACGGCTTCGAGACCAACGAGGGCGTGATCCTGATCGCCGCCACCAACCGACCCGACGTCCTCGATCCGGCGCTGCTGCGTCCCGGACGCTTCGACCGGCAGGTGGTGGTGGCGCGGCCCGACGTGAAGGGCCGCGAGGAAATCCTCAAGGTGCACGCCCGCCGCATCCCGCTGGCCCCGAACGTGGATCTGATGGTCCTGGCCCGCGGCACCTCGGGATTCTCCGGAGCGGATCTCGCCAACCTCGTCAACGAGGCGGCGCTCCTCGCGGCGCGGCAGGACAAGAAGACCGTCGAGATGATCGATTTCGAGAACGCCAAGGACAAGGTCCTCATGGGCGTGGAGCGTCGCTCCATCATCATCCCCGACGCGGAGAAGCGGACCACCGCCTATCACGAGGGCGGGCACGCGCTGGTCGCCTATCTCCTTCCCGGCGCCGATCCGCTCCACAAGGTGACGATCATCCCGCGCGGGCGGGCCCTCGGCCTGACCATGCAGCTCCCCACCGACGACCGCTACAGCTACTCCAAGGAGTTCCTCGTCAACCAGATCACCATTCTCCTGGGTGGCCGCGCCGCCGAGGAGATCGTGTTCCAGCAGCAGACCACGGGCGCCGGCAACGATCTCGAGAAGGCGACGGAGATGGCGCGCAAGATGGTCTGCGAGTGGGGCATGTCGGACAAGATGGGTCCGCTCACCTTCGGCAAGGCAGAGGAGCACATCTTCCTCGGCCGCGAAGTGTCCCGCCCCAAGGACTACAGCGAGGAGACGGCGATCCTGATCGACTCCGAGATCAAGCGCATCGTGATGGATTCCGCGTCGCGGGCGAAGCAGCTCCTCGACTCGAACCTCGAAAAGCTCCATGCGCTGGCCCGGGCCCTGCTCGAGCGCGAGACGCTGGACGGCGAGGAGATTCACCGCATCCTGGCCACCCGTCCGTTCCAGGAAGCCCCCGCTCCCGCCTGATCCGGCCTCTCCACCACCGGGCTCGAGCCTCGGCCCGGTCGCTGCCGTGCGTCCGCTGTCTCCACCTCCATATTCTCTTGCAGGCGCCGCCGCAATTCGGGAGCGTGAGTGGTTGCCGGCAATGGTATTTTTGTGAGCGTGATCTCCCCCGTCCGCGCGGCCTTGGCAGGGGTGCATGTGGGCGATGGTCTGCCCGTGGCCGTGATCGGGGCCCTCAACGTGGGCCCGGGATCCTTCTACGCCGGCTCGGTGGTGACGCGGGCCGACGACCTGCTCCGCGCCGCCGAGCGCATGGTGAGCCAGGGCGCGGCGCTCCTCGACGTGGGCGCGCGCTCCACTGCGCCGTATCTCTCCGACGCCATCTCCGCCGCCGAGGAGGCCGATCGCCTCGCCTCGGCCATCGGCCACATCGCGGACAAGCTCGGCGTGGCCGTGTCCGCCGACACGAGCCGCGTGGAGCCGGCCCGCGCCGCCCTCGAGGCGGGCGCCACCGTCATCAACGACGTGCGCGGTCTCGCCGAGGATCCGGGCCTCGCCGCGCTCGTGGCGAGCGCCGGCGCCGGCCTCATCGTCATGGCCTCCGAGACAGGCGCGCGCCGGCCGGGCTCGGCCGTGGACACCGTCGTCGACGTCCTCGCGGAGAGCCTCCAGGTTGCCGCCCGGGCCGGCATCGAGCCGGAGCGCATCGTCGTCGATCCGGGCATCGGCTTCTTCCGGCAGCGCGGCGTGGCATGGCACGAGTGGGACTGCGCGGTCCTCGCGGGGCTCGGGCGGCTGCGTGTCCTCGGCCGGCCCGTGTGCGTCGGCGCCTCGCGCAAGTCCTTCATCGGCGAGATCGCGGGCGAGCCCGATCCCGCGCGGCGCCTCCCCGGTTCGCTGGCTGCCGCGGCGGCCGCCGTCCTCGCGGGGGCCCACCTGATCCGCGCCCACGACGTGGCCGAGACGGTGCAGGCAGTGCGGGTGGCCGAGGCGGTGCGCCACGCGCGGGGCGAGGTCTAGCATGTGGCCTGCGCTCCAGGCCTTCCGCCTGCGCGATGCCATCGACATCCTGCTCGTGGCCATCGTGCTCTACCGCGTCTTCGTCATGTTCAAGGAGACGCGCGCCGTGCAGATGCTCCTGGGGCTGGGCGCCCTCATGGCCGCCTCGTTCTTCGCCCATCGCTTCGAGCTCTACGGCACGAGCTGGATCCTCGACAACTTCTGGTCCTTCTGGGTCCTCGCCCTCATCGTGCTCTTCCAGCCGGAGCTGCGGCGGGCTCTCGCCCAGTTCGGCCAGAACCCCTTCTTCCGCGCCATGACGCGCGCGGGGCGCGAGCAGCAGAGCCATCTCCTCGACGAGGTGGTGAAGGCGGCGGAGTCGCTGGCCGCCAAGCGTATCGGCGGCCTCATGGTGCTGGAGCGGTCGACGGGCCTGCGCAACTACGCCGAGCTCGGGGTGCCCCTCGACGCCCTCGTCTCCGCCGATCTCCTGGAGAGCCTCTTCCTCCCGTACTCGCCGCTGCACGACGGGGCCGTGTTCATCCGTTCCGGACGCGTGGCGGCGGCGGGCGGCTTCCTGCCGCTGTCGCGCAATGCGCAGCTCGGGCGCGCCATGGGCACCCGGCATCGCGCGGCCCTCGGGCTCAGCGAGGAGACGGACGCCGTCGTCCTCGTGGTATCGGAGGAGACGGGCCGCATCTCCCTCGCCGTGGAGGGGCGCTTCGACAGCCCGCCGGACCACGACGCCCTTCGCCACCGTCTCGCCGAGCTCTTCTCGCTCGAGGCCGCCCCTGCGCCCGCCCAGCAGCCCTGGTGGGAGCCCGCGCGAGACTGGCTGAGGAAGTGACGCCGTGGTCCTCGCCTGGCTCGTGCATCACTGGGAGCTCAAGCTGCTCGCCCTGGCCTTCTCCGCCGCGCTCTGGGTGTTCGTGATGAGCTCGGAGAAGACCAACGTGACCCTGCCCCTGCCCGTCGAGCTCGACGCCGTGCCCGCGGGGCTCATGGTGACGAGCGAGCGCCCGGACACTGTCGATGTCCAGCTCCACGGGCTGCGCTCCGCGCTCCTGCGCGTCTCCCCGGACGCCCTCCGCGTGCGGATCAACCTCGCCGGCTCGCGCCCCGGCGAGGTGGTGGTGGGCCTCGCCCCCGATCAGATCGTGGTTCCCCCCGGCGTGAGCGTGATTCGGATCACCCCCTCCGTCGTGCGAGTCGGCTTGGCCCAAGAGCGCTGATGGGGCGCCTCTTCGGCACGGACGGCATCCGCGGCCTCGCCAACGAGGAGCCGCTGACGACGGAGCTGGCCTTCCGTCTCGGCCGCCAGCTCGTGGCCACCCTGCTCGAGCACCATGGCCTGCCCAAGGTGCGCCTCGTCGTGGGGCGTGACACGCGGCTGTCCGGACCCATGATCGAGGGCGCCCTCGTCTCGGGCGCGCTCTCTGCAGGCGGCGACGTGTTCACCACGGGCGTGCTCCCCACGCCGGGCATCGCCTACCTCACCCGGAGCCTGGAAGCCCAGGGCGGCGTCGTCCTCTCCGCCTCGCACAATCCCTTCCAGGACAACGGCATCAAGATCTTCTCCTCGGAGGGTGCGAAGTTCCCCGACGCGTGGGAGGGCGAGATCGAGGCACGCCTCGCCGACGGCGATCGCGCCCCCAAGCCGACGGGGAGCGCGGTGGGACGCCTCGTCCACTACGACCGCGCGGAGAGCGACTACATCGCCAAAGTGCGCCAGACCTTCCCCTACGACCTGGGCGGCCTCATCGTGGCCCTCGATTGCGCTCATGGGGCGACCTATCGCGTGGCGCCGCGCCTCTTCCGCGCGCTCGGGGCGCGGGTGGTGGTGCTCGCCGCGCGCCCCGACGGCCTCAACATCAACCACCACTCTGGCGCGATGCACCCCGAGCGGCTCGCGCGCCGCGTGCCGATGGTGGGCGCCCACGTAGGGCTCGCCTTCGACGGCGACGGCGACCGCCTCATCGCCGTCGACGAGCGGGGCGAGATACGCGACGGCGACTACGCGCTGGCTATCTGCGGCCGCCACCTGGGCGCGGGGCGCCGGCTCAAGGGCGACGTGGTCGTCACCACCGTCATGGCCAATCTCGGGCTCGACCGCGCCCTCGGCGAGAAGGGCATCCGCAGCGTGAAGACCCAGGTGGGCGACCGCTACGTGCTCGAAGAGATGTTGCGGGTGGGGGCGAGCCTGGGCGGGGAGCAGTCGGGGCACCTCCTCTTCCTGGACCACGCGCCCACGGGTGACGGCATCCTCTCCGCGCTCCAGCTCCTCACCGTGATGCGGGAGACGGGGCAGCCCTTCTCCGCCCTGGCCGCGTGCCTGACGAAGTTCCCCCAGGTGCTCGTGAACGTGGCCGTGCGGGAGAAGCCGGCGCTCGCCTCCATCCCCGGGTTGGCGGAGCGGCAGGCCGCCCACGAGACGCAGATGGGCCCGGCCGGGCGCATCCTCCTGCGTTATTCCGGCACGGAGAACCTCGCCCGCGTGATGGTGGAGGGCGAGGACCGCACGCACATCGAGACCATCGCCGCCGAGCTCTCCGGCATCATCAAGCAGGCCATCGGCCCACGATGACGGACGTGAAGGGCGTGGGTGTGGACCTCGCGCAGATTCCCCGGCTCCGCCGCGTCGTCGAGCGCTGGGACGAGCGCTTCCTGCGCCGCGTGTTCACCGACGAGGAGATCGCCTACTGCCGCCGGCGCCGTGATCCGATCCCGCACCTGGCCGCTCGCTTCGCTGCCAAGGAGGCGACCCTGAAGGCCCTCGGCACCGGGCTCAGCATGGGCGTGAACTGGCGGGAGCTCGAGGTGCGCCGCGAGCGAGGCCAGGCGCCGACCATGGTGCTGACGGGACGCACCCGGGCCATCGCCCGCGCCAAGGGCGCCTCGCGCGTGCTGCTCTCCCTCACGCACGATGGCGACTACGCGATGGCCCAGGCCCTCCTCGTCGGGGACGCAGGAGATGCGGCGTCGGGGCGCGCCTAGTCTCGTCCTCGCCCTCGCGCTCGGATTGTCGGGCTGCGCGGGCGTCATCGGAGGCAAGGAGTCTGTGCCCACCGTCGAGAGCTCGCGACCCTCGTCCCCGGGGACGTCGGTGAACCTGGGAGCGGGGAGCCTCAGCGTCGTCAAGGGCCGCCCGGGCTACGTCATCGGCGCGCCCCACGGCACCACCGACAGCGCCACGGACGTGATCGGCCTAGAGCTCGCCCGGCGCACGGGCTTTGGCTCCGCAGTGGCCACCGGCTTCGGCAAGCTCGACACGGAGGGGCGCCGGTACAACGTGAACCGGCCCACGGAGAGCGTGGCCGGCGCCTCCCCCGGCTCGGAGCGCGAGACGGAGGCGGCCCGCCGGGTCTTCGAGGCCTACGACCGCTCCGTCGCAGAGGCGAGCCAGGGCCCGCTGCGCCTCTACGTCGAGGTGCACGGCAATGCCCACCAGGACACGGTGGGGCGGATGGAGATCGCCACCGTCGGGCTCAGCAAGGAGGACGCCTGGCAGGTGAAGACGCTTCTCGAGCTGATCCGCGACGCTCATCTCCGCGGCCAGCCCGAGACGCCGCGCCTCGAGATCTTCGTGGAGCCGGTGGACACCCTCCGTTACTCCGCCTCCGCCTCGAAGTCGGGAGGCATGCTCGGGCGCTCGGAGAAGTCCCTCCACGTCGAGCTGCCGAGGGTCGCGCGCACCTCCTCGCGGGAGGCCTACACCGTCGTGCTCGGGGACTTCCTCTCGCAGTGGGCGGACCTGTTGACCGCGTCGCGCGGCCGCTAGCATGCAGCCCATCTTCACCGCGGCGGAGATGCGGGCGCTCGACGCCCGCGCCATCGAGACCCTTGGCATCGCCGGTCCCCGGCTCATGGAGAACGCCGGGCGGGGCGCCGCCGCCATCATCGCGCGCGAGTGGGCGCCCGTGGGCGGCAAGCAGGTGCTCGTGCTCTGCGGGCGCGGCAACAACGGCGGCGACGGCTTCGTGGTCGCGCGCCACCTCCGCGCCAAGGGGGCGCGCCTCCGCGTGCTCCTGGCCGGGCGCCGCGGCGACCTCAAGGGCGACGCCGCGCAGGCGCTCGGGCGCTGGCGGGGCAAGGTCGAGGAGATCGGCGACGACAGTGGGCTGAGCGTGCTCGCCCGCGCCTTCGCCGAGGCTGATCTCGTGGTGGACGCCTTGCTCGGCACGGGCTCCACGGGAGGGGCGCGCGGCGTCACCGCCCAGATCATCGAGCAGCTCAACCGTGCGGCAGGCCGCGACGGCTTGCCCGTGATCGCCCTCGACCTGCCCTCCGGTCTCGGCTCCGACGACGGCGCAGTGCCGGGCCCCGCGGTGCGGGCAACGCTCACGCCCACCTTCGCGGGCCTGAAGCGGTCGCTCCTCCTGCACCCGGCATGCGAGCACGCGGGGCGCGTGGTCGTCGTGCCCATCGGCGTGCCGCAGCCCGAGGTGGATCGGGGCGTGACGACCTTCCTCCTCGAGGACGGCGACGTCCGTCCGCACTTTCCGCGGCGTCCCGCGGAGGCGCACAAGGGCAGCTACGGCCATCTCCTCGTGATCGCGGGCTCGGTGGGCAAGACGGGCGCCGCCGCGCTCGCCGGGCGCTCCGCGCTGCGGAGCGGGGTGGGCCTCTGCACGGTCGCCACGCCGGCGTCCCAGCAGCCCATCGTGGCGGGCTTCAGCATGGAGACCATGACCGAGCCCATCTCCGAGACGGCGGCGCAGTCGCTCGCCGTGAAGGCGCGCGAGCATCTGATCGACCTCGGCATGCAGCGCGACGCGGTCGCCCTCGGCCCCGGCATCTCCCTCGATCCCGAGACGCAGGCGCTGGCCCGCGCGCTGGTGGCGGAGGTGCCGCGGCCCATGGTGGTCGACGCCGACGCCCTCTCCGCGTTGGCGGGACACCTCGATCTCCTGGAGCAGGTGCCCGCGCCTCGCGTCCTCACCCCGCATCCGGGGGAGATGGCGCGGATGCTCGGGGTGAGCATCGCCCAGGTCCAGGCCGATCGCATCGAGATGGTGCGGTGCTTCTGCCTCCAGTACCGCGTGCACCTCGTGCTCAAGGGCGCGCGGAGCGTGCTGGGGGCGCCGGACGGCCGCGTGTTCATCAACCCTACGGGCAACCCGGGCATGGCCACGGGCGGGAGCGGCGACGTGCTGACGGGAATGATCGGCGCCTTCCTCGCCCGGCGCTTCGAGCCCCTGGTCGCCCTTCAGGCCGGCTGCTACCTCCACGGTCTCGCGGGCGATCTCGCCGCCGCCGATCGCGGGGAGGAAGGGCTGGTGGCGGGCGACATCATCGAGGCCATTCCCGCTGCCCTCGCTCCCGCCGCGCGATGAAGCTCCGCTCGCGGAGCGCCGAGGAGACGCGGGCGCTCGGCGAGCGGCTCGGCGCGCGCCTCCGGGCGGGCGACGTGGTCGCTTGCATCGGCGCATTGGGAGCGGGCAAGACGTGCTTCCTCCAGGGGCTCGCGCGCGGGCTCGGGGTCACCACCGACGTGACGAGCCCCACCTTCGTGCTCGTCAACGAGTATCCGGGACGGCTACGCGTCCATCACGTCGACGCCTACCGCACGGAGAGCCTCGGCGAGCTGGTCGAGCTCGGCATCGAGGAGATGCTCCACGGCGACGGCGTCACCGTGGTGGAGTGGGCGGACAAGCTCCTGCCGCTCCTGCCTCCGCGCACGGTGATCGTCGACATCCGCGGGCTCGGCGACGAGCCCCGCGAGATCGATCTGAGCGGGCCGCCGGAGATCCTAGAGGGCGTGTCCGAAGCTGGACATTGACGCCTCCCACGGGGAGGCCATACTTCGCGGTCATGGACAGCCCTTCGCAGATCCGTGACTGGCCCGCCGAGGAGCGCCCGCGTGAGCGGCTGTACCACAAGGGCGCGGCTGCGCTGTCCGACGCGGAGCTGCTCGCCATCCAGCTCGGCACGGGCGTGCCGGGCATCAGTGCCCTCGAGGTAGCCCACGGCCTGCTCGCGGAGTTCGGAAGCCTTCAGGAGCTGGCGGGGCGCGAGGTGGCGGCGGTGGCCTCGGTGCGGGGCGTGGGCCGGGCCAGGGCGGTGCGGCTGGCCGCCGCCTTCGAGATCACGCGTCGTCTCCGCTCGCGCAACGGCCATGCCCGGCCGGTGCTCTCGAGCCCCGATCAGGTCTTCGCCCGCTACGCGCCCCTCATGGAGGACCTCCGCAAGGAAGTCTTCCGCCTCGCCCTCCTCGACGCCCAGAACGGCCTCCTGCGCGACGTGGTGGTCTCCGAGGGCACGCTGTCCGCGAGCCTCGTCCATCCGCGTGAGGTCTTCAAGCCGGCCATCCTGGAGTCGGCGGCGTCGATCATCCTCTTGCACAACCATCCGAGCGGCGACCCCACGCCGAGCCGGGAGGACCTCCGGCTGACCCAGCAGCTCGTGGACTGCGCGCGGCTGCTCGACCTGCCTATCCACGACCACGTGATCATCGGGCGGGAGCGCTTCATCAGCCTCGCCCAGCTGGGGAAGCTCTGAGGACCGGGCCTTCGGGACGAGGAGAGGGAAGGAAGGGGAAGCGGCTACTTCTGGCGGCGCAGGGTGACGATATAGCCGCTGATCCCCGCGAGCCTCCCTGTCAGCTCGTCGCCTTTCAGGGTAAGGCGACCGGTCAGACCCTCGGGCACACTGATCTCGACCTGGTTGCCGGTGACGAAACCCTCGGTCAGCCCGCTCGGATCGCTGCCCGAGCCGGTCACGAGGACGTCGCCGGCGAAGCGCGAGCCCGTCTGGGTCACCGTCATCTCGATCTGGCCATTGCCGCCCGCGGGCTGGTTGGCGCTGATCCACGTGCCCTGCCACTTGCCCGTGATGTCGATGGTGGGCGGCGGCTGCGTGCTGGCGCATCCCCCCGCGCTGGCGAGGAGCGCCACGCCGATCAGGAGTCGCCAGAGCCAGGGCATGCGTGCGCCTAGCCCTTGGCCAGCTTCTCGACTTCTTTCTTCGACAATCCTTGGATCCGCGTGAGGAGGGTCTTCACCCTCCGCTCCGAGGCATGGTCGGCGAGGATGAGCTTCTTCGACTTCGTGCCGTTCGCGATGTAGGCGACCCAGTCATCGAGGCTCGGCGTCCCTCGCCACACCACTGTGAGTCCGCTGAGCCTCATGCGCTTCCGTCCTTCGACTTTCGCAAGCGGCTTCCGACTCGCCTCCATACTCACCATCCCCTCAGCAGCGTGTTCGATTCCGTTCTTCCACGTCGAGAGCGTCGTGCAGGCGTCCACCTTAGGTAATCGGTAGAGAGCATGTCAAAGCTTTTTTTCGCCGCGTGAAATGCGGCTTTTCGCGCTCCCGCGCCGTCGGACACGCATCAATCCTGACTCGGTGCATTGCCGTCGGAGCGGTGGACGGCCAGAGCGTCATATTTTCGATACGTCCTTGTGAAACCGCATCAGAGCGTGCTTTTTTTCGTGATGTGGATGTCTGTGGATAAGTGGATAAGGTGTGGGTTACTTTTTTGCCTTGACAAGGCCGTCGAGGATGCGCCGAGCCAGCAGCGGACCGCGCGTGATGAATCCCGTGAAGTAGGCGCAGGCGGCGGCGCCCGCCTCCAGCACCTGCCGCGCCTTGTCGGAGGCGTCGATGCCGCCCGTCGCCACGATCTGCACGCTGTCGCCGAAGCGCTGGCGGAGGCGGCTCACGTTGGCGAGCGTCTCCGCGAAGAGAGCGGGGCCGGAGAGACCGCCCGTCTTCTGCGAGAGACGTGGCTCGTCGATGCGGCGCGTGTTGCCGCAGTTCACGATGGTGATCCCCGCGTCGAGGGCGGCGGGAATGGTCGTCTCCTCGTTCACCTGCCGGAAGTCCGGCGATACCTTCACGATGATGGGCTTGTCGGTGGCCTTGCGCACGGCGCGGAACATCGCTGCGAGCTCGGCGGGCCGCTCCGACCAGCCGTACACGAGCTTCGTGTTCGGCGAGGAGATATTGATCTCCACGAGATCCCCGAAGGGCGCGAGCCCCTCCACCACCGCCACGTAGTCCTCCGCCGACTCGCCCGCCGCGGCCACGATGAGGGGCACGCGGTGAGAGAGGCGCGCGAGCTCGAGGCGATAGGCGGCGAGGCCCGGGTTGTGAAAGCCGTTGCAGTTGACGAGCCCCGGGCCTTCCGGCGTCTGGATGCGCACGAGGTTCGGCGCGGGATGGCCAGGACGCGGATGAGGCGTGATGCTCTTGGCGGTGACGGCGCCGAAGCCCAGCCCCATGGCCCGGCGCAGGATGGCCGTGTCGTAGTACATGGACGAGAGGATGAGAGGATTGGAGAGCCGCACGCCGCCCAGGGTGACGGCGAGGCGGGGATCGTCGTTGCGGAAGATCGAGAGCCGATCGAGGGGGAGGTGGCGCAGTCCCCACTGGCCGAGCGGGACGGCGATCGATTCGGGCAGCCGCGAGAGGACACCGCCGTAGAGCAGGCGGTAGAGAAGCTCGGCCACGCGGAGCATGAGTCGGAGCTCATGGTATCCTAGCCCGCGATGGAGTTCCACGAGGTCGTCGCGTCGCTTCGCCGTCCGCCCCGCCTCCGCTGAGCCGAGTGGTTCCGCCGATGACGCTGGGTCCTTATCTCGACGCCACCGGCGAGTCGCTCCGCCTCGCCGCTCCGCCGTCGCGCATCGTCTCCCTCGTGCCGAGCGTCACCGAGCTGCTCTTCGCCCTCGGAGCGGGCGACGCGGTGGCCGGCTGCACCGTCTACTGCACGGAGCCCGCGGAGCGGGTGGCGACCACCCCGCGCGTGGGCGGAGAGAAGAACCCGAAGCTCGAGCTCATCCGCGAGCTCGGGGCCGACCTCGTGATCGCCAACGTGGAGGAGAACCTGCGCGAGCACGTTCTCACGCTCCGAAGCTGGGGGATTCCCGTCTACGTGATCTATCCCCACACCGTCGCCGAAGGAATCCGGCTCGTCCACGATCTGGGCGCGGTGATCGGGCATGCCGCGGAGGGGCTCCGGATGGAGGCGAGCCTGCTCGACGCGCTCCACGACGCGCGCCGTGGCCTGGCCGGTCGCGCCGCCTCGCGCGTCTTCTACCCGATCTGGCGCAATCCGTGGATGACCATCGGCCGCGACACCTACGCTCACGACATGCTCACCGTGTGCGGCGGAATCAACGTCTTTGCAGGAGCTCCCGCGCGCTATCCCGAGGTGACGCTCGCCCAGGTGGAGCAGGCGGCGCCCGAGGTCGTGCTCCTGCCCGACGAGCCGTATCGCTTCCGGCGGGCGCACCTGGCCGACTTCGAGGCCTGTCCCGATCTGCCCGCGCGCCGCGAGGGCCGCATCCATCTGGTGGACGGCAAGCTCGCCACCTGGTATGGCCCACGCATCGCCCAAGCCCTGCGCGAGCTGCCGCGTCTGCTCGGCGGCGCCTAACCTCGCCGACGCTTCCGGGCGGCGATCTTCTCCTCGAGATAGGCGGCGAAGGCGCCGCGGTAGCGGCGCTGGAGGGCCGGGATGGTCCAGTCACGGCCCGTGAGCCGCTTTCGGCAGCGAGCCCTCCCGCACGCGCATCGCGTGGCCGCGGGCGAGTTTTCCTCCATCGCCCAGTCGTAGGTCAGCTCCTCGCCCGCCTCGATGGGACGTAAGGCCACGAAGGTGAGCTGGCCCCGGATGCCGAGGTTCGGCTCGCACGAGTGGTTGATGAAGAGCTTGTTGCGGCGGATCTCCGACGGGCGGCGGGCGCCCACGTAGAAGTCGTCCTCCACCTGCATGTACGACTCGGCGATGCGGCGGCGGACGCGGCGCAGGGTCTCGCGGGCCATGATGTGGCCGCCCTTGATCGCCACGATCTCGCCCTTGGCGATGGAGCGGATGGCGAAGAGGCCGCGCCCGTGTATCGGGCTCCGCCGTATCGCCGTCTTGGGCGAGCGGTAGGAGTCGGGCACGCGGCGTCCCCTGCGGGCCGCTCGGGCGCTACTCCACCTCGAGGATCATCTCGATCTCGACGGGGATGCCGCTGGGCAGCTCGGCCATGCCCACCGCCGAGCGCGCGTGCCGGCCCTGCTCGCCGAAGACCTCGACCATGAGGTCCGAGAAGCCGTTGATGACCTTGGGCTGCTCGCCGAAGCCCTCGGCGGAGTTGACCATGCCCAGCACCTTGACGATGCGCTTGACCTTGTCGAGGCTGCCCAGCATGGAGCGGGCCGTGCCGAGGAGGTTGACGCCGACCTCGCGCGCGACCTTGTAGCCGTCCTCCGTGGAGAGGTCGCGCCCGACCTTGCCGCGCGCCGACGGCTTGCCCTCCACACGGCTCGGCCCGTGGCCGGAGAGGAAGAGCAGATTGCCCACGCGCACGCCCGGCACATAGTTGCCGCCGGGCTTGGGAGGATCGGGCAGGGTGATGCCGAGCTCCTTGATCCGGCCTTCAGCGCTCATGGATGGTCCTCGCTGGCTACGGAAGTTCGGGTGAGATCGACGGCGCGCCCGGGGGACGCAAGAACGCGATCAGGACTGCCGGGAGTGCTCAGACGCCTCGGCGTAGACGTTGTCGTCGCCGTCGGCGCCGATGAAGAAGAACGCCGAGCCGTCCTGGTCCGCCCGCCACACGATCGCGCTCATGTCGAAGGTGCGGCCGCTGGGGGGCCGGATGCTGAGCTTGGCGGAGCTGCCGACTTCGAGAGGCTCGTCGACGGGACCGACCTTGGTGCCCATGGGGCTCAGGTTGACGGTCTGGAGGTGGAAGTGCCGATCGCCGACCTCGAGGATGACCGGCCATCGGACGGCGGCTCGCGGGTATCGCCTCAGGTCCGCCATCCTCTCTTCCATAGGCCGTCCTCCTTTTTCGCGCTTTTTCGCGCGTGAATTCTCTCACTGGCTCCTCGGTGGGGCAAGCGATTTTCCGTCGGGCGGACCGGCTCAGGGCGACTCCGCGCAGAAGAGAAAGAACAACGGTCGCGAGTTTCCAGTTTCATTGCGGTCGTTGAGGCAGCGCGTGCGCCCTTGCGAATCCGAGCGCGCGGGCGGCGGGTCGGTCGAGGCGCACGCGCCCAGCGCGAGGCAGAGAGCGAGCAAGGCGAGAAGTCCCAGCGACCGGGTCATGGGCATCACGAGAGTAGCACGCGCTTGGACACTCTCCAGTCTCCTGTGTGACAATCTCCCGCATGGCCACGCCCGTCACACCCTCGCCCGCCGCCACCCTCGTCCTCCTCCGCGACCGTCCGCCGTCCGTCGTGGAGACGCTGCTCCTCCAGCGCCACGCCAAGAGCAAGTTCGCGGCGGGCGACTACGTGTTCGCGGGAGGCAAAATCGAGGCCGACGACATGCCGCCTGACGGCGAGCGCTTTTGCCGCGGCCTCACCCCCGAGCAGGCGAGCGCGCGGCTGGGTGGCGGGCTCGCGCCCCGCGTGGCGCTCTCGTACTGGGTCGGGGCCATCCGCGAGGCCTTCGAGGAGGTGGGTGTCCTCCTCGCCTACGAGAGCGACGGGCGGCTCCTCCGCATCACGCCGTCCTCGCGCGAGCGCTACGAGGCCTATCGCGAGGCCTGCCAGAAGGCCAACCCCGCCTTCTTCGACATGTTGCGCGCGGAGGGCCTGATCCTGGCCACCGACCTCGTCGCCTACTTCGCGCACTGGATCACGCCCGAGGAGCAGCCCGTCCGCTTCGACACGCGCTTCTTCGTTGGCCTCATGCCTCCG
>Ga0075424_100002264_pt1 | contig 17483 bp, 14 predicted proteins | sample SoiMethybrSBSTD3_FD_75301 | JGI IMG/M metagenome (GOLD analysis project Ga0075424, IMG submission 75301) | Bulk soil microbial communities from a Populus tree surrounding site in Tennessee, USA - Soil MetaG P. TD hybrid SBSTD3 | ecosystem: Environmental > Terrestrial > Soil > Tree plantation...
GTCGCCCACATTCGTGCGTGCCATCGAAATTCCGTCCCGCGACAATGCACGCTCCAAACCAAGGTTGGACATGGACGTCGCCACGACGCGATTTCCCGGTAGCTTTCCGGCGCTCTTCAGAAAACGCGCCCCGGCCAGCAGGACTCCGTCACCGTTCACGATCTTCCCCGACGCACTCACAAACAACGCACGGTCCGCGTCGCCGTCAAACGCCACTCCCAGCGCCGCCTTTTCTGCCGGAACGCGCTGCTGCAATTTTTCCAGATGCAAGGAACCGCAATTTTCGTTGATGTTGCGTCCGTCAGGCGCGGTTCCGATGGTCACCACTTCACAACCCAACGAACCAAACAGCTCCGGAGCCAGCCGGTAGGCCGCCCCATTCGCGCAATCCAGAACGATTCGCATCCCCTGCAGCTGCGCGCCCGTAAGAACGCGGCTCCGCAAGAAATCCAGATATTCGCCGTGCAGCGATTCGTTTGCCACCAACGCGTTTGCCGCTGTCGCAGGCTCTTTCAAGAACCGTGGAATCCCCGCTTCGATCTCTTCTTCCACAGCGTCTGGAAATTTCATGCCCTCATGCGAAAAAAGCTTCACGCCATTGTCGTGGTAGGGATTGTGTGAAGCCGAAATCACCACACCCGCGTGAAAATCGTTCTGCCGCACCAGGCACGCTACTCCGGGAGTCGTCAGCACCCCGGCAAAGGTCACATCCACGTCCGACTGCCCCAGTCCCGCCGCTAAAATGCCCGCAATGTGCGCACCCGATTCGCGCGTGTCCATTCCGATCAGCGCGTGTGGATCCTTGTGTTCCTTATGGAGATAAGCGCCCACTGCCCGGGCCACCGCATGCAACGTCGCATCGTCCAGCGGAGGCGTTCCGGGGACACCTCGAATTCCATCCGTTCCGAAATATTGTTTGGGCATAAGAAAAAACGAAGTGCAGTCGGGCGCGCACTCGCTCAAAAAAGTCTAGCACAGCGTCCAGCCAGTCTCGGCAAGAACGCCGTTTCACCGCGTGAAACGCCTCACGCATCCGTCGGCGCCGCCCTTGCGCCGTGTGTTACCTTGTTTGTCTAAAGAGTGTTTCAGGGTTGCTCTTCCGAGCCCTGAGTGAAAGACGGAGTTTCATTTGCCTGCCACAGAAGCACCCGGGGAAGCCACAGCCGCCAAGGATTACATTCGCGTGGCCGGTTCGCCCTTCAGCCTCAGGGTGATCGCCGCCGCCATCATTCTGCTCTTTGTCTACTACGCGCAGGGCGTGGTCATAACCCTCGTACTGTCCATTCTCTTGGCCTATTGCCTCGATCCGTTGGTCGAGTTCCTCGAACGCTGGGCGATCCCGCGAACCGTCGCGTCCATGATTATCGTCCTGCTTCTCTGCGCCGTGCTGGGCGCCGTCATTTATGGATTGTGGACCCGCACTTCCGACTTCGCGGAAAATTGGCCCAAATACAGCGGCGCCTGGAAACAAACTGCCGACTCCATCGAAGCTAAGATCTTTCCAAGGGCTGCCGTCACTCCGGAGACACAGGTTCCGGTTTCCGCGCTTTCCCAGCGCGACTCGGAGCTGGTGCGCACTCTGGTCGTCCGAGGTATCGGTTCGCTCTACGCGATCTTCCTGGAAGTCACGTTCGTGCCCTTCCTCGTCTTCTTCATGCTCGCGGGTAAACGCGAAGTCTGGCACGGCACTTTGCAGCTATTTCCGGCGTCGCGCCGCACACAGGTTAAGGAGACCTTGGAAGACCTGCGCATCGTCTTGCGTGATTACGTCCTGTGGATGCTCGTCGTCACCGCCATGGTCGTGACGTTCAGCAGCCTCTTTTTCTGGGTATTGGGCTTGGACTATCCGGTGTTGACCGGCATCGTCTCCGGCGTCCTCAACATGGTGCCGTATATCGGCGCTGTGCTTGCGTGGGTTCCGGCCTTCATGCTGGCTCTCAGTAAATGGCAGACCATCGGCTGGTTTGTATTGATCGCCGGTGTTCTCTCGGGCATTCACGTTTTCGCCCTGAACCTGATCGCACCGCAGCTTGTTGGCCGCCGTCTGCGCCTCAACGCCGTCGCCATCACCGTCTCATTGCTCTTCTGGGGATGGGTCTGGGGCGGCATGGGACTTGTTCTTGCCATTCCCATCACGGCAACGCTGCGCGTCATTTGCGATCACACCGAGTCCATGAAACCCATCGGCCGCTGGCTCAGCGCCTGATCACTGCTTAGGCGCAGCCTCCCTTTCTCGCGTCGTTTGCGCGATTCCCAGCGATTTCAAATAGCGGACCAACTGCCAACGTTGCGGCTCTGGCAGGCGCGACCACACCGGCATTCCCCTGCGCACCACACCGTTGGTCAGTAGCCAGAAGATTGTGCCTGGCGTAGAGTTCTGCACTTCCGGCGCGCGCAGGCTCGGCCCTCTCTTCCCGCCCTCTGCGTTGTCGCCGTGGCACTCCGCGCAATGATCTTCGAATAGCAGGCGCCCGGCCGCCACCGCCTCGGGATCGTTCTCCAGCGGATTGGCGCGGTTTCGCGCTTTCTCCGGAGCCTTGCCCAGCTCCGCATAGGCGTCCGCCTTTTCGTTCCAATTTTTCTGTTCGTTCGCCAAGGCCAGCGAAACCGCAGACAGCGCGGCACAGGCCAGCAGCGATAAACATGCGGGCTTCACGACTTGGCTCCGAACAGCCGGCGCACCATTCCGCCAAAGCCGTTAATTTCTCGCGAGACTCCCCAGCGCAACAGCAACTTGTGACTGTTGTCGTTCAGGCCGAAGGCCGGCGAGACGCGCAGCGTCCATCCGTTTGGCAAGTTCCACGCCACTGCCGGCGCCAGATAGTGCGACGTATCCTTCAGGCCGAAACTGTAGCGATCGCCGAGTCCGCCGTACATCTCCACACCCGCCACAAAGTTCTGCCGGCAAAATGAGCAGCGCTTCGCTGAGCCTTTTAGGCTCAGCGGCCGGCTCACACCCAGTGCGTAGCCGAACTCCCATGGCTCGTTCGACAGATTTTTCTCGCTGATAATGTTTTCGGAAATGTTCCAGCCCTTTACCGTGCTGGACAAGATTAGCTTGAGCTCCACTTCGCGCTTATGCTCGCGCCGCGCCTCCGCGTTAGATACAAGGAAGTCTGCCTCCACGTCATGCCCGACTATCTCCTTGAGCGTTTTGTCTGTTCCGTTGAGGTCTTCGTATTCAACGTACAGAATCGGATTAATCCAGTGCTCGCGCTGCAGCGGCCGCAAGCGATTCTCCCACTTGAATCCGGAATATACCGTGCTGTCATGAAAAGTCGTTTGTGCATCCAGGTAGAATTCTGTGGTCCACCATGCCGTAGCCCCGTACTCGAATTCCGTCCAGTACGAATGAAAATTGTTGCCGCCGCGCTGCGTCCCGAATGTCGAGAAATATTCAATCTCAAGATTTCCCGGCTCCTCGAGGTAATGATCATAAGTCACGAAGTAAGGACTTTCCTGAGCGGCTAGGGAACGAACCCCGCATGCAGGCGAAAAAAACAGCATAGCCGCGACAAATAGAGAATTCCGAAGCGGTTTCAATCCGTTCTCCTTGCTAAAGACTTGTAACTCGTACCAACACAGTCCAGCTTCTGCAGTTTGGCTTTGCCTCGCCAAGCCGCAAGTCGTCGAATAGCCATAGCGATTCCGGTATACGCCAGAAAAACTCCGCCCAGGGATGCCGCGCTGGCAAAGCCTTGGCCAATCACACCGCCGCCTTCGCCCGTGTGTACGAAACGCATCCACGCGCGGATTTGTCTGCCGCGGCTGTTGTTGGAGAACAACTCCCAGCGCACTTCTTCGCCCGTCTTGCGGTTGAGCGTTAGTTGGGAACGCTTGTCGGGACGTCCGCCATCCCCCGCATCAATCTGGAAAACCACATTTGGCGACTTCCCGGTTGGCATCCGCATCGTGATGGTTTGCCACTCGGCAACCTTCTTCTCCGCTGCAACGCATAGTGCAGTCAATCCTTCAAGCTCAGGTGCTTGTTTCTGTTCTTTGCCTTGTTCTGGCGGACGCTGACCCGCATTCGCGGCGGGGATCGGACTGCCGCTCAACCGGTACACCAGATTGTTGGCCCATTGATACGACATCGCTGTGGAGCAGATCACAATCATGATCAGGGGTAGGCACATCCAGAATCCGATTGTGTTGTGCCAGTTGAAATCGCGCGCTCGGCCGCTCAATCCGCTTCGAAATGTCATCACCGCTTTAACGGCGTTCCACGTCCAGTTTCTCGGCCACCACAGGTAGAGCCCACTGCACGCCAAAAACAGAAAAATCAGGTTCGCGGCTCCGGTGATGGCTCGCGTCGTCGTTCGCGCAGAACCATCTGCGCCGAGCCACCGATGCAGGTTTTCAACCTCGCTGAAGAAGCCGCGCACTCTGAGGTTCCCTTCGCCGCGTTTGGCGCCTGTGTAAGGATCCAAAAAAATCACACGGTCTCTTCCGAAACCAAGTTCCAGAGTCGAATTCGGCGCGGGATGCCAAACAATAGTCGTTGGCACACTGGATTCCGCCGGAATTTGCGCAAGCAGCGATTCCATGGGCAATCGCTGTGCTCCGGCATTCGCCGTTACGCTTCTTTGCTTTCTCTCCGCCCAGCGCACGATCTGCTTTTCGAATCCCAGCGCCGCTCCGGTCACGCACATGAGCAACATTACAGCTCCGGCCAAGGATCCTGCGCAAAGATGCAACCAGAAAAAGACTCTGCGGTTGGTCATAAGGGAGAGTTGCGCCGCATCAAGCTTCCGCCCAACGCCGCATCAGATTGTGGTAGATACCGGTGAGCTGTACTGCGCTTTGACTGGAGGGCGCTTCGCGATTCACGCGCTGAATTGCCGTATCCAGATCAAACAATAGAGTCCGCTCCGCGTCGTCACGCACCATGCTTTGAATCCAGAAAAATGAAGCGATGCGCGCTCCCCGTGTGACCGGCCGAACATGATGCAAGCTGGTCGAGGGGTACAGAACCACGTGGCCCGCCGGAAGTTTTACGCTGTGAACGCCGTAAGTATCTTCGACCACCAGCTCGCCTCCCTCATATTCCTCGGGCGCTGCAAGAAACAGCGTCGCCGACAGGTCGGTGCGAATGCGATGCCCCGTCCCCGGCACCTGCCGGATCGCGTTGTCCACATGTGTCCCGAATGATTGCCCGCCGGTGTATTTGTTAAAGAGCGGCGGGAACACCCGCAGCGGCAACGCCGCCGAGATGAACATCGCGTTCTGCCCCAACGCCGTCAGGATCAACTCGCCAAGTTGTTGCGCTGCCGGGCTGCCTTCGCGCAGTTGCTGGTTGTCCTTCACTTGCGCGGACTGATGGCCCGCCGTCACTTTTCCGTCCACCCACTCTGCCGAATCCAAAATCTGCCGCGCTTGCGACACTTGCGCCGCGCAAAGCACTTCCGGTATTGCCAGCAACATGATCCGACCTTTCTTGCCTAGACTGAAATGCAGTGGTCTCTGAATGTTTCTCAGAACTTGAAGTTGAGCCCGACCAGCGCGGTGAATCCCGCTCCCGGCACCAGGTGCGCCGGATGAACCTGGTCGATGTAGTAGCGATTCGCCAGATTGTAGAAATTCACTTGCAGTCCAACATGCTCGGTAATCGGCCGGCTGACCATCGCGTCAAACGCCCAATAGCCTGGAACCCGTTTCACTAGTCCTGTTGCCGGGTCAATTGGCACCGTTGTGCTCGCCGTCCGCGAATCCACAAACTGCGCTCCGGCCCCAGCCGTCAGCCTCCATGGCAGCGCGTGTGTAGTCCACAGGTTGAATGTATTTTTCGGAACGTTCGCCAATTGCGCGCCAGCCGCCTGCGGATAAAACTGCGAGCTCACCAACTTCCCGTCCAGATACGCATAGCTTCCCAGGACTTGCCAGCCATCGGTGATTTTCCCTGTCGCCGAAACCTGCGCGCCGTTTACCCTCTGCTTGCCCGCCAGCACGTTGAGCAGCGGATTGTCCGGATCGGGCTCTCGTGCGTTTAACTTGTCCGTGCGAAACACCGCACCTTCCACCGACAAACGTTTCGACGGAAAATCCCATTTTGTTCCCAGTTCGAACGTGCGATTGTTTTCCGGCGGCAAGTTGGCATTGCTCGCGCTCAATGACAGCGATTCCGCCGATGGATTGAACGACGTTCCATAGTCAAAGTAGATGCTTCCGTACGGTTTCGGCTTGTAGACAATTGCCGCGCGATAACTCGGCTTCTCGTCCACGCGGCTAAATGCCGCAACAGGCGCAACCGATTGGTTGTAATTCGTATCGAATCGATCCCATCGCAGCCCGCCAATCACGCTCCACTGGCGGTTCAGTTTCACGGTGTCCACAGCGTACGCGCCGAAGCTGATTCCCAGCGTCTTCACGGCAGATGACACCACTGCTGTCCCGCTGAATGGCTGATTTTCATCCGGATTCAGCAGGCTCGTCCCCGGAACTCCGCTCCACGCAAAGCGCATCGGCGAAGATGTCTCGCGGCCGCCCTCCACTCCTGTCACGACCGTATGCTCTGCAAATCCCGTTCGAAACCGGAATGTCAGATCGAGCTGGTCCCCCAGATACGTCTCCAGGCTCTGCGCCGCAATTTGGTTGCGCGTTACGGAAATATCTTCGAGCGGAGCGTCCGGATCCGGCGTTCCCGCGACCCGCGCTTCGGTGACGAGCGCGTCGCGCTTGTAGTGTCCGTAGCGCACCTGGTTGCGCAGCGTGATCGCGCTGCTAAAATCGTGTTCCACCTTCGCTGTCGCGATGTCCACATCTGTCCGCAAATAATTTCCATCACGGAAACCGTAGTAGTTGTTGCGGTCCACCGGCGCCGGCCCGTTGAACAGCCACGGTATTCCGTAGTCCGGCGTGTCATCTGCCTGCTGGTGGTAATAACTCAGCGTCAACCGAGTCGTTGTTCCCAGACCAAACGCCAAAGACGGCGCGACTCCAAATCGGCGGTTTTCCGCAGCGTCGCGCTCCGCCACCTGCGAATCGTGCCCCATCACGTTCAGCCGAAACGCCGACGTTTGCCCGATCGGCTCATTTACGTCCGCCGTAATTCTCCGCGTCAGGTCGCTTCCAAACTGCAGAGTGCCGCTGATGAACTTGCCCGCGTGCGGCGCTTTGGATTCCTGATTCACCGCGCCGCCGGTGGACCCTCGCCCAAACGCCATCGAGCTCGGCCCCTGCAGCACATCCACGCTTTCGTAGTTGAACGGATCACGGTAATAGCTGCCGAAATCCCGCATTCCATCCAGAAAAATGTCGTTGCGTCCGGAAAATCCCCGTATCGTCAGGTTGTCACCCTGCGACCCTCCTTCGCCCGCCGCCAGGCTGATCCCCGCCACATTGCGCAGCGCATCCCGAAGCGTATTCACCCCTTGCTGCTCCAGGATTTGGTTGTCAATCACGCTGATCGTTTGCGGCGTGTCGCGCAGCAGCTCGGTGTATTTCGGCGAGCGGATCATTTGCGGCCCGTCCGCCGAAACTTCCACCAACGTCGCCAGCTGTGCCAGTTGAATGGTTACGGCGTCCGCCGACACAAACCGAAAACTCGCTCCGCTATCCGCCACCAAAATCTTCAGAGCCTGGTCTGGCGTATACAGTCCGGTCACACCATGCGACGGCAGCGTGCGCAGCTCGTCGTCAGTAATCCTTACGGAGATTCCCGCGACTTGTGCGAACGTCGCCAGCGCCTCGCCCAGCGTTCCTGGCGCAATCTCAAAACGCCGCACCACCAATGCCTGTGGCCCGGCCGGAGCGCCGTCCTTCTCCTTTCGCTCATTCAGGGGGGATCCGACGGCGACTTTGGTCACTCCAATGGCCGAATACGCCAGCAACGTCCCCATCGCCGCCCAGCGATAGGTAACCGGCCATTGCTCTAATTCCTTGGTTTTATTTGACTTACGTCGAGCCTTGCCTTTCACCCCACACCCCTATGCCGTTCGGACTGCTCCCTGTACCTCACTTGTTGCAAATCGCTTGCAACAAGTGGCGCCAGTATTCCTTTCTTGCAACTCAGTGTCAACTAGACTCAACTCAACGGCTTCTATTGCCAGTCGAATGGTTAATATGCGACCTGAATGGTCCTATATGCTACCACGCACTCTTCCCTACGACAATTGTTCTCGCCACGTCATGGCTCGTCGATCTCATGCGCTCTTGCAGACCAGCCTCCGCGCTCGCACTTGAATGCCCGTGAACCCTCCTGCACATTTCCTTCGCCGGGTGTGACGCCCAATTGCTGCAAAATTTTTCCCAAACCTTCGCTCACAAGAAACTGTTTCCCCTTGAAACGATTTTCCACAAAGTTTTTCTAATAAAACCATTCGTACTATTGACCATGGAACTGTCCCTTCGGACACTCGCTGTATGGCCCGTTACTCGGCCTTCCTTGGCCGTGCCGTTGAAGTCCAATACCGCGCCGGAGACATTTGCCTTCCTGCCTCCGGAACTTTCGTGGCCGATTCTGGCCGCTCCATCTTCCTCGAACAGCATTACGAGCAGTGCGGCCAGCAGAAAAATTTCCGCTGGGAAATTCCCTACCAATGCATCGTGCGTCTCGAAGACGTCGAACCCCTCCCCGCGCCGCAGCCGCGTCCTCCCGCCGCGGAAGTTCTCGGCACGCCGTCTGCCGAACCCGAACCTCTCCAAGCCAACGCCGCTCACGCTTCCGCTGGTTCTCCGCTTCTTCCGCTGACTCGCCGTCCCGAAACCGCCTAACTCGTCACCCTTGAACCTTATTCTCTGGCTGACCGTAGGTTATCCGTCCGTGTCGGGCAACCCGCTCCGCGTTACAATCCTTCCTCACGTTTCACCAACTCTTGGTTCTTTCGGAGGCACTCTTGCCGCAGCAACTCACTGTCAGCCTCATCGGCCTCGGCCTTATGGGCCGGCCTATGGGACACAATCTCCTCAAAGCCGGTTTCCCTCTCGTCGTCTGGAACCGCACCGCCTCCCGCGCCGAATCTCTGGTCGCCGCCGGAGCTCGCCTCGCTGCCTCTCCTAAAGAAGCCGCCGCAGCCGCCGACGTTCTCATCACCATCGTCAGCGATCCGCCCGCGCTCGAACAGGTTTTGTGGGGAAGCGACGAAAAATCCGGCGGCGCTTTCTCCGCCATCAAAAAAGGCGCGATCTACCTAGACTCCAGCACCGTCTCTCCCGCTCTCGCCCGCAAAATCGCCGTCGCATCCACGACCGCTGGCATCCGTTTCCTTGACGCGCCCGTCACCGGCGGCACCTGGGGCGCCGAAAAGGGCGAACTCCTCTTCATGGTCGGGGGCGACGCGCAAACTCTTGAAGCCGCTCGCCCCGTTATCTCCGTCATGGGCAAGAAAATCTTCCACCTCGGCCCCCACGGCGCAGGCCAAACGATCAAGCTCGCCATGAACCTGCTTCTTGCTCTTCAGGTGGACGCCTTTGCCGAGGCTCTGGCTCTGGTCACCGGCGCCGGCTTGCCAGGAGAAAATCTCGTCGAGGTCATGCAGTCCAGCATGGCCCGCTCCGGCGTCCTTGACGTCAAAGCCCCCGTCATGCTCAACGCCGATTACAAACCGAGCTTCCCGCTGCGCCTAATGCACAAAGACCTGAGCCTGGCGCTCGATCTCGGCAACCAGATCGGTGTGCCGCTTCCCGCCGCCGCCGCCGCGCGCGAAATCTACAACTCCGTCAAAGGCTCATCCAAAGACGACCTCGACTACGCCGCCGTGTACAAATTCTGGCAACGATAGGCCCTATTCGCCGTTAGGTTGACGTTATGGCAGCTTTGCGGTTTTGTAGCAGCCACTGGCGGCTGCCGGTCTTTTTTTTTCGGAATTAGTTCTTCGCGCTCGCGTAGCGCTCGGCTCCCATGAAGTGCAGCGACACGTACGGCTCATTGCCGACGACCCAGCTGTCATGCCCCGGCGCAATATAGAAAACGTCTCCCGCCTTCATCTCGATCACTCGCCCATCATCCATCGCCGCGGTCGCCTTGCCCGAGATCACCATCCCAATATGCTCGACCTGACAACTCTTCGCCCCAGTCGCCGCTCCAACGTGCACCGACCATTTCCATCCCGGCTCGTACGACGCGCGTCCGATTGTCATCCCGCCCACATGCACCAGCTCAAATTTTCCTTTTTCAAAAACTCGTACTTCGTCCGGCTCTTCAAATCGTTTCAGGATCACATCCAGCATCAACGCCTCTCCGGGCATGCGACCGTATCGTCTACGGAAGATTCACAGTTTGCTGGCCGCTTTGCAACGCAAGAGCGCGCCCTTTCCAAACCAACTCAGCTGAAGCCCCTTCAGGCAATCGAACCTTGGCCACAACTCCCGCCGCACCGCTCTCGTACTCCACTTCCACCATTCCCTGCGGAATCGGCATCGCCGCCTTCACGTTCTTCAGCCCGCCCAAGTGCGGCTCAATCACCACTTTCTCGAATCCCGCGCTGCCCGGCCGAATTCCCGCCACAATCCGCAAGAAATCGTAATTCGGATGCGAGCTCCAGGCATGTGAATCCGATCGCGTAGGCTCCGGCGATTCCGCCCAAGTGGTCAGGCCCCGACCCACCATTTCCCGCCACGGTCCCAGCAATTTCAAATACTCATCGCCCATCCCTGCATGTTCCACCGCACGTGCCAGATAGAATCGAAAATAGTAAGTCGCTGCCGTCATCTCCGGCACTTCACCGTTCGCCGCGAATCCTGTATCGCTCTTCGACAAAATCTCCTGCAGCACATCCTTCTGCCGCTCGGCGGGAATCACATCCAGCCACACGCCCAGAATGTTCCCGTGCTGACTGAAGTGTTTTTGCGCCGGCGTATCCGCCAGCAATCCATATTTTTCATTCCAGCAAAGCTTTCGCACTCCCTCCGCCCCACGCGCCGCAGCCTTTTCGTACTTCTCTGCCACGCTAACTTCGCCGAACGTCCGCTCCAACTCCGCGCCGTACCGCAGCGCCTCCACAAACTGAAGCGTCATCACCGCCGACCCGCCATCTTCTTCTTGCGGCGGCACGCCGTCGTTGAAATCCGCGCCCCAATCCACAAACGGCCACCACGAAATCCGTCCCAACAACCCATCCGCGCGCTGCCGCCGCAGAAACCAGTCCAGCACCGTCCGCGTACCCGGCACCTGCCCGCGCACAAACTCCGCATCCCCGCGGTACATCCAGAAGTCATGCGCCATCCCCACCCACATCAGCGAAAACGTCGGAATCATCTGTACCAGCCACGACGGATACCGGCTCTGCGTCAGCCCGTCCGGCCCGCGCGAATCGTCGAACGCCTCCATCGCCTGCCGCGCCAGCCGGTCGTCGCCCGCCACCGTATACGAAATCAGCGCCTGAAGCCGCGTGTCTCCGATGTACTGCAGCCGCTCCCAATACGGCGTGTCCATGTACGTGTCGTGCGCATCCAGCCGTGCCGTCCGCCAGCCGATTTTCCAGATCGGGTCCAGCGTCGCATCATCGGCATGAAAATACGCCTTCTCCACAAACGGATACGCACTGAACCAGGTCCGCAATCCCTCAACCTTTACCGGCTCGTCGTACGTCTCCACGTCTATCTGCAAATAGCGCCAAGTTCTCCAGCTCAACGGCGAAAACTCCCGCTTGCTCGCGCCGCCCCCGGGCAAAAATTCGTCCACCACCCCCTCGATGTGCTTCCCATCAATTTGATTCCGGTTGCCCTTTCGTCCTTTGTCATCCACCAATGCTTCCGCGTACGTCAGCCGAATCGTCGCTCCGTGCCCTTCGCTCGCCGTCACCACTGGATATCCTGTCGTCAGTTCGCCGTTATCGATCAACACGGTGCACTTGCTGCGCGCCGGCAACGCCATCCCTTCGCGAAGAAATTTTCCGGAAACCGCCGCGCCACTGGTCCGCACAACTTTCCCCGGCGCCACTTCCTTTCGCTCCATCGGCGGCAGCGAATCCCGCACCAGCTGCCAGTTGTTCGGAGCATCTTGCTCTTCCCGCAGCGCTCCACGTCCGAGCGTCACCGCCTTCTTCCAAAGGCTCCGCTCATTCGCGTAGGGCATCGCGCCCGTCGCATACCAATCGAAACGCCCGCCATCCCATCGTTCGCCCGTCTCCGCCGCAAAGTACCCATTCACCTTCGGCTTCAATAGCGAAATTCCCGTCTCCTCTTCCACTTCCCACGTCACGTTCGTGTCCGCCGCGCGCTCCGCTTCACCCGCGCCGTGCAGCAAGAATCCCACCCGCTCGCTCATCTGCGCAACCGCCGCATGCGTACCAAAGTGCCACACCGTCGCCGCCAGCACATTTCTTCCCGCATGCAGCCATGGACGAATGTCCCGCGTGTCGTAGCGCCAATGTGCCAGATCGCCCCGACTCGGTCCGCGCACTACCTCCGTTTCGTTCACGTAAAAGACGAACTGATTGTCCGCACTCAGATCGACGACAAATTCTTTCGGCAGGTCCTTCATCTCCAGTACTTTCCGAAAATGCAGCACCACCTCATCCCGCTCCGCCACTCCCGGCGCCGTAATCCACTGCGCGCTCCAATGCTTCTCTTCAGCCTTGGCGTTGTCCTGCCCAGCACTGCCAGTCGGCACAGCCGACAAAATAGCCATCGCGCTTACAACCGCCACGATTTTTCTATGCCAGGAGCCTCGCTGTTGTGCGTTCATGCCGGACATCTTATAGGAGAACTGAACAACCAGCGCAGGATGCGCGGTACAACTTAGCCCAGCGCGGGAGCGCCGGGTGCTCGGTTGGGATAAGTTAGGGCGCCGTAGGCGCGGCACAGCAGGTCAGCAATTCCTCGGGTGTCGTGCGAGTGGTAGAATGTCCGCCAACTCCGGAGGGAAAATTCATGTACGCAAACCTGCGCGCTTCTTCTCTCGCATTCTTTGCCGCATTGCTTCTATGTAGCACCGCCCCCGCCCAGGAAAAAGAACCCGACTGGTCCAAGGTCGAAATCAAAGTCACTAAAGTCTCCGGCAACATCTACATGCTCGAAGGCCAGGGCGGCAACATCGCCGCGTCCATCGGCGAAGACGGCATCGTCATCGTCGACGACGAATTCGCTCCCCTCGCCGAAAAAATCCAGGCCGCGCTCAAAAATCTCAAAATCACCGACAAGCCCGTGCGCTTCGTCATCAACACCCACTATCACGGCGATCACACCGGCGGGAATCCCCCCTTCGCCAACTCCGGTTCCACCGTCATCGCGCAGGACAACGTCCGCAAACGCCTCATGTCCGGCGGCACGGCCGGCAACGGCGGCTCCATGAAAATCGAAGTGAAGCCCGCCGAAAAAGCCGCTCTTCCCATCATCACTTTCGAGCACGACGTCACCGTCCACCTCAACGGCGAGGACATTCGCGCGCTTCACTTTCCCGCCGGCCACACCGACGGCGACGCCATCATCTTTTTCCCCAAAAACAACGTCGTTCACATGGGCGACGACTTCGTCCGCTACGGTTTCCCGTTCATTGACGTCGCTGGCGGCGGCAGCGTCCAGGGCATGGCGGACGGCGTCGAAAAAGCCATCGCCCAGCTCCCCGCCGATGTTAAAGTCATCCCCGGCCACGGCCAGCTCTCCAATCTCGACGACGTCCGCGCCTACATCCAGATGCTCAAGGACACCACCGCCGTCGTCCAGAAAGCCATGGCCGCTCATAAGACCGTGGATCAAATGAAGCAGGAAAAAATTCTCTCGCCGTGGGCCAAGTGGTCCGGCGACTTCGTCAATCAGGACACCTTCATCGAAACCATCTACAACTCTCTGACCAACCACCCCGGCCCCTTCGTCAAACACAACTGACAAATATCGGGCCCGAGCCACGGCGCCGGACAGGACGACTCGATAGCAGGGGATCCGAATTACGGCGGGTGTGTGGTCAAAAACATGCTCCCGCTAAACTCATTAGAATCAATACCTACAAAAATAGGCTCATCTTTTAGGACTGAATACTTAGGCAAAAACCAGGAAGGAGTGCGCTCACCGAGCTCTTGGCTCACTCTTTTTCACTCTTAGGCAGGTGTTAAGTTCTGTGTTTGCCAGGCTTACGCAATACACCGGGGGATGGCCGGCCCCCCTTGAACCACGCTGTGTTCCAATCTGGCAAAGAGGAGGGCTTCCTCGGTGTCGGGGACCACGGCCCCAAAGCGTCAAGAACTGTGGAAACTGTAAACGCTCGACTGTGCACTGTCGTTATGGCTTGGCGTTAGGAGAGAAAAATCCGATCGGCAGATCCTTCGCCGTCCGCAATCCGGCCGGTGCATCGAGAATCACCGGAATCGAATTCACCGCCACTGACGCCGTCGCAATGTCGCCATGAGAGCCGCCAGGAATCGTCAAACTGATCGTCGGATGCCCTGTCAGCGTCACCGTGTCCGCCGGATCCTTGGCGCCGACGTACATCTGCAGCTCCATGTAGATCAATTCTTTGCCGCCCGCCAGCCCGCGCACGATCTGATGCACGCCCGCCGCCTGGCCCGGTTCCACCGTCAAAAATTCCGTCTGCACCCGCTCCGTCGCCACTTTCGGTTCAATCGTTTCGGTGATCTGGTCCACCGGCAATCCCAGAGCATCGGCGACCATAGCGACCGATTCCGGCAAGCCAACGTGCTTGATCGTCCCATCGGCGACCTTCGCGCGGAATTCTTCCACGCTCATGCCTGCGCCGATTTTTTTCTGCAGCGGCAATCTCCGCTTCGACGCGTCCACGACTCGCAGCGCTTTCGCGTGCTCAATCCGCTGCGAAACCGCCGCCAGCGTGATCACCAGCTTATCCATCACGAATCCCGGATTCACGCCGGTGCCCACCAGTGCAACGCCCCAATCTTTCGCTTCCTTGTCCAGTTGCCCGGCCAGCTCCGGATTGGCGCGATACGGATACGACAGTTCCTCGCACGTCGAAACTACGCACGAACCCGCTTTCAAACATTCGATCAGCTGGTCGGCAACTTTGGCCAGCGAAGACGACGTCGTGTGCATCACGATGTCCGCCGCCTGCGACAACACTTCTTCCGCGTTGTCGGAAACTTTTACGCCCCACGGCGCGTCGCTCGCTCCCACCACTTCGCCCAGGTCGCGCCCCACTTTCGCCGGATCGCTATCAATCGCCCCTACCAGTTCAACAGACTGCTTTTCCCGCAGCAACTTCGCGATGGACGCCCCGATGGGGCCAATCCCGTACTGAATCGCGCGTATCTTCTTTTTCACAAGCGTCTCCGTCTTCCCGCAGTCTCTCCCCGGGCACACACTGCCAAATCCGCCGCGCGGCGAATCCTATACGATAAAGGATTCAACCAGCCCAGGCAAACCATTCCCGTAGCGCAGACAATCTTGCCGGCGGTCTCTGTGCATACTTACCGGCCTATCGGTTACTCGGGGTGGTCCCAACTGCATCATTAGCCAGCGGCTGCGGCGTCGCGTCGGCATTCACCAATCCCATGGCCCACTTGATCGCTTCGACAAACATCTTCTGCATTTTCGGATCGTCCCAGTCTTGCTCCACGTGCCCAAGGTTGGAGTAAAACACGCGGCCCTTGCCAAACGTCTTGGCCCAGGTGACGGCAAAGTCGCGATCTTTGCGATGAACGCGCGGATTGCTTAACTCCAGCTTGCTGGCGTCGAGACGCATCAGCACGCGCACCTTGTCCCGCGAAAAATCTTTCAGCTGATAGATTTCGTCTCTCCACACAAACGACTTCGGCCACTGTTGCATTCCCGGAAATGCCGGATCCTCCACCACAATCGGCGCGTCGAAGGTGCCCCAGGGATGTTCGTCGAAGTAGCCGCCGATCATCTCTCCGTACTCGGGCCACTCCGTGAAAGTGATCGTTGCGCTGTGCACACCAACAAAGCCTTTTCCATCGTCGTGCACGAAAGAGAGCAGCGCCGCCTTCTGCTCCACATTCATTTCCAATTCGCCGCCGGTGTAGAACATCACCGCATCGAAGTCATTCAGGTTCTTGGCGTTGTATTCGAGCTTCTTCTTGGTCAGCGCTTCGGTATCTGTCCGAATCGTCGTTGTCCACAAACCCGTCTCTCGCCCAAGCCGTTCGATGGTGGCCATCGCATGCGACACTGCTTCATGCCGGTAGCCTTTTTCCTCGCCGATGATCAGGAGCCGCTTCGCAGGCTGCGGCGCATTCTGTGCGAAGCAAAAAGTGCCGAACACAACCAGACCAACCGTCAGCACGAAAGTTCTTTCGGTCCGTTTCATTTCATCCGCTCCCCAAACATCCCATCTCCACGCCGCCTCTTGAAAGCGACTGGTGTTGTACCACACTCTGCGAACCAACCCGGCGTTTGTTGCGCCCCGTGGCACCAGGCAAAGTTCTATGGCGCACGCGCGCCTACGGATTCATAATGTCCCTGACGCCACAGGTCTTCCCTCCAGACGCTGGGCCGCAATCCACGGAGGCGAACATGCCGGCACGAAAACTCACCGATGACGAAATCAACAAGCTGCTCAGCAGAATGCCCGGCTGGCGCGCGGTAAACGGCAAGCTGCACAAGACTTTTGAATGCAAGGACTTCAACGCCGCATTCGGCAACATGACCCGTGTGGCGCTCATCGCCGAAGCGATGAGCCATCACCCCGAATGGGCCAACGTGTGGAACCGGGTTTCGTTCGATCTGGTGACGCACAGCGTGAAAGGCATCAGTGACCTGGATTTTGTTCTCGCTGAAAAAATAGAAGAAATTTTCAGCACGCAAGCAGCCAGCCGCGCCACGTCAGGAACCTGAGACACAAAACGAATGACCAAATTCGCGCTCAAAATTTTGCTTGAGATTTGTTCCGGAACAGATATCTGCCGACGGCCGATCCTTAAAACATGATCGGCGCCCACCAGCCGCAAAACAAATCCCGCGCTTGGTTCATCACGATTCTCCGCTGGGCGGCTGCCCTCGCTGTCCTCGCAATTCTTTTTCATTTTCTTCCCGTCGCTCCGCTGCGCGCGGCGCTTGTCCGCGTCCCTTCGATTCGCTTCGCGATCGTCCTGGTTCTCTATCTTTGCGCGCACGCTGTCGGAATCTTCAAGTGGCGCATGGTCGTGAACACCGCCGGTTCGCAGCTGAACGTATCCACCGGCGCGCAGTGCTATCTCGGCGGACTCTTCGGCACGCTGTTTCTGCCATCCATTATCGGCGGCGACGTTGTGCGTCTCGCAGTGGGTTTGCGGCGCAGCCCGCGTCCCGCCGCTGTCCTCGCCGGAAATGTTGTAGACCGCTTCCTCGACGTTGCGGCACAGGCCACGCTGGTTCTGTTGGGATTGTTCCTCTTGCCCGGTTCGCTCCCGGAGCAATTCGCATCGCTTGCGCGCAAACTTCTGCTCATTTCTTGCGCGATCGCGGCCGCTGCGTTGCTGCTATTGATTCTTGTGTGGAAGCCGCTGCTAGCAGGGCCATCGCTCCGTTTCCGCAAGCGAATCGCGCGGTTTCGCCATGCCTTCCGCTCCGTGCGGCGCGCGCCGCAAATAGTGATTTTCGGCTGGCTGCTCGGCGTCCTGATTCAGGGAACCTTCATC
>Ga0075424_100002273_pt1 | contig 17455 bp, 17 predicted proteins | sample SoiMethybrSBSTD3_FD_75301 | JGI IMG/M metagenome (GOLD analysis project Ga0075424, IMG submission 75301) | Bulk soil microbial communities from a Populus tree surrounding site in Tennessee, USA - Soil MetaG P. TD hybrid SBSTD3 | ecosystem: Environmental > Terrestrial > Soil > Tree plantation...
CCCTGAGTAAGGCGGAGACCGGACAGCTTCTCCAACCCTCCCATGCCCGCTGCCACCGGGAGCGCCGCCGCCGCGAGGAGACCCGCCAACCGCGCTGCCGCGTTGTTCACACCCGACGCTGCACCAGCATCCTTCGTCGGCGCCGCCGCGAGAACCGCCGCCGTGAGTGGCGCCACGAGCGCGGACAGTCCCAGACCGAACACCACGACCGCCGGCAGGATCGTACGCACGTAGCTCACGCCGGGCGCTACCCGCGAAAACATCAGCATCCCGAGCGCGGCGACGATCGCGCCAACGACCATCGGCCAGCGCGCACCGTGGCGATGCGCGAAGCGGCCCGCACGCGGTGCCAGCACGAGCATGAGCGCGTTCGCCGGCAGGAGCGCCGCGCCACTCTCGAGCGCCGAATATCGCAGGTTGCCCTGGAGTTGCAGAACGAGCAGCAGGATCAACCCGTTCAGTCCGGCGTACATCAGCACAGTTGCCACGTTCACGCCGGTGAACGCCCGCGACTGAAACAGCGCCGGCGGCAACAGCGGCGACTTCGACCGATGCTCCACGAGCGCAAACACCGAGAGGACCACTGCCCCCGTCACGAGCAGGCCGATGATGAGCGGCTCGCCGAACCCGGCGCGGGGCCCGTCGATCAGCCCTGCCGTCAACGTGCCAAGTCCGAACACGATGAGCGCCGCGCCGACGTAATCGACCTGCCGGTCGCTGCGCTCCTCAGGCGGCATGTCGCTGCCTAACGCCAGCCACGCTGCCGCGAACGCGACCGGGGCGATGACCGCGAAGACCCATCGCCACGAGCCCACGTCCACCAGCCACCCGCCAAGGAATGGGCCGATCGCCGTCGAGACGCTCGACCAGCCCGCCCATCGGCCGATCGCGGTACTTCGCTCCTCGGCGCTGAACGATGCCTCGAGCATCGCGAGGCTGTTCGGCACGAGCATCGCGCCGGCAAGCCCTTGCAGAAAGCGGAGCACGAGCAGCACCGACAAGCTCGGCGCGAGAGCGCATCCGACCGTTGCCACCGAGAAAGCAGAAGCGCCCGAGACGAAGAGCCGTCGCCGTCCGTACCGGTCGCCTAACGCGCCGCCGAGCAGCGTCAGGGCACCGAGCGCCAGCAGGTATGCGTTGATGACCCACTGCACACCCTCGAGGCCCAGGTGAAAGTCCCGCGCCATCGCAGGCAACGCGACGTTGACGACGGTACCCTCGAGAAACACCGCACCGGACCCGACGATCGACGCCGTGAGGGTGCGCCGACCGGCCGAGGAGCGCAGCGTGAGCGCGTTCACGGTCGCCGGCGCTTTTCCAGATACTCCGCGTACGGCGCGTCGACGAGTTCCAGCTGCTCGGGATGGCGGCGAAGCCAGATTCGAACGAACGGACAGCTTGGTACCACTCGGTAGCGGTGCTCGCGGGCGTAGTCGAACGCCGCCTCCGCGAGCGCGTCGGCCACGCCATGGCCGCGCGCACTCTCCGGCACGTAGGTGTGCTGCAGGTCGATCAGCGCGGGACCAACGCGCGTGTAAACCAGATCGGCTTCATCGTCCTCGAAGCGGACGAAAAAGCGGCTGCCGTTCTCATCGTGCTCGACCTTCATGGGTCTCTGTGCGGCATCGGGCAATCGACGACCTGCATCGGCGAGAATTGGCCTTCGCTCGTGAGCAACAGCTTCGTGCTCCCTGCGAACCACGTGACGCCCTCGCCCGGCCAGACATTGAGCGCCACGATGTTGCAGACCGCTGGAGGAATCGCGCCAATCACGCGTCCGGTGGCCGGGTCGGTGGCGAACACGTAGACCTGGGCGTACGTCCGCACGGCGAGAAAGCGAGCGTCCGGCGCGAGCCCCGCGTCGGTGATGAGACGAAGCGGTGCCGAGCCGGGCACGATCGGCAGGCTGTCCACCAGCTGGGCCACGACAGGCCCGGCCTTGCCCCACGCGTCTGGCGGCAGCACGAAGACCAGCGCGGGCCGAAGCCTGCCGGCGGCGTCGCGCCGCGGCCGCTTCGTGATGAGGTATATCGAGCCGTCGGGCGGGACGTATATCGCTTCCACGTCGTGCGCGCCGTCAGGGTAGCGATAATGGAGCGCCTCGGCCGCGAGAACGCCCGTGAAGCCCGCGCTCCGTGCGGGGGGCTCGGGAACCCGGTAGATCACGTGCGAAGTTCGCGCCTCCGAGTTGTCCCCTGTGTCGCCGATGTAAATGCATTCGTCAGGCCTGGCGATCGGCGGCATGACGGCGTGACTTCCACACGGTCCGGCCGACGCGGCCTCCCAATCCACGTCCGTTGCACCCTGGACGCGCCACACACCGCGATCCGCGCCGGTCGTGTCGAGCGCGAAAAGCAGCGGGTCGTTGCCGGAGTCGTTGATCGTGAAGATCACGCCGGCCTGCGCGTAGCTGTACGCCGCGGCCGAGTTCTCGACGAGCTCCGGACGACCCTGGACCCGGATCAGCCGTATGCTCGCGGGCCGTATGCCCATCGAGTCGGTCCCGACATAGGGCGCACGCTCGGCCCGACGTGTCCTCGGTCTATCGGACGACGAGCACCCGAAAACCCCGGGGCCCAGCGCCAACACCCCGACGAGGAACGAGCCCTTCCAACGACCGCCGACTCGAGCGACGGTGCGCGCGAACCTCACTCCGGCACGATCCGGCGCGGATCGTCGTTAGGTCCGGGATGCGCGATGCGGGACGGCTCGGGGAAGACCTCCAGGGACGGATCCAGCGTGCTCGTGGTGGATGTTCCGGGGAGAGGCGCCCCTCGTTCACCGCGCAGCGCACGAACGGCAAGCAGCCCCGCGCCAAGCACGCCACCTGCAATCGCTGCGGCAGCCAGCAGTGCGAGCCCAAAGAGCAGCAGCGCCGCGCCCGCACCGAGCACGACGAGCGCCGCGAGCATGGCGACGACCCGGTTCTTCGTACTGAACGTGTAGACTTGCATGCCCGAAAATTAGCCGTCTCAAGCCCACCTGGCCTGCCGGATTTGTCGGGCCCGTGTACGCCGTGCTAAGCTACCTGTCTCGAGTCTTCGGCCTGGCCATTACCGCACCCTGCGGAGGGTGATGCATGAATTCTGATTTCGTCCGTACCGCTCGTGTGGCTCGTTTTGCACCCTTGGCATTCGCCGCGCTGATGGCCGTCCAAGCCGCGTGCGGCAGCGATGGAGGTACCGATCCATCCAAGCCCAGCGCAATGGTCGCCGTGAGCCCCGACAGCCAGTCCACGGCTGCGGGGGTAAAGATGCCCCAGCCGCTCGTCGTGCGCGTCACTGGGGGTGGCAACACACCGATCGCCGGAACGGTGGTCAGCTGGAGCATCAGCGCCGGCGGCGGGACGTTGAGCGACAGCACCTCGACCACGAACGCGGATGGTGAGGCGCAAACCACCTACACCCCCGGGAGCCAGCCTGTCATCGCCGGCGTAAACGCGAACGTCGGCTCGCTGCGGAAGACGTTTCGAATCGTGCTCGTGGCTGGTCCGCCGTCCCAGCTTCTGAAATTCGGCTTCGACAGCCCCGCGGCGGTCAAGGGCTCCGTTTTGACGTTCAGCGTGAAGCTGGCGGACGCTTTCGGGAACGGGGTCTCCGGCAAGCCGGTGACCTGGGCCGCGGCCGGCGGCTCGATCAGCGCGACGACAAGTTCGACCAACGACGGCGGCGTCGCGTCGATCACCTACACACTTGGGGCCGATCCGGGGACCTATTCTCTAACGGCGTCCGCCGACGGCGTTCCATCGGTCAAGTTCGACATTAAGGCGATCTAGCCTCTCGCAACGTCGTACGCCGTCGCGCGGAGGCAAGCCGGGTGGAAGACCTCGCGGCCATGGCGCTCATCCGCGCGGCGGTGACGAAACCGGGCGGACTCTGGGCTGACCTCGGCGCCGGATCGGGCGTTTTCACCCGGGCCCTGGCTGCGCTGGTCGGGCCTGCCGGAACGGTGTACGCGATCGATCGGGACGCCGACGCCCTTCGCGAGGTGGAACGCCGGGCCGCCGAAACGCCAATGGGTGCGAGGGTTCGCACAGTCGTTGGCGATTTCACTGGCCCTCTGGACCTCCCGCCGCTGGACGGAGTTTTGGTCGCGAACGCCCTGCACTACGTCCCGTACTCAGACCAGCCGACGGTCGTCAGGCGTGTCGCGTCGCTCCTGACCGACGGCGCCGCGATGGTCGTGGTCGAGTACGACCGGAGCCACGTGAACCAGTGGGTGCCGTATCCGATCACCCCCACCGCGCTGGCGGATATCACGCGCGACGCAGGGCTCGGCGTTCCGGCGATCCTGGCAACGCGACCGTCGCGGTACAGCGGAACTATCTATTCGGCCGTCGTTAGGCTATGACGAAGGGTCCGCGCGGAGTGCCACTCCGACACCTAATCACCGCAGCGACAGCAACCGCGCGAACCGCCCGTCACTCCTCAGCGACGCAAACTCCGCATATTCCCGCACGCCCGGAACGAGAAACCTGTTCATCTCGTCGAGCGCAGGGCCGAGGAGATCGAGCGCCCGCTCGCGCTGTCCGAGCACCGCCGCGATGCGAGCCCGATACATCGTCCGCGTGAACGCGTACCGCGGCCGAGCGTCCTCGAGCCATGCGGCGAGCGCCGCGGCGGTTGCTGTATCGTGTCGCTGCGCCGCGACGAGCCCGAGATAGCCTCGAGCATCGACGTTGCTGGAGTCGCTCGCAAGGATCCCAGTCCACAGTGCTCTCGCTTCGTCGAGGCGACCGAGCTCGTAGAGCACGGCCGCACGATCGGCTCGCTGTCGAGGCCCTCGTTCGACGGACGCCACATCCATCGCCGAGACTGCCCGCGCGAGCAGCCGATGCGCTGGCGCGGTGTCGCCGCACGCCACAAAAGACGCAGCCGCCCGTCGCAGCCCATTCACCATCGCCAGGCGTGGCTCGATCGGCGTCGCGACCATCGTGTCCGCCAGCCGCTCCGTCGCCTCAACGCGCCCCGCCCGTGCGAGCAACGTCACCTCCATCGCCCACGCGGGGGCATAGCCCGGCTCGCGCGCTCTCAGCCACCGCACCACAGCGAGCCCCTTCTCGCGATCACCGCGGATGGTCGACAGCTGGGAGTAGACGATGGCGTAGTTCGGCCCAACCTCCGCCACGCCCTGCTCGAGCGTGTGATGGTCCAGCAGCTCCTTTGCCTCGCCGAAGCGGCCGAGCTGCATGGCCTGGAGTGCGAGCGAGTACTCCAGGAACGCGGATCGCGGACGCACATCGGTCACCGCCCGAGCCCGGCGATACGCGCGCTCCCAGTCGCCCTCGCATTGCGCGACCTGTTCGTCGAGCACGTTGTACTCGTACGGCGCGAGGCGGTCCCGCACCGTGTCGAGCTCGCGCGCGATCGTCTCGGTTCGGCCGCACTCGCCGAGCAGTCGATGGAGAATCGCGGCCTCAACGCGCGCGGCGTAGAACGTCGAGTCGAGCTCGCCGGCGCGAAGAAAGTGGACGAGCGCCTGACGATGGTCGCTGCCCCAGATGCTCTGGCCCGTCACGAACTCGCGGTAGGCGTCGTACGTCGGCGGCCTGGATGCGACGCGCACCCAGGACGCGAGTCGAGGATCGACGAGCGACGCGAGGCTTCCGACAGTTCGCTGCCTAACGTTTTCCACCGGCGCGGACGGATCGGTCGTCACGCCGCCCGTCACGTCGAACGCGTCCAGCACCTCGCCTCGGCCAACGTCGCTGATCTGCACGTGAAAGCGCAGCGTGTTGCCAATCGTGTAGTACGAACCGGACACCATGGTACCGGCACCGAGCTGCGCCGCCTGTGCCGCCGGCTCGCGGGCCTCGGCACTCGTCGGCGTCGTCGGTCGACGGACGTCCTCCGCACGGGACGCTGACGCGACGGCTACCACACCGCTCTGTTCGAGCCCCTGCGAGACCCAGTCGCGCGCGATGCCACCGATCTGGCCAAGTGCGGGATCGCCCGTCCGATTCTCGAACCACGCGACGTAGACACGTTTCGTATCCATCGCCGCGCTGGGCCGGACGAAACGCTGCACGCCGGGGACGAACCCCAGGACCACCACGGCAGCGATCGTCCCCAACGTTAGGCGTCGCCCCAGTCGCTGTCGCGGTGGGACACGCCTCGCGTCCTGAATCGCCGGCTCAACGAGACGATCTGCCTCGGCGCTGGCCTCCCGGCGTGGCGGTGCCGGTGGCTCCTCACGCGTCGCGATGTCGTTCGGCTGCGCCGGCTCTCGCTTCAACGCATCCACGAAGGCGGAGAACACCGGGTCCGGGCGCGCGTCGAGCTCATCGCGGACGAGTGTCTCGTGGATCCGCGCCGCGTCCAGCGCCGCCGCCCTGTCGCTCGTCGTCGCGAGCGCCCGAACGAGCTCGAGCGCGATTCGCGAGCTCAGGGGCTGGTGCGCAGCGAGACGGCGCCACCAGAACGCCGCCGCCTGTGCGTCGCCCCGGCTGGCGGCCGCGCACGCAAGCGACTCGACCGCGTTGGCATGCAGCATCGCGAGCCGAGCGCGCTCGGCGTCCACGAGGTGATCGAGCTCGGACGAGCCTCGCAGCCGAACGCCGTCGAGGAATGGACCGGCGTAGAGCTCCACTACCCTCGCGACGTCGCCCGCCCGTTCGGCCGCGTCGAGGTCCCAGGCGTCGCACGCGACCAGCTCAGCATTGAGCCGCAACGTCGTTGTTCCCACCACGACGTCCGCAGATGCGAAATCGCGGCGCAGCGCGTAGAGCGCCTGGCCGACCGAATGTCGGGCATTCTCGCCGGCGCTCTCCGGCCAGAGAAGTGCTACCGCTCTGTCACGCTGTATGCCCCGAGCCCCTGCGGCCACGAGCAGGGCGAGCAGCGAGACGCGCTGCACCGGGATCGCGTGTGGCGTGCCGTCGGCGCGGGTGATGTTCCATCCGCCTAACGTATTTATCTGCAACATGTTGTCCGGCCTTCGTCGAACGCGCTTCGAACGCGCTTCGAACGCTTGGCGCACCGATGACGCCGCGATGATCGACCGATGAAGCCCGAAGGCGACCGTGTCCCTCGTTTCGCGCGGACGTTGGATCTGCGCGACCGAGCCTTCGGAGACCTATGTCGTACGACACGACCACTATCGCGCTTGCAGTATTCCTCCTGCTTCAGGCCAACGAGAACTCTCAGGTGACGAACCGCTATGGAGACCGGCCCAAGCGGACTAACACGGCGCTGGTAGCGCTGACTCGCGGCACCGAGCACGGGTGCGGGCTGGCCACCGATGGCCGTGCCTACTGCTGGGGGTCGAACCGGCTCGGCCAGCTCGGGGACGGCGACGACAATCCAAACGCGAAAACCGGGGCCGTCGCGGTCGCGACGACGCAGACGTTTGTCGCGATCAGTGCCGGGGCCAATCACACGTGCGGGCTGACACGGGAAGGCGTGGTCTACTGCTGGGGCTTGAACCTTACCGGCGAGCTGGGTCAGGCCATCGTCGCGAACGTGTGCGACGGGTTCCCGTGCAATCGGCGGCCGGTCCGGGTCGAGACGGCGACGCGCTTCGACTCGATATCCGCGGGGTTCGGTCACACGTGCGCGTTGCGCGGTGGGCGCGCGTACTGCTGGGGGAGGAACGACAAGGGTCAGCTCGGCAGCGCGCGTGCGGATGACCTCTGCGAGGGCGTAGCGTGCAACGTGCCGCCAATCCGAGTGGAGGGCATCGACCGGTTCACGTCGATCGCCGCTGGCGGCGATCACACGTGCGGAATCGCCGACGGATCCTTGTATTGCTGGGGCTCGAACCAATACGGACAGCTCGGCCCAGACTCCACCATCAAGCGAACTGCTCGCCCACTCCGCGTTCCGTTGCCGGAGCGGGCAATCTCGGTGTCAGCCCGCGGACTCCGCACCTGTGTGACGACGGCCGTTGGGCGGCGGGTCTGCTGGGGGTTTGAAGGCGTACGCGCTATCGGGAGCGGAGAGTGAAGGAATCAGTGGGCGCCTGTTTGCCGTCGGCATGAAATGCCATAGTATCCCTTCGCCCCACAGCCAGCCGAGCGCACGATGCCAACATTCACGGTCCATGGCGGAGCCGGACCGCTTCACGTCGTGGACCTCCGCGAGGAGAGCCCGAGCCCGTCGGGCTCGATGCCGATCGTATTCGTGCACGGCATGGTCGGATATACCGGGTTCTGGAACGCCGCGCTCGCTGCAAGTGCCGACCGGCGGCGTGCTGTAGCGCTGGACCTGCGTGGTCACGGCAACTCTGGCGCGCCCCGCGATGGGGCGTACGACGTGGAGAGCTGCGCCACTGACGTCGAAGTCGTGTTCGACGCGCTGGGACTGGACCGCGCGGTGCTCGTGGGTCACAGCTACGGCGCCTTCGTGACGATCGAGGCGGCGGCCCGGCGCCCGAACGTCGTGAGGCGTCTCGTCCTCGTCGACCCGCCCGGCGATTTCACGCACGCCTCGCCTGACATGCGCGACGGGCAGATCGTGCCGTTCATCACGGCGCTCGAGGGCGATCAATGGCGCAGCACGGCGGAAGGAGACTTCGACGATGCCCTCGAGGGCAGCACTACCGCTGCAGTGGCGGCGGTGCATGCGCGACTTGCCACGATGCCGCGAATCGCACTGCTCGGGATGTATCGCAGCATGATGCAGTACCCTGCAGCCGCCGTGCTCGAGCGCTACCTCGCGACGCCCGGCACCTCGGCCCACGCGATCCTCGCGCCGCCGAACGCATGGCCGTTCAGCCTGCACGTGCTCGTTCCTGCGGTGCACGCGACGGTCGTCCCCGACGTCGGCCACTGGATCATGATCGATGCACCGGACCGGTTCGCGGCTGTGCTCGAGGAGACGATCGCCGGCACCTAACGAACTGATGTCATCCCGAGCCGTCGGGCGAGGGATCGCGATCCTACCGGTAGAGGGGCTCTCTTTCGGGACGAGCGCGATTCCTCGCTTCGCTCGGAATGACAGTTCACCCCTCCTCGAGGCGCTGCTGCCTTCGCCGCGTCTTCTCCGCCGTGCCGCAGGTGGACATCTGACACCATCGGCGGAGTCCGTTGCGGCTCCGGTCCACGTACACCCAGCCGCAATCGTCTCCGTCACAGACGCGCAGGCGTTCGATGTCGGGCGACGCGAGCAGGTCGGCGGCGCTTCGCACCACCGGCCAGAGCGGCGAGTCGAGGCGATCGGGATCGTGGTCCCAGGTCCACACGAACGGTGACAGCGCAGCCTTGGTACGTGTGGTCGGTTTCGTTAGGCGCACGTGGGCGTACACGTCGGCCACGAACCGATTGAGCTCGTCGAGCGGCAAGCGCACCGACGCCACCGCACGATCCTTGCCGGCGATCGCGGAGACCAGGCGGCGGAGTGTCCATCGGAGCGCGCGGGCGTCGTCGAGCGTACGCGCCGCGTCACGCTGGCGGGAAAAGGCGCGGCGTTCGAGGCGCGTTGCGCTCGGCTCATCAATCGCGGCGGCCGCGAGCGCCCACTCGATCAGCCGGCCGTAGCTGCCGATGCGATCGCGAGCAGGTCCGCGGGATGTCCAGTCGACCGTATTGACGAAGTCGAGGCTCGGATCGCCGGCGATGAACCGAAACGGAAGCGTGTCGTCGACGGAGATGGCGGGCGGCGGAACGGACGCGGATCTCGTGGGCATGGCTCCCGGGCTGGCGAGCGATTCGAAATGCGCATGGTGCTGGTCCTGCACCAGTATACCGGCCTATACTGGTGCGGCCAATGACGACACGAGATACCACCAATGATCGCTCGCACATGGCGCGGGGTGACGCGCACGGCCGATGCCGAGGTCTATGCCGGGTACGTGGAAGACACGGGGCTTCGCGCATTCGGCGAGACTCCGGGAAATCTCGGGGCCCTTCTCCTTCGCCGGCCGGTTGGCGGCGCCGGCGACGCGACCACCGAGTTTCTCGTCGTGTCCTTCTGGGACTCGATGGAGGCCGTGAAGCGGTTCGCGGGCCCGGTCCCCGAGACCGCGGTGTTCTACCCGGACGACGAGCGGTACCTCGTTAGGCGCGACCTCTCGGTCGACCACTTCGAAGTCGTGGTGCGCCGCTAGCGTTCGCCCGCTCGACGCGTCAGGCAGGGCTCGCGCCGTCCAGCGGCACCCGAGCGACCGGCCGGCCGCGCCGGATCGCGCGCTCGCGCCCTTTCTTCGCTTCGACCTCGCGGTTGCGCGGCGGTGCCGTGGTCACCAGCGAGTCGATCAGGCGGTGCGCGATGGCCGTGACGTCATCGACCGCCTGGTTAAACGCTGCCTCGTTCGCCTTCGACGGCTTGGTCGTCCCGCTCAGCTTGCGGACGAACTGCAGCGCGCTTGCGCGGACCTCGTCGTTGGTGGCGGGCGGCTCGAAGTTCGCAAGGACCTTGATATTCCGACACATGCTCGAGTTTCTCCGTGTCTGGGCTCAGTCGGCGGGCTGCGGGGATGCCGCGCCTTCCATGAGGACGCGCTCGATCCGCGAATCAGGGATGAGCCAGATGAGCGCGACCGTAACGTAAATGGCGAGCGAGATCCACCGGGACACGAACGCGAGGGGAACGGCCAGCCCGTACAGCGTGAGCGAGAGCCACCCCTTGCGATCCGCACCGATGGCGCGCGCGAGCGTGGATTCCGGCCCGTGACGGGCGAGCAGCGCGCGGACGAGAATCGTGAATGCGACGCCCGCCATGAATAGATCGAATCCGTACGCAGCGACGGGGAGCGTGGCGAAGTGCGTATCCCCCATCCACGCCGTTGCGAACGGCGTGAGCGACAGCCAGAACAGCAGGTGGATGTTCGCCCAGAGAATTCGCCCATCGACGTGCCGGACGGCGTGCATCAGGTGGTGATGGTTGTTCCAGTAGATCGCGACGTAGACGAACGAAAGGACGTAGCTGAGTGCCGTGGGGATAAGCGGCCGAAGCGCCTCGAGTGTCTCGCCGTGCGGAGGGCGGAACTCGAGGACGAGGATTGTGATGATGATGGCGATCACGCCATCGGTGAATGCTTCGAGCCGGCCTTTGGTCATCGCTACGCTCTTGGGGCACAGGTCTCGGTAGTTAGGCCGCGACCCTCGGTGCTCCCAAAATGCGCGTGCGGCGGAGTGCGTGGCAACTCGCCCGTTCGGCTAGACCGTGTTCTCGCGTAAACTTCGACCGCAATGATTCGGTCATCCGACTCCCTCACGCCCCTGTCGGCGGACGTTATGGCGCTCCTCGCAGAGCTTCACCGCCCATCGACGTTGCGTGAGAAGCTCATCGGACGGACTGCGCACGACCTGGCGGTCCTGGACGAGCTCGCGACGGCGGCCGAACCGTTGATGATTCCGTATCTCCTCGACGCGGTATTCACGAACCCCGGTGCCGTGAGCCGTGCCGCGGCGGGCGTTGTCGACGCGGCGCTCACACGTACACCGTTGCGTGCGCTTTCGCGTCTCGAAGACGAGTGTCGCCGAAAGACCTGGTACTCGTGGCCGTTCCCCGCCAGACGCGGATGGCACACGCTGCTGCCGGTACAGTTGGCGCAGTTCCACAACTTGGGCCCGACGGAGCTCGCGGTCGCTGCCGTGGCGAGCTTCCACCCGAACGGGCACGTGCGCGAGGCCGCCGTCGACTGGCTCGACACGTTAGGCGATCCGGCAACCCCGTATCTCCTGCTTCGTCTCAACGACTGGGTCGACCAGGTCGCCGAGCGAGCCCGCGCGGCAATGCGCGCGCGTCTCGCGAGGGTCCGCTCCGACATGCTGGTCCACTGCCTCCCGCTGCTTGCCGCGCTCGACCGCACCAGTCGCCGCGACCACAGCGCGATCACCGACGCCGTGCGCACGATCCGGACCCGGCTGTCCGACTGGCCGCGCTCGCTGACACCGTCGCGGTAATTGGCGACGACCAACTGGAGGGCGTGGTGAACGCGGCGCTGACAGACACGTTCGCACCGGTCAGGCGCATCGCACTGGACGCCGCTGCAACCCGCCTCGACCCCTCGCTCACGCTCGAGTGGCTGGAGAGCGCGCTACTCGACCGGAGTCGGTCCGTGAGAGACATCGCGCGACATCACCTCGCTCGCCTCGAACTGCCGATCGACGTGGTCGGACACTACCGGGATTCCCTCCCGCGACCGCTTCGGTCTCGCACGCTGGCGATCGCGCTCGCCGGTCTCCGCGAAACCGGCGGCCCGAGGGACGCCGAATTGGCGTTAGGTCTCGTGCATCACGAACGGCCGATCGTCAGACGAGCAGCGGTGCGGACCGTCGCCGCCCTCGACGTAGTGAACCACCTGGACCGCCTGGTCGCGATGCTTCACGACCCGTCGCCCACGGTTGCGACCATTGCCGCCGAGGAGATCCGGCCGCATGCGAGCACCGTCGGGCTCGATGCGTTCCGGGTTGCCCTTCGATCCGCACCTGGACTGCACAACCGCGTGGCAACCGCCTCGCTCGCATTCGGGCTGGGGAAGTGGAATAGCTTGTTGGTGCTGCTCGAAACCGCGGATGGCTCCGATGCAGAATTGAAGGCCGTCGTGGATCGATGGCTGCGCGACTGGCTCGCCCGCCAAAACCGGGCGTACTCGCAACCAACAACAGTGCAGCTGGAGTCGATCAGGCGCGCCCTGGCCGCGAATGGCGATCGCCTCGAGGGTGACACGCGCCAAGGGATCGAGCAAACGGTGGCGTACTGGTCGCCGAAGTAAGGATTCCCATGCGAACGCTGTTGATCGGCGGCACTGGCTTCATTGGCTCCTTCCTCACGCGCGAGCTTCGGCGACTCGGCGCCCAGGTCGCCGTTCTCACCCGGGGACGATCCGGCAACATGGGACCCGACGGCCTAACGCGGATCATCGGCGACCGCAAGCAGCTCCGCGACTCCGAGCCGGCGATCCGCGCGTTCGCTCCGGATGTCGTGATCGACCTCGTGCTGAGCTCCGGCACGCAGGCGCGCGAGCTCATGGGCGTTCTGCGCGGGATCGCCGGTCGAGTGGTGGCGCTCAGCAGCATGGACGTGTATCGCGCCTGTGGCCTGCTCCACGGGCTCGAGGAAGGCCCACTCGAGCCGGTGCCGCTCACGGAACGATCGGCATTGCGCACGAAGCTCGCGACCTATCCGCCAGCGCAGATCGCCATGCTACAGCAGGTGTTCGGTTGGCTGGACGACGAATACGACAAGATTCCCGTCGAGCGCGCGATTCTGGAGGATGGCGATCTGCCGGCGACGATCCTGCGCCTGCCAATGGTCTATGGACCGGGCGATCCCCTGCACCGCTTTTTTCCGCTCGTGCGTCGTATGGACGATGGCCGGCGCGCCATCCTGATGAGCGCCGCTCAGGCGGCATGGCGATCGCCGCGCGGGTTCGTCGGCAACGTCGCCGCCGGAATCGCGCTCGCGGCGATGTGCGACAAAGCGGTGGGCGGCATCTACAACGTTGCCGAAGAACCGTCGTACTCGGAGCTCGAGTGGGCCACGCGGGTCGCGGCGGCATCGGAGTGGAAGGGCGCGTTCCTCATCCTCCCGTCGGACAAGATGCCACAACACCTCAGGATGCCTGGCAACTTCGGTCAACATTGGTCGGCCGACTCGTCGCGCATCCGCTCGGAGCTCGGCTACGCCGAGCCGGTGGGCGTCGATGCCGCCATCGCGCAGACGGTCGCCTGGGAGCGCGCGAATCCCCCGGTGAGGCCGCTCACGCCGATTGACTACGAGGCGGAGGATGCGGCGATTGCCGCATTGACTCGGTCGTCATCCTGAGCGAAGCGAAGGATCGCGAGTCTCTCGGTAGAGGGCCCTCTTTCGGGACGAGCGCGATCCCTCGCTGCGCTCGGGATGGCAACTGCCTGACGTTAGGCAGCGCTCCATTGGCCGACGAGCACCGACGCCGGCGGGTCTTCACCCAACGCCGAGAGAAACTCGGTCATGCGCGCCTTCGAGCCGGGTCGTGTGTACACGTCGGGCTTCCGCGTCTCGATCACCCACGCGATCACGTTACCTACCTCGCCGACATCCTGAGGAAACGGAAGGTCCCGGGAATGGGGTCCACCGTGAAGCGCATTCGCGCCGAAGTCCGTCGCGACGACGGGCGGCGACACCAGTGACACCACGACCCCCGGGTGCGATTCGCGAAGCTCGTCACGGAGATTCCAGGTGATGGCGTTGAGAAAATGCTTCGCGCCATTGTAGGCCGAGCGGTACGGAGCCATCGGCATGCGCCCGAGCATCGATGACACGTTGATGATCTGCCCGGAGCCGCGTTCCTCGAAGTGAGGCAGGATCGCCTGCGCACCGTACAACACCGACTTGATGTTGATCAGGATCATGTCGTCGATGTCGTCGTCCGTGAGCGCGGTAGGCACGCGCGTGATCCCGCGACCGACGTTGTTGACCAGGACGTCGACGTGACCGAAGTGGTCGATCGCGGTGTGAACGGCGCGCCGAACATCATCCCGCCTCGTGACATCAGCGACGACCGGCAACGCGTTCTTTCCACAGCGCTCCGCGACGACTTGCAGCTCGGCCTCCCGGCGAGCCACGAGCGCGACGGAACCGCCGCGCGAAGCGACGGCGCTCGCCGCGGCGGCGCCAATGCCGCCGCTGGCCCCCGTGATCACGACGACTTTCCCTTTCATTGACACTCCTTGGGTGACAAGGACCAGATTAGTCGGTCCCGTTCACTTCCGCATGCCCGTCAGACTCGCGACCACGGACGACATTCCCGCGCTCGCGCGCGTGATCAACCGCGCTTACGGTGGAGGCACACCTCTTCCACGGCGATCGCACGGACGAGGCCGAGGTGCGTGAGCGGCTCGAGCAGCCCGAACGTGTGCTTCCCGTGATCGATGCCGCCGACGGTGCGCCAGGCGCCACCAAGGCGGTTTTGACGACAGGGGTCAACCACTACGGAACGGAAAGGAGTCGGAACGGACTCAAAACTGAACTACGCTTGCTCGCTCCGGAGAGCACTGGAGAACTATGCCACTCCGCTAGTTCTCCGCCCTGAGCGCCACGACCGGGTCGACTCGCGCGGCTCTGCGGGCCGGCAGCCAGCTCGCGCCCGCCGCCACCAGCATCAGCACAGCCGGCACACCGAGAAAGATCGCGAGGTTGATCGGTGCGCCGCGCATCACGTGGATCGCGACCAGGAACGCCAGCGCCCAGCCGACCGTCGCGCCGACACCAACGATGTTCAGGGTCTCGCGGACGATCTGCCTAACGACCTTCGCCGCCGTCGCGCCCAGCGCGATGCGGATGCCGATCTCCGACGTGCGATGCGAGACGGTGTAGGCCACGACGGCGTAGATGCCGATCGCCGCGAGCACGAGAAGCAACGGGCCGAGCACCACGAACATCCGCGCCGGGATCTTTCGCAGGAAGAGATTCTTGTCCACATGCTCGACGAGCGTTCGCACGTCGTACACGGGCAGCGTCGGATCGAGCTCGCGCACGATCCGCTGTATCTCGGGGGCGAGCAGCGTCTCGGCCCCGACACGCGTGCGGACGTGAATCTCGCCGCCCCCGGATGGCCGATCACGGTAGGACAGGTAGATGATCGGCTTCGGCTTCTCACCGAAGGCGTCATACGTCGACGTCTTCACCACACCGACGATCGTGTACGTCCTTCCTCGCGTCGTGAGACGACGCCCGAGCGGCTCGGCGCCGGCCAGGTACTCCCGTACGAACTCGTCGTTCACCACCGACTGTGGCGGAGCATCCGCGTCGGTGAGCTCGGCGAACGTGCGGCCAGTGCGAAGCGGAATCCCCATCATCCGGAAGTAGTCCGGCGTCACCGTGTTGCTGAGCGCGAGGTCCTGTCCGGCGTCCGAGCGCGCGCGTCCCTCGAGCTCGAACCCACGCACGGGCAGCCCGTGAATATCGAGCGGCACCGACGTCGCGATCGCGGCGGCTTCGACCGACGGCAGCGCCCGCGCCTTCTCGAGCAGCCGCGCCGCGAAGAGTCGAGCCGCGGTCGAGTCGGCGTTTCGACCGCTCAGGTCATACGCGGCGAGCAGCACCCCTTCCCGCCGAAACCCGGGATCCATGTCGCGCGTTTCGCTGAAGCTCCGGTAGAACAGCGCCGCGGCGACGAGCACCATGACGGCGAGCGCCACCTGCGCACCCATGAGCGCGTTCCGCAGCCGGCCCTTCGGCGCCGCGCGCGGGCCGGAGCGCAGCTCGCTGTAGGCATTGACGCGCGATAGCTGGAGTGCCGGCGCAGCGCCGAAAATCAGTCCACACAGGAGGCCGAGCCCGATCGCGAACGCCAGCCCGGTTCCGTCGAGGCTGGTCTGAAAGCGGATGGGGAAAGCGCCGATCATCGGGACGGCGCGCAACGCGTTCGTGCCCCACGCGGCGATGAACGTCCCGAGCCCAGCACCGAGAAGTGCGAGCAGCATACTCTCGGTCATGAGCAGGCTCACGACCCGCCAGCGGCTCGCACCTAACGCCTGGCGGATGCCGACCTCACGGCGTCGCGCGGTGGCGCGCGCGAGGATGAGGTTCGCCGTGTTCGCGCACACCGCGAGCAGCAGCACCAGCATGATCCCCTGCAGGATGGCCAGCGCGCCCACGAGCATCTGCTGCGGCCCGCGCGGGGTCTTCCAGAACGGAAAGAGGTCGATCGACATCGACCCGTTCGTCTCGGGGTACAGGCGGCCGAGCGACGCCATCGCCGTGGCCGCCCCGCGCTGTGCCTGCTCGCGCGTCGCGTTCGGCCTGAGGCGCGCCATCATGCTGTATCCGCGCGACGCCCGGTCCTCGAGCTCCCGCGATCCCGTGAACAGCACCGGCGCCATCGTCGCCGGGATCCAGAGGTCGAAGTCGATCATCGTCACCGTGCCCTGAAACCTGGGCGGCGCGACGCCGATGACGGTGAGGTCCTGCCCGTTGACGCGAATCCGGCGCCCGACGACGTCCGGCGCGCCGCCGAGTCGCGTCTTCCAGAACCCCTGCGAGATGACGACGACGGGCTCGCTGCCCGGCCTCGAAACCTCGTCAGCCGCGAGGAACCTGCCTAACGACGCGTCGAGCCCGAGGGCCGTGAAGTAGTTGCCGGAGACCAGCTGCCCGTAGGCACGAAACGTGTTGGGCGACGCGCCGATCGTGAGTGGCACCATCTTGTACGCGAGGATTTCGCGGAACGACGTGAGTCGCTCGCGCAGGTCGCGGTACTCGAGCCACGATGTCCCGACAGACGACCCGATGTCACTCCGCGGCTCGATGAGCAGAAAGCTCGCGGCGTCGCGAACGCCAGGAAGCGGCTTGAACACGAGCCCCTGGATCCACGAGAAGATCGCGGCGTTGACACCGATGCCGATCGCGAGCGATACAACAACGACCGTCGCGAGTACGGGCATCCGGATGATGGAGCGCGCGGCGTGGCGAATGTCGCGAACGAAGTGGTCGAGTGAAGTCATGAGAAGCTGAAGACAGGACTTGGCGGCTGGCGACGGGCGACGGGCGACGGGCGACGAAGGCGTGTCATCCCGAGCGCAGCGAGGGAT
>Ga0075424_100002274_pt1 | contig 17454 bp, 25 predicted proteins | sample SoiMethybrSBSTD3_FD_75301 | JGI IMG/M metagenome (GOLD analysis project Ga0075424, IMG submission 75301) | Bulk soil microbial communities from a Populus tree surrounding site in Tennessee, USA - Soil MetaG P. TD hybrid SBSTD3 | ecosystem: Environmental > Terrestrial > Soil > Tree plantation...
GCTCAATGGCTCGATTTCCGTCTTGTCGATCGTGGCTGGTGCCAGACCGGCGATCTCGCGCATCAATTCATCGACATATTTCAACTTTTCCAATGCCGGCCAGTCCTTATAGTCGCGCAGCCAATCGATGTATGGATTGAGCCAAACCGCGAAAGTTTCGGCGAAGTCCTCTAATGGGTGAGCTTGGGCATACCAGTTGGGGAGGTTGATGACATAATCCCTGCTCTCGGGGTGCGGCTTGTACGAAGCCGGGTAAGGTGCGGTCGGGTCCCCGAACAGCAGCCGATAACGTGGGCGGCTGTGTAAGGCGTAGGCCTCATCAATGGCGTGTCCGGCTTCATGTCGGAATATCCGACGGGACTCGGCCTCGCCCGCTCCCTCAACCTCCAACATTTGACTGCGCTCCAGCTGCATGAGGCGCGGGTGGGCAAGGTAAAAGGGAATGGCGAACCCAAGCACGCCATCGGGGTTGAAGAACTCCTCCGACAACCAAACATGGGGCAGGGCGGCGATATTGTGCGCTTGGAGCTCACGATGAAGGCGCTTAAGGCGTCGAGCCGATAGGGTGCCCTCCAGCTGCAGCGGCAGGTGGCAAAAGCGGGTCGCCAACAAGGACTCGTCGTCGGCGTTTTCAAACACAAGTGCCGGGTGCGCCGCTTGCCGTCGCGTCCGAGGTGAAGTGGCGGTCATATCACTGTCCGTTCCTGGGCAAGAGGTGTTGCGGCACGCTCGTGGCGGCGTCAGACATCGGGCGCCTCACCGTTGCAGGCGGGTCCAGTCAGGAAACGCTGTACTGAAGCCAAAGTTTCAGGTGCGCCGCCAGGGTTCAAAAGGGGTTTGGCCTAGTTCCTCGTCGCTGCTGATCGCATGGAAACTTTCACCTGCTTGGCTCCGCCTCATGAGACAGGGTGCAACGCCGCCCGCTGGATGCCGAACCGTAGGAGCTGTTGGAGCAGCTCCTCGTAGTCCAGGCCCGAGTGTTTGGCGGACTGAGCGAAGTCCTCGTCGCGCGCGATCTGCGGATTTGGATTGGCCTCAAGCAGATAGGCCTTGCCGTCCATGGTCACTCTGTAATCCAGTCGCGCATAACCACTCATTCCAAGCAGAATGTAGATCTGTTTCGACAAGGCCGCCAAGTGGTTAGCCAGGGGTTTCACCAACTTGGCCGGTCCGGTCTTGAGACCCATCTGTCGCTGATACTCTGGGTCCCACTTCGCTCGATCCGATGCAATAAGCGGTGTGTTGGGCGAAAGAGCCGACATCGTGAGTTCCCACGGTGCCAGCACCGTCGTTCGGTCATTACCCATCACACCCACGTAGATCTCTCGCCCTTCGACGTATTGTTCTACGATCGCGGTTGATTTCGTGGTCCGGTTGATGAACTCAATACGCTCCATAAGCTTCTCATCATCATGAACGATGGAGGCGCCAGAGATGCCGACAGATCCGTCTTCGGTCAGCGATTTGACGAACAGGGGGAACGCCAGCTTGTCTGGACGCTTAGCCTTACTGCGCGGTGGAAAGATTGCGAACTTCGGCACGGCTAGGCCATGGTAAGCCAGGATGATCTTGGTCAGCGCCTTGTCACGGGTAAGCGTCAAGCCTCGCGGGTTGCATCCCGTATACGCTTGGCGTCTCAGTTCAAGGTAGCTGACGACGTGTTGATCGAAGCGGCCGATCCCCTGAAATTCCTCAACCAGGTTAAACGCAATGTGCGGTTTGTATGCATCGATCGCGCCTCTAATAGTAGATAGGTCGTCAGAAACGCCAATCGGCCATACCTCATGCCCGAGAGCCTCGAGTGCTTCCTTCACGTCGAATTCAGTCTTGCGGAGTTCGCGCTGCTTCTCGCTGTGATCCTCGAGATCTCCCTTCGGAAGCAGTTTCTCGTCCACCAACATAATGACGCGCAATTTCTTTTTTGCCCCGACTGTCATGGTCGGCATCCTCTGCCTGGTGGCATCCTTAGTTTAATCGCGACACCAGCTAAACGCACGCGTGGCGCAGGTCCGCTGGGAATCGCGTGACGATTACGCGTGAGATTACTGCCGCAGACTCTCATCAACCGACTGTCGATGCCGATCACGGCGATCTGCCTGCTTGCTGTCTTGGACATGGGGTTGATCGTTAGTCCACATGGCGATAGTAAGATCGTCGTCCCTTGTGCTTGCGGTGATTGTCCCAATCACTCTGGGTGTCGCGTCAGCCCACGCCCAGGCACAAGCGACAGCCCTAAACGCGCGACTCATCGGACCGCCCGTCTTTGCCGCGGATGGAACCACGATTGGTGAAGTTGCCGACGTATCGTCCGACAGCGGATTGTGAAATTGGCGAAATTTGCGTCATCAGCGGCTCAAAGGTTGGTTTGGCACACGCATCGTCACGATCCCCACCGGCGTTCATGATCCGGCACGCACTCTGATCTTGCCCGACCTGACCCCCGATGACGTCGACGAAATACATCCTCCTAAAGCGATGCCCCATGCCCAGAAAAGTCGTAGACGGGGACGGTGCTGTCGGGCCGCGAACAGCTCCCCTATTCCCCCCACATTAGCCGCGCGCGAACTTGCGCGACGTTTCCCAACGTCCAACGAGCCAGCGTTACGAGCGCCAGATCGTCGGCCGTAGGTCTGAGAAGTTACTTCGTTTCTTTGCAGATGACCTTGACGTGCTTATCTGCCTCGTCCTGGGTCTTGAACGCGAGCGGTCCCACCTGCACCCATGTGGTTTCCGTCGGCCGTGCCTCGACCACCTTGCATTTCTTGGTCGTCTTCTCCTGCACCACGTAATACTCAGCAGCAAGCGCAGATGAACTAAGCATCGCCACAGCGGCGACGGCGAGACATATTGTCTTAATCATAGTGATAGCTCCAGTGTGTGTTGACGGAGGATGTGAAGCTCCGTTCCGGCTACGCGTGGCCGCAGTGCCGCAGTTAAAAAAATACGCATGGTCAAATGGTAGCGACAGACTCGGAAAGTACTCAGCTCCAGGACGACAATTTCTGACCACGGAGCGGATCGAAAGGATGACTGATCTCAGCCGATCCCAAAGGCTAACGGGATCGAAGTGCAGTTCGAGGCGATCGTGACTACACCCCCCGCAAGCAAAACCAAGATCGCGAACGCAAGTAACGATAAAAGCAGGATCGCTGCGATCTCTTTGGCCCTCATTCTCCCACCCATTAAACTGCCTCATTCAGTGAACGCATAATTGCGTCGGGTGAGACGGCACCGCTCGCAGATCCAGCACCAGCCCGCCCCTGCGCTCGTCTGCTGCTGCGCGTTCTACTGCCAGCACTCAGCCTGACAGCCGGCATTTGAAGGGGCACCGGAGTTCTAGCGCATCCGCCGCGAGAGCTCCTTGTGCGACAAGTCAGTGGCTACGCCGCCGCGCACTCCGCGAACCTAGCTCAATGGTCAACGATGGGTGGAAGTGGCGACCTAATGAATAGTAAATGCAAAAAGGCCGAACACCTGATGTCGTCTTGGCGCTCGTTGTAACCGGCAGAATTTCAACGCTGCGTTTTGACGGCGAGAACCTTCGATCGTTAGGAGCGGATCCCCTTGGTATTTCTGGAGACGAACTCGACCGCACCGCCTTCAGTCAGGAAGCGTCCACCACGCCACCACCGCGCTGGTTACGCAGATTGCTCCCAAAGTCACTGTAACCGCTTGTCGTATATCGACAAAGACATCGAGCCAGTTCACCGCGAGTATGAGCACGCATGATGTCAGAGTGATCGCAATCGTGACAGGTCGCAGCGTCTGAGTTTGCCTATGAACCGTCGTCATCACCGGTTCATAGTGTTTATTGGTCGCCGAAGGTAGCGTCGTAAACTACTCACGACGTTCGCTGATTGATTGACAAATTAACCCCCAAATCAACGCTACTCGGTGTGCAGAACTCATAACCTGCGCGCGCCCCCGACGGCGTGAGTACTTTCCGACGCTACCGGCATATGTAGAAGAGCGTTAAGTCCATTGTTGAAGAACGCAGTCTGAATAGCGGTTCTGAACCGGGCAATACGGAATTCTCCGCATCGTCCCGACGATCTCCCAATGAGGAAATGACAATGAACATGAAATACGCCCTTTGCGGCGTTGCCCTTGCCGCGCTTGTGACACCGGCCCTGGCGGCGAATGAATACTTCGTCGTGCAGGACTCCACGACGAAGAAGTGCTCCATCGTAGAGCAGAAGCCGACGATGGCGACGACGACGCTCGTGGGCACAACCGTATACAAGACGCAGGCCGAGGCCGAGATTGGCATGAAGGCCGATAAGGTCTGCGCGGCCAAGTAAGCCCAAGTTTCAGGGAGCTTCGGCGCTAATCGCTGGGGCTCCGCCTCTATCGGGGCCATGATATTGCTATTTGTGATCAGAGGAGTTCGCGGTAGCCGGTTTGGTAGAAGGGGTTGGTGTGGCCTGGGTGGTGCCCAGGTGTGTGTGTGCGCGGTGTCGCCGCGCTGAAGCTCAGTGAAGGACGATCATGCATGGCAGTCAAAGCAACCGCGCCCGTCGATGCGAAATCCCTTCTCGCCAAAGCTAGCAAGGGACGGAGCATCGTTAAGTACCAAAAGGACCACATTATCTTCTCGCAGGACGAGCCCGCGGATGCCGTGTTCTACATTCAGAAAGGCAAGGTCAAGATCACGGTCGTTTCCCCGCAAGGTAAGGAAGCGGTCATTGCAATTCTTGGTCCGGACGATTTCTTCGGCGAGGGTTGCCTTGCCGGACAGTCGCGGCGGATGGGGACCGTCAGCACCATGACCGAATCCTCAATTATGCGCATTGAGAAATCGGCCACTGTTCGTCTGATCCGCGACAATCCTGCGTTTTCCGAGATGTTCATGGGACACGTTTTGGCGCGCACCATCCGCGTCGAAGAGGATTTGGTCGATCAGCTGTTCAATTCGAGTGAAAAACGTCTTGCACGGCTGCTTCTGCTGCTGGCGAAGTTCGGCAAGGATGAAAAGCCGGAGCCCGTGATCGCAAAGATCAGCCAGGAAACGCTTGCTGAAATGATTGGCACGACGCGCGCTCGCGTCAGCTTTTTCATGAACAAGTTTCGAAAGCTCGGCTTCATCAAATACAATGGCGGCATCGAAGTGCACAGCTCGCTGTTGAACGCCATCCTCCACGATCTGCCACAGACCAAAAATACCTGAACGCACAAAACCCAAGACCACTAGTGTTCGAACATGCTGGCGTCGAGCTGCTTTCCGCACTGCTCACACCATCGTGATTGTTCGGAAGAATGGGCTGGCGCTCCGTGATCAATATTGGACAGACGGATCCTCGCCGTAGCTTTTATTACGGGCCGAGTAGCCTCACTTCCAGCATGCCTCGACCCACCTAGGATCGATCGTGCGGATGGTGCTGGTGTTGGGTCATTACCCTAGGAGCATCGAGGAGGGGACTCGCATGTTGCTTCGGCGTGTTATTTTCCCACATCGCAAGCCTACAACGGTCGACTTCGCGCGAGAGCATTCGCTGGCGCAAGCAATCGTAGACACCGTGCGCGAACCTTTGCTCGTACTCGATCAGAGCCTTCGCGTCGTGGCCGCAAGTCGTTCCTTCTACCTCACGTTTCGAGTGAATCGGCAAGAGACCCAAGGGCGGCTTCTGTACGCCTTAGGCAACGGCCAGTGGGACATCCCCAAGCTCCGTGCCACCCTAGAGGCCATCGTCTTTAGCCGGACAACGATCGAGGGCTTTGAAGTCGACCAGTTTTTTCCGTCAATCGGGCGGCGCGTGATGATGCTCAACGCGCGCACAGTCTATCGGGCTAACGGCGGTACACAACAGATCCTGTTGGCGATCGAAGATGTCACCGAGCGTATCGGCCTCGAGCGTGAGCACGCGGTCGCACACCAGCGTATGGCCATGCTGATGCAAGAGCTGACCCACCGTGTCAAGAACAGCCTTCAGTCCATCGCCGCGATGGTCATGATTGAGGCGCGGAGCCAATCGAACAGCGAGGGGAAAGCAGCGCTTGGACGCGTCTCGCATCGTATCGCTGCTCTCGGACAGCTCTATTCCAAGTTGAGCTATTCCGATACGGTCGATGCTGTCGATGCGGCGACCTATCTGGAGGACTTATGCCGCGATCTGGTCGCCTCAGTCCAAAATGTAGGCATCCCGTCCATTGTGCTCAAGACTGATATCGCGCGCGAGTTCATACCGACCGATCAAGCAGTTCCGATAGGGCTCATTGTGAACGAGCTCGTAACGAATGCTGTGAAGTATGCTTTTCCGAGCCAGAAAAAGGGCACCATCACGGTGACGCTAAAACGGGTCGCTGGGGAGCTTCACTTGACGGTCACAGATGACGGCCAGGGCGTCGATACTCGACGCGCCAATTCAGGGCTCGGCGGTCGTCTGGTGAAGGGTTTCGCACAACAACTCGACGCCCATCTCGAGCGGGCGAGCGGCAACCAAGGGACGACCATTCGCTTGATCTTGCTGCGCGAAGAGCGCCTCCAAGCCAGAGCGAACTCCTCCAAATCGTTCAACCCAGATGCGGCATGGGAAGATCAGCGAGGAAGGGGAATCAATCCGGGTCGCAGCGTCGTCCTCTCAGCCCCAAGTTGAGTAGTTTTCGAGGTTCCTTGCGACCGCTGCCCCCCTAAGATTCAAATCAACTCGTCTCAAAATTGAGATCTGAGTCTCTTCGCAGCTAGTCACGGAAGTGCCGCAGATGAAGCGGTCCGTCATGGACGCATTTCGAAGATTGGCGAGCACTGCTCGCGATCTCCTAACGCTCAAGGCCAAAAATGACACTCTACGGCATGACGTCGAGGAATTCGCGAAGCCGTAACTCTTGATAACCCCTCAAATGCCAGGGCTCGGCAAGCATTCCTTCGATCATGCTCTTCGCCTCGTACCAATGTCCGCCTAGGCAGGCGCGCATAAAACGGTCGCGCGTGGTTGCCCCGGGGCAGTGGGCAGAGATAACATCTGCAATCACCGGTGCGAGCTCGTAGACCGTCTGCATACAACCTCATTCAAAGTTTCGACTCGTGAACGGCGCTCGAAATCAGCGGAGGACAAGCTACAAAAGGTGACGTGCGTGATCTAACGGCTACCGCTTCACATCACCCGTATCGCCTTGCCCCGGCTTCACCGTCTTCTTGGCATGGGCTCGTCGATCCGCCGTCAGAGACCGACCCACGTTCACTTCCTTCTTAAACTGGCCCTTGTCGTCGCGGCGGACATACCGCTTGTCGCCACTGTGGGGCTCGATCAATTCTCGCTTCGATGCCATGACGGCTGCTCCTTGCAACGGATTGCGCTGTACTCGGAACTCGTTGGACGAGGGCGGGTCGTTCAGCAAGTTGATGTTTAAACCCTAGCCAGTCGGTGAACTGAGGATGAAGACTCGGAATCTACTCAGACTGGACGGCGGTCTGCCCCATCCTGTAGCTTGCCTGTGACGCACCTGTTCGCGTGTCGAGCACTCCACCTGGACGCAGCGTCACTATCTTGGCCTCGTTAGCCTCATCGGCAATTGTCGCATCGTGGTGTCGATTACGCCGTCGGGGTCATTTTCCTTGAGCGTGCGGCGGCTCTCTTGCGCAGCGCCTTGATCTGCTCGATGGCGTCGCTCACGCATCGACCAACGTAGCAATGCGACCGCGACTGCGAGAGTTAAAAAAATGCTGCACTGGATCACACCGATCTCGGTTGGCGTCATCGCGGTGAGTTGATTACGGCATGGTGTGGCCTTGGGATCTGAGAAGGGTTTCGTGCCGGTCGCCAACGTCTGTTGGCGATACTGAATCCTAACCCACGTTAGCTGCGCCGGATTTTAGTCTGTACTCATTTGCTTCTCGGCGGAACAGAAGGATTAGTCCGGCATTGATGTCGCAGGTAGTGATAGAGCCCTGCGGGCCACCTGCTTTGACGTCGGAGAAATCAATCCGCAGAGAAAGCGAAACAAAGATGCGCAACATCCTTCTTGGAAGTTTGATGGCCTCGGGCATAGTGCTCTTGAACATTCCCGCTGCATCGGCCCTCCCGTTAGGTAACGGTCTAGACGCTGTGACCCGGCCAGAGGCTACCGTGCAGCAGGTCCAGGAGCGCGGACATTGCGACGCATTACGGCGCGCCTGCCTCAACAAAGACAAGTTGGGTGAGCGAGGCGAGGGCAACTGTCAATAATATCGCGCGCAGTGTAGGTCGTCTTTTGGATACCAGCCGGGTGAGAGATCAGAGGACCGGTCATCACGACGATCGCGAAATTAGTCATTCTCACACGCGCGCTCCCAAGCGGGGCGCGCCATTTCGTGCGCCACCCCTGAGGGAAGAACCCGGCGCTACTCATGTCAGGAACTCTCCGCGAGCTTCGTTGTAGCGACTTCGTTGTTGCGAAAAGGAAGATGACGCGCGCGCCAAGGCTGCTCCTCACGTTTGCACGCGAAGGCCTCCGAACTACAGGGACCCTCACGCAGCTTTTCGCGCCGCTGGCACCGAACGCTGCCGCACTCGCCTGCAGATTTGCTCGGCTAGGCCGCGCACTCCGAGCACTGCTTAAAGCCACACCACGTGGCGCTGTGCTTGCGTGCCTGGCTCTCACCACGGCGATGCTTTGGGCGCTCTACTACATGCCCCTGGAGATGCGGGTAGGCATCGATGGTCCATCCGTGTTGGTGGAAGCGGCGAACGGGCAGCCGCTGGGACGGGTTGGGCCACTGAGTGACGCCGTCAAGCGTCGGGATTTTCCCGACACGCTCGTTAAGGCCGTTCTCAGCATCGAGGATCGGCGCTTCTAGAGCCACTGGGGGATCGATCCGTGGGGTATCGCACGGGCAACGCAGGCGAATTGGGCCGCCGGCGGCATCGCTGAAGGTGGAAGCACGATCACGCAGCAGCTCGTCAAGATGCAGATCGTCGGTAACGAGCGCAACCTGGGCCGCAAAGTACGCGAGGCCTTCACGGCAATCTGGCTGGACCTTCGCCTCGGCAAGGATGAAGTTCTCACCCGATATCTCAATGCCGTCTATCTGGGCGCCGGCGCTTACGGCATGTCCGCCGCGACACGCTTATATTTCGACAAGAGCCTTGCAGACGTGACACTGGTAGAGGCGGCCCTGCTGGTCGGCCTGATCCAGGCGCCTTCCAGGTATGGTCCGATTCGAAATCTCGTGCGGCGCATCGCCGGGCTGCACTGGTTATCGACGCCATGCTCGAGAGCGGCGCGATCGATGCGACCGCGGCCGAGAAGGCAAGAGCGCGGCCCGCAACGCTGAAGCTTTCGTCGAGAACGGCGCGAGCCGGTGGTTGGTACGCCGATTGGATCGCCAAGCACGAGCTTCCCAAGATTGCCGGTTCCGTCCAGCGCGTGATGCGCGTCCGCACAACTTTGCAGCCGGAGCTGCAGCAGCTGGCAGAAAGGGTTGTGAACGAGGCATTAATGCGCGCGGGCGAAGCGCGCGGCGCCAGTCAGGCGGCGCTGGTGGCCATGCGTCCGGACGGGTCAGTGGTCGCCATGGTTGGGGGGCGTGACTACAGCGAAAGCCAATTCAACCGTGCCGTCGATGCACTGCGGCAGCCAGGTTCGGCTTTCAAACTGTTCGTTTATTACGCTGCCTTGCAAACCGGCTACTCGCCCGATGACACGATCGATGCCTCACCGGTAGAGTTCGGCAGGTGGCGGCCGGAGAACTATGGCGGCCAGGAATATGGTTACATGACCCTGTCGCAGGCTTTTGCCCACTCGGTCAATTCCGCAGCGATACGACTTGGCATGACCGTTGGACTGGACAAGGTCGTGGCAGCCGCGCGAGAGCTCGGCCTGGACGCTCCCCTGGCGAAGGTACCCAGCATGGCCCTGGGCACCAACGAGGTGAGCCTGCTCGACCTCACCGGAGCCTTTGCTTCGGTTCGCGCCGGCCATCCGAAACTCGAGCCATGGGGAATAGCCGCCTTCGGCCCCGAGGGCACCGGGCTGCGCTCGCTAGGTGCGCCGAAACTGTCCGTCCCCGAACTTGCCCATCACCGGGAGATGACCCGTCTATTGCAGGATGTTGTCGATCACGGAACTGGACGGGCGGCCGCGCTGGACGATGATAGTGTCGCGGGAAAAACTGGCACCAGCCAGGATCACCGCGATGCTTGTTTTGTGGGTTTCATTGTGCCTTTGCTGCCGCATTATGCGCCTGGCACCTCACTTGAACACGCCCTTGATGGTGTCCCAGATGCTACGCAGCCCGGCTCCAGTATCGGCGGTGATTTCTTTGAAGATCTTCATGTGCGCGAGCGTCGCTGGCCCGGCCATCCCATCGGCGACAAGCCCGTTCTTCTGCTGATAGTCGCGCACAGCCTTCTCAGTGGCCGCGCCAAACTGCCCGTCGGCGCCGATCACTAGCTTTTCCTGTAGCTTCTTGACCGCATCGCCGCGCGTCCCCTGTTTGAGCAGCACCAGTTCATAGAGACCCATCGCCATGAAGCTATCGGGGCCCGCGACACCGTCGGCACTAAGACCGTTCTTGGTTTGCCAATCCTTCAACGCCTTTTCGGTGTTCGGCCCGAACTCTCCGTCGGCCTCAATGCCGAGCTTAGCCTGCAGCCGCCGTACAGGTTCCCCTGATAGACCTTTCTTCAGCATCGCCATGAGTTCCTCCTCCAGTTGATCTATGGTTCGTTTCGGTGCTTACGGCTTTCTGAGTGTTCAGGGCTCACTCAATCGAATGAGAGCGTCTATGAGCGGTTCGGTTGATTGACCCGGAACCTTCGAGGCGATTCACATCCCCGAGGGCTGGTTGACTAAGCCTAGCAGAGCTTCGATGGGGACAACCCGGCATATGCCGACACACTCAGTGATCCAGCGAACGCTGCCATTAGTCATCAGGATGGATGCTTTTCGTTTTTCGCGGCACGGAAACTCGCCGCGGCCGTGTCCTTCTCGCACATGTACGCCCCTTTTTTTGTCTTCCCATAGTTCTTGCTTCTGGCGAAGTGATAGATGCGCGAAGTCAGGTTGACCCACACGACCGTATCGGCAGGGCAGCGAGCTTTCGCCAGTGCTTCGGTCGAGAATTGGTTGGCTCCCGTAGGGGTGGTAACCACGGCTGGAGCCGATTTGGCGGGGGAAGGCGTGGCTGCCGGTGCGGCTGCCTTCGGAGCTGCCGCTGAAGCAGGCGGAGCTGGTTTGGCAGCAGTAGGGGCGACCGGAGCGCCGGGCTGCGCGGTAGCGCTGCCGGCGCGGCATTGGGCGACATAAGCTTTTTCCGTGATGCCCTTCGCCTGATTTGCAGCCTTGTTCGCTCTCCATTCCTCTTCGCAGCCTTTAGCAGTTTTCTGTTGAGCGACGGTGTACGAAGACAGCGCTGCGAGTCCGATCAATGCGGAGCAGATGATCGTAACGGGCCGGATTTTCATTCGTTCACTCCTAACGATACTTTCACCGTGGCGCGCTCAATGATCCTCATCCAGAGTCGGAATCTGCCTATGGCCGCAATCAAGAGCCTCGGCCGCTCTTGGCGACTCAAGGAAGACGTACCGAAGCCCTTCACGCGTATGCCTGCCGACTGGTGCGGGCTGCTTCAAAGAAGTGGCAACTTCACGAAGGGAAGGAGATTCGTACTGGTTCGCTATCCGGTACATTGGCTTTGGTGCCGCCCAACTTTTTCGGGATAGAGCCAGGCCCTGATCTGCCGGCGTCGGTGGGCTCCGAGGGACTTGGCGGCCTAAGTACTTTCCGAGTCTGGCCCGCGCTCAACGTGCGCGCTTGTATAGCTGCGACCCTCCGGAATTCCCTCCCGGTCGGTCTCTTGGGAGGCGCTGCCCCGACCCCCCGTTCAGCAGCGCCAGCCACCTTGGTCCTTCCAAGGCGGCCAACCCATCGGTTAGCGGCATCAGGACCTGGTGCCGCGATCGCTAGCAAATTGCGCCGCGCCCCTACCCTTCCCAACTGCGGTGCGACAGGGCACCGTTTAGGTGCCCTTTTTTGGGGTCTCATGGGCTTGGTGAGGCTCACCAGACGACGACGAGGAACGCGCACAGCCCGGCGATCGTCAGCCAGAACACGGTGGCGTGCGCCAAGCCGGCAAGCTTGTCGGTCATCGTCATCGGAACTGCTTCATTTGCCACGGCGAACCGCTGAGACGCGGACCCTCGTGCCTGGAGCGCATAATCGGATTGCCGATGACCTCGACCTTCTCGAAATTGTCCGGCGCCACGGACCAGCGCGCCGGCAGATCTAGAATGCGGGCGAGAGCGTCAAGCTGTCGTCATGCTCGCTTACTGGAAACGCCGCATACTCCTCCTCGACGAAGGCATCGATCAGGTTGACCGTGGTCTTGTCGTAGAGCGTCCGCATGCGCAAGCGCGGCAAGATGATGCGACTCTGCTCCAACAGCGGCATCAATCGCCTGATCATGTCGACCTCGCCTATGGTGCCGCCGACCGGCTTGATCGAGAAGCGATAGTTGCGCTCCCGCGCTGACCGTTACGCTGAAATAACCATAGTCGGCATCCGCGATGCGCGACCGTCTGCGAGCTTTTTTCCTCCCGGCAGTGTGATCGGCCGGGGTCGCTTCTAGACGTTCACAAAAGTGCTGCGTTGTTTATCGTTGTCCATCTGCTTCAATCTACGTTTGCCCCAAAGGTCGGGAAAAAGGTTCCGCTTAGTCATTGGCAGGAGCATCCGCAATGTCGCCTATAGCCATGCTGCTCAATCTGCTCTGGCTGCTGTTCGGTGGCCTATGGGCTGCCATTGGCTGGGGGATTGCCGCCGTGATCATGGCTATCACCATCATCGGCATCCCGTGGGCCAAGGCGGCCTTCAACATCGGCGTCTACACGCTACTCCCGTTCGGCTTCAAGGCGGTGTCACGTGACGAGCATTTCGGCCGCGACGACATCGGCACCGGCTTGTTGGGAACCATAGGCAATGTTGTGTGGCTGGTATTAGCCGGGTGGTGGCTAGCGCTCATTCACATCCTATTCGCCATTGTCCTTGCGGTTACCATCATTGGCATTCCCTTCGCATGGGCGCACCTCAAACTTGCGGGTATCGCGCTTTGGCCCATCGGAAAGGTCATCGTACCGGCCGACGATGCGTCACTAAGGTATCCACCACCCCGTCAGTGAAACGTTACAGCCCAGACGGAACGGCAATGTGCGGCGCATTGGGGTCAGCACTTCGCTGCCTGGCGTCCAGCCGGCGATTGAGACAGCGCCGTTGGCGAGCGTTCCGGTGCCCAGCGTGCGCAGATGCTTCTTGACGGTGACGTTTGCCATAATTTCGTTCCTTTGACGTGGGCTAAGAGTTGCGGATGCGGGTCTTCATGCTGTGGCTGCTGGCGATGATAGCCCTGGTGATATGGCTGGCGCCGCCGTTCGAGGCGCGCGAGCGGCGCCTGGAGGTTGAGGTCGAGCCGAGGTCCTATAAGATCTTGTGTTGCGCTGCGGCCAACTGTGATCTCCTGCGACAGGAGAGGTAGCGTGGACCCCTACAGCTTCACATTCACACTTATGATCCGGATTGTGTCCGCTGATCTCCCCACCGAGGTGGTGGAGATCCCAGGCCTCAGCCTGGCTGAGTGCGTGGATGCGGCGAGGGAGATGGAGAAACGGGAGCTGGTGAAGCCTGAGGTGGCCCCGCTTGTTCAGACAGTTTTTCCGCTTCGATAAGTGGATCCTCTGCCGGGGTTAGGCTGCCAAGCGGATCGGCAGCATGCTCTGTGGACCAAAGTAGGCTTCATCGGGCGTCATGCCGTCAAGGCTCGAGTGCGGACGGCGGCGATTGTAAAGATCGAGGTAGCATCCGATCGAGACGCGCGCGTCCGAAACGCTGTCGTAGGCGCGCAGGTAGACCTCTTCGTACTTCACGGATCGCCAAAGCCGCTCGACAAACACGTTGTCCCGCCAAGCCCCTTTGCCATCCATGCTGATGCAGATCTCGTTCCTGATTAGAACGTCCGTGAACGCTGCACTCGTGAACTGTGAGCCTTGATCCGAGTTGAAGATCTCCGGCTTGCCGTGATTTGCCAGCGCCTCCTCCAATGTCTCTAAGCAGAACGATGCTTCCATCGTAATCGATACGCGCCACGACAAGACACGGCGGCTGAACCAGTCGAGCACGGCGGCCAAGTAGACAAAGCCCTTCGCCATGGGGATATAAGTGATGTCCATCGCCCAGACCTGGTTCGGACGCGTGATCTCCACGCCGCGCAAGAGATACGGATAGGCCTTGTGGCCCGGCTCTGGCTTCGTCGTGCGCGGACGCCGATAGAGCGCCTCTATCCCCATGCGAGCCATCGGCGTCTTCACGTAACGCCGTCCGACCTTGCTCCCATTGGCAGCCAATAGACGGCGCAACATTCGCGCCCCTGCGAAGGGGAAATCCAGCTGACCGTCTCTGACCGGGCTCTCCAGCGCAGCACGGCTGAGTGTGGGTCAGTATCGGGTGCGATCCAATTTGTCGAACAGTTGGCCAGGGCGTTCCAGGTGCCCGGTTAGACAGGCGTCGTAAATGCGCAAGGCCGTGCGCTGCAGGGCAACCTGGGCCTCGGCGGATGGTGTGGGCTTTTTGCGCTCAATCGTGGTCAGCATGCCCTTGTAGGCTCGACCACAGTCCGTCCGACTCGGCAACAGCGACGGTTGCCAGTCCAAACCCGAAAACAGAAAGTGCAGCAAGCCTGCGCATGGGTGTCTGCAAACATGTCATTGCACGGAGCTGTTGGGGAAACGCCGGGCGCGGCGGGGAGTTCCCGTCTCGGCTGCCTGATGCTGCGGAATGCCAGATGCGGCGCAACGGCGGAGGCTCGCGTGGTGCAGCCGTGCTTTGCCGTTCGGCGGATTGCGCTCAGCCGTTGCGGCGGCGTTCGCTGCTCGCGCGACAGCTGGAGGGAGGCAAACCAAACCGTCCAGCACTCCGGTACAATTGTGCCCGCTAAGCTCACGATGCGGGAAGCCGGCATTTTATGGGGCGGGATCAATGACACGCTATGCGTTAATCGCCAGCTTGTTTATAGAATGCTCCAATCTTTCAGTGCGGCGCGCAGGCTAGCGCAAGTGCGAACGCCGCTCTCAGCCACGCGCGGTACCGTTAAATGTTTTCATTTCAATTCATGCTTTCGCAGGACAGTGCGTTGACCTCGCTCATCGTGCCTGGATTTGACATTTTTTGACAGGCTCGAGCCTAGGCAAGGCTAGGCGGAGAAGTAGCGCAAACTTCCGTTTAGAGAGCTGCAGCCCGGCTCTAACGCCTCCGCGCAATTATACGGTGGATTGGTGATGATGTTGTTGGCCGAGCGTTCGGCCGACAACGTGCCGGCGCTTTTCATCAACGGATCGCGGAAGGAGCAATTGAAAGCACCTTGGCGAAGGGCAGGATGGGGTAGCCTGATGTAGAAATGGGCCGCCGAGTTGACCTTGACGGCCTCGCAATGCGTCTGTACTTGCCCGCTGGCCTAGTAATCCATCCCTCCCATGCCACCGCCTGGCATCGGCGCATGAGCAGATTCTTTTTTCGGACGCTCGGCCACCATCGCCTCGGTGGTGATCAAGAGACCTGCGATTGAGGCCGCACCCAGTAGTGCGTTGCGCACCACCTTCGTTGGGTCGATGACGCCTTGGCTCGTGAGATCACCGTATTCACCCGTTTGTGCGTTATAGCCGAAGCTATAGGTCTGCCTTTCGAGGATCTTGCCGACCACGACCGAGCCGTCCTCGCCGGCGTTGATCGCGATCAGCCGAGCAGGCCAGGACAGCGCCTTGCGGACAACGTTGATGCCGATCTTCTGGTCATCGTTCTCTGTCTTTAGTTCATCAAGCGCCTTTGCTGCCCGCAGCAGGGCGACACCACCGCCAGGCACGACCCCCTCCTCGACCGCCGCGCGGGTGGCGTGTAACGCATCCTCAACTCGGTCCTTGCGCTCTTTGACCTCAATCTCGGTTGAGCCTCCGACTTTGATAATCGCTACACCGCCCGCCAGTTTAGCCAGCCGCTCCTGTAGCTTTTCTTTGTCGTAATCGGAGGTCGTCTCTTCGATCTGCGCCTTGATCTGATTGATCCGGCCCTCAATGTCCTTCTTCTTGCCAGCACCATCGATGATAGTGGTGTTCTCCTTCTCGATGCGCACGCGCTTGGCACGGCCGAGCATGTTGAGCGTTACGTTCTCAAGCTTGATGCCGAGATCCTCGGAGACCATCGTGCCGACAGTCAAGATCGCGATGTCCTCCAGCATGGCTTTGCGTCGATCGCCAAAACCAGGAGCTTTGACAGCTGCTACTTTGAGCCCACCACGCAGCTTGTTCACAACGAGTGTAGCGAGGGCCTCCCCTTCCACCTCCTCAGCGATGATGAGTAGAGGTTTGCCGCTCTGCACCACCGCCTCTAGCAATGGTAGTAGCGGCTGCAAGCTCGCCAGCTTCTTTTCGTGGATCAGAATGTAGGGCTCCTCCAACTCAGCGACCATCTTCTCCGCATTGGTGATGAAGTAGGGCGAGATGTAGCCGCGGTCGAACTGCATACCCTCGACGACGTCGAGCTCGGTCTCCATCGACTTTGCTTCCTCGACGGTGATGACGCCTTCCTTGCCGACTTTGTCCATGGCCTCGGCGATCATCTTCCCGATCTCGGTGTCGCCATTCGCAGAAACGGTGCCAACCTGGGCGATCTCTTCGTTGTTGGTCACCTTCTTGGATTTTGATTTGAGCTGCTCAATGATGGCGTGCACCGCTTGATCAATGCCGCGCTTCAGATCCATCGGATTGGCGCCAGCCGCCACCGCCTTCGCACCTTCTTTGACGATTGCTTGCGCAAGCACAGTTGCGGTTGTGGTGCCGTCGCCGGCGACGTCGGAGGTCTTGCTTGCGACCTCCTTCACCATCTGCGCGCCCATGTTCTCGAACTTATCTTCGAGCTCGATCTCTTTGGCGACTGTGACGCCGTCCTTCGTGACGCGCGGCGCCCCGAACGATTTCTCGAGTACGACGTTGCGACCTTTGGGTCCGAGCGTAACTTTGACCGCTTCGGCGAGTATGTCGACGCCGCGCAACATGCGATCGCGCGCGTCTTGAGAGAACTTGACGTCTTTGGCTGCCATTGGTGGTTCTCCAGGTTTTCACGGGGTCGATCGAACGAGCCCGTCGTGGATTTTTGGATAGGCTCCGAGAAGTGTTCGAAAGAGATTGTACCCTTTCGACTAATCCCTCATTCGCGGGCGCCTGCCGCGCTTTGAAAATTCCTCGGGACAAACCGAGAATGAAAGCGAAGGTCGCGATCAGGCTGCGGCGCGCGCCGATGCTTTTCCCTCGATCACACCGAGGATATCGCTCTCCTTCATGATAAGGAGCTCGTCGCCGTCGATCTTCACCTCCGTGCCCGACCACTTTCCGAACAGCACCTTGTCGCCATTCCTCACGTCGAGGGGAATGATCTTGCCGCTCTCGTCGCGGGCCCCCGGTCCAACGGCAATGACCTCGCCCTGCATGGGTTTTTCCT
>Ga0075424_100002275_pt1 | contig 17444 bp, 14 predicted proteins | sample SoiMethybrSBSTD3_FD_75301 | JGI IMG/M metagenome (GOLD analysis project Ga0075424, IMG submission 75301) | Bulk soil microbial communities from a Populus tree surrounding site in Tennessee, USA - Soil MetaG P. TD hybrid SBSTD3 | ecosystem: Environmental > Terrestrial > Soil > Tree plantation...
GGATGCTCTTGGTTTGCCTGAGGTTTCAGGAGGGCGCAGCTCCACCTACTCGCGTCCGCAATTCGGCTGCGGCCTTGCGCACGGCGGGCTCCTGGCTGGCGTCGAGAAGCCGCGCGGCACCGATCAAGACCCTGCTGGCTTCGGCGGACTTTTTCTGGGCCAGCAGGCAACGGACGAGCAGCAGGGCTGCCGAGCTCTCGCCGGGCGGGTTGGCGAGAGCCTTGAATTCGGCGGCGGCGGCGCGGGCCTCGGCCTCGGCCTGCGCCGCATGGTGTTCGCTCAGGGTCACCTCGGCCAGGGCGAGGCGGCTTTCGGCACCGGTGAGCTTTTCGCCCAACTCGCGGCGGATCTTCAGGGCCTGCTCGAGCTGGGCGCGAGCCTCGGCGTTCTCCCCCTGAGCAAGCTGGAGAGCGCCCAGACCTGCCAGGGCCGCGGCGACCTGGCTGCGCGCTCCCCGGCGGCGGGAGATCCGCAGCGCTTCCTCGAAGCTCCGGCGGGCGGCAGTACGGTCACCCAGGTCCAGTTGCACGCGCCCGAGGGTCAGCAAGGCCTCGATCACAGCCCTCGGTTCCTGTGCGGCCCGAACCGTGGCCAGGGCCTGCTCCAAGGCCGGCGTGGCTTCACGAAGCGCGTCCCAGCGCCAGAGCGCCCGCGCCTGGTCGACGAGCACCTCCGCCTCGGCGGTCCCGTCTTCCCGCTGGTGGTTGATGTCGAGGGCCTGCCGAAAGCGCTTCAGGGCCTCCACCAGCTCACCCTGAAGGGTGAGGGTGACGCCGATCTCGTCGAGAACCCCGGCCTGTTTGCCAGGCAGGCCCAGCCGCTCGTAGGTGGCGAGCGACCGCTCGTAGAGAGACCTCGCCGCTGCGAGGTCCCCCTGTAGGCGTAGGACGTCGGCGATGCCGCGGTCGGCACGGGCCATGCCGTCGTCCTGATGGTCGGCGGCGGCGAGACGGCGCGCTTCCTCGCGCTCCCGCCGGCTCTGGGCCAGCTCGCCCATATCCAAGCTCACCTCGGCCAGGTTGTTGAGCACTTCGGCGGCGTTGCCTTTCAGGCCGGCGCGACGGTAGACGTCGAGCGCCTGCTGGTAGTCCATGTGGGCCTCGGGTGAGCGTCCTTGCCGGAAGGCGATCTGGGCCAATCCCTGTAAGGTGGCCGCCTCTCCCGAAGGGAAGTTGTTTTGGCGGTGCAGGACGAGAGTTTGGCGGAAGAGAGCCTCGGCAGCGGAGAGCTGGCCCCGCTGCAAGAGGTTGTAGGCAAGGTTGTGGAGGTTGGCCGCTTCGCCCCGGCGGTCTCCCACCTGGGCCGACAGGGTGCGTGCCTGGCGGTAGCACTCCGCGGCCCGATCGAGCAGATGGATGCTGTTGTACGCATTTCCGGCTTCTCGCAGCATTCTTGCCGCCTCGCCGTCAGCGCCCATGCGCCGGTAGATCGCCACGGCTGCGGAATAGGCCGAACGGGCAGCGTCGAGATCTTGCGCCGCGAACTGGGCGCGAGCGAGAACGCGGTCCGCCTCGGCCGCTCCCCGAGCGTCGCTGAGGGCGGCGTAAATCCGCTGCGCCTCGGTGACCGCCTGGCGAGCGCCGGTAATGTCCTTGAGAGCCATGAGGGCGCCGGCCTCCTGCAGCCGGGCCTCTGCCTCCAGGCCTCGGCCGCCCAAGGCTCCGGCTCCGGCGACGGCGCGAACGGCGGCCGCCCGAGCAGCCGGAAGATCCTTGCGTGCCAAGGCGGCGCGGGATTCCACCAGGTCGAGACGTGGATCGGTTCCAGCCGGGGGCGGCAGCCGGCGCAGCCGGGCAAGCGTCGCCGCCGCGTCAGGTAGCAACCCCGCCTCGATTTCCGCTGCCGCCTGCCGCAGACCGCCGGTGAGATCGTCGGGTCGTTGTGCGGTGAGCTCGCGCCAGCGCGCCGCCGCCTCGTTCCACCCCTGGGATAGCTCGTGATAGCGGGCTTCAAGCGCCAAGCGATCCTCCCGCCGGAGCATGGCGGTCAAGGTTTGCTTGGCCTCCTCCTGTGCTTTACTGGTATAGCCCAGCGCTCCCCAGGTCTCGGCCAGGGCGGAGTGGACCAGCGGGTTGTCCGGATCCGCGGCCACGGCTCGCCGCAACAGATCGCGGGCCGCTGGCGCCTCGTCGCGAACCAGGTGGTGGAGGGCTTCGGCCCACAGGGCGGCGGCGCCGCGGTCGGGGACCAGGGCACGAAGACTCTCCGCGTCCACGGCCACCATCGCTCCCGCACCCAGGGCGTGCCGGAGTTTTTCGCCCAGGCCCTCCAGCGCCGCATCGCCTGTTGCGGTCAATGCCTTCACCGTGCGGCCGGTGCGGTCGCGCAGCACCACCTCCCAGCGGGTGCCGGCCGAGCCGGGCAGATAGGCGCCGGTCACCAGGAAATCAGCGCCAAGGCGTTTGAGCAGGCGAGAGTCGGCCGGCCGGCCCGGAGCTGCGCCGGCTAGATCCCGGAGCGCCTGGTCCACCTCTGCGGCGGGCACTGCGCGAATCCTGCCGGAGGCGGCCAGCTCCAGCGGCAGCAATTCGAAGAAAACGCGGCTCTGCGCGTCCTCGGCGCCGGCAGCGAGACTGTCGAACGGTAGCACGGCCACCAAGGGCCGCATGGCGACGGCAGGGATCGGCTTGCTCAAGGTCTCCGTGGCCGGCGCGTGCCCGAGATGGCCGCTCTGCCAGGCCCATAAGAAACCGCAGCTGGCGAGGACGGCCAACACGGCTCCCAGCTCGAACGCCAGACGCCGGCGGCGGCGGAGCCGGCGGACGCGACTTTCAATCAGCCGCAGCGGTGAGGTGGCGTCCTCCTCGGCCTTGGTGAGCCCCAGGGCCCGCAGCACGTGGCGCACGCTGGGAAAACGCTTCTCCGGGTCGCGCTCCAGGCAGCGCAGGATGGTCTTTTCCCAAGCAGGATCGAGGTCCGAAAGGTGCAGGCGCGGCGAGGGAGCCGGCTCCTGCAGCCGCTTCAAGGCGGTATAGAAGGCGCTCTTGCCGACGAACGGCAGCTCGCCCGTCACCATTTCGAAGAGCACCACTCCCAGGGCGTAGATGTCGGTCGCGGTTGTCGATTCCTCGCCCCGCACCTGCTCCGGCGCCATATAGGCGGGCGAGCCCACCAGCTCGCCGGTGGCGGTGAGGCTGGCCGAGTCGTTGGTCTCGATGGAGCTCCAGGCAAGCCCGAAGTCGGTGACCACCGCCCGCGTGCCCGACGGCTCGGGAACGAGGAAGATGTTGCCGCTCTTCAAGTCGCGATGGACGACGCCGTTGGCGTGGGCGGCGGCGAGGGCCGCTACGATGTGGCCGATCACCGGCAGCGCTTCGGCCGTGGACATCCGCCCCTGGCGGGCGAGCAGCTGCTCCAGCGTCTCGCCGCGCAGCAGCTCCATGGTGAGAAAGACCTGGCCGCGGGGCGATCCCGGCGCCGCCTCGCCGCTTTCCGAGATGGTCGAGCTGGCCGTGCCGGTGTGTAGTACGAGGTCGAAAACGCGGCAGACGTTGGGATGGGTGACGCGGCGGGCGAGCTGGATCTCGCGTTTGAAGCGCTGCAGCACGCGCTCGTCGCGAGCGATTTCCGGGCGCAGGATCTTGATCGCGACGGCGTCGCCCAGCTCCTGATCGAACGCCTCGTAAACCTCGCCGACCGCGCCCCGGCCGAGGAAGGCGGTGATCCGATAGCGGCCGGCTAGCACTTCGCCCGGCGCCAGGGAACCGCTCCGCGCCCAGTCCAGGGGATCGCTCGCGACAACTGTCATTGAACAGTTCATTTTACCGCGGTTTCTCCTTCTGGGAGCGACAGAGCCTTCACAGACTTGTGGTTTCGCCGGGAGAAACATTTCCTGAAGGGACAGAAAGGACGTCAAAGACAGCAAGGACACGAAGGATTCCGCAGCCCGTCCTTGATGTCCCTGTTGTCCCTTGGGTTCCTTTTTCAGCTTACCGGCGCAGGATGGCGAAGAACGCGAAGGCAGCCAGCAGGCTGAGAACGACGACGATGGAATTGAGGAAAACTCCCACCCGGGCGAGGCTGCGGCCCCTGGCGTTGCGCAGGCCGAGAAGGCCGAAGACGAGGCCGAGGACGGCGAAGAGGAGGCCGGCGAGGCCGGGGAGAAGGGGCCGCATCCATGAGCTCGGCCAGCGGGCGGGAAGCAGGACGAGCACCAGGAAGCGGGACCCCAGGGCAGCGGCGAAACACAGGAGAGAAACCACGTGCCACCCGGCGGGCATGTCGAGAGGGGCGTATTCGCCCTCCACGTAGTGGCGAAGAGGTTTAGGCTCCATGTCCGGTAGACTTGACCAGGGACTTGCGATCGATTGTATATGTGGAAGGGCCTGGCACGCCGCGTTCTTTTCCCCCCTGTGAGCAGGGCCTCGCCCGAAGGCGTGCTCGCCGTCGGCGGCCGGCCGGACGCGGCGACCCTCAAGGAGGCCTACCGCCGCGGCATCTTCCCCTGGCCCCACGAGGGAGTGCCGCTGCTCTGGTTCTGCCCGGACCCCCGCTTCGTGCTGGTACCCGAAGAGGCCCACGTCTCCCGCTCGCTGCGCAAGGAGATGCGGCGGGGCACTTTCGGGGTGCGGGCGGACACCGCCTTCCATGAGGTCATCGGCCGCTGCTCGCAGCGCCCGAGGCCGGGGCAGAGCGGCACCTGGATCACCCCGGAGATGATCGACGGCTACACGGCCCTGCACGGCGAGGGGCTGGCCCATTCGATCGAGGCCTGGCGCGACGGGCGGCTGGTGGGCGGCCTGTATGGCATCTCCCTGGGCGGGGTCTTCTTCGGCGAGTCGATGTTCGCCGACGTCCCAAACGCCTCCAAGGTGGCCTTCGCCACGCTGCTCGCCAACCTCGTCCGCTGGCGCTTTTCACTCGTGGACTGCCAGAGCTACACCGACCATCTGGCGAGCTTCGGCGCCGTGGAGTGGCCGCGCCGCCGTTTCCTCTCCCGTCTCGAGCTGGCCCTCGCGGCACCCACCCGGCAGGGGCCATGGACCCTGGAGCTGGGGCCGGCCGAGGCGGCGGCGACCTTTGTCGGACCCGGCCTCACTTGAGGTCGGAGCTGGCATATACTCCGTCGCCACCTCCCTTGAGCGATTCCATGAGTGAGCCGGATCTTCCTGTGATTTCTTTGGCGGGCGGCCGTTTGCGTTCCGGGGCCGGTCTGCTGCTGCTGCTTGCCGTGATGCTGCCGGTGCAGCTTTACCTCGCGGGCTTCGAGGGCTCCTGGTGGGTCGACGAGAACGAGTCGGTCCTCATGGCCTCGTCCTCCGTCGCCCGGCTGCTCGACTTCGCCGCCAGCGACACCAATCCGCCCGGCTACTTCCTGGTGCTCAAGCCCTGGCTGGCCCTCGGCCGCCGGCTCTTCGGCGCGCCCGGCGTGTGGTGGCCGCGTCTGCCCAGCGTCGCCGTCTGGGTTCTGCTCGCCGGCTTCCTCTGGTTCTTGGGCCGGCGGCTTTGCGGCCCGGTGACGGGCGCCGTGCTTGCCGTAGCGATCTGCACCAGCCCCTGTATGTCGTGGCTGGCCGAGGCCCGGCCTTTCGGCATCGGCATGGTCCTCGGGCTGTGCTGCGGCTTCCTGCTCTGGTGGGGAGTCGAGGGGGCTCGGTCCGGCGGGACGAGCGGATCGGGTTGGGGCTGGCTGCTGTACGCCCTGTTCGCCGAGCTCGCCTTGTGGACGCACCTTTTAACCCTGATGGTGCTGGGGATGCTCGCCCTGTTCGGGCTGGTGGCGGCGCTGCGGCTGCGCCCCCTTGCGCCCTGGCTGTTGCGCGACTGGCTGCTGGCCCACGCCGTCACCTCTCTGTTGTTCCTGCCCTGGGTGATCCACCTGGCCGATCAGGTCGCGGCGCGAAAGGCCGAGACCGCGAAGTGGATGACGAGCCCCGACCTACGGCAGTGGCTGCTCATCTTCTGCCGTTGGTTCCCGTTCGGCAGAGCCCAGGCGCCGCCGGCGATCTGGTTCCCGTTCGGCGCCGCCGCGCTGCTGATCCCTCTGCTGGCGGCGCTCGCCGCCGGCTGGCTGGGGCGCGCCCATCACCGGGGAAATCGGCCGGACGAGCCAAACCGGCGCCTCCTGGTGACCGCCGCCGTCGGCTTCGCCGTGCCCCTGGTCTTCACCCTGACCCTGCTGGCGCTGCAACGCTGGCGCGACGTGCCGGTTTTCTTCACCCCGCGCTATCCGGCCATGACCGCGGGCTTCTGGATCACCGGGCTGGTGCTGCTGTCGGCCTGGACGGTGCGCCGCATGAGCTGGTGGCCGTCCGTCCTCTGGGTCCTGATGGCGCCCTGGCTCATCGCCGGCTGGGTGGGCGCCGGCCATTACGTCGCGCACCAGCATGTGACGGTCTTCCAGCGCAGGAAGGCGGCCCCCTTCATGCCGCCCACCGGTACCACCCTTTTCGTGATGCCGGGGTCGCTCGCTCCCTATATGCGCGGCGCGTTGTCGTCCTGGCAGGTGCGGCCGGCGGCCGAGCTGCCCTGCGCTATCGCGGCGGGAGCCTCCCGGGACGACGCGTGGGTGCTCGACCTCAACTATCTGCATGCGCTCGACGAGGAGCAGAACACCGTGCTGAGCGGTGCGATCCGTAACAAGGTCCTGAGCCGGAGAGTCAAAGTGCGCTACCTGCCGCCTCCCCAGTTCTACACGCTCTACCGTCTGGCCTCGATCGACTCCGACCAAGCCCAAAACCTCTGCGCCCAGGGAGTGTTTCGCCCCGAGCCGCCGCCGATTCCGGTCAACGCCGCCGCCGTGGCCCTCCCTGAGTCGCAGCGTCAGGCGGACGGCTGGTGGTGGCCCGACGTCGACTCCCACCTCCGCTATCTCCGCTGGTGGGACCGCCCTGAGGTGCGCCTGGTCTTCGACCGGTCCGTACCGGAGGGAGACTACGTACTGCACTACCGCGGCTACTGCCCGGGCCATAAGAGAGAGCCGCGGGAGCTCCATCTGCGCCTCGAAGGCGCGCCAGCCAGCCTCTCGGTCCGCCACCAGGAGGGCGAGATCGCCGTCGACGCGCCCATCCATCTTGCCGCCTTGGCCGGCCCTCCGGTCTTGCGCCTCGCGCACCCGATGGAGCCCCCCTATCAGGTGCCGGCAAGGTACCCGCCGATCAACCGGGTGGGCTCCCAGCTTCGCTACGCTTGGCTCGAGCGCCCCATTCCGGCGCCTCCCGGCCCCATGATCCTGGCCAGGAAGTCCAAGCGCTTGAGGTAAATCGCCCGTGGAGTGTCGCATCGGTTGCGGGGCCTGCTGCATCGGCCTTTCCATCTCGTCCCCCATCCCCGGCATGCCGGAGGGAAAACCGGTCGGGGTGCGTTGCGTTCAGCTCACGGACGACAACCGCTGCCTCCTCTTCGGCCAGCCGGAGCGCCCTACCGTCTGCGTCAACCTGCGGCCGATGAAGGAGATGTGCGGCGAAACCAGGGAAGAGGCTCTGGTCTACCTCGCGTTTCTCGAGCAGGCTACGGCGCCCGCCCTGTCCCGTTCCCTTCCTTCGCGGCGTCCTTTAGAATAGGCAGGCTTGCGCCGTACCCGGCCTTTCTTGGCGCAACCATCCATTTCGCCCCGGGAGAACCTTTCGTTTTGCTGTGCGGACTCACCACCACGAGGCTTAACGTCGGAACCTCAAAGGAGAACTGCGCATGTCCGAGGATGATCGTGGATACGGAGGAGAGGAGCGCAAATCAAAGGACGAAGTCAGCCGTAGATCCTTCCTGCGCCTTGGCGCGATAGCCGGAGCCGCGGCCCCTCTGGCCGGGCTGCTGGGCGACCAAGTTGCCGCTGCGGCGGCGCTGGATGTCGAGACCGAGCCGGCCCACTCGTTCACCGTCGTGGAAGCGAGCATCGCCGGCCTGCAGGCGGCGCTGACCAAAAAGCAGGTAACTTCCCTCGACCTCGTCAACCAATACCTGGAGCGGATCGCGAGTTTCGATCAGAGCGGCCCGCGAGTCAACTCCGTGTTGGAGATCAATCCGGATGCTCGCAAGATCGCCAAGGCGCTGGACTTCGAGCGCCGGCACAGCGGTCCGCGGGGGCCGCTCCACGGCATCCCTGTGATGCTCAAGGGCAACATCGACACCGGCGACAAGATGCAGACCACCGCCGGCTCTCTCGCCCTCGTCGGCACTCCGGCGTCGCAGGACGCCACGGTGGCGGCACGGCTGCGGGCGGCGGGCGCCATCATCCTGGGCAAGACCAACCTCTCGGAGTTTGCCAATTTCCGCGGCTTCAACTCCAGCAGCGGCTGGAGCGGCCAGGGCGGCCAGACGGGCAATCCCTACGTCGTGGACCGCAACCCCTGCGGCTCGAGCTCGGGCTCGGGTGCTTCCGCCACCGCCAGCTTCATCGCGGCCGGCCTCGGCACCGAGACCGACGGCTCCATCGTCTGCCCCGGCTCGCTCAACGGCGTGGCCGCCATCAAGCCCACCGTCGGCCTCACCAGCCGGGCCGGCGTCATCCCGATCTCCCACACCCAGGACACGGTCGGCCCCCATGCCCGCTCCGTGGCGGACGCGGCGGCGATTCTGAGCGCCCTGGTGGGCGTCGACCCGCGCGACCCGCAGACCGCGGCCAGCGCCGGCAAGTTCTCCACCGACTACACCCAGTTCCTTGATCCCAACGGCCTGCACGGCGCCCGCATCGGCGTCTGGCGCCACACGACCACCGGCTACAGCCGGGAGACGGACAACATCTTCGAGAACGCTCTCGAGGCGATGGCCGCCGCCGGCGCCGTCCTGGTCGATCCGGCCGACATCGGGACCGTCGACCAGCTCAACAACACCTCCGACGAGATCACCGTCCTCATCTACGAGTTCAAGCGCGACCTGAACGCCTATCTCGCCACCCGCCACGGCTTGCCGGTCAAGACTCTCGCCGACATCATCGACTTCAACAACGCCCACGCCTCGCAGGAGCTCCAATTCTTCGGCCAAGAGCTCTTGGAACTCGCCGAGCAGGAGATCTTCTCGGCCTCGGACTATGCGGCCGCGCTAGCGGAGGGCCCAATGCTGGCCGGCCCCCTGGGGATCGACGCCATCCTGGCCGCGAAGAACCTCGACGCCCTGGTGGCGCCCACCGGCTCGCCGGCATGGCCCTCGGACGAGGTCAACGGAGACCATTTCACCGGCGCCAGCTCGGAGATTTCGGCGGTTGCCGGGTACCCGATCGTCAACGTTCTGGGCGGCTACTCCTTCGGCGTGCTGCCGGTGGGCATCAGCTTCTTCGGCACGGCGTTCAGCGAGGGCAAGCTCATCAAGCTGGCCCACTCATTCGAGACGCACACCCATCTGCGCAAGCCGCCGGCCTTCCTGCGCACCCTGCCGCTGCCGGGTCCCTCGGGCGCCAAGTCGGCGGCGAGCACCCGCTTCGAGAACATTCTCGACCGCCTCTCCTCCATCCCCAAGGCGCGGCCGATCCTGCGTTACCTGTGATCTCAAAACACCACGAGCCGGCGCGAGGGATTCACTCCTCGCGTCGTCTCGGTCCCAGATCCATCACCGCGTAGTCCCGGTCCCCGTAAACGAGTTGGACGCCGGGCGACTTGGCGAGCTGAGAGGCCACCTGGGGGTAGAAGTTGTAGGGCACCGTCGCCCACCGCGCCCCGAACTGCTGGCGGATGGCTCGCGCCGGGTCCGAGCTGCGACCCGCCGTGATCTCGACGTAGCTCTGGAAGAGCTTCGGGTCCTTGAGATAGAAAGCGGTTGGGTCCAGCGCCACCAGTGACTGGAGCTGCGGCGCCGAGTAGAGGAGCGGCGCCGAGTCCGCCCACTGCACGGTGAACACCCGCTCGCTCGGCTTGCCGTGCTCCCCCAGCCAGCGGGCCATCTCCAGCGGCGGCGAGGCGACGCCATAGCCGTAAGTCCGCAGCGAGGCGACCGTCGAGACTCCGGCCACCAGGATGAGGATGGCTGCAGTCAGGCGTCCCCACGTGGGCAACCAGGGGGATAGGTTCTTCTCCTGCCGCTCCCGGATCACCAGCGCCAAGGCGAGCAGCGAGAGAGGAGCGCCTAACTCGATGAAGCGCCGGGCGGCGAAGCTTCCCACGGCCAGGAAGGCGAGCGCGGCGAGCCCCGCCGTGAGTGTCGCCCGGCTGCGCAGCCGCGGCTCGAAGACGAGGGCGAACAGGACGATCGCCAGCGCGATGAACACCGGCCACTGCTCGGCGAGGATGCTGAGCTCCGGCCGCGACATCTCGGTGCCGAGCTGCGAGCGCAGAGCGGCGTCGCCTGCGGCCGTCGACTGAAAAGGGACCACGAAGTTCGAGATCAGGAACAGCCGGAAATTCGCCGGCACCTCCGGATGGACGAGCTGTCCCAGCAGCCAGCCCCCGGCCGCCGCGGCCATAGGTTGCCAGGGGACTCGTTGCGCGTCCGGCTCCCCGCGGACCGCGAGCCCCGAAAGCGACCACAACATCGCGAAGGGAATCGCGATCCAGCCGCCGGTATGGGTCAGTCCGAAGAGGGCGCAGACCACAAACAGCGTTTTCCATCGCCGCTCGGCAAGCAACGCCACGACGAGCACCGAAAAACCGATCAGCCAGACCTGGGGCCGCAGCATCTCCAGCCTCTGGACGAACAGCGTTCCTAGGGCTGGAAGTGCCAGCACGAACCACCACGGCCGCGGCACCCGCAGACTCCAGAGCGCCCAGGCAAAGGAACCCACCAGGAAGATCTGGCCGAGAAGCGCGCCGATAATCCCCGCCTTCTCCAGAGGTAGCGTGGCAATCGGCATCAGCAGCAGATGGAAGAGGGGAGTGCTGTCCACGAACTGATCGAACAGGATCGAGAACGGAGTCCAGCGGAACGAAGTGATGCGAAGGCCCGATCGCATCTCCCGCGCCAGCCCCAGGTGGTAATACTCGTCGTACGACCAGGGCTGGGGAGCCAGAGCCCGGATGACGAAGAACAGGGCCACCACGGCTACGGACGCCAGGATGAGCTTCGCAAGGGGCGGAATGCGCTCCGTGCGAACCGCGACGGCTGGGGAGAGAGGCTCCGCCATCTTCTGGCTGCGCCGTTCCTTCTTGGCGCGGGCGAAGAAAAGGGCTCGGCCACGACTCGCGGAGAGGGTGTCCAGCATCGCGCGGCAGTCTATCCGGGGCATGACCGCACGCCAAGGCGCCGACTTCTTCCCGAAGACTCCGGGAAAGCTCCCGGCGGGACCGGGCATCTTCCCGGCGGGTCCGGGAGCGCACCCGGCCGGTTCGGGAGTCTTCCCGAGCGGCCCGGGAGCTTACCGAGTGGTTTGGGTATCTTTCCGAAGGCTCCGGGAGCTCACCCGAGTCGTTCGGGAGTCTTCCCGAGTGCTCCGGGCGGTAGTGCTCTAACAGTGTGTTGCTCGGGTCCAGCGGCTCCCCTGGGCCGGCCCCCTGTGGAGGCGCGGGGGAGCGCGCGCCGCTCAGGCGCCGCCCCGCCGGCTACCTCTGGCGCCCCGCACGGTCCCCTGCCGGTGGCGCTGGTAAAGCGACATTCAACGGCAGGAGAGGCCTCCTGCGGCCGGCGTGCACCCGCAGGCGCCGCTGCAGAGCACACAGCAATAGGCGTTCGGCGCGTAGACGGTGCACGTTCCGTAGTCGGGCACGCACTCGGGGGCGGGGGTGGCCGCGAGGCTCACCTCAGACCCTTGCGATATCCCCAGCAGGCGAGCCAGGTCAGCGGGAAGGGCCACGTCCTGGACGATGACGCCGGCTGCCGCCGGACTCGTGGGTCGAGCTCCCTCCGTTCTCATGCTCGGCAAAGACGCCGGGCGCGGTGCGGCAGCGGGAATGGGTGCCGAGAGCGCCGACGACGCAGCGCTGCCGGGGCTCGGCTGATTTTCCGCGGCTGCCGCTCCCGCCCAGGCAACCAGCGAAAGAAGAAATACCGCAACCAGGGTCGACTTCTTGAGCCATTCATGAGCGGCCGGCTTGGCGGGAGTTGAGGGGGAAGGCTTGATCATGGCGAAATCTCCTTGAGGTTGAAACTGGGCTGCCGGTAGTGACGCCCAGTGGCGGGTGAGGTCGGGTAAGAGCCCGGTTCCACCCGCACCCGAGTAGACTCATCTCTCCGTCGCTTATTCCATAAAGCCAGCGCAGTGCCCCTCCGCACCAGCTCGGGGTGTGCGCCAGCCGGGTCTTGGCCGGCAACACACTGGTAGAGCACTACCAACCGGGCGGCGCTTTACTCCGGGTCAAATTGAGCCACTACCGGCCCGGGAGCCTTCCCGACCCGTTCGGGCGTCTTCCCGAGTGGCACAATAGAACGATGAGGATCTTCGCTCTCTGGACTCTCGCAATCCTGCTGGTGGCGGCGTCTCCTGCCCAGCTTGGCCCCCGCATCGTCGTCCTTGGCACCGTCCAGGACGGCGGCATGCCCCAGGCGGGGTGCGACTGCGCCCATTGCTCGGCGGCGCGAAAGAATCCGGCTCTGGCGCGGCACGTGGCGAGCCTGGCGATTTACGTCCCGAAGACGGATCACGTCTATCTGATCGACGCCACGCCCGATCTGCCGGCCCAGATCGAGCAGATCCACACCTTCCATCACCATCCGGAGGGGAAGGTGGACCGCGCGCCGGTCGACGGCATGCTCCTCACCCATGCCCACATCGGCCACTATCTGGGCCTCGCTCACTTCGGCTTCGAGAGTCTCAATACGAAGGGCATTCCGACCTGGGTCTCACCCCGCATGGCTGAGTTCCTCCGCACCAACGGCCCCTGGAGTCAACTCGTCCGCCTGGGAAACATCACCCTCAAAGAGATTCAGCCTGGCCTGTCGGCCCAGTTGGAGGACGGCGTGTCCTTCAAGGGCTTCACCGTGCCCCACCGGGACGAGTACACGGACACGCTGGCGTTCCTCATCCGCGGTCCGCACAAGACGCTCCTCTACGTGCCGGACACCGACTCCTGGAAGTCCTGGCCCCGTCCTTTGACCGAGGTTCTCGCCGCTGAGAAGGTGGACATCGCGCTCTTGGACGCCACCTTCTACTCGCCGGACGAGCTTCCCGACCGTGACGTGTCGAAGATCAAGCATCCGTTGATGACGGACACGATGGACCTCCTGGGACCACTTCTAAAGGCAGGAAAACTGCAGATCTACTTCACCCATATGAACCACACGAACCCCGCGCTCGATAGCGGCGGGGCCGCCCGCAAAGCCATCGAGGCGCGAGGATTCAAGGTGCTTGCCGAAAGGCAGGAGCTCGACTTGTAGACCTAAACCGCGTGCCTCCGGTGGTGGTGACGCCGGTGATGATGCCGGCGAATCCAAATATGACCGCGATGGTGACGCCGGTGGTGGCGATGGTGTGTGACCGTAACCGTGGTTCTCGGCGCCGGAAGAGGTGGCGGTGCCGGGAGGGGTGGTGGTGCCGGGAGCGCGGGCGGCGGAGGTAGAGGCGGTGGAGCTGGCAGTTGCGTGCCAGCCGTCCTGTCGACTTGCACCCCGTGGACCGGAGCCATGCCCGCGGAGAGCAGGGCAAAGAGGATATAGACATGGGCACGCATCTCAGTACCTCCTGGAAAGTTGTGCCAGATCTCATTAAGATCGAGGCTGTCTGTGAGGATAGCAAATTGGGCGCCAGGCGAGGCGCTCGAGCTGGAGCCTGCCGCCAAAACTCGAAGCACGGAGGTATTCCATGCACGATTCCAGGATCGGACGCAAGGTTCTCTCTTTCTTCGTTCTGGGCGCGATTATCGTCCCTGCCGCGCTCTGGGCCGACATCGAGATCACGCTCAAGAACAGCTTCATCGAGAAGTTCAAGAACCGAGCCACCATCGACGCGAGCTTCACCGTCGACAAGGCGCACCACAGGCCGAACCCGCCCAGTAAGGACGGCGATCTCCATGCCGCCGGCCGCGCGCCGGAGATCGGGCTCCCCGCGGTCGCGGAGGTGATGAACGCCCGCTTCGAACAGCCGGCGCTCGACCTCATCCATCAATCGGAGGAGACCAGCCAGGCGGTCCAGATCCGCGGCGTCTGGCGGCTCTGGTGTGAGCACGGAGGCGACGTCGCGTTCCACCAGGGCAGTCCACTCACCCCCTTCAACACCACCAATCCGCCGCACGTCTTTCAGGTCCACCCGCTGACCGAAGTGGGCAACCAGCATCTCGAGGACTCGTTCAAGCCCACCGACGGCTTCACCTACAAGGACGCAGGGCAAGCCTTTCGCGCCTACGAGAACCTGAAGAGCCACATCACGCCCGGCGCCAGCGAGACGACGATCACGACGACCATGGCGGGATTCAACTACGTGGAGTTCGTCCTCCAGCTTAACGAAGATCCCACCCACACCATCGACGACGGATTGACCGTGAGGGCGGCGGTGCTCGACTTGCAGGGCGAGTTGCTCGTCCGCGAGCGCCGGATGGTCTTCGTGGCGGGGACCCAGCCCTTCGAGAAGGTGAAGACGCTCCACCAGGGCGACAGCCTGCACGTGGTGGGAATCCCGCGCATCGACCTGGCGCTCCTCTCCTTCCGCGCGGCCCACAAGACGCAGCCCGGCATCCTGGACTGGTCGCTCCCCTACGAGATGGTGGTCGTCGCGACCTTCGACGACGTTCCGCCGAGCGAGGAGAGCGTGGCGGCCCATGCGGCTCCCGGCGCGACTCCCGAAGCGGTGGCTCCCAGGCCGGCCGCGAAGTCCGAGAGCGACGTCATCGATGCGCTGTCCAAGATCCTGGGCACCTGCCGGGAGGGTGGAGTCAACACCGGGGCCTGCGTCTTCACCGTGGCGAACAAGGTCTTCTGCGTCGTGCTCACCAAGACCGAATGCAACCAGATCGCCGGCGACTGGCACGCCGGGAAGACGTGCCACCAGCCGTAGGAGCGCTTTTGAAGCCGTGGGGCGGCAATCTTGGCCGCCCCTACGGTTTTCTCTTGCGCGCGACGCCTTTGGCGATGAATTCTCCTCATCCTCACGCTGCTGGGCGTTTTTCCTGGACCCAGAGCGCGTTCACATTGCCGAGGGCGTTTTCTCAATGCACCTTGGGATTCTCACAATGAAAAATCCCAAAGCGCATCGGGAGAACCCAGAGTGCATTGTGGAAACTCGGAACACATTGCTCGAGGCGTTCGCGCATTGTGAAAACGCTTCCGCGCATTGTGAAAACGGCTGGGAGCTTGTTCAAGGAGCTCGGACAAGGCTCGGGCGCCTTTTTTCTAGGGTTCAGCCTGGTTTAGCCTTCCGACGGGAGCCAAGCTCTTCTTACAGGTCGGAACCGCGGTAGACTCAATCCATGAGCGCCAAGTCCCCAACTACCACGGTAGCGGCGGAGATCCCTATCCGTCTGTTCGGCGAGATGAGATCCCTGGTGGACACCGGCTGGTTCCGAGACCTCGACGAGCTAATCCTGGAGGCTCTTCGGCGATACGTCGAATCTCATCGAGCAGAGCTGATGGAGGACTTCGTGAAGGAGGATGTGGAGTGGGGGCTGCGTGGCGGCGATTGATCCTTTGGCGAGGATCATTTCTGATGCGGGTCCCCTCATTCATCTCGACGAACTGGACTCTCTGGACCTCCTCGCCGACTTTCCCTTGATCCTGGTGCCGAATACGGTCTGGGAAGAGGTGCAGCGACATCGGCCACAGGCGTTGAGCGGAGTTCATTGCCTACTTGAGCACGAAGCCGTTGGGAGACTTGCAGATCCTGAGTTGGAGGTCCTGTTCAGCGCCTTTGCTCTTGACGCTGGCGAGAAGGGCGCCCTCGCCTGCCTGAGGTCTCATCCTGGTTCCATCCTGCTGACCGACGATGCTGCGGCTCGGCTGGCGGCCAAAACGCTTGGATTCCAGGTCCACGGGAGCATTGGAATCCTGCTGCGAGCCATCCGTCGGAGACAAAGAAGTCGCTCTGAGGTCCTTGCTCTCTTGCGGGAGTTACCTCAGCGGTCGACCCTCCATATCCGACCCGGTCTTCTGCAAGAAATCATCGAAGAGGTTGAGGGCTCGAAGGTCTAAGGGAACTTCCTCGGACAGGAAAGCCGAAGTAAGGACAAAAAGGACATCAAGGACGCCGAGGACGAGAAATCCCGGTCCCAGCGGTCCCTTTCTCTGATGTCTCTATCGTCCTTTGTGTCCCTGCTTTCACGGACTTCCAGGCTCACCCATCGCCAACCCCAGGCCAGGCCTCCTCCTCCAGGAGGATCACTTGGCGGCGGCCCCCTGGTTGGCGTTGCCCACCAGGCCCTTGCCGGCTTTCAGGGTGGCGGACTCTGCTGAGTCCATGGGGCCGCGCTTGAAGCGCTTGAGCCAGATGGCGCGGACTTCGCCGACCGTCACTTCACCGGCGCGGGCGAGGTGAACACCGAGTCCGCGAGCTGCGCCGGCACCGAGATGTCGCCGAGCTCCAGCTTTTTGTCGTCGCCCACGTGGTTGCGGTGCGGGGCCAGCATGATGTTGCCGTACTTCTGCCAGCCTTCCCACTTCCAAACGCTCGGCGGACCCTCTTTCGGCATGCTCTCCAGGACGAACGCCCAGCGGTCCATCAGGTGGGTGTCGCGGTTGAAGTAGGCCGTGTAGTGGTCGCCCGGAGTGAGGCCGACCTTGCCGAAGGAAAGGGCCAGCTTGTCGTAGACCTTGCCGTCGATCGTCTCCTCGCCCGCGTAGGTGAGGTTCACTCCGGGGTCCTGGAGCTTGTAGGGCATGATCAGCCAGTAGGTGTCGTTCACCCAGGCGCCGTAGCCGTTCTCCAGCATCTCCTTGGCCTTGTCGCCTTCGAGCTTCTGGCCGTCGAGATAGGCCGTTCCTTCCTTGGTGTTGATGTTTTCGAGGATGACGTAGTGCTTCCCCTCCTTGTTGTCGCCTTCCACCCGGTGGCGGCCCGTCCACTTGTCCCACCAGTGGGCGCGGCGGCCGGCGAAGGTGAAATGGAGATAGTGGGTGTTGTCCCAAGCCTGTTTGCCGCCCAGCGCCTTCTGGGCGCTGTCGGCCACGGACTGGGCCGTGGGCTGGGCGGACCCCGGCTGGGGCGCGAGGGCGAGAGTGGCAATCAGGATCGAACCAGTGACCGCGGCGCGTCGGAACATGGGGATCTCCTTTCGAGGTCTCTCCAGGACGGGAGGAGATGGTATTACAGAAGCCCCTCATCACCCCGGCCCTCTTCTCCCATCGCCCTCCCACCAACCGGGAGAAGAGGGAGAACAACAAGATTCCAGATCTGAAAGGGAGTGGCGGGGGAAGACTCGAAGCGGAATTGTTGCCGGATTCTCGTAGCTCCTACCCCGTCAAGCCCCCCTCTTCTCCCGGCCGGCGGGGGGGAGGCTGGGAGAAGAGGGCCGGGGTGATGAGGGCTCTTCGCCATACAATGGGGCCGCCATGAGCGAAGATCCCGTCAGCCACGATTCCAGCCACAGCAACCGACTCGCGGGCGAGAGCAGCCCCTATCTCCTGCTGCATCAGCACAATCCGGTGGATTGGTATCCCTGGGGCGAAGAGGCGCTGGAGCGGGCGCGACGGGAGGACAAGCCGATCTTCCTCTCGGTGGGCTA
>Ga0075424_100002276_pt1 | contig 17444 bp, 11 predicted proteins | sample SoiMethybrSBSTD3_FD_75301 | JGI IMG/M metagenome (GOLD analysis project Ga0075424, IMG submission 75301) | Bulk soil microbial communities from a Populus tree surrounding site in Tennessee, USA - Soil MetaG P. TD hybrid SBSTD3 | ecosystem: Environmental > Terrestrial > Soil > Tree plantation...
TAGGCAATCCCGAGCAACACCAGGAAGTACCCGGCGATCACGATGAGGTCGAACAGGTGGAGGTTGCTCATGGCGTCTCGGTGTTGAGGAGGTATTGAACGGCGAGGTCGGTGAGGCTCCACAGCTGCACGTCCGAGCTGGTGCCGTAGCGCGAGGGGACCAGTCGGCCGTTCTCGATGGCATAGCTCCACAATTCGGCATGCCGCAGTCCGGAACGATCCACGGCGTCGGAGATGCGGTGCACCGCGTCATGGAGGGGCGCAGCATGCTGCGCCCCTACATCATCGGCCGGGAGCTGCCGCGCGAGGCCGGCGAGCAGCGCGTTGACGTCCCGGCCCCACACGACGGTCGGAGAATGATAGCGATCCCGGCGAAACGCCTCCCACACGTCGCGGGCGGCGTAGGCATCGTTCGCGACCACGGGGCCAAGCCCGTCCACGAACAGCCCCCAGGGGTACGGCAGCATGATCGGTCCGATCAGCTCGAGCGTCCGATCGCGGCCGAGCGAGTCGACGAGCAGCAGCATCGCGGGATCAGTGTTGACGATCGGGATCGGCCGCCCCGCGGCATCGAGTGAGAGGGCGAGAAACCGCAGCGTGTCCGCGGGGACACCCGTCCGTTGGGCGACGCTGTTCCAGTACTCACCCTCCGCCGATGGTAGCCAGCCCAACCGGGCGGCGACCCGATCGGTGACGGCTTTGCGTGCGAGCGCCACCCGGAAGTGCCGTTCGGCACCTCTCCAGGTGGCGACTGCTCGTTGCAGGGCCTTGCGGTCGCGCGCGAACGTCGCGAGCGGCGCGTCGCGAATCACCGGCGTGAGGCCGAGCTGCTTGAGCGCATCGAGAATCGTCCCCACTGCCTCGAGCGCGTGTGGCACCCAAATGGCGTTCACGTCCATCGCGAACCGGCCGCCCCCGTACCCCGCCCGGCTATCGCGCCAGCTCGTTGAGAGCCAGCCGCCCCCCCCGTCGGGTGCGCGCGGGAAGCTCACCAGATTCGTCGCTACGGGGTCATGCGCGTACGGGGCCGCCTTCCGCGCGACGAACGCCAGGTTGGAGACGAGCCGGGCCAGATGCTGTTCCGCGCGCAAAAAGGCCCGCTTGCGATCCGCCGGCACGCGCGGGTCGGCGAGATAGCGCGCGGCGACGACGGGCAGCTGGAAATCGTCGTCCACCATGATGTAGTTCTCGCGTGTGGCCGCGAGCTGGGCGAGCAGCGCGCGAGCGCGTGCCAGCTGGCCGGCGGATACGAGGCGATTGTACTCGGCCGCGTTTTCGCGGATCGCCTGGCCGCCCAGGGCCTCCTCATGGCTCACGTCCCCCGTCGGCGACAGTTTGCCGAGGGCGCTCGCCACCACGTGCTCCGACATGGCCGGCGCCCACACCGGCTGCATCAGCAGCGCAGTCATGAGCATGTCACGACCGAAATAAGTCGCGAAGTTGGGCAGCCCCGCCATCAGCTTCTCGCGGTAGCACAGCAGCTCGACGCCTCGTACTTCGCGCTCGAGCCGCCGCGACCTCAGCGGATGTGCGGTGTCGGCACGGACCTGCGCGGCGAAGCGCTGGAAGTCCTCGTTGAAGATCTCCGCGCGCCCGAGGGGCACCAGCGCGGGCGCGTCGGTCGTCACGCGCACGGTCAGGCGCACCGGGCCCCCGGCCGGCCGGCGGACCGTGACGGTGCTCCCGGAAAGCGTGGGAACAGTCTCCCGAGCGTCGCCCTCGAGCGCGAGCCGGAGATGATGCTTGCCGTCGAAGCTCTCCTGCTCCACCCGGACAACCCAGACCGTGTCTCCGGGCTTCGCGGTGACGCGGGGGCTGAGTCGTGCGCGCAGCGCATCGATAGTCTTGACGCCGAGCAGCGACAGGTGACGGGCTCGTTCGGGCGTGTTGAGCTTCGCGATGTGGTCGATCAGCTCCATGAGCTCCGACTGCGGAAATGCGGGTGTGCCGAGGGACAGCGAGTCGCGACCGGCATACTGGAAGTCCCGCTCCACCCGCATGGAGCCGAGCAAGAAGAGACCGACGCTGACCGTGGAAGGGAGCTCCAGGGCATAGGACACGGAGCGCGTGCGGTCCGATCCGGTTACGACGGCGCCGGAAGAGCCCCAGGCCAGCTCGGCGGGCCTCCCGCTCGAGTCACGGACGGTGAAGCCCACGCTCTCGTTGGCCGCATCGGCCCACAGGTTCACGACGCGTCCGGTGTTGCCTTTCAGGTAAACCTGGAACGCGTTGTGGCTCGCGTCCTGGTACACCCGCGTGTCGTAGCCCTCGTACGCGGTGGGGTCGTCGAGCCCACGCTCGGGGAAGGCGAGATACGGCGGCACGGTGTCCGCCTGCGTGGCCGTCTGGGCCACGAGTAGGAACGCGAGCAGGCTCATGGGCGGCGGAATCGTACGCCATGGAGAGGGGTTCCGCCACCCGGGCCGGGCAGCGGCCCTCTTGACGACCAGTTGCCTCGTACCCATGCTAGCCGCATGGGTAACGGAACCGTGCGGTACGCCGCCCTGATCGAGCGGCTCGTCGAGAGCGTGCTGGCGGGGCCGGGCCATGCCGCGAGCGAGCTGCGTCGCGCCGTGTTCGCGCGGGCATTCGGTCCTCACCCCCTGACGCTTCCTCTTTCGTCCCCCCTCTCCGGAACGGAGAGAGGGACAGGGGGGGAGGACATCGCGCCCGACCTCGCCGGCTACGTCGACAAGGTGGCGCTACACGCCTACAGGGTCACAGACGAGGACCTCGCCGCGCTCAAGCGGGCCGGCAATCCCGACGACGTTCTCTTCGAGGTAACAGTGTCCGCAGCCCTCGGCGCCGCCGTGGGCCGGCTCGAGCGCGGGCTCAGCGCGCTTCGGGGCGAGGAGTCCTCACCCCCTGACCCCCTCTCCACGTCGTGGAGAGGGGGAATGCAGGAGCACCGCTAGTGCGCCTACACGCGGTCGAGCACGGTCACCGACTGACGGAGCGCCTGAAGCTCATGCTCATCCGCGTGGTGAGCATGCGCCGCGTTCCCGACGTCGTAAAGACGCTCTTCTATCGGCCGGAATTTTTCGGCCGCCAGATGTGCGACTGGACGCAGGCGGTGATGCGCGGGCCGTCATCGTGGAGCGTGGGCGAGCGGGAGCTGTTTGCCGCGTTCACCTCCCGCCTGAACCAGTGTCTCTTCTGAACCGGTGCTCACGGCGCGGTCGCGTCGCTGGCCCTGAAGCACGAAGGGAAGGACGACAGGCTGGTCGAGGCGGTGCTGGCGGACTGGCGTGCGGCGCCGCTCGACCCGAAGCTGCGGGCCACGCTCGGCTTCCTCGAAAAGCTCACGCTCGCTCCTACGGAAGTGGGGCCGCCGGACGTGAAACCGCTCCGGGCCGCCGGCGTGACGGATGAAGCCGTGGAGGACGCGATCCAGGTCTGCGTGCTGTTCAACATCTACGACCGGCTCGCCGATTCGCTCAGCTTCCATCTGCCCGGACCAGATGGCTACGCGGCCTCGGGGCGCAACCTCATGAGGCGCGGTTATCTCATGTAGGTCCGTCCCACGCCGCGTGTGTTATACGTCTCGAGGTAACGCCCGTGCACGGCGTCCTTGGGGTACGCTTCGTCCGCGCCGTAGGGATAGCGTGACATGCCGTGGAACGGCAGGGGCGCGACGGTGTTCCCCGCCGCGGTGTTGCGATCGGAGTCCTTGAGCCAGGCGTCCGTGTACAGCAGGAAGTCGCGTGTCCACCCGGGGCGTAGCGGTGGGGCGGCGTTGGCGTCGAACGTCAGCGTGACTTCGTCCCCGGGCGCAAAGATGACGTACATGTCGTCCGGCGCCCGCACGAGGGGCAGCACGTCGCCGTAGCGCGTATACCTACCCACGATCGGCTCCCAGGGCGACTCTCGTGAGACCTCGCTGTATACGGGCCACTCCGGTCCGTACCGCCCCCCCTTCCGGTACAGCCGTGAGAACCCTCGGTAGTGTACGTCGGCCCCCGCGGGCTCGAGCCTGGTGATCACGCCCGGGCTGCCGGCGCCTCGGGCCGCGACGAATGCCTGGTCCCAGTAGATCTCCATGTTGGTCCGCAGGCGCACGCGATGGTCGGCGCTGAGGAACTTCCCAGTCAGATCCACGACCACCGTCTTGCTCTTGCCCGACGGGAAGCCTACGTCGGCCACCTTGCGCCAGCGGCCCTGGGCGTCCTTCACCTCGAGATAGGGGAAGATGACGCCCGCCTCCCCTCGCTGGGCGAGGGCCAGGTTGATGCTCGCGTCCGTTGGGAAGATCCACCCCGTGAGAAACAAGTGGACGCTGTCCGAACCGCTCAGGTCGCCGAAGTCGAGAATCAGATCGTGCAGCGTGGCGATGCCCTGATAGCGCGTGAGCGTGAGCGGGGCCACGTAGCGGTCGTCCCGCGCGCGCAGCGCGGAAAGCCAGTCGGTGCCCTGTTCGTCGGTCGCGGCAACGGGCGGGCGGAGAGAAGACCGCGGAACGGTGTACAGCCGCAGCTCCGCCGGCCCCGGCGCGGGGGGTACGAACCCCTCGTTCACGTACACGTCCACGGAATCCGGGTGGTCCACGGCGAGGAGCTGCACCGCGTCGAGATAGCCGGTCTCCCACAGCTCTTCGGTCATTTGCAGGATGTAGCGGCCGTCTCGGGGAGCGAGGGCAGCCCCGGGCACGCGCATGTATTCGCGCGACGCGTGGGGCGGGGCCGAGGCGATGTCGGTCCCGCCGGCCATGATGCCCAGCGGCATCCCGAGCGCGCTCCGCCACATGACGTCGGTCACGAAGCTGAAGCCGTGGCCATCCCAGGCGTACAGGAACGGGCAAGATCCCTTGAGGATCTGCTGCTCCAGGACGTCCTCCTCCGTCCCGGGGTAGTAGACCGTCTGCGACACGCCGTTGGGCCAGCGCACCCGCAGCACGTCGGCCTTGAGCCGGCGCCCCAGGCCGACGTGCGTCACGCGGTCGGTCACTTGGCGCAGCTGGTAGAGATCGCCCGCCCGCAGCTCGAGCGTGGCGCCGAGCCCGAAGGTGTTGTTCTTCCCGCTCCCCTCGCGCAGTCCGACCAACCGCACCTGCACGTACTGGTTCACGTTGCCGCCGTCGTTACGGAGCAGCCGGGGCCGCCCATCCCAGCCCACGACGATGAGGTCGAGGTCGCCATCCTGGTCGACGTCGGTGACGGCGACGGCCCGGCCCGCCCGCAGACTGTCGGGGAGGATCGACGAGTAGTCCTCGAACCCCCTGATCGGGTCGTTGCGGAACAGGAACACGCCGCGCCCGCCGGCAGGGGAGGCCGGGGGTTTGCCCACCACGACGAGATCGAGGAAGCCGTCGTTGTCGAAGTCGAAGAATGCGGCGTCCAGGCCGGCGACGCCGCGCAGCTTGCGCCGCAGCTCGCCGGCGCGCGCGTCCGGCTCGAAGGTGCCGTCCCCGCGGTTGTGGTACAACGCGGGTCCCTCTGCTCCATCCAGGGACGTCACGAACAGGTCGAGAAAGCCGTCGTTGTCGTAATCGCCCACGGCCACCGCGCCGGCGCGAGAGATTCCGCCGAGACCGCTCGCGGCGGTCGCGTCCTCGAAGTGCCCTTGGCTCAGGTTGCGGAACACCCGCAGGCGCCCGTCGTCGCCGACGATCACGAGATCGGTGTGGCCGTCACCGTCGAAGTCGCCAAACGCTATATCGCGACTGCCCCCGCCCCTGCCCCCGCCCCCGCCCCCGCCCGAGAGACCCATCGGAGCGGCCATCTCCCGGAAGGTGCCTTCCAGGTTGTTGCGGTAGGCGCGGGTTCCGGCAGGCGTCGCGAGCAGGAGGTCGAGATCACCGTCGTGGTCGAAGTCCACGAACAGCGCCCGGGCGGCGGGCGCCGTGTCGGCCAGGCCGGCCGAAGGCGCGACGTCCCGAAACGTGCCGCGGCCCGCATTCCGAAACAGGCTCGCGCGGCCGCGGGTCGCGACGTACAAGTCGACCCGTCCATCGTTGTCGTAATCGCCGAACGCGGCCGCGGTGGGGCGATCGCGCAGCACGATGCCCGCGCTCGCCGTGGTTTCGACGAACCGCCCCTGGTTACCGCGAAACAGATGGCCCGAGACGAACAGGTCCTCTGTCTCGTCATCATCGTAATCGCTCACCGCGAGGGCCACGGCGCGCTCGAGCGACCCCGCCACGCTGTCGGGGAGCGCCTCTACGCGCTCGAGCCCGCTCCCAGCCGTGACATCTCTGAAACGGATTTCTGCTGCCACTGCCCGGGCGTCCTGGGTCGGCACCGCCAGGTTCTGGTTGAACGTCAGGACGGGATAGCCGACCAGCGGGTCGCTCCGGCCGCCGAGGCGCTGCAGGCTGACCTGATACGCGGCAGTGACTTCCATCGCCTCATGGAACCGCTTCGCCGCCGCCGCGGCCTCGGTCGTTCGGCCCGCTCGCGCCGAACGGAGGGCGCGTTGGAAGAAGCGCGCGGCGTCTCGGGGCAGCTGCGGGAGTTGACGTTGCAATACTTCGAGCTGGGCGGCCGCATCGTCGGCGGCGCCGCGCGCGAGCAGCAGGTCCACCAGCTCGAGCCGCGCGGCGATGTTCGCCGGAGCGCGGGCGACCACCAAGCGCAGGTAGCTCTCCTGGCGGCGCCGTTCCTCAGGATCCGCTGACCGCCCGGCGAGCTCGCCGGCAGCGTACAGCGCCCGGATGTCGGTGGAATCGCGGCGCAGTACTCGCTCGACCTCGCGGCGCGCCTCCGGCTCCCGCCCCGTCAGCTCGTATACCTTGGCGAGCATCAGCCCGATATTGTTGTCGGCGGAATCGAGCGCCGCCGCCCGACGGAGCTGGGCCTCGGCCTCGCGATAGCGACCTTCCCGCAGATAGACGAGGCCGAGGTCGGCATAGCCCACGGCCTGGTCGGGGGCAAACTTGACGACCTTCTCGAACTCCGCTTCGGCCTGGGGCAGCTGGTTCGCCTGCAGGTAGGCCAGACCCCATGTCCGAGCCGTGACGGCCGCGGCGCTGCTGGCGATGCTGTCGCCTGCCGGCGTTGCGCCCCGGCACGCCGCTGCCAGCGACCATGCGATCACGTACAGGTTTCTGCTTGCGCCCACTCGGCCTCCTCCCCGTCGGCGCGGGGAAGATCACCCGCGCCACGCGCGCGGACAAGTCCGCTCGCGCCGCGCGTTTCTTGTGTAGCCCACGCGGCCGGTGATATCGTTCACGCCGTGACCCTTCTTCGTCCCGTGTGGCGCCAGGGCGTCGTCAGTGTTTCCTTCCTGGCCGCCATCGCGCTCGTGCTCGTCCTGAACCGTCGCGCGGCCGGCTCCGGCGATTCCTCCGTCGAGCCACGGTTTCACTTTACCAACATCACGGCCGAGGCGGGCATCGACTTTGTGCACCACGGGCCGACACTCGACCCGAAGCTCGACGACATCGCTCCGCTGGTCAGCTCATTGGGCGCGTCTGTGACGGTCGCCGACGTGAACGACGACGGTTGGCCCGATCTCTACTTCACGAACAGCCGGTTCGGATATCCCAACGCGCTGTACCTGAACCGCCGCGACGGCACATTCGTGGACACCGCCCGCGCGGCCGGCCTCGCGGACGTGAACCGCCCCGGGGAAGGCGTATCGATGGGGGCAGTGTGGGGCGACTTCGACAACGACGGTCTCGAAGACGTGCTGATCTACAAGTGGGGCTACCTCCAACTCTTCAAGAACATGGGTAACCTCGAATTCAAGGACGTGACCGAAGCCGCCGGCTTGCGCCACTGGATGAACGCGAACGGGGCCGTGTGGTTCGACTACGACCGGGACGGTCTGCTGGACCTCTACGTGGGTGGCTACTACCGCTCCGACATCGACCTGTGGCACCTGAAGACCACGCGCATCATGGAGAACAGCTTCGAGTTCGCCACCAACGGGGGCAAGAACCGCCTGTTCCACAATCTCGGGGGCGGGCGTTTCGAGGACGTGACGGACAAGATGGGCGTGGGGAGCACGCGTTGGACGCTGGCCGTCGCCGCGGCGGATTTCAACGGCGACGGCTGGCCGGATCTGTTCCTCGCCAATGACTACGGACCGGAAGAGCTGTACCTGAATGACCACGGCCAGCGGTTCGTGCTCAGCCGGGTGGGCCTGGAAAGCGATTCCAAGAGCGGCATGTCGGCCACGCTCGGCGATGTGCTGAATCGGGGGCGCGTGGACGCGTTCGTGACCAACATCTCCGAACCCGGCTATCTCTTTCACGGGAACAACCTGCGCCTCAACTTCCTGCCGGAGCTGGGCCGGTTCCAGCAGGCGGCCGAGGGGGTCGTCGCCGATGCGGGGTGGGCGTGGGGTGCACAGCTGGGCGACCTGGACAACGACGGACACAACGAGCTGTTCATCGTCAACGGCTATGTGTCGGGCGACCGCGATCGCAGTTACTGGTACGCGGCGTCGAAGATCGCCGGCGCGTTCGGGCCCGTGTTCGAAGATGCGAGGTCCTGGCCCGCCATCGGCACCGCGAGCCTGTCGGGGTACGAGCGCTCGCGGGTGCTCGTGAACCGCGGCCTGGCTGGGTGGCGCGATGTCGCCGCTCAGGTCGGCGTGACCGACGAATACGACGGCCGCGCCATCGTGCTGGTCGACCTGTTCAACCGCGGCGTCCTCGACGTGGTGGTGGCGAACCAGAAGCAGCCGGCGCTGGTGTACAAGAACACCGTCGCGCCCGGCAACCATTGGATCGCATTCAAGCTCGTGGGCACCCGGTCGAATCGCAGCGCTATCGGCGCCGAGGTGACTCTCGAATTCGGCGCCGAGCGCCAGCTGCAGATCGTACACGGCGGGGTCGGATTCGCGAGCCAGAACGACCGGCGGCTGCACTTCGGGCTGGGACGTACGGGGCGCGCGGACCGCGTCGTGATTCGGTGGCCTTCGGGCACCGTGCAAACCATCGAGCACCCAGCGGTGGATCAGCTCCACGTCGTTACCGAGCCTCGGCCTGACGCGTGACCGCGGTCGCTGCGCTGACCATCCGAGAGCGCAGCCGGGCCCTCTGGACCAGGCTGGGCCAGCTGGATCCCCGCTGGCTGGTCTCGTTCCTCATCACGCTCGTGCTGGTGGTGGGCGAGGCGCGCTACGGCATCCTCGGCGGCTACGATCGGCTCGCCGTCGCCCTCGGCGTTTGCATGGCGACCGAGCTGGCTCTGTCACGCTGGCTGCGGGGGCGCTTCGCGAACCCGCAGAGCGCCTACATCACCGGCGTCAGCCTCGCGCTCCTGATCAAGCCGCGCGTCGATCTGCTCTGGCCGTTCGCGCTGGGTGGCTTCCTCGCGATCGCCTCGAAGTACGTGCTGCAGTACCGTGGCCGGCACCTCTGGAACCCGAGCAACTTTTCCATCGCTCTGCTCGTGCTGGCGGCGCCGGCGAGCGTCGCCATCCTGAGCCGCCAATGGGGCAACGACCTGGCCACCAACGCGGTGATCTGGTGTTTCGGGCTCCTCATCGTGTCTCGAGTCCGCATGCTCCACATCACGCTCACCTATGTGGCGTGCTTCGTCGGGCTTGCGGCGCTGCGCCATTGGATCGTCAGCGGCCCGCTGCTCGCGGAGATCGCGCCGATCACCGGCCCGATGTACCAGCTGTTCATTTTCTTCATGATCACCGACCCCAAGACGACCGTGAGCACGGTCCGGGGCCGGATCATCGTGGCCGCCGCCGTGGCCGTGGCGGAGGCCGCCATCCGTTTGGCGGGGGATTTTCACGTGGCCGCGCTGAGTCCGCTCTATCCGGCGCCGCCGATCCTCGCCCTAGCGATCGTCGGCCCGGTCGCGAACCTGATCGACCTCTACCGCGCGGACCGCAGCGGGCGAAGCACCTGAAGCTTGTCGTTGTTGCGCGCGACCACGATCAGGCGCTTGCCGTCCGCTTGGCGCAGCCATCCCATGTGCCGCACCTGCCCCTCGATCATGAGGCCGCTCCGATCCATATCGACGCTTGAGAAGCTGCCGTCCCCCGTGCCGGAGAGCAGCAGGCCATAACTCGCGTCGTAGCGTCCGAGCACCGGCGGAACGCCGTAGAGATTCCCGCCGACCAGGAGATCAGGCCGCCCGTCGCCATCGAAGTCACCCACCAGCGCGGCGCGGATCGGCGCGAACTGAGCCTCGACGGGGAGGGGCCGCAGGGTGAAGGTCCCGTTCCCGTTGTTCAGGGCCACGGAACTCGCGAACACGCGGGCTTCTCGAACCGTCGCCTGGGCGAGCTCCCCGGCTGGGAAAATGTCCTCGACTCGAGCCGCGCCGAAGTCCGCGTACGTGGCGTAGCGGGCTCGCAACGGTGGGATCAGGCTGAGCAACTCGTCCCGACCGGCGAGCGGGTAGCTCACGCCCTGTTTGTAGAACGTGAGGATCTGCTCGAGCGTCCCGTTGTGGCCGAAGTCGCCCACGTACATGCGCGTGGGCTCCGCCGGCGACGCCCGGAGGTAGGAGTTGAGCCCGAGGTTGCCGAGGACCAGGTCCGGGCGCCCGTCCCCGTTCAGGTCGGCGACGGTGACGCTGTTCCACCAGCCTTCCGTTCCCGCAAGCCCGGCCTCGGCGGTCCGGTCCACCAAACGACCATTTTCTTGATGGAATACGCGGACCGGCATCCATTCCCCGACGACGATTAAATCGAGCTTCCCGTCGTGGTCGTAATCCACCCAGGCGGCCGACGTCACCATCCCGACGTCCGCGAGCCCCGGCGCTTTCTCGAGCGTGACGTCGCGGAAATGCCCGGTGCCGTCGTTCTCCAAGAGATAGCTGCGGGGGGTGAGACCGTAGTGGCGCGACACCACCCGCCGCCCGACGAACAGATCGAGATGCCCGTCGCCGTTCCAGTCCCCCGGTACGACGCAGGACCCGCTCTCGGCCATCCGAGGGAGCGCCAGGGAGTCGCGCCGGAAGTGTCCGCGGCCGTCGTTCAGGTAGAGCCGGTCCTGGAGGGGCGCGTCATCCTTCTCGAACTCGTTGCCGCCGCTCACGACGTAGAGATCGGGACGCCCGTCGCCATTGGCGTCGAAGAACACCGCGTCGACATCCTCGCTCAGACTGTCGGCCTGAAACGCGCTCTGCGGGCTCGCCCGGAACGCGCCGTCGCGCCGCTGGATGAAGAGCCGGCCTGCCTGCCATTTGGCGCCCCCGACGTAGATGTCGTCGCGGCCGTCGCCGTCGACGTCGCCGACCGCCAGGGCGGGCCCTTCGCTCGACAAGAGGTGCGGGATCAACGGCTCGCGGTGGAAGTCGTAGAAGGCGTTCTCCCGATGCCTGAAGTCGATGGCGAGGCGATCGGTCACATCGGCGAACAGGGGCTCGACGGGGGCCACGGGGCGCTTTACGGACGCCGGGCGCAAGCCCGGGGCATCGGCCTGGGACAGAGTCAGCGTGTGATCGACGGCGACGTCGGTGAGAACCTGAGACCGGTGATCCGGCCAGATCACCAGCAAGGAGTCAATCTTGGTCGTCCCCCCCAACCCGAAGTGCAGGCGGGGGTCGACCGACGACTGGAACCCACGGGTTGGGTACTGCTCGAGCATCTGCGTCTTGCCGCCCTCATTGACGACCACCTTCGCGCCGATCCCCGCCGTGTTGGCCCCGGAGCCTCGCAGCACCACCTGGAGGTAGTGGTGCTTGTTCACCTCGCGCGCGCGGTTTCGATAGATCGCGGCCGGGGCGTTGATCCGGTTCACGACCAGATCGAGCGCCCCGCTGTTGTTCAAGTCCACGTAGGCCGCGCCGTTCGAGAAACCTGGCTGCGCGAGCCCCCAGGCTCGCGCCTGGTTCGTGAACGTCAAGTCGCCGTTGTTGCGATAGGCGTAGTTGGCGATCGGGACGTGCGGCATCTTCTCGATGGAAGCGCGGGAGAGCCCCGCCATCCCATCGCGCAGCGACGCCTGGACGGTGGGGTTGCTCACGTACGTGAGGTAGTCGAGGTCGTTCGGCCGGTGATAGATGCCGCTGGTGATGAACAGGTCCTTGTAGCCGTCGTTGTCGAGGTCGGCGAACAACGGGGCCCAGCTCCAGTCGGTGGCAAACACTCCGGCCAGATAGCCGATCTCACTGAAGCGCCGGCGGCCGCGATTGAGCTGGAGCGTGTTGCGGGCATATTGCGGATGATAGCCGGCCTCGAGCTTCTGGATGTAGACGTCGAAGCTCTCGGCATTCGCAGAGGTCTTGAGCGTCTGCTCCCGCTCGGGCAGCATGTCGAGAACCATCAGATCCGGTCGGCCGTCGTTGTTGACGTCGGCGGCGTCCACACCCATGGAGGCGTGGCTCGTGTGGCCCACGGAGGTGGCGATCGACTCGGTGAACGTGCCGTCGCAGTTGTTGTAGTAGAGAAAGTCGTCCTCCTGAAAATCGTTGGCGATGTAGAGGTCGGGGCAGCCGTCCCCGTTTAGATCGCTCGCGACCACGCCCAGGCCGTATCGCGTGGCGCCCCCGTAGAGGCCGGCGCGCTCACTCACGTCCACAAAGTGGCCCCCGTCGTTCCGATAGAGGCGGTCACCGATCCCCGGACGCCGGGGATCACGCGAGCCGTGCGTAGCGGATGCGCGCTCGGGGTGAGCCGCGTGCGTCAGCAGGTACATGTCCAAATCGCCGTCGCCGTCATAATCGAAGAAGAGGGCCTGGGTGGAAAAGCCCTCGAAGTCGAGGCCGTACTCCTTGGTGCGGTCGGTGAACGTGCCGTCCCCGTTGTTGATGTAGAGGACGTTGTGCCCGTGCATCGTGAGAAAGTCGACGCCGGAGACGTAGATGTCGACGTAGCCGTCCCCGTTGACGTCGGCCATGGTGACGCCGGTCTTCCAGCCGTCGGAATCGGCGACGCCGGCCCGGTCGGTGACGTCCTCGAACTGATAATCCCCCTTGTTCAGGTACAGCCGGTTGGGTCCGACGTTCGAGGTGAAGTAGAGGTCCGGCAGGCCGTCGTTGTTGACGTCACCCACCGCTACGCCGCCACCGTCGAAGAAATACATGTAGCTGAAAATGTTGAACGCGGTGTCGTCGGGCAGGCGGTTGGCGAACGTGACGCCGGTTCGGCCCGGTGACAGGAGCTCGAACAGCTGCGGCTCATGGGCCCGGCCACAGCCCGCGAGCACCACAGCCCCGAAGAGAAACAGCATCGGCGCCGCAAGCATCGGCTCCGCCGACCGGTGGCCCCTGCGGTTCGGCTCCTCGACAGAGACCCCCCGCACCCCTGGGAGCCTCACCTCCGGGGCCACCGGTCGCGTCGCCGATGTGCAAGCGACGCCGAGGGACGGTCCCGGAGGCGAAGACGCAAGGGGTTGGGAGGGGCGACGGTCAGGCGTCCCGAGCCGTAGGGACCGCCCCTCGGTGTCGCGCATCATCATCCCGATCCCGACTAGCGCACTGGCCTGATTCGGATCGCCTGCCCGCCTCCGGGGGCGAGCACGATGTGCAGCCGCGAGGTGGCATCGACCGGACGCTTCGAGATCGTCACCGGCAGCGGATTCGTGAGCCAATTTGCCCCCGGCCCGTCCGCGTAGATCTCGGCCACGTACTTCCGCCCGGGCGTGAGGAAGGTGAGCGGGACGTCGAAGGTGCGGGCTTCTTCGTCAGTGATGGCGCCCAGATACCAGGTCGGGCCGTTGCGTTCGCGCCGCGCCACGATGACGTAGTCGCCGATCTTGCCAGCGATCACGCGGGTCGTGTCCCAGTCGACCGCCACGTCGCGGATGAACTGGAACGCCGGCTGGTGCTCGTAGTTCTCGGGTAGATCCGCCGCCATCTGGAGCGGCGAGTAGAGCACGATGTACAGCGCCAGCTGCTTCGCCAGGGTCGTCCGGACGCGAGGCTCGTCCGGCCGGCGCGGCCGGCCCGTACCGCGCTCGATCAGGATGTCGAAGATGCCCGGCGTGAAGTCCATCGGGCCGTCGAGCATGCGCGTGAAGAAAAGGATCGTCTCGTGCTCGGGGGGATTCCCCCCCTCGGCGCTCCACGCGTTGTATTCCTGCCCGCGGGCGCCCTCGCGGCTCATCATGTTGGGATAGGTGCGACGCTCCCCCGCGTCGTGGATCGGCTCGTGGACGTCGAGCATGATTCCGTACTGGGCCGCCTTTTCGATCACGTGGCGGTGATGCCGCACCATGTACTGGCCGTAATGCGAGTGCCCCTCGCCCACAAAGTCCGTCACGTACCCCGATTTGATCGCGTCTAGCCCGAGCGAATGGTACAGCGCGAAGGCACTGTCCATCTGCCGCTCGTAGTTCTCGATGCCTCCCGACGTCTCGTTGTGGACGATCAGCTTGACGCCCTTTTCGTGGGCGTATCGTGCCACCTCCGCGAGGTCGTAATCGGGATACGGCTTGGTGAACGAGAATGCGTTGCGATTTTGTATCCAGTCGCCGTCCCAGCCGACGTTCCAGCCTTCGACCAGTACCCCACCCAGCCCGTTGGCGGCCGCGAAGTCGATGTAGCGTTTCGTGTTCGCCGTGGTGGCGCCGTGCTTGGGCCCCGAGCTCCACGTCATGGTGCCGATGTGCATGCCCCACCAGATACCCACGTATTTCATCGGCTTGATCCAGCTCGTGTTCTCGATGACGCTCGGCGGGTTGAGGTTCAGGCCGAGCACGGACGGTGCCAGGTCGGTCGCGCGGTCGGCGAGCTGGATGGTGCGCCACGGCGTCACGAACGGCGTTCGCCCGCGCACCTTGATCCCGTCGGCGTAGGGTGCCAGCGCCGCGCGCAGCGTGCGACTCTGCATGCGGGGCCCGCTCAGGAACATGCGGGCGTAATCGACCAGGTTCGCCTCGTGAATGACGATGAACGTGCGGCCGTCCCGCGTCTCCATCGTGAGCGGGGTCTGCACGCTGTCGAGCACGCTCACCGGGGAGGACGAGAACAGCATCTCCGAGCGGTCGAGGCGGGGACGGTTCGATGGAATCCACCAGGCGCGGGCGTCGTCCGCCAGCGTGAACTCGGTCAGCTCGTCGGTGATGGCGAACTCGCCGAGCCCGGGCTGCGCCGGCAGCTCGTAGCGGAAGCCGATCCCGTCATTGAAGGCCCGGAACGCCACGACGAACCGCCGGCCGGCGGAGCCGACCTCGGCGACGGTGATCCTGAGCTCGTTGTGGTGGTCCCGCACCCGGGCGACCTCACCCCAGGGTTGCGTCCAGGTCTCATCCACCGTGTTGCGGGAGGTATCGACCATCCGCAGGCTGTCGCGCAGCGGGGGCGCTCCCTGGAAGGCGAAGCCGAGTCGCGAGGGCAGGAACACCGCCCGACCATCCCGGTCGACGCTGTAGGTAAGGGCGCCGTCGCGGATCTCGACCGTGACCCGGTTCCGACCGTCGGGGGATGTGACCTGGTCCCGGTTTTGGGCCGGTGCAGCGCGCGCTCCGAGCGCGCAGGTGACGGTCAGGGTCAGGAGCCGGGCGGAGCAGCGCATCCAGGTAGGCATTTCGATTCACCGGTTAGGGGTTAGCCGTGCGCCGGGCCACGGCGTATATTGAAACGTAGCGTGTCATGGGAGGAGTCCAATGACCTCGTTCTCGATGCGCGCCTTGCTGTCGGTCAGCTTCCTCATCGGACTGGGTTCCGGTTGCTCTCATCGGAACAAGCCAGCCGCCGCCGCGTCTCCATCCCCCGCCACGTCCGCTCCCAACTCGACGGTCACGTCGGAGGACATCGCCAAGGCGCCCGGGCAATCGATCGAGCAGGTGCTGATGGGTCGCTTTCCCGGCGTGGAGGTGAGCCGAACGGCCGATGGGGGCTTTGCGGTGCGCATCCGTGGCGGCTCGTCCATCCGGGGCAGTAACACCCCGCTGTACGTGCTGGACGGTGTGGTCATCGATCCGGGTCCCAACGGCTACCTGACGGGGGTCAACCCCAACGACATCGAAACGATCGAAGTGCTGAAGGAGCCCGCCGAAACGGCGCTGTATGGCCTGCGCGGCGCCAACGGCGTCATCCTCATCACGACCAAGCGCCCGGGTCAGTGAACCCATGATTCGCAGGAGGTTACCCATGTCCTCAGCTCGTGCCCACCGGCTGCTCGGTTTGCTGCTCGGCTTCGCCGCTGCCTGCTCCCACCAGAGAAACGCCCGGGCCGGGGAGGTCGAGCCGGCGACCGCGGTTCCCCACTCGGTGATGACGTCCGAAGAGATCGAGCGCGCGCCCGGCCGGTCGCTCGCGCAGCTCTTGAGCGACCGCTTCCCCGGCGTGACGGTAACGGAAAGGTCCGACGGCGGCCTCTCCATTCGTATCCGCGGGGTCAGCTCCTTGATGTCGAACAACCAGCCCCTGTGTATGGTCGACGACGTGCCGATGGACATCGAACACGGTGCCAACCTCAGGGCCATCAATCCGCACGATATCGCATCGATCGAGATCGTGCAGGACCCCGCCGGCACGGCGATGTACGGTGTACGCGGCGCCAATGGTGTGATCGTCATTAGGACCAAGCGGCCCGGTCAGTGACTGGCAACGGTCGTTGACCGTCGCGCCGTCCGGGTGGGACGGAACACCAGCGCTCGGTCGTTGTTCCGGGTCACCACGTACAGGTCCCCGCGGCGGGTCCTGACCCGCTGCACATCACGGGCCTGCCCCGGGACGCTGAACCCGCTCTGCGCCGCTGGCACCGGCGTAAACCGCCCCAGGCCATCGCCGCGCAGCACCAGCCCGTAGCTCGCGCTCATCCGCCCGATCTCGGGTTGCACCCCATCGAAGTTTCCCGCGAGCAGCAGGTCGAGCTTGCCGTCGCCGTCCACGTCCTGCGCCAGGATGGCGTAGACGGGCGCCAGCTGCGCCTCCCGCGGGAGCGGGATGAGCGTAAACGACCCATCGCCGTTGTTGCGCGCCAGCGCCGTCGCGAACGTGTGCGCCTGCTTGAAGGTCGCGCCGGCGAGCTCGGCGGGCGAGAAGATGTCGGTGACGGTCTGCCCGGCGTAATCGGCGTAGCGGGGATAGCGCGGCTTGAGATAGGGGAGCGCCCGGATCAGCTCATCCCGCATCGCGATCGGATAGCTCGTGCCGTGGTGGTACACGGATAGGATCTGCTTGGACACGCCACTCCCGTCAAAGTCTTTCACGTACATCGTCACCGGCTCGGCCTCGGAGGCCTGCAACCGGGTGTTCAGGCCCAGGTTACCGACGATGAAGTCGACACGCCCGTTCCCTGCAAAGTCGCCCGCGATGATACGGTTCCACCACCCCTCACTGTGCTCGAGGCCCGGTGTCTTCACACGGACGAGTTTCCCGCCGCCCGCATTGTGGAAGATGGTGATCGGCATCCACTCGCCCACGACGACGAGATCCAGGCGTCCGTCGCCGTCCACGTCCCGCCACACGGCATCGGTCACCATGCCCACGTGCTCGAGCTCGGGCGCGAGCCGTTTGGTCACGTCGGTGAAGTGACCGTGCCCGTCGTTCTGCAGCAGCATGCTCCGGGGATCGACGCCATAGTGCCACGGCACGACCCGTCCGCCCACGAAGAGATCGATGTCCCCATCGCCGTCATAATCGGCCG
>Ga0075424_100002280_pt1 | contig 17432 bp, 12 predicted proteins | sample SoiMethybrSBSTD3_FD_75301 | JGI IMG/M metagenome (GOLD analysis project Ga0075424, IMG submission 75301) | Bulk soil microbial communities from a Populus tree surrounding site in Tennessee, USA - Soil MetaG P. TD hybrid SBSTD3 | ecosystem: Environmental > Terrestrial > Soil > Tree plantation...
GTCGTTGCGGCCAAGCTCCCAGGACATCGGAATGTCCGGCAGCTCCGGATGGCGCTTGAGCGCGTATTGCACCAGCGGCGTAACCTTCCTCTCGCTGAGCCACTCGGGATGAACCGCGCGCACGACCTCAAGGCTGGTCGAATGGCCCTCGACCTCGCCGCGCTCCATCGCCAGCATTGCGGTGCTCGAGTTCTGATAGCCCATGACCAGCTTGAACTTGGTGCCGATCACGTTGCTCAGCACCGCCGGATAGATTGCGACGGTGGAGCTTCGGCCACTCGCGCCCAGCACCACCTCGCGCGTGAAGGTGTCCTGAACGCTCTTCACCGGCACGCTATTCATGACAAACGTCATGTTTACGCCTGCCGCCACCCGGCCGATCCAGTTGAACCCCGACGACTTGAACATGACGTTGGGAGCCCCGAGCCGCTCCTCGAGCGGGATGGTCGCCGCAATCAAGGCGAGCGTGGTGCCGTCCTTGGGCGCCACGTTGAACACGTGATTGGCCGCCACTAGGCTGCCGCCACCCGGCATGTTGCGCGGCACCACGGTCGGATTGCCGGGAATATGCTTGCCGATGTGGCGCGCGACCGAGCGGGCATAGATGTCGTTGCTGCCGCCGGTCGCAAAGCCGATGACCATGCTCAGCGTCTTGCCTCGGTAGAAGCTCTCGACTGATTGCGCCTGTACATCGGCCGGCAGCAACAGGAATGCGAGGCTCCAACCGAGGACGTGACAAGCTCTTTCCGGCAAACGCAGCATGAGGTGAGATCCTTGCGAGACACCGTCCCTTATCGCAAATAGAGCCATCTCAATAAAGCCGCACCACTGCCGCACCACGCTGCCGGTTGCGTCATGGCTCAAGGTTGGGAATGTTGTAAGCAGAGTTCCCGGCCGTTATCATGCAATCGGTGCGACCTATGCCGGCCGCAGATATCAACCGCAAAGGGAAAACCTGCCGATGAGATGGGCGCTGGCCGCAGCGGCACTGGCCTGCGCCGTCGTGCCGGCGCTGTCCGCGCGGCCGCTCATTGCACAGGACTTGGCACAAGATCTGCGCGTCTCCCAGGTCGAGATCGCCTATCGGGAGCCGAAGGAGCCCGCTCTGCAGCCGATCTATGAGCGGCTGAAGAAGCGCCAGGTGCTGGAAGACCTGCAGCAGTTCCTGTCGCCTTTGAAGCTCCCTCGCAAGCTGATCGTGCGGCTTGATGAATGCGGCGCCGCCACCGTCCACTTCCAGCCGGGCGGGCCCGTCACCGTCTGCTACGAATACATCGAGGAGGTCGAGCGTATCGCCTACGGGCCGCTGCGGCCCGACATGATTGCCGGCGCATTCGTCCAGGAGCTGCTGCACGAGGTGGCACGCGGCGTGTTCGATGTGCTCAACGTGCCGATCTGGGGCCGCGTGTCAGACGCCGCCGACAACTTTGCCGCCTATATCATGCTGCAGTTCGGCAAGGAGGTGGCACTGCGCACCGTGCGCGGCACGCACTTGTTCTTCGGCGCCATCGCCATCTTCGGCTCCGATGCCTCGCCGGCCGATGTACGCAGCAGCGCTGCCCAGCGCAACTTCAACACCATCTGCATCGCCTACGGCGGCGACCCCACGACCTTCAACGACATCGTCGACGTCGACGATCGATTCACTCCGCTGCCTGCCGCACGCCGGGGAGTCTGCCGGCAGGAATATGAAGCTGTCCGCAAATCCTTTGACCGTTACATCAGGCGCCATATCGACGAGGCGAAGCTCGCGAAGGTGCGATCGATGGACTGGCTGCGGCCGGACGATGGACGCTGAGCATGAGTAGACTTGGCGCGATCCTGCTTCTTGCCTTGTCAGTTATGACGGCCACGCCCGCTGGCGCGCAGCCGCAGCTCATCGGGAGCATTGAGTTCGAGTATGGCGCGGCCACGCAATCTGAGAACGCCGACATGCGCGAGCGGCTGATGAGCCGCCGCACGCTCGAGGAGCTGGTGCAGTTCCTCTCGCCGCTCAAGCTGCCACAGAAGCTGCGGATCGTCACGGAGGAGTGCCCTCAGCGCAGCGCCGAGAACGCCTTCTATTCAACGACAACGTCGACGATCACCGTCTGCTATCAATACGTCACTCTGTTCGCGCGTTATGCGGCGGAGCCGGACATGCTGCCGGGCTTCACGCGCGAGGAGATTTTCGTTGGCTCGTTCCTGAGCACGGTGCTGCATGAGCTCGGCCATGCCGTGTTTCATCTGCTCGACATCGCAGTGTTCGGACACGAGGAGGACGCTGCCGACCAGATCGCCACATTCGTGATGCTGCAGTTCGGTCCCGACGTCGCCCGCACCACCATCAAGGGGGCGGCCTACAAGTGGTTCAAGGCGGCGATCAGCCGCCCGCCGACTTATTACGATACGCACGGCACGCCCGCACAGCGCTATTACAACACGCTCTGCATTGCCTATGGCGGCCAGCCCAACACATTTCGCGATCTCGCGGGCGGCGGGCTTCTCCCGCGCTCCCGCATCGAGGCGTGCGCGCTCGAATACGCCCAGGTCCGGCGCGCCTTCGATGAGACCGTGTTGCCTCATGTCGACCGGGAATTGCTCAACCGTGTCCTAGCGCGGCGTTGGCTGCGCGCCGGCGACGGGGCCCGATAGCGTATGACGTTCTTTGTCGGGACCGACGTGGGCGGCACCTTCACGGATCTATGGGTCGCCGACGGAAGCGGCGAGGCGCGCGTGTTCAAGGCGCCGACCACGTCCGATGTCATGGGCGGCGTCATAGCAGCGCTTGAACTGGCGGCGCGCTCCTACGGCCTTGACTTCGGCGAATTCTGCACGCGCATCAAGCGCTTCGGCCATGGCACGACCGTGTCGCTCAACGCGCTGCTCACCGGGCGCGCTGCCCGAACCGCGATCGTGACCACGCTTGGCTTTGGCGACACGCTCGAGATCGGGCGCATGCGGCGGCAGACCGCCGGCCTGAGCGACACCGAGGTCACCGACTATTTCCTGCACAATCGGCATCTGCCGATCGTGCCGCGCGAGCGCATTGTCGAGGTGCGCGAGCGCATCGATGCCAACGGCACGATCATCGCTCCGCTCGACGAGGCGCAGGCGTGCGAGGCGCTGCGCGCGCTCAAGGGCGATGCTATCGAAGCGATCGCGATCTGCACGCTGTGGTCGACCGCCAATCCGGTGCACGAGTTGCGCTTGAAGGAGCTGGTCGAAGCCGAGCTGCCGGGTGTCTTTCTCACGCTGTCGCATCAGATCTCCTCGGTTGTCGGCGAGTACGGCCGCATGTCAACCGCCGCCGCCAATGCGGCGCTTGGCCCGATCGCCGGGCGCTATCTGGCGCGGCTCGAGCAGACCTTGCGCGGGGCCGGCATGCAGGTGCCGATCCTGATGATGACCAATGCGGGCGGCGTGCTGCCGACCGATGTGCTCAACGACCGGCCGGCGTTCGCGCTGTTCTCCGGCCCGGCCGCGGGCGTCATCGGTTCGCTGGCCATCGGCACACGCATCGGCGCCGGCAACATCCTGGTCACGGACATCGGCGGCACGAGCTTCGATGTCGGCGTCGTGGTCGAGGGCCGGCCGCTGATGCGGCGCGAGATCACGGTTGCGGGCGCCGACATTCGCGTGCCCTCGATCGATGTCGCCTCGATCGGCGCTGGCGGCGGCTCGATCGCGGCGGTGCGCTTCGGCAATCTCACGGTCGGTCCGCAGAGCGCCGGCGCCAATCCGGGACCTGCCTGCTATGGCCGCGGCGGCAACGAGCCGACCGCGACCGACGCCGATCTCGTGCTCGGCGTGCTCGATCCCGATAATTTCCTCGGCGGGAGCATGGTGCTCGACATCGAGGCGGCCCGCCGCGCCATCACCGACAAGGTGGCGAAGCCGCTCGGCATGAGCCTGATGGAAGCAGCATGGGGCATTCGCGAGGTCCTCGACGCCCGCATGGCGGACCTGCTGCGCCGATCCACCATCGAGCGCGGCCATGACCCGCGCGAGTTCACGTTCTTTGCCAATGGCGGCGCCGGCCCGTCCCATGCCTGGGCGCTGGTGCGCGAGCTCGGGCTCGACAGCTTCGTGGTGCCGGCGGCTGCGACCGCCCAGTCAGCGTTCGGCTGCGCCAATTCGAGTCTCGGCTTGACGCGCGAGCGGCCGGTCTATCTGCGGGTTGCCTCCGACTCGGCGCCGCAGGCTGCAGCGCTGAAAGCGGTGCATGACACGCTCGTCGCGCTCGAGGCCGAGGTGCGCGATGGCCTCAAGGCCGCCGGCGCAAGCGGGACCGTCAGCGTCGAGCGCGTGCTCGCCATCCGCTATCGCGGCCAGACCAATGCGCTCGACATCACGATCGCCAATGGCGCCTTCAACGAGCGCGCTTACGAGAGCGCAGTCAAACGCTTCGAGCGCCAGTACGAGTCGCTGTTCGGCCGTGGCGCGACCTATACCCGAGCGGGCTTCGAGATTCTCAGCGCCCGCGCCATCGGCCAGGGCTCGCTGCCGCCGCCCGCGAGTAAGGCCACGGGCGAGCCGCTGAAGAAGTCCGGCTCACGCCGCGTGGTGTTCGACGATCCGGCGCAGCCGCTCGACACCGCGATCTATCGCACCATCTTCCCGCCGCCCGAGACCCGCGTGCGCGGACCGGCACTCATCGAGTTTCCCGGCCAGAGCGTGGTCGTGCCGCCGCGCGGCGTCGCACGCGCTGACGCCTTCGGCAACCTGCATGTGAGCGTTGCGCGATGACATCGTCTCGGAAAAAGCAGAAGTCCCGCACTCCCAAGGCGGCCGCCATCAACCCGGTCACTTACGAAGTCGTGCGCTCGCGGCTGCTCGCCATCACTGAGGAGATGCGCATCGCGCTGCAGAGCGTGTCGGGCTCGCCCACCGTGACGGAAGCCTCCGACTTCTTCACCGGGCTGTTTCTCCCTGACGGCTCGTTCGCCTCGATGGGTCTGCAGGTCTCGTTCCAGGCCTCGGTCGTCGGCCATCTTATCCGCGCCATCGCCAAGCGGCCGCACCTCAGCGTGCGCGACGGCGACATGTTCTGCGGCAACGATCCATTCGTGGGGGCGCTGCATCAGAACGATGTGCAGCTCACCGGGCCGATTTTCGCCGACGGCGAGATCGTCGCTTGGGCCGGCGTCGAATGCCACGTCACCGATATCGGCGGCATGGACTTCGCCAGCTGGTCGCCGAAGGCGCGCGACGCGCGGCAGGAGGGCTTGCGGATTCCCTGCGTGAAGCTGGTCGAGCAAGGCGAGCTGCGCGAGGACATTCTGGAGATGATCCTCACTGCGACGCGGCTGCCGGCACAGCTCGGCCTCGACTTCCGCGCTTTCATTGCCACCATCAATGTCGCGCGCCAGCGCCTGGGCGAGCTGATGAAGCGCTATGGCGCCGCGACCGTGGTCGAGGTGATGCACCGCATGATCGCGGCCTCCGAGCAGCGCATCCGCGCGCGGCTGGCCGAGCTGCCCGACGGCGAGTTTCACGCCACCGATTTCCTGGAGCACGACGGGCACAGCAATGCGCTCTACAAGCTCGACTTGCATCTGACCAAGCGCGGCGAACGGCTCACCTTCGATTTCAGTCAATCCAGCAAGCAGGCGCCGGGCTTCATCAATTGCACGCGTTCGGGCCTCGTCGGCGCCGTCACCGGCTCGCTGCTGCCCATGCTCGCGTATGACATTCCCTGGAACGAAGGCATCCTGCGCACCATCGAGATCGTGGCGCCGGATGGCCTGATCTGCACCGCCATGTATCCGGCGCCGGTCGGCGCCGCGACCGTCGAGGCGATCTGGGTGGTGTCGAACGCGGTGTCACTCGCGCTCAATCGCCTGCTCTCCTGCTCGGAGGGCTATCGCCATCGCGTGCAGGCGGTGAGCGACGGCACCATGGCGACCTTCAATCTCGGCGGCATCAACCAATATGGCGAGCCGTTCGGGCTCCATCTCATGGACCCGCTCGCCGGCGGCTACGCAGCCTTCGCCAGCAAGGACGGTTACGACGGCGGCGGACCGAACAATTGCCCGGTGCCTTGCATCGCCGATGTCGAGCGCAACGAGCAGGCGGTGCCGCTGTTTTATTTCTATCGCCGGCTCGCGCGCGACACCGGCGGCGCCGGCACCTATCGGGGCGGCTTGTCGTCCGAGGTGGCGCTCACGCTCGGGGGCGTCGAGGCAGCAGATGCCCTGATCATGACCCACGGCGCTGAAGTGCCGAATACGGCCGGCCTGTTCGGCGGCTATCCGGGCGCGACCGTGATCCAGCGCTGGGGCGAGCAGGCGGCGAAAGGCGGCGTCCTTGAGAGCGACATCACATGGGAAACCTTCGGCCCCAAGCCTGGCCTCATTCGCATGAAGCGCGGCGATGTGTTCGCAGTGAGCTGGCAGGGCGGCGGCGGTTTCGGCGATCCGCTCGAGCGCGATCCAGAGACAGTGCTGACTGACGTGCGGCGCGGGCTCGTGTCGGAAGCCGCCGCGGCGGAAATTTACGGCGTGGTGTTGAGCCACGAGGGCATTGATGTCGCGGCTACCAAAGAGCGCCGCGACGTCCTGCGGCGCTCCCGCGTCGAAACTCTCTGTGACGATCCCAAGCGCTTTTCGAGCGGCGATCGAGTTAGCTCGCTCGGAGACCGGCTGTTCATCGTACGCGACCAGCGCGGCCTGCATGTCGTTTCAGAAGCGGGCTTCATTCTCGTAACCGGCTCGACCCGCTGGCGGGCGGGCGCGGTTGCCGTGCCGATGCAGCCATCGGCCGCGCTGCCGATCTGCCTGCACGAGAAACTCGCGATGACCGCCTATTGTTGCCCGGCGACCGGCACGCTTTTGTCGGTCGATGTCCACGAGAAAGGCTGCGCGCCGGCGGACGACATCGTCCTCGATCTGGACGCGCTGATTAAGGGGACGGCCAAGCCACAGGCACGGCGGGACTCCCTCTACCCGCAGGGGAGAGGGTTGGGGTGAGGGGGTTCATGATTTTCGATAGTTTGTAACCCCTCACCCCACCCCTCTCCTTCGGGAGAGGGAGCCTGCCCTGCCGTGGGGCAATCCGTGCTTACCAACGAGCTCCCAATGACAACGAAATTAGATTCTGCATTGGATGCCTTGCAGCCGGCCGACCGGCCGCCGCCGGATTACGACCGGCCTGCGACCTATCACGCCATGGTCAGCGAAAAGGACGTTGCAGTGCCGATGCGCGACGGCGTCAAGCTCTCGGTCGACATCTACCGGCCCGACTCGCCTGAGAAGTTTCCCGCGCTCCTCGCCTTCGCAATCTACAACAAGGATTTCCAGGGCCCCGAGATGGCGGAGACGATCCCGCCGCAGCCAGCCTGGTCGCCGCTGTGGACCGGCCCGATGGAGACCGGCGACACGCGTTTTTTCGTCTCGCGCGGCTATGTTCACGTGGTCGGCATGCCGCGCGGCGTCGGCAAGTCGGAAGGTGGCGGCGCGCGCAACTTCGACAGCTACGACCTGATCGAATGGATCGCGGCGCAGCCCTGGTGTGACGGCAATGTCGGCATGGTCGGCATCTCGGGTTTCGGCGCCGAGCAACTGCACGTCGCCAAGCAACAGCCCCCTCACCTCAAGGCGATCTTCCCGTTCGATCCGCGCGGCGCCTATGGGGTGCTTGGCGGCTTCCGCGAGGAATATTCGGGCGGCGTCATCCATCTGTTTCGCTATCTCGTCGGTCACTTCTCCGCCATGCATCAGGCGAAGGGCCAGCCCGGCACGCTCTCGCCCGAGCGCGATGCGCTCTGGCGCGCCGCGATGAGCAATCCCGACTACAAGATGTATCCGCATGTCTACAATCTGCTGGCGCAGAAGGGCCAGCACATGCCGCCCTATTTCGATCTGCTGATTGATCCGTTCGACACCGAGGCTGCGGTCGAAAGAAGCGAAGCGGAGTTCGCGCAGATCAAGGTGCCGACCTACACCGGCTCGGGCTGGTATGGCTACACATACAAAACCCATCTCAATGGCGCGCAGAGCTACTTCGCCAACATCCCGGCGCCGAAGAAGCTGATGTTCACCGGGCCCGCGCATCTCGAACGGCCGTTTCATTCCTTCCACCATGAGATCCTGCGCTGGCACGATCACTGGCTCAAGGGCATCGACACCGGCATCATGCGCGAGCCGCGGGTGAAGTTCTGGGTGATGGGCGAGAACGCCTGGCGCACGGCCGACGACTGGCCGCTGCCGGACACGCAGTGGACCAAGCTCTATCTCAACTCGTGGGAGCGGCTGTCGCCTCAGCCCTTCACGCCATCAAGCGTCGACGACAGCGCGCCACCAGACGTGTTCGTGCAGATGCCGCCGACCCAGACCAATCGGATCGAGCGACTGCGCTACCTGAGCGAGCCGCTGTCGCACGACCTCCTGATCGCTGGGCCGATCGTGCTCAGCCTGTTTGCGTCGATCGACCAGAACGACACCAACTGGATCGTCATCCTCAAGGACATCGGCCCCGACGTGTCGGTGCGCACGGTGCGTGCGGGCGAGCGCGAGCTACCCAAGGAGCTGCCCGAGCGCGAGCTCACCCGCGGCTGGCTCAAGGCCTCGCATCGCGCGCTTGACCCTAAGCGCTCGAAGCCCTGGAAGCCGTGGCATCCGCTCACCCGCACAGCGCAGAAGCCGGTGGTACCGGGCGAGATCAACGAATACGCGATCGAGATTCTCTCGACCGCCAATCTTTTCAAGAAGGATCACCGCATCGCGCTCGAGATCACGAGCCTCGACCTGCCAACAGGCGTGGCGGGCGCGACCGACGCGGAATACGTGCCCTATCACATCTGCAGCAGCCGGACGACCGTGCACCGGATCTTCCACGACGCCAAGCGGCCGTCGCATCTGCTCCTGCCGGTCATCCCGACGGCTTGAGCTCGGCTGTTGCCAATCGAGACGCGGACGGTGACAGCGCAATCTGCCAGCCCGGCCGCGTCGTGTGCAGCAACATCAGCACCACGATCGCGGCAGCGAACAAATAGGACTGCACCACATTGAAGATCGTGTCGGCCAGCAGATTGGTGACCGGAATGAAGTTGCTGATCAGGACATAGCTCACGGTCAGCAGCAACAGGCGCCGCCGATCGCCGATCACGCTTGCGAGCAGCACCGCAAAGATCGGGAAGATCGTGCCGTAGTGATGCTCCCAGGCGATCGGCGAGGCGATCGTGATGCTCAGCGCCATGGTGCAGAAGTCGAACATGCGATCCGGATCGCCTTTGGTGCCGCGCCGGAACAGCGCAGCCGAGAGCAGCGCGATCGACGTTACAACCGTGCCGCCATAGACCAGCCGACTGAAGGGCGGGAACGAGTTGTCGGTGAACTGAAGGCTGCTCCATGAGGTCGGGTCAACCAGGACCATCAAGCGGTTGAGAAGCCCGTTGACGGACTGGTTCGGGTAAAACGTCTCGCCGCGTTCCGCCAGAAACTCCAGCACCCGCAGATAGTCGAGATGATTGGAGAAGCCGAATGCCACGATCGACCCGGCCACGCCCACAAGGCCCGTCGCCGTAAGGGCAGCAGTGAATCCCCATTCGCGGCGAAGGAGCCCCCACAGCACGAACGCGCCGTATTGCGGTTTCACCAGTGCCATGAGACCGATCAGTATCCCGCTTGGCAGCTTCCTGCCGGTCACCCAGCACAACAGCGCCAGGGCGAAGAGCCCGTTCAGCCAGTTCTGGATCTGACCAAGAGTGTAGGCCTTCACCAGGGGATAGAACGTCATCGCGAGCGCCAGCACGATCACGAATCGCGCGGCCATCATGTCACCGGAGGCCGGCGGACCTTGCTGCCGCCGCAGCCCGATTTCCAGCAACGCAGCGGCGCAAACGGCCGACATCAATATGAAGAACCAGCCCAGGACATCATTGATGGTCGGCCGGTCGTAGACCTTGCACTCCTCAGTCCTGATCCCGTCCTGACCGACCAGCCATGCCAGCCCGGCGAAGGCGAACAACGATGACGGCGGATATTGGAACTTGAGGTTCCGCTCGAAGAAGATATCCGCATAGAGCGGCTTGTCGGGGTGCTCCCGCACATATTTCAGCGAGACCGACATGACCCCCCAGGAATCGTCACAGCCGCGGCCGCGCAACACGTCCCAGCTGTGGTCCAGCACGGTCTCCTTGTAGGGCTCCGGCGACGTGAGCCACAGCACGCCATTGAACACAAAGGCGTTGAGCACCAAAAAAACTGCCAGGTAGCGCGTCAACGCAGCTGGAGACGTCTTGGTCATGTCAGACATCATGACGAGGCTGCCCGCAGGGTTTGCGAAGGAGCGACCGACCCCGCCCGCCAGAGACCGCGCGCGAGCGCCGCAAACGAGAGGCAGCCACCGATCAGCCAGACCGAAACGATCGTGCGCGACAAGATCGCCGCATACCAGCTCGGCTCCATCGGCGACCACACGATGACCGGCACCGACGTCAGGATCATGCCTGCGCCCATGAGACCGCGCGTGGCCGCATCATCCGGCAACGGCAGCAGATCGCCGAGATAGAGCGCCCAGAGTATGAGAAGCCACACATAGTAATGCGTCCATGAGATCGGGCTGGTGATCAGCGCGAGATTGATGATCAGCATGAATTCCAACAGATCGCGCGGCGTCGGCCCGCCTTCGTTGGCCGCCATTGGGGCGCTCCGATTGGCGCGCCAGATCAAAAAGAACGATCCGCCAAATAGCGCCAGCAGGATGCACGAGCGCGCGACGCGGTGAAACAACGTCGGCACAAAAGGCGGATCCCAATGGATCAGAAATTCCTCGCCCATCGAAAGCCGAACCAGAAAGCCATCGACCGACTGAACGTTATAGGCGGGGATATAGCTGCCCAGATACGGCACCACCCATTCCTGGTACCAGCTGATATTGTCATTGATGCCAAACAGCAGAAGCGAGAGCAGCGCCGCAACTCCGATCGTGGTGGCACCACCGGCAACGATCGCCCAACGCCGTCGCAGCAGAAAATAGATGCCAAGCAGCAGCAGCGGCAGCTTGAACAAGGCGCTTGCGCCGAAGGCGAGGCCGGCCGCGTAATTGCGATTGCTGCGCCAGAGCATCAGCCCGATGACCAGAAACAGGAGGATAAAATGCGAGCTTTGCCCCTCGCGCAGGCTGTTGACGACCGGGCCGCTGATCAGAAACAGGAACAGCAGGAGAGCCGCGCGCGGCGCATCGAGCCGGACGGTTCGCACCAGCAGCGCCCAGGCGCCGAGCAGAACGGCGACGCCGAGCGCAGACCATACCCATCCCGCCCACTCTTCGCCGACAAGAATGAACGGAACATACAGCCAGCCCAGCACCGGCAGGTTTGAAAAGCCACCCTTCTCGGTCAGTGGCCAGTGGGCACTGAGGCCGTCATCGTAGAGCGTCTCCGCCACTGCGTAGTTGGCCTTGTAGAAATCGGAGAACAGAGCCGAGGGCTCGGAGAACTGCCAGACGATCAGATGGATCGTGATCCCGAGGAACACGGTCACGAGCCACAGCGCCGCGGGGTTGTTGGTCAGCTGGTCGAGTGCGGCCGCAATGCCCTTATTCGTCATCGATATGCAGCCACAGCCGCGCCTTTCTGCCCTCTGGCACGGCCTTGCCCGTCCGTTTGGGGGCCGAAACCTACCCGCGATCACCCGCGACGGCAACCTTGGCACTCAGGGACGCTCGAAGGATCCGCCCGCAATGTCCTCGGGGCGCGCAGGCGCACCTGTGAGAGTGGATGGCCGAGTCAGCACGCACCAGAGCATTGCCCCGACATAGAGCACCAGCGAGGCCCACTCCTTCGAATTCTCGAACGGCTCGACCCACCAGATTGACAAAGAGAAAGCGGCTAGCACCGTTACACCGATCACAAACCGTGCCAGCCACCAGCGCGGAACCAACGCAGCCAAAAGGACTGTCCACACCAGATACCACGGCCACAGGTGGGCGATTCCAACGAACGAAATCGCGCTCATGATGGCAAGTGCGGCCTTGGTGGCATTGTCGAGCGTAGGCGACCGCAGCAGCACATAAACACTGTAGAGGGCGATCACGGCAAAGCCCGCCGTGGTCATCCGATCGACCAGCAGAAGGTCAAGTCCGGTCGCGAGCTCGATCGCCTCGATGCCATGGCGAGGCTGCAGGAACTCCCACTCGCTGATCACTCGCGTACCGTCGAAGAATTCGGGTGAGCGGTAGAAAATCCCAAATACCGCAATCCCAAGGAGACCAGGCCCCACATAGCGCACGAAGAGTTGCCGCCAGGCGAGCCCATGCAGGCGCCAGGCCACGATCACGTCGATGAGGAACAATGGAGCCGTCACATATTTGCCAAGCACCGAGCCCATCAGCGCAATCGGCGCCAGCCAGCGGCCTTGCCCCAGGAGCGCGAGCCACATGAGCGCCAGCCAAATCATGAAGATGTCGTTGTGGCCTTCCGCAACAGTCTGCAAGACGCCAAGCGGCATCCAACCCGCAACCACAATGGCAAGGCAGCGATCGAGCGGCGGCTTCGCAGCGGTCATGGTTCTGATCAGGGCGAGCGAGGCGAGCCATGCTGCGAGCAGCACAGCCTTGAACAGGATCGTGCCGGCAAGCAGGCTCTTGCCCGTCAGCGCCATCACCGCCGCGGAGAGAACGGCCCAGCCCGGCCCGTAGGACATCACCATAGGAAAATGGTCGAGCGGCAGACCGGTGAGCGTCTCGTCGGTGAACAGGTTGTGGTAGGGATTAGTCCCCTCTGCCGCCATCCGGCCCCAAGCCATCGATAGCCAGAAATCCTGGGTGAACACCGGGAACGCCAGCACGCATACCAGTGCGAACGCCACCGACCAGCGCATCAGCAACGCATCGAGGTTCGCATCCAGCGTGTGCTCGCGGCGATAAAGGATCGCCACGAGCGAGATCCACGCCACCGTTATGACGCCGACTGGCACGTAATAGGTGATGATGATGGCCGCGTTGGTGTCGAACAGGCGAGAGAACCCGACCAGCGGGAACCTTGTGGCCAGATCTTCGAAGAACGCCACCGCGTGGGGCGTCGACCCGTGGTTTCGCCACAAGACCGGGGCCTGCACATAGGATAGGACCGTGAGGACCGCATAGCCTGCCAGCGCCACCGCACCGAGGAGATTGACGCCAACGCGAAGGAATGAAGTCTGCAACGCCAACGTCCTCTTCGAGCCGAATGCCGCCATGGCCCTGCGGCGCTTACGACGACCGGCCTGAACCGATGGTGAACAGCGGCCTTGTCGCGGCGCACAGTTGTGCCTGCTTGGCGCAATTTCTGCAACGCCCTACCCGGCTTGGTGCGCTGGCGTGGCGCCGGCCGTCCCTCTAACATTGAGCTTATGAACGTCTCTGATTCCGTCCGATGCACCCGTCGTCGCAGCGCGTCCTGACGATCCAAGCGCCGCGGCAGGCCCGGCTCGTGGACCGGCCGCTCGCTCGCCCCGGGCCCGGCGACGTGGTCATCCGTTCGCTCTATTCCACCTTCAAGCACGGTACCGAGATGATGGCCTATCTCGGCAGAACGCCGTTTGCTTCACGGGTGTTCGACTCAACGCTGCGCCTGTTTGAGACCGCTCCAGCGCAAGCCGCCTTCTACCCCCGCCCGATGGGCAGCATGGTGGTCGGCGTGGTGGACTGGGCGGGTGATGATGCGGGCGGTTTGCGGGCGGGTGAGCAAGTTTTTGCCTATGCCCCGATCGCCGACGTTCATGTGCTGCCGGTGGGAAGCGTCAAACGCCTTGGTGATCTCACCCCCGAGCAGGCGCTCTGCATCGACCCGGCAAGCTTTGCTCTTGGCGGCGTGCTGGACGGGGCGGTTGCCCAAAAGGAGACCGTGCTGGTCACGGGTCTCGGCGCCATCGGCCTCTTCGCCATCCAGTATTGCGTGGCGCGGGGCGCCGAGGTTGTGGCTGCCTCAAGCTTTGAAGAGCGCCGCCGACTGGCGCAATCCTTCGGCGCCAGCGAGGTCTACGATACGCGCTCGGGGAGCGATCTCGCGCGCGCGATCAAGCAGCGCAGCGGCGGCGTCGATGCCGCGATCGAGTGCTCGGGCAGCCTCGAGACGCTGACCATGGCCATGCGCACCGCGCGCCAGTGCGGCCGCATCGTTTGCGTCGGCTTCTACGGCGCGGGCAACCTCAATCTCGGCGAGGAGTTCTTCCACAATCGGCTTACGCTTCTGGCCTCGCTGCCGGCTCTGTCATGGAACAATCCGGTGCGCGGCACGCCCCCGCTCTACGCCAAGGACCTGCAGGAGATGGTGGCGCGTGACTTTGCAGCTGGCACGATCACGCCGGCCGGCATCCTCAACCCCACGCTTTCGTTTTGCGACGCCGAGCACGCTGTCATGCTGATTGCGGATGAGCCGCAGCGCGTGGTCAAGGTCCTGCTGCGACACGACTGAGCACGAACAATCATGAGCCAAACGGCCCGCATCCATGTCACCTTTCCGGTCCTCAACGAGGAGGCCATGCTCGAGCACTCGATCGAGCGCACGATCGCGTATTGTGGACAGCACAGGGTCGAGATCGACGAGTTCTGCATCGCCGACAACGGCTCGACCGACCGCACCGCGGAGATCGGCCAGGCGCTGGCGGCACGCCATCGCAATGTCCGCTATCTCCGCGTCGGCAAGCGCGGCTTCGGCCTCGCCCTGAAAACCGCCTGGGGCGCGACGCAGGCGGATTTCGTCGGCTACATGGACATCGATCTCGCCACCGACCTGCGTCATCTCAAGGAGGTTCACGACCACATCGCGCGCGGCGACGGCTATGAGCTCTATCTCGGCTCGCGCCTCAAGCACGGCGCCTCGGTCAGGAATCGCACGCTGCTGCGCGAGTTCACCTCCCGCATGTTCAATGGGCTGCTGCGCCTGCGGCTGGGCGTGTCCTTCTCGGACGCCATGTGCGGCTTCAAGTTCATAAACCGCAGTCTCTACCGGCGGCTGACCGAGCAATTCGAATTCACCGACGACTGGTTCTTCGCCACCCAGCTCGCGGTGCGCGCCGAATGGCTGGGCGCGACGATCCTCGACATGCCGGTTGACTGGACCGACCAGCCCGACTCGAAGTCCTCCGCTCGCCTGGTCAATCTGTCGCTCCTCTATCTCGCCGGCATCGCCGCGCTGAGGGAGGAAAAGCGGCGGCTCAAAATCTCGCCAGCTGTGCGCTGAAGGTTCGGTGAGAATGACCGATATCGACTATCCACACATCATCATCGGCGGCGGGAGCTATGGCTGCTTCGCGGCTCTCCGGCTGGCGGAGCTCTATGGCGGCCGCACCGTGGTGATCATCGAGCAGGATCAAGACATCATGCTGCGCGCCTCCTACAACAACCAGGCGCGCGTCCACAACGGCTACCACTATCCGCGCAGCCTGCTCACGGCGCTGCGCTCGCGCATCAATGCGCCACGCTTCATCGCCGAGTTCAAGAACACAATCTTCTCCACCACCCAGCAGTTCTATGCGGTCAGCCGCCGCCAGTCGAACGTGACGGCCGGCCAGTTCGTGCAGTTCTGCCGCCGCATCGGAGCCGACCTCAAGCCTGCGCCCACCGCGATCCAGAAATTGTTCAATGAGGACTTCATCGAGGCGGTGTTCAGCGTCACCGAGCATGCCTTCGATGCCGACCAGCTCAAGGAAAGCTTGCACGAGCGGATCCAGGCTGCAGGCATCACCCTGCTCACGGGCACCGAAGCCATCCGGGTGCGCGCGGGCGCAACGCTTGCGGTCGAGATCAAGGACCTGCGCACGGGCGAGCAGCGCACGTTGCGCGGCCGCCATCTCTACAACTGCACTTATTCGCGGCTCAACCGGATCCTGTCGCAGAGTGGCCTGCAGACGATCCGCCTGCAGCACGAGGCCACCGAAATGGCGCTGGTCGAGCCGCCTGCGAGCCTGCGCAACACCAGCATCACGGTCATGTGCGGACCGTTCTTCTCGCTCATGCCGTTTCCTCCGCTCGGGCTTTCGACTCTGAGCCACGTCAGCTATACGCCGCACTACGAATGGACCGACGACCCCGCAGCCGGCGGCTATACCCCCCATTCGCCCGCGTTCCCGTTGCCCACCCGTTTCGATAGAATGCGCCGGGACGCGGCGCGCTACGTGCCCGCCCTGCGGGAGTGCACCTACGTGCGATCGCTATGGGAGATCAAGACGATCCTGCCGCAAAGTGGAGTCAACGACAGCCGGCCGATCCTGTTCAAGCGCGATCCGTCGGCGCCGAATGTCATTTCCATTCTGGGCAGCAAGATCGACAACATCTACGACCTCGACGAGGCCCTGCCCTCGCCGCAACAGGCGCTTGCTCTCACATGATGAGTAACCGGAGGGGCGAATGAGACGCGACATCTTCGTCTCGGTGGTGGTTCCGCTTGAGAACGATCTCGATATCCTGCCCACAGTGGTGCGCGAGCTCGACAGCGTCATGCGCGGCCATTTCGGCGACTACGAGATCATCTTCATCGACGACGGCTCCAGCGACGGCACGCGCTCGTTCTTCGAGCGCGCCAAGGCGGAGATTCCCTGCTTCCGCTACTCGCGGCTGACCCGGCCGTTCGGCCTCGAGGTCGCCATCGCCTGCGGGCTCGAGCAGGCGATCGGCGACGTCATCGTGGTGCTCAATCCGGCGGTCGATCCGCCCACGCGGATTCCGGAATTCGCTGAGAAGGCCAACGATACCGACGGCATCGTGATCGGCATCGGGGCCGACAAGTTCAGGCGGTCCCTGTTCTACCGGCTCGCCTACCAGGCCTATTACGGACTATGCCGCGTGTTCCTGACCCGCTCGCAGGTCTATGGCGCAACGCACTTCATGGCGCTCACCCGCACGGCGCTCAACGCGCTCCTCACCATCAAGGACAGCTTCCGCTACATCCGCGTGCTGGCGATGTATGCCGGCTTCGAGGTCACCAAGATTCCCTACGACTTCACCCCACGGCGCACTCCGCCCCGCCATCGTCGACTTTTTGCGCTGCTCGACAGCGCTGGACACATGATCGTGTCGAACTCGGACCGGCCATTGCGTCTGGCGGCGCTCGGTTCCGCGCTCATGGCCTTCACCGACTTCGCGTTCCTGATCTACATCGTGGTAATGCGGCTCTTGTACAGGGACATCGCGCCAGGCTGGGCGTCGACCAACTTCTTCAACGCCATCATGTTCGGCTTGATCTTTCTGGTTCTGGCCGTGCTCTGCGAATATCTCGCCGAGATGCGCAGCGAGGTGAAGCGGCGGCCGCTCTATGTGGTGCAGGGCGAGGTGCAGAGCAACGTCATGCTGGCGAATGCGGAGACGCGCAACGTGGTTTCGCATGAGGAAAAGGTCGAGACGGTCGCTCGGCCGTCGGAACGAGCGAAGCCGTAGTTTGGACCGATACTACGGCGGAGAGTGGCGAAGGTGAGCGCCACACGGTTCCCTCCCCCCTTGCGGGGGAGGGACAGGGAGAGGGGTGGCGGCAG
>Ga0075424_100002281_pt1 | contig 17431 bp, 12 predicted proteins | sample SoiMethybrSBSTD3_FD_75301 | JGI IMG/M metagenome (GOLD analysis project Ga0075424, IMG submission 75301) | Bulk soil microbial communities from a Populus tree surrounding site in Tennessee, USA - Soil MetaG P. TD hybrid SBSTD3 | ecosystem: Environmental > Terrestrial > Soil > Tree plantation...
GCCGGCGAGCTGGGCGCGGACTCGATCGTGAAGCTGGTGGGGGAGATGGACCGCTACATCCCGACCCCGGTGCGGGTGATCGACAAGCCGTTCCTGATGCCGATCGAGGACGTGTTCTCGATCTCCGGGCGCGGCACGGTCGTGACCGGGCGCATCGAGCGCGGCATCGTGAAGGTCAACGACGAGATCGAGATCGTCGGCCTGAAGCCGACCCAGAAGACGACCTGCACGGGCGTCGAGATGTTCCGGAAGCTGCTGGACGAGGGCCAGGCCGGGGACAACGTGGGCGTGCTGCTGCGCGGCACCAAGCGCGAGGAAGTGGAGCGCGGGCAGGTGCTGGCGAAGCCGGGCTCGATCAACCCGCACACCAACTTCGAGTGCGAGGTGTACGTGCTGACCAAGGAGGAGGGCGGCCGCCACACGCCGTTCTTCAAGGGCTACCGGCCGCAGTTCTACTTCCGCACCACCGACGTGACCGGGACCATCGAGTTGCCGGCCGGGGTGGAGATGGTCATGCCGGGGGACAACATCAAGATGGTGGTGGAGCTGATCGCTCCGATCGCCATGGAAGAGGGCCTCAGGTTCGCGATCCGCGAGGGCGGCCGCACCGTCGGCGCCGGCGTCGTGTCCAAGGTCCTGAAGTAAGGGCAGAACGACAGGGCAGTAGCTCAATTGGCAGAGCGGCGGTCTCCAAAACCGCAGGTTGGGGGTTCGATTCCCTCCTGCCCTGCCAGCAGTCGCAACAGGAACGCATGAACGAACAGGCCGAAAAAACCGGCGTCGCCTTCGTCGACGTCCTGAAGATCGCGCTGGCCGCCGCCGCCCTCATCGGCGGCGTCGTCGCGTTCTACTGGTTCGACAAGGAGCCGCAGTTCCTGCGCGTGCTGATGGTGCTCGGCGGGCTGATCGCCGGACTTGCGCTGCTGGTCTGGTCGTCGCCAGGCCGCGAGCTCTGGGGCTACGTCCAGTCCTCGCGCGTCGAGCTGCGCAAGATGGTCTGGCCGACGCGCCAGGAGACCTGGCGCACGACGCTCGTCGTGTTCGTGTTCGTGCTGGCGCTCGCGGTGTTCTTCTGGGTCGTGGACATGGGCCTCGCCTGGGGCGCCCGCCACGTGACCGGGCAGGGAGGCTGAGGCGATGTCGCTGAACTGGTACGTCGTGCACGCCTACTCGAACTTCGAGCACAAGGTCGCCACGAGCCTCAAGGAGCGCATCAAGCTCCACGGCCTCGACGAGAAGTTCGGCGAGGTGCTGGTGCCGACCGAGGAAGTCGTCGAGATGCGCGCCGGGCAGAAGCGCAAGAGCGAGCGCAAGTTTTTCCCCGGCTACGTGCTGGTGCAGATGTCGATGGACGACGAGGCCTGGCACCTGGTTAAGGAAACGCCGAAGGTGCTCGGCTTCATCGGCGGCACGCCGGAAAAGCCCGCGCCGATCACGGACAAGGAGGCGAACGCCATCCTGCGCCGGGTCGAGGAAGGCGTCGAGAAGCCGAAGCCGAAGGTGCTGTTCGAGCCCGGCGAGGTCGTGCGCGTCGTGGACGGCCCGTTCAACGACTTCACGGGCGTCGTCGAGAACGTGAACTACGAGAAGAGCCGCCTGCAGGTCGCGGTGCAGATCCTCGGGCGTTCGACGCCGGTGGAGCTGGACTTCGGGCAGGTGGAGAAGGTCTGAGGAAACTTCCGGGGAGCCGAAAGGCGCCTGCACCCGGATAGCGAGGAACGATGGCCAAGAAGGTACAGGGTTACATCAAGCTGCAGATCCCTGCGGGCGGGGCGAACCCCAGCCCGCCGGTCGGGCCCGCGCTCGGCCAGCAGGGCGTGAACATCATGGAGTTCTGCAAGCAGTTCAACGCGGCCACGCAGAAGGAAGAGAAGGGCCTGCCGATCCCCGTGATCATCACGGTGTACAGCGACCGCTCCTTCACCTTCGTGCTGAAGACGCCGCCTGCAGCCGTGCTCGTCCGCAAGGCGATCGGCATTGAAAAAGGCTCCGGGACGCCCAACACCAAGAAGGTCGGCAAGATCAGCCGGAAGCAGCTCGAAGCGATCGCCAAGCAGAAGATGCCGGACCTGACCGCGGCGGACCTCGACGCGGCGGTCCGCACGATCGCGGGCAGCGCCCGGAGCATGGGCGTCGACGTGGAGGGGACCTGACATGGCCACCGTGTTCAAGCGCCAGAAGCCCTGGTCCGAGCGCGTGAAGCCCGGCCACGCCTATGCGATCGACGAGGCCTTCGCGCTCGTCAAGGAATTCGCGAACGCGAAGTTCGACGAGACCGTCGACGTCGCGATCAACCTCGGCATCGACCCGGCGAAGTCGGACCAGCAGGTGCGCGGCTCGACGGTGATGCCGAACGGCACCGGCAAGAAGGTCCGCGTCGCGGTCTTCACGCAGGGCAAGAACGCCGACGCCGCGCGCGAAGCGGGCGCCGACATCGTGGGCCTCGAGGACCTCGCCGAGAAGGTGAAGGCCGGCCAGATGGACTTCGACGTCGTGGTCGCGAGCCCGGATGCGATGCGCGTCGTCGGCCAGCTCGGCCAGATCCTGGGCCCGCGCGGCCTCATGCCGAACCCGAAGGTCGGCACCGTGACGCCGGACGTCGCGGGCGCCGTCCGGAACGCAAAGGCGGGCCAGGTCCGCTACCGCGTGGACAAGGCCGGCATCGTCCACTGCACGATCGGCAAGGCGAGCTTCGAGCCGAAGGCGCTCAAGGAAAACCTGCTCGCGCTGATCGCCGACATCCAGAAGCACAAGCCCTCGACGTCGAAGGGCGTGTTCCTGCAGCGCGTGTCGGTGTCGTCGACGATGGGTCCCGGCGTCGCCGTGGACCGCTCGACGCTCGGAGTTTGACGGGGACTGTCACCTTTGCGCGCTTTGGCGCAAAGGGGACTGTCCCCTCTTGATTCGTTCGTCCGGGCTGCGAGCCCGGGCCATCGAAGACCGCAGGCGGGGCGACGGCCCCTTAATGGTTGCCTGCGCAGATGGTGGAACCCGAGCCGGCCCTCGCCGGCAGGTCCCACCGCCAGGAGGACAGGATGGGACTGAGACTGGAAGACAAGCAGGCGATGGTGACCGAGGTGCAGGCCGTTGCGCAGACCGCGCATTCGGTCGTCGCGGCGGAATATCGTGGCCTGACGGTCTCGCAGCTGACGGGGCTGCGCGCGAAAGCGCGCCAGGCCGGCGTCTACATGCGGGTCGTCAAGAACACGCTGGCGCGCCGCGCGGTCACGGGCACTCCGTTCGAGTGCATCGCCGGCAGCCTCAAGGGGCCGCTGATCCTCGCGTTCTCCAAGGAAGACCCGGGCGCCGCCGCCCGCGTCGTCAAGGAGTTCGCGAAGGGCAACGAACGGCTGGTGGCGACGCTGGTCGCGCTCGGCGGGCAGGTTTACCCGCCCGCGGAGATCGACCGGGTCGCGAGCCTGCCGACGAAGGCGCAGGCCCTCTCGATGCTGCTCGGCGTGATGAAGGCGCCGGTCACGAAGTTCGTCCGGACGCTCGCCGAGCCCGCCGCGAAGCTGGTGCGCACGGTGGACGCGATCAAGGGGACGAAGGCCGCCTGACCGGCAGGCAACGGGTTTCAACGACACACCTATATATCTGGAGAGATGACGATGGCTGCTAGCAAGGAACAGATTCTCGAGGCGATCTCGAACATGACGATCATGGAAGTCGTCGACCTCGTGAAAATGATGGAAGACAAGTTCGGCGTCACCGCCGCGGCCCCGGTCGCGGTAGTTGCCGCCGGCGGCGGCGCGGCCGCAGCGCCGGCCGCGGAGGAGAAGACGGAGTTCACCGTCACCCTGAAGGCGTACCCGGCCGACAAGAAGGTCGGCGTCATCAAGGTGATCCGCGAGATCACGGGTCTCGGCCTCAAGGAGGCGAAGGACCTCGTCGAGGGTGCCCCGTCGACCGTCAAGGAAGGCGTATCGAAGGCGGATGCCGAGAAGTTCAAGAAACAGCTCGAAGACGGCGGCGCCCAGGTCGAGGTCAAGTAAGGACCTCCGTGCGAGGGCTTTGCCCCGCAGGCCGCGGCTCCTCGTCAGGGCGCGCCGCCACCCGCAAGGGTGGCGGCCGCGCCCGCGTCCGCGCATGAGTTTGGCTGAATCATTTATCGGGTGATGAAGATGGCCTACACGTTCACCGAGAAGAAGCGCATCCGGAAGAACTTTGGCAAGCGCCAGGGGATTCTGGACGTTCCGCCGCTGCTCGCGATCCAGACCGACTCGTACGCGCAATTCCTGCAGCTCGACGAGTCGCGCGCGCTGCATGCCGAGCTGTCCGCGCACGCGGGCGGCCAGGTCGCGGGCGGGCGCCTGCTCTCCGAGGAGCAGGAGAAGGCCATCATCGACAAGCACCTCCGGCGCGCCGGGCTGCACGCCGCGTTCCAGAGCGTGTTCCCGATCAAGAGCTACTCGGGCCACGCGACGCTCGAGTACGTCTACTACTACCTGAGCGAGCCGGTGTTCGACGTCAAGGAATGCCAGGTCCGCGGGCTGACCTACGCCGCGCCGATCCGCGTGCGGCTGCGCCTGCGCGTCATGGACAAGGAGTCCCCGGGCGCGTCGCGCGTGAAGCGCGCGATCGAGCAGGAGGTCTACCTCGGCGAGCTGCCGCTCATGACCGACAACGGCACGTTCATCGTGAACGGCACCGAGCGCGTGATCGTGTCCCAGCTGCACCGCAGCCCAGGCGTGATCTTCGACCACGACAAGGGCAAGACCCACAGTTCCGGCAAGCTGCTGTTCCAGGCGCGGGTGATCCCGTACCGCGGCTCCTGGCTCGACTTCGAGTTCGACGCCAAGGACTGCGTGTTCGCGCGCATCGACCGGCGCCGGAAACTCCCGGTCACGATCCTGCTGCGGGCGCTCGGCTACTCGAACGCCGACATCCTGCGGTTGTTCTTCGACCGCAACACGGTGCACCTGACGAAGAAGGGCCCCGAGCTCGAGCTCGTGCCCGAGCGCCTGCGCGGCGAGACCGCGATGTTCGAGATCAGCGCGAATGGCAAGGTCATCGTCGAGGATGGCCGCCGCATCACCGCGCGCCACGTGCGCCAGCTCGAGGAAGCGGGCGTCAAGCGCCTGTCCGTGCCTGTCGAGTACCTCGACGGCAAGATCCTCGCGCACGACGTCGCCGACCCGCAGACCGGCGAGGTGCTCGCGTCCGCGAACGACGTGCTGAACCCGCCGCTGGTCGAGCGCTTCGTCAACGCGAACGTCGAGCAGATCGGCACGCTGTACGTGAACGACCTCGACCGCGGCCCGTACGTGTCGGACACGCTGCGCATCGACGCGACCACGACCCGCCTCGAGGCGCTCATCGAGATCTACCGGATGATGCGCCCGGGTGAGCCGCCGACGAAGGACGCGGCCGAGAACCTGTTCCACAACCTGTTCTTCAACTCCGAGCGCTACGACCTGTCGGCCGTGGGCCGCATGAAGTTCAACCGGCGCGTGAACCGCGCGGTGCCGGAGGGCCTCACCGAGGCCGGCGTCGAGCGCTGGCTCGAGGAGCCGGGCATCCTCTACGACGGGCGCTACTTCGCGACCGTTTCCGACCAGCGCAAGGACGAGACGGGCAAGGCGCTCGTGGCCAAGTACGGCGAGGGCATGTCCGACGTCGTCGACGTGCTGCGCACGCTGATCGCGATCAAGAACGGCGACGGCAAGGTGGACGACATCGACCACCTCGGCAACCGCCGCGTCCGCTGCGTCGGCGAGATGGCGGAAGTCGCCTTCCGCATCGGCCTCGTGCGCGTCGAGCGCGCGGTCAAGGAGCGCCTGACGCTCGCCGAGAACGAGGAGATCAACCCGCAGGACATGATCAACGCGAAGCCGGTGGCGGCCGCGGTGAAGGAGTTCTTCGGCTCCTCGCAGCTCTCGCAGTTCATGGACCAGAACAACCCGCTGTCCGAGATCACGCACAAGCGCCGCGTCTCGGCGCTCGGCGAGGGCGGGCTCAAGCGCGAGCGCGCCGGGTTCGAGGTCCGCGACGTGCACCCGACCCACTACGGCCGCGTGTGCCCGATCGAGACGCCGGAAGGGCCGAACATCGGCCTCATCAATTCGCTCGCCGTCTATGCCCGCACCAACAAGTACGGCTTCCTCGAGACGCCGTACCGGCGCGTGCGCGAGAGGCGGGTGACGGGCGACGTCGACTTCCTGTCGGCGATCGAGGAAAGCGAATTCGTGATCGCGCAGGCGAACGCGCCGCTCGACGAGAAGGGCCGCTTCACCGACGAGCTCGTCTCCTGCCGCTACCAGAACGAGTTCACGCTGATGCCGTCGGAGCGCATCGAGTACATGGACGTGTCGCCGCGCCAGATCGTGTCGGTCGCTGCCGCGCTGATCCCGTTCCTAGAGCACGACGACGCGAACCGCGCCCTCATGGGCTCGAACATGCAGCGCCAGGCGGTGCCGACGCTGCGCTCGTCCACGCCGCTGGTCGGCACGGGCATCGAGCGCACGGTGGCGATCGACTCGGGCGTAGCGGTCATCGCGCGCCGCGGCGGGACGGTCGACTCGGTCGACGCGTCGCGCGTCGTGGTCCGCGTCAACGAGTCCGAGGTCACGGCGGGCGAGCCCGGCGTCGACATCTACAACCTGACGAAGTACACGCGCTCGAACCAGAACACCTGCATCAACCAGCAGCCGCTCGTGCGCGTCGGCAACTCGATCGCGAAGGGCGACGTGCTGGCCGACGGCCCCTCGACCCACCTCGGCGAGCTCGCGCTCGGCCAGAACATGCTGGTCGCGTTCATGCCCTGGAACGGCTACAACTTCGAGGACTCGATCCTGATCTCGGAGCGCGTGGTCGAAGAGGACCGCTTCACGACGATCCACATCGAGGAGCTGACCTGCGTCGCGCGCGACACGAAGCTCGGGCCCGAGGAGATCACTGCGGACATTCCGAACGTCGGCGACACCGCGCTCGCTAAGCTCGACGAGGCCGGCATCGTGTTCATCGGCGCCGAGGTCAAGGCGGGCGACATCCTGGTCGGCAAGGTCACGCCGAAGGGCGAGACCCAGCTGACGCCGGAGGAAAAGCTCCTGCGCGCGATCTTCGGCGAGAAGGCCTCCGACGTGAAGGACACGTCGCTGCGCGTCCCGCCGGGCATGGACGGCACCGTGATCGACGTGCGCGTGTTCACGCGCGACGGCGTCGAGAAGGACAGCCGCGCGCTCGCGATCCAGAAGGCCGAGATCGAGAAGGTCCGCAAGGACCTGAACGACCAGCGCCGCATCCTCGAGGACGACCTGTTCTCGCGCCTGCGCGCTGCGCTCGTCGGCGAGACCGCAAGCGGCGGCCCGCGCCGCCTGAAGGCGGGCCTCGAAGTGACCGCGGACTTCCTCGACGAGCTGCCGCGCGAGGAGTGGTTCGAGATCCGCATGCGCGACGAGGGCCCCTCGGCCGCTCTGGAGGCCGCGCGCAAGCGGCTCGCCGAGCAGCACAAGGAGTTCGAGCGCCGCTTCGAGGGCAAGAAGGCCAAGATAACGGCCGGCGACGACCTCGCGCCCGGCGTGCTGAAGATGGTCAAGGTCTACCTCGCGGTGAAGCGCCGCATCCAGCCGGGCGACAAGATGGCCGGCCGGCACGGCAACAAGGGCGTCGTCTCGACGATCGTCCCGGTCGAGGACATGCCGTACCTCGCTGACGGCACGCCGATCGACATCGTGCTGAACCCGCTGGGCGTGCCTTCGCGCATGAACATCGGACAGATCCTCGAGACCCACCTCGGCTGGGCCGCGCGCGGCCTCGGCCTGAAGATCGGGAAGATGCTCGAGGCGCAGGAAGCGATGACGGAGCTCCGCAAGCTCCTGGATCGCGTCTACAACGCGACGGGCGGCCAGAAGGAGGACATCGCCTCGCTGTCGGACGACGAGGTCCGGGAGCTGGCGCGGAACCTGAAGGACGGCGTGCCGATGGCGACGCCGGTGTTCGACGGCGCGAGCGAGGCCGAGATCAAGGGCCTGCTCGAGCTCGCCGACCTGCCGGTGTCCGGCCAGACGATGCTGACCGACGGCCGCACGGGCGAGGCCTTTGACCGGTCGGTCACGGTCGGCTACATGTACATGCTGAAGCTGAACCACCTGGTCGACGACAAGATGCACGCGCGCTCGACCGGGCCCTACAGCCTCGTCACGCAGCAGCCGCTCGGCGGCAAGGCGCAGTTCGGCGGCCAGCGCTTCGGCGAGATGGAAGTGTGGGCGCTCGAGGCCTACGGCGCCTCGTACACGCTGCAGGAAATGCTGACCGTCAAGTCCGACGACGTGAACGGCCGCACCAAGATGTACAAGAACATCGTGGACGGCAACCACTCGATGGACGCCGGGATGCCGGAGTCCTTCAACGTGCTGGTCAAGGAAATCCGGTCCCTCGGGATCAACATCGAGCTCGAGCAGGAAGGGTGATCGAATGAAAGACCTCCTCAAGTTCTTCAAGCCCCAGGCGCAGGTCGAGAACTTCGACTCGATCCGCATCGCCCTGACGTCGCCGGAGATGATCAAGTCCTGGTCGTACGGCGAGGTGCGCAAGCCCGAGACCATCAACTACCGGACGTTCAAGCCGGAGCGCGACGGCCTCTTCTGCGCGAAGATCTTCGGGCCCGTGAAGGACTACGAGTGCCTCTGCGGGAAGTACAAGCGCCTGAAGCACCGCGGCGTCGTCTGCGAGAAGTGCGGCGTCGAGGTCACGCAGTCGAAGGTCCGGCGCGAGCGCATGGGCCACATCGAGCTCGCGAGCCCGGTCGCGCACATCTGGTTCCTGAAGTCGCTGCCTTCGCGCATCGGCCTCATGGTCGACATGACGCTGCGCGACCTCGAGCGCGTGCTTTACTTCGAGGCCTTCGTGGTCGTCGACCCGGGCATGACGCCGCTCGAGCGCGGCCAGCTCCTGTCGAACGAGATGTACCTCGAGGCGATCGAGAAGTACGGCGACGAGTTCGACGCGCGCATGGGCGCCGAGGCGATCCTCGAGTTGTTGAAGACCATCGATCTCGCGACCGAGGTCGGCAAGGTGCGCGGCGAGATCGAGGGCACGACCTCCGAGACCAAGATCAAGCGCCTCACCAAGCGACTGAAGCTGCTCGAGTCGTTCATCGAGTCCGGCAACAACCCGCAGTGGATGGTGTTGACCGTCCTGCCGGTGCTGCCGCCCGACCTGCGCCCGCTCGTCCCGCTGGACGGCGGCCGCTTCGCGACGAGCGACCTCAACGACCTGTACCGCCGCGTCATCAACCGCAACAACCGCCTGCGCCGGCTGCTCGAGCTGAACGCGCCGGACATCATCGTGCGCAACGAAAAGCGCATGCTGCAGGAGTCGGTGGACGCGCTGCTCGACAACGGCCGCCGCGGACGCGCGATCACGGGCACGAACAAGCGCCCGCTGAAGTCGCTCGCGGACATGATCAAGGGCAAGCAGGGCCGGTTCCGCCAGAACCTGCTCGGCAAGCGCGTCGACTACTCCGGCCGCTCGGTCATCGTGGTCGGCCCGACGCTGCGCCTGCACCAGTGCGGGCTGCCGAAGAAGATGGCGCTCGAGCTCTTCAAGCCGTTCATATTCCACAAGCTCCAGCTGCGCGGGCTCGCGACCACGATCAAGGCCGCCAAGCGCCTCGTCGAGCGCGAGGGCCCGGAGGTCTGGGACATCCTCGAAGAAGTCATCCGCGAGCACCCGGTCCTCCTGAACCGCGCGCCGACGCTGCACCGCCTCGGCATCCAGGCGTTTGAGCCGGTCCTGATCGAGGGCAAGGCGATCCAGCTTCACCCGCTCGTCTGCACCGCGTTCAATGCGGACTTCGACGGCGACCAGATGGCCGTGCACGTGCCGCTGTCGCTCGAGGCCCAGCTCGAGGCGCGCGCGCTGATGCTGTCTTCCAACAACATCCTGTCGCCGGCGAACGGCGACCCGATCATCGTGCCGTCACAGGACGTCGTGCTCGGCCTCTACTACCTGACGCGCGAGCGCGCCGGGGCGAAGGGCGAGGGCATGATCTTCACCGACGTGCGCGAGGTGCACCGCGCGCACGAGACGCGCGAGGCCGACCTGCATGCGGGAATCCGTGTGCGCATTGTCGAGTGGACGAAAAACGCCGAGGGCGAGCTCAAGCAGAAGCGCCGGCTGGTGAAGACCACCATCGGGCGCGCGCTCCTGTCCGAGCTGCTGCCGCGCGGCCTCTCGTTCGACCTCGTGAACCAGGACATGACGAAGAAGCGCGTGCAGGCGGTCATCAACTCCTGCTACCGCGCGCTCGGCCTCAAGGAGACCGTGATCTTCGCCGACCGCCTGATGTACACGGGCTTCTCGTACGCCACCCGCGCCGCGATCTCGATCGGCGTGGACGACATGGCGGTCCCGCCGCAGAAGTCGAAGATCCTCTCGTCCGCCGAGAAGGAAGTGAAGGAGATCCAGGACCAGTACGAGTCCGGCCTCGTCACGAACGGCGAGCGCTACAACAAGGTCGTCGACATCTGGTCGCGCACGAACGACCAGATCGGCAAGGCGATGATGGACCAGCTGCGCCACGAGGAAGGTACGGACCGCAAGGGCCGGAAGGTCCAGCAGGGCTCGTTCAATTCCATCTTCATGATGGCCGACTCCGGCGCGCGCGGCTCCGCGGCGCAGATCCGCCAGCTCGCCGGCATGCGCGGCCTGATGGCGAAGCCGGACGGCTCCATCATCGAGACGCCCATCACGGCGAACTTCCGCGAGGGCCTCAACGTCCTGCAGTACTTCATCTCGACCCACGGCGCCCGCAAGGGCCTCGCGGACACCGCGCTGAAGACCGCCAACTCCGGCTACCTGACGCGCCGCCTCGTGGACGTCGCCCAGGACCTCGTCGTGACGCTGAACGACTGCGGCACCGGGCACGGGCTCGAGGTAACGCCGATCGTCGAGGGCGGCGACGTCGTCGAGGGCCTCGGCGAGCGCGTGCTCGGCCGCGTTGTCGCGATGGATGTGCCGAAGCCCGGCACGGACGAGGTGCTGATCGAGGCAAACACCCTGATCGACGAGAAGTGGGTGCAGCAGCTCGAGCATCACGGCGTCGACCAGATCAAGGTGCGCTCGCCGATCACCTGCGAGGTGCGCTACGGCGTCTGCGCGATGTGCTACGGCCGCGACCTGGCACGTGGGCGGCTCATCTCGATCGGCGAGGCGGTCGGCGTGATCGCCGCGCAGTCGATCGGTGAGCCGGGCACGCAGCTGACGATGCGGACCTTCCACATCGGCGGCGCGGCCTCCCGCGCGGCCGCGATCTCGCTGGTCGAGATCAAGGGCAAGGGCACGCTGCGCTTCCACAACGTGAAGTCGGTGCGCCACGAGAAGGGCCACCTCGTCACGACCTCGCGCTCCGGCGAGATCGGCGTCATCGACGAGTTCGGCCGCGAGCGCGAGCGCTACAAAATCCCCTACGGCGCCACGATCGTCGCGGACGAGGGCAAATCCGTCGTCCCCGGCCAGATCGTCGCGAACTGGGATCCGCACACCCATCCGGTCGTCACCGAGGTGGCGGGCTTCCTCAAGTTCAACGACTTCGTGGACGGCGTCACCGTGCAGTCGCAGGTGGACGAGGTCACGGGCCTGTCGTCGGTCGAGGTGCTGGACCCGAAGCAGCGCGCCGCGGCCGGCCGCGACCTGCGCCCGGTGCTCAAGCTCGTAAACGGACGGGGCAAGGAAGTCACCTTCGCGAACACCGACATCCCGGCGGTCTACACGCTGCCGGCCGGCGCGCTCGTGTCCCTCGAGGACGGCGCCAAGGTGTCCGTCGGTGACGTCATCGCGCGCATCCCGCAGGAGTCCTCGAAGACCCGCGACATCACGGGCGGCCTGCCGCGCGTGGCGGACCTGTTCGAGGCCCGGAAGCCGAAGGAGCCCGCGATCCTCGCCGAGGTGACGGGCACCGTCAGCTTCGGCCGCGAGACCAAGGGCAAGCGGCGCCTCGTCATCACCGGCGAGAGCAGCGAGCGCTACGAGGAGCTGATCCCGAAGTGGCGCCAGCTCAACGTGTTCGAGGGCGAGCACGTCGAGCGCGGCGAAGTGATCGCGGAAGGCGAGCCGAATCCGCACGACATCCTGCGCCTGCAGGGCGTCGCGGCGCTCGCCAACTACCTGACGCGCGAGATCCAGGACGTGTACCGCCTGCAGGGCGTGAAGATCAACGACAAGCACATCGAGGTCATCGTCCGGCAGATGCTGCGCAAGGTGGAGATCAAGGAATCGGGCGACTCGACGCTGCTGCGCGGCGAGCAGCTCGAGCGCGCGCGCATCCTCGAGCTCAATGACCGGATCCAGTCGCAGAAGAAGAAGCCGGCGGTGTTCGAGCCGATGCTGCTCGGCATCACGAAAGCCTCGCTGCAGACCGACTCGTTCATCTCCGCGGCGTCCTTCCAGGAGACGACGCGCGTGCTGACCGACGCGGCCGTGCGCGGCATCAAGGACGACCTGCGCGGGCTCAAGGAGAACGTCATCGTCGGCCGGCTCATCCCGGCGGGCACGGGCTTCTCGTTCCACGCCCAGCGGCGCGCCAAGCGCGGCACGGACGAGACGCACCGCGGCTTCCTCGACTCGAGCGCGGAAGTCGCGAGCGAGGAGCCGGCCGTGCAGGAAGCGGTCGGCGAGTGATCACGGGGCCGGGCCGGCGATCGCCGGCCCGGCAGTCAGTTCACTACACGCGTAGCAGCGAGCGCGCGGCCGCGAGGCCGCTGTTGAGTGCGCCCGCGACGGTTCCTGCCTCTCCCTCCACGTCCGTCGCCTCCCCGGCGACGAACACGGTGTCCTGAACCGGCCGTGCGAGCGCGCGCCGCGCGCCGCCGCCATTCGCGAGCACGTAGCCATAGGCGCCGCGCGCATAGGGATCGCGCTGCCAGTCGTGCAGTGCCGCCGACTCGAGCTTCGCGCCGCTCGAAAGGCGTGCGCCGAACACGGCGCGCACACTCGCGAGCGCGGCCTTCACGACCGCATCGCGCCCGCCGCCCGCGAGTCGCGCGGCCCGCGGGCCACCGGACCAGGCGACGAGCAGCGGCACGCGCATCGGCAGCGCGGTCCAGAACGTCGGGAACGGCGCCTCGGGCGCGTGGAAGAACGCCGCGTCGCGGCAGGCGCCGCGGTTCGCGGATTCCCAGAAGGGCTCGCGGAACCGCAGCACCACCTTCAGCACCGGGCCCGAAGCGAGCTGCCGCAACGCGGAGTCCTTCTCCGCCAGCGGCGGATCGAAGCGGACTGCGCCCGGCGCGCCGGCCGGCAGCTTCAGCACGCCGAGCGGCAGCGTGACGATGACCGCGCGCGCCTCGGCGCGGAACGACTCGCCGAGCTGCACGCCCTCGACGGCGGCGGCGCCCTTGCGCCACTCGACGGCGCGGACCACCGAGTTCATCTGGATCCGCACGTTTGGCCGCTCGAGAAAGCTCGCGATCGGGGCGAGCAGCGCGCCGTAGCCGCCGAGCGGCCGGAACTGCGGCGAGTCGAGCGCGTCACCCTCGACCCATTCCTCGACGATCGAGCGCGCGCTGACGAGCGCGGGATCGGCCGCGTCGAATCCCTCGACGAGCGCGAGCGCCAGCCCGCGCGCGTCGCGTGTGAGCCGGCGCGACGCAATGCGAGCGAGGTAGTCCGCGAAGGTCAGGTCGCGCGCGCGAAGGCGCGCGCGGCCCTTGCGGAGCGCATCGTGTACCTGGCGGAACTCGTCGGCGCGCAGGCGCAGCCGCCCGCGATGCAGCGTCCAGTGCGCGCCGTCGGAATCGACCGCCGCGACGCCGAACTGGCGCATCAGCTCGAACGTTGACTCGGGCTCGCCGTGGATGAACTCGGCGCCGAGCTCGACCGGAACCGGCAGCCCGGGCTCGTGATGCGTCCAGATGCGTCCGCCCACGCGATCGCGTGCCTCGAGCACGAGGACGGAGCGCTTCGCGGCTGCGAGCTCCGCCGCCGCGGCGAGTCCCGCCGCGCCGGCGCCAATCACAATCACGTCGTAGGACTCGGATACCATTCCGGCTGCCCTGGAACCCCGTTTTTGCCGCCGGATCGAGCTTCGCCGGGCCCGTGAGCGGGGGCAAGTCGGCCCGCGCCCTGTCGCGGAACCGGACTATAAGGTGAGGACCCGCCCGGACCGCAAATAAAACAATGGGTTACGTCGATGTGAGCGCCCCCTCGGGGGCCGCTGGCGCGGTCGCCGAAGCGACCTTGACGCTCGAGCGGGTGGGTCACTAAAATCGCGGGCCTTTTTCGGCCCCCGCCCCCATATACGGACGGGGCTTTGAAACTGAACACAACAATTCGGGCCGCCACTGGGCGGCCCGATGCTTCATGCGTCCGGCGATAGGGCCGGTGCGGGGACTGAAGGACGGTATGTCGACGACCAACCAGCTGATCCGCGGCGGCCGCGTGGCCGCCACGTACAAGTCGAAGGTGCCGGCGCTGCAGCGCTCGCCGCAGCGGCGCGGCGTCTGCACGCGCGTGTACACGACGACGCCGAAGAAGCCGAACTCGGCGCTGCGTAAAGTCTGCCGCGTGCGCCTGACGAACGGTTACGAGGTCACGAGCTACATCGGCGGCGAAGGCCACAACCTGCAGGAGCACTCGGTGGTCATGATCCGCGGCGGCCGCGTGAAAGACCTGCCGGGCGTCCGCTACCACACGATCCGCGGCACGCTCGACTGCGCCGGCGTCGGCGACCGCAAGCAGGGCCGCAGCAAGTACGGCGCCAAGCGCCCGAAGAAGTAACGGAGACCCACGATGTCACGTCGCACATCCGCGCCGACGCGCGTCATCCTCCCGGACCCGAAGTTCGGGAGCGAGATGCTCGCGAAGTTCATGAACATGGTGATGAAGAGCGGCAAGAAGTCGGCCGCCGAGCACATCATGTACGGCGCGATCGACCGCATCACCGAGAAGACGAGCCGCCAGGGCGACGCCGCGCTCGAGGTACTCTCGCTCGCGCTCGAGAACGTGAAGCCCGCGGTCGAGGTGAAGTCCCGCCGCGTCGGCGGCGCGACCTACCAGGTGCCGGTCGAGGTGCGCCCCGCGCGCCGGCAGACGCTCGCGATGCGCTGGCTGATCGAGGCCGCGCGCGCGCGCAGCGAGAAGTCGATGGCGCACCGCCTCGCCCACGAGCTGATGGACGCCGCGGAGAACCGCGGAACGGCCGTGCGCAAGCGCGAGGACACGCACCGCATGGCGGAGGCCAACAAGGCCTTCGCGCACTACCGCTGGTAAAGAGACGGCCATGCCCAGAACGACGCCCATCGAACGCTACCGGAACATCGGCATTTCCGCGCACATCGACGCCGGAAAGACGACGACGACCGAGCGCGTGCTTTTCTACACGGGCGTCTCGCACAAGATCGGCGAGGTCCACGACGGCGCCGCCGTGATGGACTACATGGAGCAGGAACAGGAGCGCGGCATCACGATCACCGCCGCGGCGACGACCTGCTTCTGGAAGGGGATGGACAACCACTACCCCGAGCACCGCATCAACATCATCGACACGCCCGGGCACGTCGACTTCACGATCGAGGTCGAGCGCTCGCTGCGCGTGCTCGACTCGGCGGTCGCCGTGTACTGCGCCGTTTCCGGCGTGCAGCCCCAGTCCGAGACGGTCTGGCGGCAGATGAACAAGTACAAGGTCCCGCGCGTCGCGTTCGTGAACAAGATGGACCGCGCCGGCGCGAACTTCCTGCGCTGCGTGGACCAGATCCGCACCCGCTTGAAGGGTAACCCGGTCGTGATCCAGCTCCCGATCGGCGCCGAGGAGAACTTCGCGGGCGTCGTCGACCTGATCCGCATGAAGTCGATCTGGTGGGACGACGAGACCCAGGGCATGAAATTCGAGTACCGCGACATCCCGGCCGACATGCAGGCCGAGTGCGACGAGTACCGCACCAAGCTGGTCGAGGCCGCGGCCGAGGCCAACGAGGAGCTGCTGCACAAGTACCTCGAGAGCAACATTCTCTCGACCGAGGAGATCAAGAAGGGCCTGCGCGAGCGCGCCGTCCGGAACGAGATCTGCATCGTCACCTGCGGCTCCGCGTTCAAGAACAAGGGCGTGCAGGCCGTGCTCGACGCGGTGATCGACTACATGCCCTCGCCGATCGAGGTCCCGGACGTCAAGGGCCAGAACGAGGACGGCGAGGACGCCACGCGCAAGTCGGACGACGAGGCGCCGTTCTCCGCGCTCGCCTTCAAGATCCTGAACGACCCGTTCGTCGGCAACCTGACGTTCTTCCGCGTCTACTCGGGCACGCTCTCGTCGGGCGACCAGGTCTACGTGCCGAACCGCTCGCGCAAGGAGCGCATCGGGCGCCTCTTGCAGATGCACGCGAGCGAACGCGAGGAGATCAAGGAAGTCCGCGCCGGCGACATCGCCGCGGCCGTGGGCCTCAAGGACGTGACGACGGGCGACACGCTGTGCGACCCCGACGAAATCATCGTGCTCGAGAAGATGGAGTTCCCGGACCCCGTCATCTCGGTCGCCGTCGAGCCGAAGACCAAGGCCGACCAGGAGAAGATGGGCATCGCACTGCAGCGCCTCGCGAAGGAGGACCCGTCGTTCCGCGTGTCGAGCGACCAGGAGTCCGGCCAGACCATCATTTCCGGCATGGGCGAGCTTCACCTCGAGATCATCGTCGACCGCATGAAGCGCGAGTTCAAGGTCGAGGCGAATGTCGGCAAGCCGCAGGTCGCCTACCGCGAGACGATCAGGAAGAGCGTCGAGCAGGAGGGCAAGTTCGTGCGCCAGTCCGGCGGCCGCGGCCAGTACGGCCACGTCTGGATCCGCCTCGAGCCGCTCGAGGAAGGCAAGGGTTACGAGTTCGTCAACGAGATCGTGGGCGGCGTGATCCCGCGCGAGTACATCCCGGCCGTGGACAAGGGCATCAAGGAAGCGCTCCAGTCGGGCGTCATCGCCGGCTTCCCGGTCGTGGACGTCAAGGTCGCGCTGACCGACGGCTCGTACCACGACGTCGACTCGAGCGAAATGGCGTTCAAGATCGCCGGCTCGATGGCGTTCAAGGAAGGCTTCGCGAAGGCGAAGCCCGTGCTGCTCGAGCCGATCATGAACGTCGAGGTCGTGACCCCCGAGGAGTACTCGGGCGACGTCATCGGCGACCTCAACCGGCGCCGCGGCCAGATCACGGGCATGGACGAGTCCCCGTCCGGGAAGGTCGTGACGGCCGAAGTGCCCCTGTCCGAGATGTTCGGGTACGCGACCACGGTCCGCTCGATGAGCCAGGGCCGTGCCACGTTCACGATGGAATTCAAGAAGTACGTCGAGGTGCCGAACAACGTCGCCGAGACGGTCCTGAAGAAAGCCTCCTGAGGAAAGACGCGCCATGGCTAAGGAAAAATTCGTACGGTCGAAGCCTCATGTGAACGTGGGGACGATTGGGCATGTGGATCACGGGAAGACGACGCTGACGGCGGCGTTGACCAAGGT
>Ga0075424_100002285_pt1 | contig 17420 bp, 11 predicted proteins | sample SoiMethybrSBSTD3_FD_75301 | JGI IMG/M metagenome (GOLD analysis project Ga0075424, IMG submission 75301) | Bulk soil microbial communities from a Populus tree surrounding site in Tennessee, USA - Soil MetaG P. TD hybrid SBSTD3 | ecosystem: Environmental > Terrestrial > Soil > Tree plantation...
CGTTCGCGTGAGCGCTGAGGACCGGCTTCTCGGTATCGTTCACCGTCACGTCGAAGGTACTCGTCTGGGTGTTCCCGTGGGCATCGGTCACCGTGCAGGTCACGGTCGTCGTCCCCACAGGGAAGGTGGATCCCGAGGCAGGACTGCAGGTCACGGTCCCTACGCCCGGACAGTTGTCCGTCGCGGTGGGAGGAGTGAAGGTCACCACCGCCGAGCAGAGGCCCGGATCGTTATTCACCGTCACGTTCGCGTGAGCGCTGAGGACCGGCTTCTCGGTATCGTTCACCGTCACGTCGAAGGTACTCGTCTGGGTGTTCCCGTGGGCATCGGTCACCGTGCACGTCACGGTCGTCGTCCCCACCGGGAACGTCGATCCTGAGGCAGGACTGCAACTCACTGTCCCCACACCCGGACAGTTGTCCGTCGCGGTCGGAGGAGTGAAGGTCACCACCGCGGAGCAGAGGCTCGGATCGTTGCTCACCGTCACGTTCGAGTGAGCGCTCAGGACCGGCTTCTCGGTATCGTTCACCGTCACGTCAAACGTGCTCGTCTGCGTATTCCCATGCGCGTCCGTCACCGTGCAGGTCACCGTCGTCGTCCCCACAGGGAACGTCGATCCCGAGGCAGGACTGCAACTCACTGTCCCCACGCCCGGACAATTGTCGGTAGCGGTGGGCGCCGTGAAGGTCACCACCGCGGAACAGAGGCCCGGATCGTTGCTCACCGTCACGTTCGCGTGGGCGGCCAGAACCGGCTTCTCCGTATCGTTCACCGTCACGTCGAAGGTGCTCGTCTGCGTATTCCCATGCGCGTCCGTCACCGTGCAGGTCACAGTCGTCGTCCCCACCGGGAAGGTGGACCCTGAAGCCGGGCTGCAGGTCACGGTCCCGACGCCCGGACAATTGTCGGTAGCGGTGGGCGCCGTGAAGGTCACCACCGCGGAGCAGAGACCCGGATCGTTGCTCGCCGTCACGTTCGCGTGAGCGCTGAGCACCGGCTTCTCGGTGTCGTTCACGATCACGGCGAAGGTGCTGGTCTGCGTATTCCCGTGCGCGTCGGTCACCGTGCTGGTCACGGTCGTCGTCCCCACAGGGAAGGTCGATCCCGAGGCAGGACTGCAAGTGACCGTCCCGACGCCCGGACAGTTGTCCGTCGCGGTGGGAGGGGTGAAGCTCACGACCGCCGAGCAGAGACCGGGATCGTTATTCACCGTCACATTCGCATGCGCGGCCAGAACCGGCTTCTCCGTGTCATTCACGATCACGGCGAAGGTGCTGGTCTGCGTATTCCCGTGGGCATCGGTCACCGTGCAGGTCACGGTCGTCGTCCCCACAGGGAAGGTCGATCCCGAGGCAGGACTGCAAGTGACCGTCCCGACGCCCGGACAGTTGTCCGTCGCGGCGGGAGGGGTGAAGCTCACGACCGCCGAGCAGAGACCGGGATCGTTATTCACCGTCACATTCGCATGCGCGGCCAGGACCGGCTTCTCCGTATCGAGGATCGTGACGGTGAAGGAACAGCTGGTCGAGCCGCACGAGTTGGTTGCCGTGGCCGTGACCGTCGTGGTCCCGACCGGGAACTGGGATCCCGACGCCGGAGAGAACGTGATCGTCGGCGCGGGCGTCCCGGTCGCGGTGGCCGTGAACGTCACATTGTTCCGCGCGCAGAGACCGGTTGTGTTGGGAAGCGTGATGTTGGCGGGGCACGTGATGCCCGGCCCCTCATGGATGGTCAGCGCGCCCGTCGTGGAGGCCGTATCGCTCGCGGACGTCGAGGCCTTCACGCGGAACGTGAACGTTCCGCTCGGCGTGCCGCCGGTGGTCGTGAGGGACAGCGTGCCGCTGGTGGAGTCCGCCTGGCTCGGCACCTGGATCGGGTTCGGGGTGAACACGGACGAGACGCTCCCAGGCAAGGAAGAAGTCGTCATGGTCGCCGTGAAGTTTCCGCTGCTGCCCGATCCGCTTCCCCGCTTCACGGTGACGGGGAACGTCACTGTGCCCGCGGTGCCCGCGCAGAGCGAGCCGGACTGGGCGCCCACCACGATGGAGCCGACCTTCGGGGAGTCCGTGAAGGCGACTTCCGCGTGCAGGCCGGAGGTCTGCCCGTCGGCGGTCGCGAGGAGCGAGCTACCTAGGCAATCGTCGCCGCACACCACCCACGTCGTGACGAATCCGCCGTTCTCGTCGGCATAGACCGACCAGGACGCGTGGGCCTCGCCGGAATCGGGCGTGGCGTCCGCATGGCCCACTCGCATGGCGACTTCCTCGCCGGGGGAGAAGCCGGAGCCCGTGAGCACGGCTGTGTCGCCCGGGTAGTAGTCGCTCTGGTCCGACTGCAGCGTGGCTTGCGCCGCGGCGTGCGAAACGCCAAACGCGGTCTGGACGGCGAGGAACAAGGCGAACGATACGAAGCGGAACAGCAGGGCACGACGGCTGGATGGCATCATTGGAACTCGCGACGTAGCGCAGGATTCATGCCGCGCCCGTCACCCCCGCAAGCCGTGAAAGCGTATCAGGACACCGCCCCGATGCCGCCGCGAAGGGGTGGGAACACCCATCCTGACGGGTCGAATTCCCAACCGGACTATCCGAACCGCTCGGCGCTCAGCCCTGAGAGATCCACCGACGGCGATTCCTTCGACACGAGCTCGGAGACGAGCTTCCCCGTGACCGGCCCCATGCTGACGCCCATCATGGCGTGTCCCGAGGCCACGATCAGGTTCGGCCAGCGTCGCGTCCTTCCCACGTAGGGCAGACCGTCCGGCGTGCAGGGACGGAGCCCGCACCACGGGCGAACCGAAGCGAAATCCTCGGGGCGATAGGTGGGCAGGTACCGTGAGAGCGAGCGGATCAGCCCCCGGATCCGTGGCTCGTGGATCCGGAGGTCGTAGCCGGCGAGCTCCATCGTTCCCCCCACGCGGAGCGACGACCCCATCGGGGTGACCGCGACCCGCGCCTCCTGCAGGATCATGGAGCGCTTCGGCAATCGGCGGGGCATGTCCAGCGTCAGGCTGTAGCCCTTGCCCGGCTGCATCGGAAGCCGCAGACCAAGACCCCGCCCGAGGATTGGCGTCCAGGACCCGGCCGTCAACACGAATTCCTCCCCTCCGAAATCCCCTTTTGACGTAACGGCCGCGGCCACAGAGGATTGATAGGTCTTCCAATCTCGGATTTCCGCGCCCCACACGATCGTGCCGCCGCGCTCCTGGACCAGGCGCGTCATGGTCGGGACCAGACGCTGCGGCACGAGGTGCGCGTCGAGCGGATAGAGCACTCCCCCGAGAATGTCGAACGCGAGATCGGGCTCCAGCGCCGCGACCGCCTTGGCGTCGAGCACCTGCGCGGGCATGCCCAACTCCAGCGAGCGCGCGGCCAGGTCCCGTTCCTCTTCGAACCCGCGCTCGGTCCGGACCAGGAGCAGGAGTCCTTCGAGCGAGAGGCCGAAGGCGTTTCCGGTCCGCGCGGCGAGCTCCTCGAAGAGGGCCCGGCTCGCCAGGTTCAAATCCCGGAGCAAAGGGCCGGCCCGCCTCGCGCGTCCGGGACTCGAGGCGCGCCAGAATCGGAGGCCCCAGGAGATCAAGCCGGGATCGAGTCGCGGACGGATGTAGAAGGGGCTCTCGGGATCTCCCATCCAGCCCAGCGCCTTCCGCACGATGCCGGGCGCGGCCAGGGGAACGAAGTGGCTGGGCGAGATGAAGCCCGCGTTCCCGAGCGAGCAGCAGTCGTGGTCGGGCTCGCCACGCTCCAAGATCGTCACGCGATGGCCGCGCTCCAGGAGGTAATGGGCGGAGCAGAGTCCGACGATGCCCGCGCCGCAGACCACGACCTCGCGCTTCATGGATGCTGGAGCTCGACGGGCGCGGCCGTCAGCTCGCCGTCCTCGAGCGCGAGCACCGGCGCGTAGAGCCCGAGCGGCTCGCGCCGCCACCAGGCGCCGGTGGCGCGGCGAGTCGCCGCGTCGGTGAAGTGGTAGCGGTAGACCACGGCGCGAACGTAGCGAGGTGGGCCCCCGGGAAAGGGGTTCACGCGCAAGAGGCGCAGCACGGGAGGCGAGCCGCGGAGGAGGCGTTCGCAGAACCGCAGCAGCCAGACCTCGCTCCGGTACTCGCTCAAGGCGGCGAACCACATCTGCCAGTCCAGCCGCGGCTGGTGCGGCGCCACGAAGCCCGGGGCCCGACCCGCATCCCCCGGCTTGTACCGGAATTCATAGGTCCTCCACTCCACGCCATCCAGACTCCCTTCGATCAGGATCTCGGGCCGCTCCTTCGTCATGATCGCGAAGAGGCCGTACTGGTTCACGGTGCGGAATGGAGCGGTCACCCCGTAGGCCGCGGGCAGCGGACCGAGCCAGGAGAGCGGCGCGTCCAGGGCGACGAAGAGAGGCACGAGGCTGAGCAGAAACAGGCTGATCAGGACGGGGCGCCGGATCCAGACCGGCCACGCCTCCCGCCTCGGGGGCTCCGCCGCAGATCTTCGGGCCAGGCGCTCGTGGATCCAGCGCGGCCACACCGCGTCGTCGAGGAGCGGGACGCAGAGCGCGATCGTGAGCAGGTTGAAGAAGCCGTAGTTGCCGGTCGCGGCGATGAGGAGCTGGTGCGCCACGATGATCCCCGCTGCGGCGAAGCGCGCGCGGCGAGGGGCGAAGATCAGGAACGGCACGAGCCCTTCGACGAGAAACGTCACGCCGGCCGAGGCGCGCGCGAACCAGAGCGGCATCTGGTGCGCGTACCAGGCGAGCCAGGTCGGCAGGGGCTGTGTCTCGAAGTGGTATCGGAGCGCGGTCAGGTCGCGCCACGAAGGATCTCCGCTCGTGAGCTTGACCGCGGCGGAGGCGACGAGCAGACGGAAGAGGAGCCAGCGCGTGCTCCGGACGGCGCCGCGCGAGGGTCCTGCGTCCCGGCCGGGTCGCGGCCAGAGCTTCCATGGGGCGAGGAACAGAGCCAGGAATGCCGCCTCGAGGAGAAGACCGTCCCACTGGAACCACAGGAACTCGCGGCACACGGAGGCGAGCGACAGGTAGAGCGCCCAGAGGGCCAGGAGGCACGGCACCGGCGCGAGCCCCAGCGTGAGTCCCGCCGAGAGCACGAGCCCCAGGACGCAGAGGCCCGACAGAAACGCGTTCGAGCTCGAGATCCAGCAGAGCGTCGGCATGAGCCAGAAGCGGCTCAGGCCGGTGACGCCCGGGCTTTGGGCGAGGGCGTGAAGCGTCGCCGACGCCGGAAGGATCCCCTCGCTCCCGATCAATCCGGAAAGCTGCGACCCCAAGGAAGCGAAGGCGATCGCGAAGACCGCGCCGAGGAGACGCAGATAGATCCAGCTGGTCGTCTCCACTCCTGGCGGGACGACGTGCCCGCCCCAGAGCCAGCCGGTCGCGCGCGTGAAGAAGGGGCGATGGCCCGCGATGAATCGGTAGCACGCCTCGGCCAGCCGGCGGAATCCCGGAACGATCCGGTACACCTGGAGCCAGAAGTCGTGTCCCGGCGCGAGGGCCATCAGACGGAAGACCGCCTCCGCGCCCCGGTAGGACTCGCCGCCGGGCTCGATCAGGTGCACCGCCTCGGCGAACGCCGAGGCCGGAATCTCCGGGAACCGCGACGCCACTTCTTGTGAGGGGGCCATATCCACGCGGTCCCCGACGATCGCCCGCCATCGCTCCATCCAGCGCTTGCAGAAGGCGCAGGTCCCGTCGTACACGAGAAGCGGCCGCGTGAGACCCGATCCGACTCGCTCCACGTTCTCCCCCGATGTCTCGAGATCCGGCGACGTCCGGCACAAGGACTCGGTACGATAATATGAGGCGGAGCGAAGACGAAGCGATTCACGTTTCCACGCCCGCGGAGGCTCGATGAGAAGCGCCGGGCTCCTCCTCCATCGAACTCGGAACGGCAGGCTCGAGGTATTCCTCGTCCACCCGGGCGGGCCCTACTGGTCGAAGAAGGACCTCGGAGCGTGGTCGATCCCGAAAGGCATGTTCGAGGCGGGCGAGGAGCCTCTCGACGCGGCCCGGCGTGAGTTTCGCGAGGAGACGGGGCTCGAGCCCCCCGCGGGCCCCTTCCATCCTCTGGGAGGGATCGCGCAGAAGAGCGGCAAGGTGGTGGAGGTCTGGAGCGTCCCGGGCGACTGCGATCCGGCTACGATCCGGAGCCAGACGATTCTTCTCGAGTGGCCGCCACGCTCCGGAAGGAACCGCGAGTTTCCCGAGGTGGACCGGGCCGCCTGGTTCGACCTCGAGGAAGCTCGCCGCCGCATCGTGCCGGGCCAGGTCGGATTCCTGGCCGCGCTCGAGAGGGCTCTCGAACGGACATGAACAGAGCCCCGGGGAATCCTCTCCCCGGGGCCCCCGATCCCCTCGACGGGATCGCCCTCAGCCCTCGACCGGCGCCCTGCTGATTCGCTTCGCGCGGGTCTTCACGAGGATTCGCTCCTCGATCCTCGGGGCGATGTCCAGGAGATCGCGCGACATCGCCAGGAGCCGCTCCGGATCGCAGGGCTTCTCCAGAAAGGCGTTCACGCCCAGCGACCGGATCTTGTCCTTGTACTCCTTGTCGTCCAGCCCGGTCATGATGATGACCGGCACGCGGCCCGTGTGAGGCGCGTGCCGCAGCGCCTTCAGCACCGAGTACCCTCCGCCCTCCGGAACGAGGAGATCCAGGAGCACGAGATCGGGCTCGAACAGGTCAATGGCCTTGATCCCTTCCACGGCGGTCGCGACCGAGCGCACCTCGAACCCCGCGCCCGCGAACCGGACCGTGAGGCCGAGAGCCACGTCTTCGTTGTCTTCGACGATGAGAATCTTCTTTCGCATTGGCTCCCCCGATACGGGCACGTCGGATGTTGTTCGTGCTGGACGGGGCCGAGACCGGCCCTTCGTTCGCGAGGGGAATGAGCAAGATTTGTGCTTGGGACGAAACAGGCGATGCGTAGGACTACTGATGCTTAATTCATTGCTGAGCAAGGTGTTACGGGCGCCGGTCGGGCTGCACACCTTCAGCCACGGGCGCTCCGCCCGAAACGGGTCGCCGCCAGGCGGCATTCTGCCCTTTCGCCCCCGTCATCCCTCGAGCATGTGCAGCTGCCAGAGGTCGCGGCTGCTGTGACGTAGGTAGGGCTGGATCGCGATCCTGCCGGCCCGGCCGATCGACCGCTCGAGGTAGTGCAGCTCCCGGAAATCCTCCCGCACCGAATCGTCGACCGGGAGCTCCACGCCCGCTTCCCTCGCGATGAGGAGTCCCTTGGCCCGGAGCGAGAGCTCCAGATGGATCCGGACGAGACACAGCATGTCCGCGACGACCGGGCCCGGCAGCCGTTTCAGCGACGAGAGGAACTGGCCGAACGGCGTTTCCTCGACCTGGCCGCTCTCGATGGACTGCAGCATCTCGACATCGCTGTCCAGACTCGCGTTCAGCCAGTCGCGCATGGCCTGGTCGCTGCTCCGGAAGACGAGACCCACCAGAAGAGGCATCGCGATCAGGATCGTCATCGTGGAGACGACGGGATTCACGATCACGTTGTTGAAGAGCGCGTGGAGCACGGCCGCGAGCGCGATTCCGGGAACGAACAGGAGCGGCGAGGTCGATCCGCGCCGGTCGGTCAGGGACTTCGAGAGGATGCCGACGATCGCGGTGGTGGAGCCGTGCATCACCGCCGTGCCCAGCCCGCGCACCATCCAGAGGCCGAGGTCCGTGTTCCCGACCGCGGCGGCGTAGTAGAGATTCTCGACGAGCGCGAATCCGGCTCCGACCGCGAAGCCCAGGATCCCGGCGTCGACCAGAAAGCCCACCCGCGCGGTCCGGATCAGCGCCACGAGATACGCCGCCTTGACGGCCTCCTCGACCAGCGGTCCCACGGCGTGGCGCAGGAGGCCCGCCTCGAGGCTCGACGCGAGGAGGAAGCGATTCACGAGGAAGGACAGGACCGCCGAGAGCCCTCCCGCGGCCAGCGCCAGGAAGACCGCTCTTCGGGACACCAGCTTGTAGCTGTCCATGAGAACGAGCGCGGCGAGGAAGAGGACGACGGGGACGAGACCGAGGAGCAGCGTGACGGCGCTCATCCGCCGCTCCTCACAGGATCTTCAGCGAGACCATGGTTTCGTGGCTCCGGGGCCGGTCCTTCCCGAACGCCCGGGCGTACCCGAACGAGAGCATGAGGGGCTGCTGGACCAGGACCGTCATCCGGAGATCCGCCTGGGCCCCGATGCTGCCCGCAGTCACCCGATCCTCGCCGCTGTCCAGATTCGTCACGAGGCCGGTGGCGAAGATCGACGTCCGGATGTAGGAGGCGTAGAAGGCCGCCTTCCCCACCCTCCGGAACCGGAGCGGGGGGAGATTCAAGTCGACGAGCGTCTTCACGAAGTTGGTGCCGGCGATCTCGTCCAGCTCGACCCCGGGGAAGGCGGCGTATTCCCGGTACCGCTTCGCGTCCTGGTAGTCCACGTAGTTGTTCCCGAACGCCCCGAAGAAGAAATTCGCGAACGGCTCGTCGCGGCTTCCGGGCGAGTACCCCGCCGCGGTGCGGAGCCAGAGCGAGGAGTGCCGGACGGGAAGCGGTCTCCCGATATCGAACGTCGCGTAGCCCATGGGAAAGCCGCGCCACGCCGCGTTCCCGTTGAGATCGGTGCGCACCATGTTCGTGGTCCCATTGACGACCCATTTGTATCCGGTCTCGGGCTCCACGGATCCCAGCGAGGCGCGCACGTTCTTGAAGCCCAGCTCCACCTTCCCCGTGAGGAGCTTGTCGAAACCCGGCGAGGTCTCGACGTTCTGCGCTTCCGGCAGGACCTCGAGACCTCCCCAGCCCGTGAGCGAAGTCGTGAGGTCGAGCGTGCGCGGCGGGTCCTTGATGAGCGCGTGCTTGTAGGTCACACCGGCGGAGTAGCCCTTCCTTCCGATCTTGGTCGGGCCGACCAGATCGTAGAAGCTGGCGTAGTTCCACTTCGCCGAGACGGTCCAGTCGTAGTGCCGGAACGCGCCGGCCAGATGAACGCGCTCCTTCGCGGCGATGCTCTTCGAGGGCGAGTACGAGCCGCGAAGGTCGAAGGCGTCCACGTAGATGGGATCCGAGAGATTGAAGCGCAGGCCGAAGGCCGCGACGTCCTTGTATCCCTCCACGATCGGGTACATCGACGCGAGCTCGAGCTCCCGCATGCCGCGATACGGGCCTTCGTACTGCTTCAGGGAGTCGAGGTTCACGGAGGCGGGTGAGCCGACCATCCAGCTCTTCACGACGGGATGCTTCTCGGAGATCTCGTGTCCCAGGAAGGTGATCGCGCTCACGTCGGCGACCGGCCGGGGGTCCAGGAGCGCCGGGACGAACCCTTGGCCCGAATAGCGGAACACGACGAGCGAGTCCGGGGAGAGCGGGAGCGGCCGGAAGAACCCGGTCTCCCCGTTCGTGACGACGCTCATGGAATCGCCGTCGAAGCTCCACCGGAAGATGTTCGAGACCCCGGTGTAGTACGAGCTTCCGTAGAGGAACTTCCCGTCCGGTGAGAAGACGAAGCCCGACGGCACCGAGTTCCCGAAGTCGTAGAGCTGGGTCGTGGTGGTGTCGCCGCGGGCCAGGGCCTCGGTCCGCCAGAGGCGGAGCGTCTGGCGCCCGCTGATCTCCGCCAGGGAGCCCGAGAGCGTCCTGCCGTCGGGAGAGATGTCGATGTCGTAGATGTCCGACCCGAAAGGCCAGGAATAGACCTGGTCCCAATCGTTGTAGGGGTACGACATCCGCACCAGAGTCGAGATGCCGTTGAAATGGCGGACGCCCCACAGGGAGCGATCCAGGTGATTGAAGACGAGGTCCCCGATGCGCGCGTCCCGGATCAGCACCCGTGACTTCCCCGTCGCCGGATCGAGCGAGCAGAGATCCCGCCATTCGTTGTTGTCCGTCGTGTAGAAGAGCGTCTTCGTCCCCGGATCGTAGGCCAGGGAGCAGACGAAGTAGAGGGCGGGCCCCTTCACCTCCCGGATCTTGCGGATCGGTCCCCCGTCGAGGGGGATGCCCCCGATGAACGCCACGGACCCGGGATAGTCGACCGCCGCGTAGACGGTGCGCGAGGCGGGATCGTAGAGGGCGCGCGAGACCGAGCCAAGGCCGCTCTCCGAGAGGTCGTGGCAGGACGTGGTGGGATGGAGGCGGATCGAGTCCAGGTTCGCCTGCTGGAACCCGTGCTCCCACTCGATCCAGCTCCGCCATGCCTTCTCGAGGGGGAGCCCGTACACCTTGCGAAACTGGGACGCATAGTAGCGCTTGCTCCCCGGCGGCCGCGACACCCACCGAATCAGGCTCTCGGGAGAGTACTGGTAGGCGAGGTAGCTCATGAACCGGGTCCCGTAGAGATAGGAATTCGCCCCGGCCTGGAAGTCCACCTTGGTGCCCTGGGCCTCCAGCCCGAGGGGATCGTAGAACCGGCTCCCGTCGCGAACCATCGACCGAAAGACCATCTCGTCGTAGGGGCCCTGGGCGCGCCCCAGCCCCCCGGACATCCACGTTTCCAGGAACACCGCGATCCCTTCGTGGTACCAGCGGGGCGCGGATCGCCGCGGCACGCAGAGGAAGCTGTAGATCATGGATTCGGGATGCTCGTTGGTCTCGCGCACCTTGCCGTGGAAGAGGCGGCGGAAGAAGCGGTCCATGCCCGCCGATTGATCCAGCGCGACCACGTGGACGACCTCGTGGTTCATGGTGAAGTTGATCCGCTCGTTCGAGGGTCCCGTCTCGTAGGCGAAATTCACCGGGGCGATGTGGACGATCATCGTGTTTCGCGGGTTCACGGAGACTCCAGCGTTCCCGAAGTCCTGGAAGTCGTCCAGCAGGACGTTCACGCGCTCCTGGGGCGTGTACTGGAAGAGCCGCCGGTGGAAGCGCATCGAATTCTCGAAGCAGCGGGAGGCGTAGGGCGCGAGGAAGGAGAGCGTGCCCTGGTTGTAGATCATCCGCAGATCGCGCGTCTGGATGGTCGCGATCTGCGCGTGAGCGAGATGCGGCAGAACGAGAAGGAGCGCGGCGGCGACCGCCGCGCGCCAGGAGACCCCCGATCTCATCCTGGATTCAATCCGGAACACGAAGAGACCCCGGCGATCGCCGGGGTCTCTCCGCCCCTCGTGATGCGTCTCGAATGAACGTTACTCTCCGGAAGCCTCACTGACGACTTTCTGGACGTCGGAGATGCTCGCGAGCTTCTGGAACTGATCACTACCCACCAGCTGGATGAAGTTCCGGTTCTGCACCAGATTCATGAAGTCCGAGCTGGCGATGAGCTTGTTGAACTCGGGATGCGACTTGCCGAAATTCTTCAGCCCGTCAGCATCCGGGAGCTTGAACTGACGGCCACCGTCGGCATCCGGCAGCTTCACCTGACGTCCACCGTCGGCATCGGGCAGCTTCACCTGGCGTCCACCATCGGCATCCGGCAGCTTCACCTGGCGTCCACCGTCGGCATCCGGCAGCTTCACCTGGCGTCCACCGTCGGCATCCGGCAGCTTCACCTGACGACCACCATCGGCATCCGGCAGCTTCACCTGGCGTCCACCATCGGCATCCGGCAGCTTCACCTGGCGTCCACCGTCGGCATCGGGCAGCTTCACCTGACGTCCACCGTCGGCATCCGGCAGCTTCACCTGACGTCCACCGTCGGCATCCGGCAGCTTCACCTGGCGTCCACCATCGGCATCCGGCAGCTTCACCTGGCGACCACCGTCGGCATCCGGCAGCTTCACCTGGCGACCACCGTCGGCATCCGGCAGCTTCACCCGACGGCCACCGTCGGCATCCGGCAGCTTCACCTGGCGTCCACCATCGGCATCCGGCAGCTTCACCTGGCGTCCACCATCGGCATCCGGCAGCCTCACCTGGCGTCCACCATCAGCATCCGGCAGCTTCACCTGACGACCACCGTCCGCATCCGGAAGGTGGATGATCCTCTGGAAATCGGACGTGGTAACCAGCTTCCAGAACTCCTCGCTCTGCGAGAGCTTCTTGAACTCGGGGGTGGCGATCACCTTGTGGAAGAGATCGCTCTGCAGCAACGCCTGTACTTGCGGATCCGCAAGGACGACGTCGCGATCGGTGATCTGCGTTGCCTGGTAGCGCTTCGCCGCACCAATCGTTCCTTCGAGCCCCGACTTCGGAGGAATGATCCCCGTGAAGTGCGCGACTGCGAGCCCTACCACCGCAACCCCGACCAGTCCCAAAATGATTCCCGGTCTTTTCATCTCACCCTCCTTTGCGACCTGGCAACCCCAGGCGATTCGGCGGTCCCTTCGTCCCCGCCATCCGCTCTGTCACAAGTACAGTCGACTTCGAAGAAGGTTGGTGGTTCGCGCGCGCGGTCTGCCTCCTAGCTGCCGGAGCGGAGAGCTCGAGTCTCGAGCTCTCCTTGGACAAATCCATCCGGGTAGTGGATGGCGATTCGGAGCGGCGACCCGGCAGGTCCCCTCCGCGCCAGATAGAGGAGGTACTGGCTTTGGCCCGACTGCTGCATCCTAATCGAAAGCCGGCCCATGCCAAGCATTACCTCGTTTCCGGCAGGCTCTTGCCGAACGGAGAGCGCGGTCCAATCGCCCGGCTCGAACGACAGCGCCACATCCGATCCAACCGGCGCGTCGGCCGTCAACCGGACCAGGAGACCATCCTTCCCCGACAGTGCCTCGGCGAGCACGCGCCCGTCTCCTCCTAACTTGAAGTCACGACTGCTGATGGAGCGATACAAAGTCTCCAGGGGAGCCATCATGCCCGTATAGGGCCGGGTGTCGGTCCCCGGCCGGGTCATCAGGTTCCCGGTCAGGATCGCAAAACCCAGAACCCCCAGGGCCGCGCCCGCGGCGAAGGCGTAGGCCTGCCGCAGACCGGTTCCCCCACGAATCACGTTGAGGACGTAGCCCAGCCAGCTCGCGCGCGCGGGAGCCGGGGACTCGCTCAAGCGGATGGACCGAAGCACGTCTTGCTTGAGCGAGGCCGGCGGCTCTTCCGTCCCGAGCCGGTCCAGGGCCGCGAAGACGGCCCCCAGCCTCTGGTATTGCATCCTCAGTTCTTCGCGCGCTTCCAGGGCCAGACGCAACCGCTCCGAGTCCTGGGACGTCGCGACCCCGTCCAGCTGGTCGTTCATGAGCCCTTCGAGCTCGCGGTCCAGTTCGTTCATGTGAGGACGATCCCATGTTTGAGTAAGATGCCTCCGAGAAGCTGGCGCGCCGTATGAAGGCGGGACTTCACGGTCTTCTCGGGAACCTCGAGCACGCCGCTCATCTCCTCGTAGGAGAGGTCGGCGAAGTGCCTGAGGACGATGACCTGTCGATAGTCGTGCGAGAGCTCGAGGAGCGCCGTCTGGATTCTCTCGCACTCCTCCAGCCGCGAGCACTCTTCCTCCGGTCCGGTGGCCCCCGATTCCAGCGTCTCTTCCAGGGGCTCGGTCCGCTTTCTCTTCGACAAGTGATTGAGCGTCTCGTTGATCATGATTCGATAGATCCAGCTGAAGAACTTGTGCCTCCGGTCGAACGAGCCCATGTTCTCGTACGCCTTCAGAAAGACCGTCTGGGTGATGTCCAGCGCGTCTTCCCGGTTGCCCACCATCCGGAGCGACACGTTGTAGAGCACTCGCTGGTAGCGGTCGATCAGCTTCCCGAAGGCCCCCCCATCACCTTCCAGGCACCGATCCAGCAGGACTTCTTCCGTGTCCTCGACAGGAACTACAGGGGAAGGGACGGAAAGTTGGCGGGAGCTATTCAAGGCTCAGGACCCGATCCAGCCCGGCGTAAACGAACACCGAGCGGATCCGAGGCTTCAGGTTGGTGAGCTTCAAGCCATGGCCGGAATCGCGCAAGCGCTTGAACATGTTGACGATGACCCCGAGACCCGCGCTGGAAACGTAGTCGAGGTCCGTGAGGTCGAGGGTGGCGGACTCCCGCACGGTGTCGAGGGTCTTCTTGGCGCGGTCCGCCTGCGCGGCATCCAGGCGCCCGGACAGCTTCACCAACCCGCCAGTCTCAACCTGAATCTCGAACATCAGAGTGGGAATCTCTTGGTCAGGGTGATGATCGAGCTTCGATCCACGTATTCGTAGCGGATCGAGTCGGAGATCCGCTGCACCAGACGGAGGCCCAGGCCGCCCTCCTCGATGGGGGGCGGGGACGGGGGAGCGGACGTGGGGTCGAAGGACTCCACATCGAAGTCACGGAGCGTGAGGATGAGCTCTTCGCGCTCCCCTCCGAGCTTGAGGCTCACCTCGGGGCCGCCTCCTTTGCCGTGCTTCAGCATGTTCGTGAACAGCTCCTCGATGAGGAGATCCACCGTATAGGAATGCTCCGGGTCGAATCCTCGGGAGTCGACGTACTCGGCGACGAACCGAGCCATCGGCCCGAGCGAACCGAGCCGCCGCGGAAAACGCCGCTCCACCATGCGGTGAGTTCCTCCCAGCCCCGAGAGATCGGGCTCAGACCTTGCAATCTAGCCCCTATGGAGGGGTGATTCAAGGTGCGCGAAGAGCGCATTGGGGCTGCCGGGAGATTTCGTTATCGCACATGATTGCAACTGCTTCCAGGCCACGCTCAGAAGTCCTGATCCCGAATCCGGAAGCTCTACCCCCGACCCGTCCGGGCGCACATTCCGGTGCACCCGCGTGTAAGACAGACAATGAAACGTGAGATGAAGCGCATGGCGTGGCCCAGCCCGAGCGCCGCCTGGCTCCGGGTGACCTGGGCGGAGGTGCTGGAGTCGAGGCACCACCTCCGCACCGTTCCGCGTTGGGTGCTGGTGGTCTTCGGCCTGGGTCTCTTGCTCCTGACCCTTCACTGGGAGACCTCCACCGGGATCCTGGAATCCCACCTGTTCTCGCACTGGGCCAAGGGCATGACCTTCTACATCCAGCCCGGGCCCACCGACGGCGTGGTCTTCCCGCGTGGCGGACCTGCCGACGTGCGCCGCGGGTACACGCGCATCCCCGAGTTCACGCGCGTGCTCGAGGGGCGGGGCTACCGCGTCTCCGAGCAGGCCCGGTTCTCGCCGGCGCTCGCGATGGTCGCTCGCTTCGGGATCTCCCCTCCCTATCGGGAGCCCTCCAACGCGGGCCTCGCCATCGAGGGCGCGGACGGAAGCGACCTCTATCTGGCTTCGGGCGACCGGAACGGTTTCACGGCCTACCAGGACATTCCCCCGGTCATCGCGCGCTCCCTGCTCTTCATCGAGAACCGCGAGCTGGACAAGACCACGAGCCGCTGGAGCAACCCGGCCATCGACTGGGGCCGCTGGACCAAGGCCATGCTGATCTACTCGGCGCGGCGGATGGGTATCCCCGTCCGCGTCGAGGGCGGAAGCACGCTCGCTGTCCAGGTGGAGAAGTACCGCCACTCCGACGACGGACGCACCGGCTCCCCGGTGGACAAGCTTCGCCAGATCCTGACCGCCAGCCTGCGGGTCTACCAGGAGGGGCCCGACACCCGCGAGGAGCGTCATCACATCATCCTGGATTACCTGAACAGCGTTCCGCTCGGGGCGACGCCCGATCACGGCGAGGTCTTCGGCCTGAACCAGGGGCTCAAGGTCTGGTTCGGCCTCGAGCCCTCGCGCACCATGAGCCAGCTGCGCAGCGGCCGCACGCCCGCGGTACGCGCCCGGGCCATGAAGCACGTGCTCGCGCTCCTCTGCTCGGTCCGCGCTCCCAGCCGCTATCTCCGGGACGACCACCCCGCCCTCGAGAAGCGGGCCGACGCGTACGCGACCCTGCTCGCGAAGGAAGGAATCCTCGACTCCGACTTCGCCGAGCGCGTTCGCGCGGTGCCTCTCGCGTTCGTGAAGCGACCGGCCGCCCCGCGGGGCGACCAGCGGATCCCCGCCACGAGCAAGGCCACGAACCGGATCCGCATCGATCTGGAGCGGGATCTCGCGGTCGGCGGCCTCTACGATCTCAACCGGCTGCACCTGAACGTGGAGTCCACGGTCGACGCCGGCCTGCAGCGGGACACGGAGCAGCTCATGGCGCAGCTCGCGGACTCCTCGTTCCTCGCGACGCACGGAATGCTCGGGAAACACCTTCTCGGTGAGGGCGACCCCAGGCGCGTGATCTACAGCATGCTGCTCTGCGAGAGGACCCAGGATGGAAACGACGTCCGGGTGCACGCGGACAACCTCAGGAGCCCTTTCGACGTGAACGAGGGCATGAAGATGTCCCTCGGGAGCACGGCGAAGGTCCGGACGCTCGTCCACTATCTGGAGATCGTGGAACAGCTCCACCGCGAGCTCTCGCACCTCCCCCATCCGGAGGTCTCGGAGATCGCCCTCGGCGCGAAGGATCCCCTGACGCGCTGGGCCGCGGAGACCCTGGAGGAGCACCCGTCGATGCCGGAGGACAGTCTCCTGACCCGAGCGGTGGAGCGCGTCTACTCGGCCAACCCGGGCGAGCTCTTCTATACGGGCGGAGGGCTCCACGCGTTCGTGAATTTCGACGACAGCGACAACCACCGGAGGATGACGGTCCGGGACGCCGCCGCGCATTCGACCAATCTCGTCTTCGTGAGGCTCATGCGGGACCTGGTCCGCTACCACGAAGCGCATCTCCCCTACGACCCGGAGCGCGTCCTCTCGGGCGCGGATTCCGTCCGGCGCCAGACCATGCTGAACGAGATCATCGACGAGGAGTCCCGCTCCATCCTGAATCGCACGTACCGCGAGTACCGCGGGCTGGGCGAGGAGGAAACCCTGGAGCATCTTCTCGGCGCGTACCGCCACTCGGCGCGCCACCTCACGGTCGCCTACCTGGCGTGGCATCCGGGCGCGTCTCCCGAGTCCCTGGGAGCCTGGCTCGCGCGCACGGCGGAACGCGATTCCACGCTCCCGCCCGAGCGCCTTCTGCGGATGTACGGCGGCGTAAACCTCGGGCTCGAGGACTACGCCTACCTCCTTGCCAAGCATCCGCTCGAGCTCTGGGCGGTCGGGGCCCTGATGGGGGACCCGGGCAAGACGAAGGATCAGCTCACGCGCGAAAGCGTGGAGGCGCGCCGGATCGCGTCGGCGTGGCTCTTCCGGACGCGCAACCGCCGCGCCCAGGATCTCAGGCTCCGGGCGCGCTTCGAGCGCGACGCGTTCGCCCGCATGACACCCTACTGGCGGCGGCTCGGCTTCCCGTTCCAGCGTCTCGTGCCTTCGGTCGCCACGGCGATCGGCAGCTCCGCCGATCGACCCGCGGCGCTCGCGGATCTGATGGGAACGATCATGAACGACGGAGTGGAGCGGCCGACCCAGACGATCCACCGCCTGGTCTTCGCACCGGGGACGCCGTACCACACGGCCCTCGAGGCGGAGCCCACCGCCGCGCGGCGGCTCCTGTCCCGGGCCGTCGCCCGGACGGCGCGCGACGTGTTGAGCCACGTCGTGGAGAGCCCGGAGGGGACCGCGCACCGACTCCAAGAATTGTTCCGTGACGCTCGTGGAAACCCGATCCCG
>Ga0075424_100002287_pt1 | contig 17416 bp, 19 predicted proteins | sample SoiMethybrSBSTD3_FD_75301 | JGI IMG/M metagenome (GOLD analysis project Ga0075424, IMG submission 75301) | Bulk soil microbial communities from a Populus tree surrounding site in Tennessee, USA - Soil MetaG P. TD hybrid SBSTD3 | ecosystem: Environmental > Terrestrial > Soil > Tree plantation...
TAGCGCTCGATCAGCACGCGATCGTCGCCGAACGCGGATTTCGCTTCTCTCTTTGATGCTTCAAGAGCGGAAGAAAAAGCTGATCGCTCAGAAACAATCCGCATCCCTTTGCCGCCACCCCCTGCGGAGGGCTTGATCAGCACCGGGAAGCCGACGCGGGTCGCTTCCGTCTCGAGGAACGCGGCATCCTGGTTCTCGCCGTGGTAGCCGGGAACGAGCGGCACCTTGGCCTTCTCCATCAGCCGCTTGGCGGCCGACTTGTCTCCCATGGCGGCGATCGCCTCGGGCGTCGGGCCGATGAACACCACGCCGGCCCTGGCGCAGGCGGAGGCGAACTCCTCGTTCTCGGCGAGAAAGCCGTAACCCGGATGGATCGCTTCGGCGCCACAGGCGCGCGCCGCGGCGAGGATGGAATCGATGTCGAGATAGCCCGCAATGCGCTGCGACTCGTCCGCCGTCTTCACGTGCAGCGAGGCGTGGTCGGCGTCGGCGAAGACCGCGACGCTGCGGATGCCCATGCGCCGGGCGGTGCGCGCCACGCGGCAGGCGATCTCGCCGCGGTTGGCGATCAGGATCTTCTTGAACACCAGGACGGCTTGCGCTTTTCGAGGAAGCTGGCGATGCCTTCCTTGCCTTCGGGCGAGACGCGGATCTCGGCGATGCGCTTCGCGGTCTCGGCGACGAGCGCGTCGTCGAGCGGACGCGAGGCGACCGCCCGGATCAGCTCCTTGATCTTCCGCATCGCTTCCGGCCCACCGGCGAGGAGATGGCCGAGCAGGCCGTCGATCGTTTCGTCCAATTTCTCGGTAAGGATGGTCAGCATGCCGATGCGGTGCGCTTCCTCGGCGTCGAAGACTTCGGCGGTGAGGAAGTAGCGCCGCGCGGCGCGCTCGCCGATCGCGCGGATGACGTGCGGGCTGATGGTTGCCGGCGAGAGGCCGAGCTTCGCCTCGGAGAAGCAGAACTTCGCCTCCCTGGTGCCGACCGCGATGTCGCAGGCGGCGACGAGGCCGGTGCCGCCGGCGAAGACCGGGCCGTGTACCCGGGCAATCGTCGGCTTGGGCATGCGATCGAGCGCGGCGAGCATGTCGGCGAGCGCCTGGGCATCGCGCAGGTTGGCCGCGTAGTCGTAGCCCGCCATGCGCTTCATCCAGTTGAGGTCCGCCCCCGCGCAGAACGCCGGGCCGCTGCCGGCAAGGATCATTGCGCGAACCGTATTGTCTTTCCCGATTTCCAGAAAAGCTTTCTTCAACTCGGAAATCAGGGAATCGTCAAATGCATTGCGAACCTCGGGCCGGTTGAGCGTGACGCGCGCGACGCCGTCCTTTTTCTCGACGAGCAGCATCACATTCTGAAAATGCCGAACTTCGTTTCCTCGATCGGCGCGTTGAGCGAGGCGGAGATGGCGAGGCCGAGCAGGCGCCGGGTGTCGAGCGGATCGATCACGCCGTCGTCCCAGAGCCGCGCGCTCGAGTAATAAGGGTGGCCCTGGCGCTCGTACTGTTCGCGGATCGGTTGCTTGAACTGTTCTTCCTCTTCCTTCGAGGCGAAGTCGCCTTTCACCGTGGCGAGCACGCTCGCGGCCTGCTCCCCGCCCATGATCGAGATGCGCGCCGTCGGCCACATCCACAGGAAGCGCGGGCCATAGGCGCGGCCGCACATGCCGTAGTTGCCGGCGCCGAACGAGCCGCCGACGATCAGGGTGAACTTCGGCACCTTCGCGGTCGCCACCGCCTGCACCATCTTCGCGCCGTCCTTGGCGATGCCGCCGGCCTCGTATTTCTTGCCGACCATGTAGCCGGTGATGTTCTGCACGAAAACGAGCGGAATGCCGCGCTGCGCGGCGAGCTCGATGAAGTGCGTCGCCTTGAGCGAGGACTCGGAGAAGAGGATGCCGTTGTTCGCGAGGATCGCCACCGGGTAGCCGTGCAGCCGGGCGAAGCCGGTGACCAGCGTCGTGCCGTAGTTCTGCTTGAACTCGTCGAGCTCGGAGCCGTCGACGATGCGGGCGAGGATCTCCCGGATGTCGTACGGCTTGCGCGGATCGGCGGGAATCACGCCGTACAGCTCGTCAGCGGGGTAAGCCGGTTCGCGCGGTTCAGTGACGGACAAAAGAACTCTTTTTTGATAATTCAAATTCGAAACGATGCGACGCACGATCGACAGCGCGTGGCGGTCATCCTGCGCGTAGTGGTCGGCGACCCCCGAGACGCGCGTGTGCACTTCGGCGCCGCCGAGCTCCTCCGGCGTGACGACCTCGCCGGTCGCGGCTTTCACCAGCGGCGGGCCGCCGAGGAAGATCGTGCCCTGTCCCTTGACGATCACCGTTTCGTCCGACATCGCCGGGACGTAGGCGCCGCCCGCGGTGCACGAGCCCATCACGCAGGCGATCTGCGGGATGCCGGCGGAGGACATGTTGGCGATGTTGTAGAAGATGCGGCCGAAGTGCTCGCGGTCGGGGAAGACGTTGTCCTGCTCGGGCAGGTAGCCGCCGCCCGAATCGACGAGGTAGATGCACGGCAGCCGGTTCTGTGCGGCGATTTCCTGCGCGCGCAGGTGCTTCTTCACCGTCATCGGGTAATAAGTGCCGCCCTTGATGGTGGCGTCGTTGGCGACGATCACGCACTCGCGGCCCGAGACGCGGCCGATGCCGGTGATCATCGACGCAGAGTGCACGTCGCCGCCGTACATGCCCCAGGCGGCGAGCTGGCCGACCTCGAGGAAGGGCGAGCCGGGATCGAGCAGGCCGCGTACCCGGTCGCGCGGCAGCAGCTTGCCGCGCGCGAGGTGCTTTTCGCGCGCTTTTTCGTCGCCGCCCTGCGCGACGCGGTCGGTCTTCTCCTTCAGGTCGGCGACCAGGCCGCGCATGCGCTCGGCGTTGGCCTGGAACTCGGGCGAGCGGGAGTTGAGCTGCGAGCGGATGGCGGCCATGGCTAGCGCGCGGCCTTTCTCGCCACCAGCACGAAGCGGTGCTCCAGTATGACGTTGAGGAATTGCCGCGCGGCCTCGCTCGCCTGCGCGGCGCTGATCTCGCCGCGGTCGATGCGCCCGCGCCAAGGCTCGTCGTACAAGACCTGGTGCGCCTCGATGTCGAAATCGATGCCGTGCATCAGCCCCAAGGGCGTGTTTGCGGCGCCCTCCGCCATGGTGCGGCGGTTGAACGCCTGGCTGAACAGCGCGAGCGTGTCGCCGGTCACCGGGCGCACGTGTGTCGGGTCATTGAGGAAGGTTTCATGCCGTGGGTCTGGAACGTGTATGCGGGCCCGCGCGTCGGGCGCGCACACCCGCCACAGCTCCTTCATGACGCCGATGAACCCGTCCGGCGTCTGGCCCAGGTGCTCGAGCACGTGGTTGAGCAGGACCTCCTCCGCGCTCGAATCGGGCCAGGGCCAGGGAAAGCGCTCCAGGTCGACCAGCTGGTCGGGCTTGAACAGCGGGGCCTTGTCCGCGTTGATCCAGCCCTCGAGCTTGGTCGGCCCGCAGCCCAGGTTGAGCTTCACGGTCAGAACGGGCCCCGCAGCCAGCGGTCGAGCTGGTCGAAGCGATCGATCCCCCAGAAGGGCTCGCCGTCCGCGACCACATAGGGCGAGCCGAACACGCCACGCGCGATGGCGGCGTCGACCTCGGCCTTGGTCTTGTCCTTGATCTCCTGCGAGGCGACGTCGGGCTCGAGCCCCAACGACGCGGCAACTCCGAGCACGTTCGGCGCCTCGCCGATGTTCACGTTATCGACGAAGTAGGCGCGATACAGCGCCTTCGCCAGCGCGACGCGCTGCTTTTCGTCCTTCAGCGAGTAGAACGCGCGACACGCGGCGAGCGTGCCGACCGGAAAGGCATCGGGAATGCGCAGCGGCACGTCGTGAAACCGGGCGGATCGCAGGAAGTCGCGCTTCGCGTACTCGCCTTTGATCGGGATCGAAGGCAGCGGGCTGGCGCCGGTGACCTTGAACGCGGCGCCGAGCAGCGTCGGCCGCCAGTTGACGGCGCGGCCGTGCTTCGACGCCAGCGCGTCGATCTTTTCCCCCGCGATGTAGCCGTACGGGGAGGAAAAATCGAAATAGAAGTCGAGCGGCGCTTTCATCCTTCCTCCAGGACCCGTCCGATCACCAGGCGCTGGATGTCGCTCGCGCCTTCGTAGATCTGCGTCACCCGCACGTCGCGCCACAGGCGCTCGACCGGGAAGTCGGCGACGTAGCCGTAGCCGCCATGGATCTGCATCGCGTCCGAGCACACCTTCTCCGCCATCTCGGAGGCGAAGAGCTTCGCCATCGACGCTTCCTTGATGCACGGCTTGCCGGCGTCGCGCAGCGCCGCGGCATGCAGGTAGAGTTGCCGTCCCGCCTCGATGCCGGTCGCCATGTCGGCGAGGCGGAAATTCACCGCCTGGTGCTCGATCAGCGTCTTGCCCATGCTCTTGCGCTCCCGCGCATAAGCAAGGGCGGCCTCGAACGCGGCGCGCGCCACGCCGGTCGCCTGCGCGGCGACGTTGATGCGCCCCGACTCGAGGTTCGCCAGCGCGATGCGGTAGCCCTGGCCCTCCGTGCCGAGAAGCTGTTCCGTCTCGCAGTTCTCGAAGACGATCTGCGCGGTATCGGACGCGTGCTGGCCGGCCTTCTCCTCGATGCGGGCCACCTTGTAGCCCGGCGTCGAAGTCGGAACGATGAACGCGCTGATACCACGTTTTTTTTGATTTTTATCTGTAACAGCAAAAACCACTGCGAAATCCGCGTTCTTGCCCGAGGTGATGAATTGCTTCGTGCCGTTCAGGATGTACTTGTTGCCTTGTCGCTCGGCGCGCGTGGTGATCGCCGCGGCGTCGGAGCCGACGTGCGGCTCGGTGAGCGCGAAGGCGCCGATCCGTTTGCCCTCGGCGAGCGGCCTCAGGAAAGTCTTTTTCTGAGCATCACTGCCATACCCGGCCAGGATCCCCGCCACGAGGTTGTTCACCGACACGATCGTCGCCGTCGCGCAATGACCGGCCGACATCTCCTCGCAGGCGACCGCGAGCGACGTGTAATCGAGGCCCGCGCCGCCCCATTCCTCGGGCACCGCCACCGCGTAGAGCCCCATGGCCGCGAGCCCGCCGAGTGCTTCGCGCGGGAAGGTGCGCTCGCTCTCCCAGCGCGCGGCGTTCGGCAGGAGCTGCTCCTTCGCGAAGCGGCGCACCGCCTGGCGGATTTCCTCAGCCGGTGCGGACATAGGTGAGGGTGTGGTGGCTGAAGAGGTTGCCCTTCCTGCCGTGGCATTCGGCAGTCCCGTAGATGCGCCGGCGGCCCATCTTCAGGATGCGCGCGGTGCAGTAGACATGCTCGCCCCTGGCGGGCGCGAGGAAGGCGGTGTTGAGCTCGGAGGTGAGCGCGTCGCCCTCGACGCCGATGCGCGCCTTGATGGCGAGCCACATCGCGCAATCGGCCGCGGCCATCAGCGCCGGGCCGTTGATGATGCCGCCGGGGCGCTCCAAGGCAGGCTTGTGCGGTAGCTCGAGCGTGCATTTCCGCTTGTCAGCCGCGACGACCCGGAAGCCCCAGGGTCGCAGGAAGCGGGCACGGTCGAGCAGCTCCTGGAGTTGTGTTTTCAGATTAATTCGACACCCATTGCGGTCGCTTCGCCGCCGCCGATGCACAGGCTCGCCACGCCGCGCTTGAGTCCGCGCTTGCGCAGGGCGCCGATCAGGGTCACGAGGATCCTGGCGCCGGAGGCGCCAATCGGATGGCCGAGCGCGCACGCGCCGCCGTGCACGTTCACCTTCTCGTGGGGCAGGCCGTGCTCCTTCATCGCCGCCATGGCGACGACCGCGAAGGCCTCGTTGATCTCGTAGAGGTCTACGTCGCCCGCCTTCCAGCCGGTTTTCTCGAACAGTTTTCGGATCGCGCCCACGGGTGCCGTCGTAAACAGGCCGGGCTCCTGGGCGTGCGTCGAATGCCCGACCACGACCGCAAGCGGCGCGAGGCCGCGCTTCTCGGCGCTCGAGCGGCGCATCATCACCAGGGCGGCCGCGCCATCCGAAATCGAGCTGGAGTTCGCCGCGGTCACCGTGCCGTCCTTGCGGAAGGCGGGCTTCAGCGTCGGAATCTTCTCGAAATTCGCCTTGAACGGCTGCTCGTCGTGCTCGACGAACTTCTCGTCCTTGCCGGCCTTGATGGCGAGCGGCGTGGTCTCCCAGGCGAACGAGCCGTCCTTGTTCGCGGTTTGTGCTCTTTTTAATGAATGAATTGCAAATTCATCCTGCGCGGTCCTGGAGAAGGAATATTTCTGCGCGCAATCCTCGGCGAAGGTGCCCATCAGCCGGCCCTTGTCGTAGGCGTCCTCGAGGCCGTCGTAGAACATGTGGTCGATCACCTGGCCGTGGCCCATGCGCAGGCCGGCGCGCGCTTTCGGCAGCAGATAGGGCGCATTGGTCATGGATTCCATCCCGCCCGCCACGACCACAACGTCCTCGTTCCCGAGGATGTCGTGCGCGAGCATTGCTGCCTTCATGCCGGAGCCGCACATCTTGTTGATGGTGGTGCAGCCGGCGGCGAGCGGCAGGCCCGCGCCGAGCGACGCCTGGCGCGCCGGCGCCTGGCCCTGGCCGGCGGGCAGCACGCAGCCCATCAGCACTTCCTGCACGTCCTCGGGACGGATCTTGGCGCGCTCGACGGCGGCGCGGATTGCAGCGGCGCCAAGCTCGGGCGCGGCGAAGCCCTTCAGCTCGCCCTGGAACGCGCCCATCGGCGTGCGCGCGGCCGAGACGATGACGATCGGATCAGGTTTCATGGATCAGGCCTTTCAGGTGTTGCAACGCTTGCTGTGTCTCGGCATCGAGGCGCGCGATCAGTTCCGCGGCGGGAAGCGCACGGGCGAGCGGCATCGCCTGGCCCGCCCACAGCGCGATGAAGTCGGGTTTGCCGGCCTTCGCGGAGGCCTGGCGAAGCTTGCCGGTGACCGCATTCTGCGCCGGGAAGGCCAGCGTCGGCCGGTCGACCATTTCCTTCATGAAGCGGTTGACGATGCCGCGCGCCGGCTTGCCGGAGAATTTCTCGGTGATTCCTGTATCGTCCTCGGTGCTTTTGACGAGCAGGTCCTTGTGCACCTGCGCGGCGCCGCTCTCGGGGCAGGGGATGAACGCTGTGCCGAGCTGCGCCGCCTGCGCGCCGAGCGCGAGCGCGGCGGCAATCGCGGCTCCGTCCATGATTCCGCCCGCGGCGACGACCGGGAGCTTGACCGCGGCGACGATCATGCGGGTAAGGGCGAGCGTGCCGGTGAGCGACCGGTACGGGTCGCGCAGATAGCTGCCGCGATGCCCACCCGCTTCGCCGCCCTGGGCGATGACGAAGTCGAAGCCGGCGGCCTCGAGGCCTTTAGCTTCCGCGACGCAATTCGCGCTGCCGCCGACCAGCATGCCTTTGGATTGGAAGCGCTTCACCTGCTCGCGGGTGAGGCCGCCAAGATGGACGGTGAAGACGCGCGGCCGGATCTCCTCGATCGCCTGGAATTGCGCCTCGAGGTCGGGCACGTAGGGCGCCTTGACTGGTTCAGCTTTCCCCAAATTCATTTCACGGTAGTAGCCGGCGACGGCTTCGAGCGCGCTCTTTTGGGAGGCGGGATCGATCGGGCCGGGTTGCGGCGAGACGAAGAGGTTGATGCCGAAGGGCTTGTCGGTCTTCGCGCGCACCAGCGCAGCGTGGCGCCTCATCTCGTCGGGCTGCGTATAGGCGAAGCCGAACGAACCCAGCGCGCCGGCCGCGGAGGAGGCCGCGACGAGCTCGGGCGTGGTCGGGCCGCCGGCCATCGGCGCGGCGATGAGCGGCAGGCGCAGGCCGAGCTTTTCGGAGAGAGGTGTCGAGACGCGGGACATGGTCAGCGCTTTGCGAGCTCGTAGGTGCCGACCAGCGCCTTGGCGCGCGCGACGATCTCGGCCGGGAAGGGGCACGATTTCCGGGTCTGCGCGTCGATCGAAACGCCGGTGAGGACGCAGATCGCGGCGATCTCACCCGATTGCGCGTGGCGCATCTCGTGGACGAACTTGGTCGACTTTTCGCGCACCTCGAGCAGCGTCGAGCGCACGGCGACGGTGTCGCCGGCCAGCAGCTCGCGCTTGTAGGTGATGTCCTGCTGCACCGCCGCCATGCCACGCTTGTTATCACGCATCCACGCCGTGGTGACGCCGAAGGTGGCGAACAGGTTCCAGGTGGCCTCGTCGAACTTGCCGACGTACCACATGACGTTCATGTGCCCCATCTGGTCGCAATGCCAGGGATAGATCGCGCCGCGGTAGGTTTCGATCATGACGAGCGCGACACCTGCAGGTCGGTGAGCAGGCCATCCTTCAGATCGTAGATCCAGCCGTGGACCTCGAGCGGCTGGCCGCGCTCCCAGGCTTCCTGCACGGCGGTGCACTGCGCGATGTTGGCGACCTGCTCCTTCACGTTCAGCTCGCACAGCCGGCGGTGGCGCAGGCTCTGGCCGACCACCTTGTCGAGCTCTTCCTGGTGCTTGCCGGCGACGTCCTGGACGTGCCGCAGCCAGTTGTCGGAGAGGCCGATGCGATGCTTGGTCATCGCCGCCTCGACGCCGCTGCAGCCGTAGTGGCCGCAGAGGATGATGTGGCGGATCTTCAGGATGTCGACCGCGAACTGGATCACCGACAGGCAGTTGAGATCGGTATGCACGACGACGTTGGCAATGTTGCGGTGGACGAACACCTCGCCGGGCGCGAGGCCGGTGATCTGGTTCGCCGGCACGCGCGAGTCGGAGCAGCCGATCCAAAGGTACTGCGGCGACTGCTGCTGCGCGAGCCGGCTGAAGTATTGCTTGTCCTGCGCGAGCATGTCCTTTGCCCAGGCGCGGTTGTTCTCGAGGAGTTGTTTCAGGCTCATGCTGTTTCGCCAAAGAGTTCGCGACCGATCAGCCAGCGGCGAATCTCCGAGGTGCCGGCGCCGATCTCATAGAGCTTCGCATCGCGCCACAGCCGTCCGGTGGGCGTTTCGTTGATGTAGCCCATGCCGCCCATCGCCTGGATCGCTTCGCCCGCCATCCACGTCGCCTTTTCCGCGGCGTAGAGGATCGCGCCCGCGGCATCTTTTCTGGTGGTTTCGTTTCTGTCCAATGCTTGCCCGACCGCGTACACGTACGCCCGACAGGCGGAAAAGGTGGTGTACATGTCGGCGATCTTGCCCTGCATGAGCTGGAACTCGCCGATCGGCTGGCCGAACTGCTTGCGCTCGTGCACGTAGGGCATCACCACGTCGAGGCAGGCGGCCATGATGCCGAGCGGCCCGCCGGCGAGCACCGCGCGCTCGTAGTCGAGGCCGGACATCAGGACTTTCACGCCCTTGCCTTCCTCGCCGAGGACGTTCTCCGCGGGAACCTCGCAGTCGCGGAACACCAGCTCGCAGGTATTGGAGCCGCGCATGCCGAGCTTGTCGAGCTTCTGCGCGGTCGAGAAGCCCTTCATCCCCTTTTCGACGAGGAAGGCCGTGATGCCTTCGCCCTTGCCGTAGATCACCAGGACGTCCGCGTCCGGGCCGTTGGTGATCCACATCTTGTTGCCGTTGAGAACGTAATGATCTTTTTTTCTTTCCGCTTTCAATCGCATCCCAACGACGTCGGAACCCGCGCCCGGTTCGGACATGGCGAGCGCGCCGACGTGCTCGCCCGAGACGAGCTTCGGCAGGTACTTCTTCTTCTGCGCCGCCGAGCCGTTGCGCCGGATCTGGTTGACGCACAGGTTCGAGTGCGCGCCGTAGGAAAGCCCGATCGATGCCGAGGCGCGCGAAATCTCCTCCATGGCGACGATGTGCGCGAGGTAGCCCATCGCCGTGCCGCCGTACTCCTCCTCGACGGTGATGCCGAGCACGCCGAGCGCGCCGAGCTTCTTCCAGAGATCGGGAGGAAACTGGTTGGTGCGATCGATTTCCGCCGCGCGGGGAGCTATTTCCTTTTCAGAAAAAGCTTTGACTGATTCGCGCAGCATGGCGATGGTTTCGCCATGATCGAAGTTGAGGTAGCTCATTCAGGATGATCGGACGTCGCGGGCAGCATCATCAGCGTCTGCTGCATCGACGCGACGTGCGTGCCGTCCTCAGCGTACACCTCGGCGCGCGCCACGGTAAGCGTTCGTCCCGCCTTGATCACCTTGCCGCGCGCCACCAGCGTGCCGCGCGCCGGCGCGAGGATGTTCATCTTGTATTCGACGGTAACCAGCGAAGCGCTCGCCGGCATCAGGCTGTAGGCGGCGTAGCCGGCGGCCGAGTCGGCGATCATGCCGATGATGCCGCCGTGGACGAAACCTTTCTGCTGCGTGAGGTCGGCGCGGTAGGGCAGGCTGATCTCGCTCGCGCCGGGCTCCAGCGCCGACAGCGTGGCGCCGATGAGTGTCATCGCTTTCTGGCGGGCGAAGCTGTCGCGGACGTGTTTCATCGGGCGGTGGCCAACCACGCTCATCGAGGAAAAGAATGTTCGGTAAGGTGATAATGCTCCACGGAACATTCTTCAATCAGTTCGGCATATCCCGGCGGAAGAAACGAATCGCGCCAATCGCGACCAAAGCGCGCCTTGATTGCGTCCACATCGCGCCACATCGAAGCAAAGACGAAATCACGATCAGCATTATTGGCCGGACCTGCGCACACGAGGCCGAGAAAGCCCGGTTCGTCGTGGACAACCTGAACGGACGACGTCGCGAGTTTTTCCGCCAGGGCGCTTTCGCAATTTGGTTTCGCGCGGGCCTTGAACAGTCTAAGAATTGGAACGCTCGAGCGAATTTCGTGTCGATCCGAGCCGGACATATCAGTTCCTTTACTCAGAACCCGGCAGTATAGGTGAGCTTTACGTTTACGTAAACGTCAACATGGCCTATACTAGGCCGGCATGCAGCTCGAGGAAAAGGAGCGCGCCGAGTACTCGATCAGCGAGCTTTCGCGCGAGTTCGACGTCACGCCGCGCGCGATCCGCTTCTACGAGGACCAGGGGCTGCTCTCGCCGCGCCGCGACGGGCAGCGCCGGGTCTATACGCCACGCGACCGGACGCGACTGAAGCTGACGCTGCGCGGCAAGCGCCTGGGGCTGTCGCTCTCGGAGATCCGCGAGCTGATCGACATGTACGAGCCGGGGCGCGACGAGCGGCCGCAGCTCCAGCGCTTCCTCGCGGTGCTGGAGGCGCACAAGAAGGACCTGATCCAGCAGCGCGCCGACATCGAGGCGCAACTTTCCGAGATCCAGGCGTTCGAAAAGCGGGTACGCAAGCAACTCAAGAGCTGATGCCCGCCCTGGACTATCCCTATCCGGACATGCCGGCGCACGGGACGACGCTCGAAGTCGCGCCGGGTGTGCAGTGGATCAGCATGCCGCTGCCGTTCGCGCTCGACCACATCAACCTCTGGCTGGTGGGCGGCACCATCATCGACACCGGAATCGCCGACGAGACAACGCGCGGCCTCTGGGAAAAGATCCTGGCCGGGAAGGAGGTCGAGCGGGTCATCCTTACGCACTACCACCCCGACCACGCCGGCAACGCGGCCTGGCTGTGCAAGAAGTACGGCGTGCCGCTCTGGACGACGCAGGGCGAATACCTGACCGCGCACGCGGTGCGCGAGTCGAGCGCCGGCTACACCAGCGAGGCGGTGGTCGACGTATTCCTGAAGAACGGTCTCGACCCGGCGCGCGCGACGAAGATGCTCGGCCGCGGCAACCGCTATGCGGCGCTGGTACCCGACTTTCCGACCTCGTACCGCCGCATCATCGGCGGCGACCGGCTGCAGATCGGCGGCCATGAATGGCGCGCCTTCATCGGCCACGGCCACGCGCCCGAGCACCTGTCGCTCTACTGCGAGGCGCTCAACGTGGTGATCGCGGGCGACATGCTGCTCTCGACCATTTCGACCAACGTCAGCGTCTGGTCGATCGATCCCGAGGGCGACCCGCTGCGCCTGTTCCTCGAGTCGCTGAAACGCTACCGCGAGCTGCCCGAGGACGTGCTGGTGCTCCCCTCGCACGGCAAGCCGTTCCGCGGCGCGCACTCGCGCGTCGCGGAACTGGAAGGCCACCACCAGAAGCACTTCGCGAAATTGACCGAAGCCCTGCAAGGCAAGCAGATGAGCGCGGGCGAGCTGCTCGGCCTGCTGTTCCGCCGGCCGCTCGACGCGCACCAGACCTTCTTCGCCATGGGCGAGGCGATCGCCCATTTGCACTATCTCTACTACGCGGGGCGCCTGAAGCGCGCCAACGGAGCCGATGGCATCATGCGCTATGCCTCAAGTTGAACCGAAGGTCGTGCAGTCCGTCGCCGAGCGCTCGTCGAAGATCCTCGCCGAATTCACCCAGAAGCAGGCGCAATCGCTTTCCGCCGCGATGCGCGACGAGATGGGCATCGCCAAGGCGTACATGGATCTCTACGCGAAGATGGCGAGCGACCCCGCCCTCGTCGCCTCGATGTCGGTGAACCTGTGGGTCGACTATGCGCGGCTTTGGCAGTCGAGCTGGATGAAGATGTTCGGCCTCGCGTCGGCGCCGGTCGCGGTGCCCTCGAAGAGCGATTCGCGGTTCAAGGACGAGGACTGGTCGGCCAACTTCCTCTTCGACCTGATCAAGCAGTCCTATCTCATTTCCGCCCGGCATATCCAGAACGCGGTCGCGCAGGTCGAGGGATTGCCGGCCGATTCGGAGAAGAAGGTCGCGTTCTTCACGCGCCAGTATGTCGATGCGCTGTCGCCGACGAACTTCCTGCTCACCAACCCGCAGGTGCTGCGCGAGACGGTGGCGAGCGGCGGCCAGAACCTGGTGCGCGGCCTGAACAACCTCCTCGCCGACATCGAGAAGGGCGGCGGGCAGCTGCAGATCTCGATGACCGACGAGAAGGCCTTCAAGCTCGGCGAGAACGTCGCCACCACTCCGGGCAGCGTGGTGTTCGAGAACGACCTGATGCAGCTGATCCAGTACAAGCCCATGACCGCCGAGGTGCTGAAGCGGCCGCTCATCATCGTGCCGCCGTGGATCAACAAGTACTACATCCTCGACCTGCGCGAGAAGAACTCGTTCATCCGCTGGGCGGTGAGCCAGGGCCACACCGTATTCGTCGTCTCCTGGGTCAACCCGGACGCGAAGCTCGCGCAGAAGGGCTTCGACGACTATATGCGCGAGGGGCCGCTCGCCGCGCTCGACGCGGTGGAGAAGGCGACCGGCGAGCGCGAGGTCAACTTCATTGGCTACTGCCTGGGCGGCACGCTGCTCGGCGCGACGCTCGCCTACCTCGCCGCGAAGAAGGACGACCGGGTGAAGAGCGCCACGTTCTTCGTCTCGCTGCTCGATTTCTCGCAGCCGGGCGAGCTCGGCGTGTTCATCGACGAGGCACAGGTCGAGAACCTCGAGAAGAAGATGAACCAGCGCGGCTACCTCGAAGGCTCGGAGATGGCGAGCACCTTCAACATGCTGCGCTCGAACGACCTCGTCTGGTCGTTCGTGGTCAACAACTACCTGATGGGCAAGGACCCGTTCCCGTTCGACCTGCTCTACTGGAACGCGGATTCGACGCGCATGCCGGCGCGCATGCACAGCTTCTATCTGCGCAACATGTACATCAAGAACCTGATGGGCGTGCCGGGCGGGATCACCCTCACCGGGGTGCCGATCGACCTGTCGAAGGTGAAGATCCCTTCGTACTTCATCTCTACGGTCGAGGACCACATCGCGCCGTGGAAGACCACGTACAAGGGCGCGAAGTACCTGCGGGGCCCGGTACGCTTTGTTCTCGGCGGCTCGGGCCATATCGCCGGCATCGTCAACCCGCCGTCGGCGAAGAAGTATCACTTCTGGACGAACGACGCACTGCCGGAGACGGCGGAGAAGTGGTTCGAGACCGCCACGCAGAAGCCAGGCTCGTGGTGGGAAGACTGGCAGGCGTGGATCGAGAAAGAGAACGCCGACGCGGCGCGCGTGCCGGCGCGCATTCCCACCAAAGCGATTGAGCCGGCGCCTGGGCGTTACGCCAAACTGAGAATTTCTACGAAGTCGTCTTAGGTTTGCGCGGCGCCCCGGAGGCGACCCGGTCGTAGAGCCAGCCGGGCATCGTTCGCAGCGCGACCGACACCAGCGCCATCTGCCAGGGCACGACCGCGACGCGCGGCCGCCGCTCGATCGCGCGCGCGATGCGCCGCGCCGCTTCGTCGGCGGGCAGGAGGAACGGCATGCGGAAGCGGTTGACCCGCGTCATCGGCGTGTCGATGTAGCCGGGACAGATGCAGACCACCGATACGCCGCTGCCGTGCATCTCGACCCGCAGGCTCTCCAGCCAGGTTCTGACCGCGGCTTTCGAGCCACTGTAGGCGCCGTTGCCGGCGAGGCCGCGGAATCCGGCGACGCTGGCGATGCAGGCGAGGATGCCGCTCCCGGCCTTGCGCATCGCCGGGGCAAAGGCGGCGAGCGTCACCGCCACGCCAACCACATTCACATTGAGCAGCCGCCTGAGGTGCGCGACATCGCGCAGATCCTCGCCGCTGGTCCCGGCCGAGACGCCGGCGTTCGCGATCACGAGGTCGGCGAGGCCAAAGTCCGCGGCGGCGGCCGCCATCGCGCGCTCGTCGGTCACGTCCACCTGGTAGGCCTTGCCGTTGAAGACGCCGATCGCCGGGGGCCGGCGCGAGATGAGCCCGAGGGTCGCGCCCTGTGCCGCGTAGTGCCGCGCCAGCGCCTCGCCGATACCGGACGAAGCGCCGGTGATGACGACCTTTATTTCTTCCTCGCGAGGCCGACGAGGTAGTCGACGGTGTCGAGCATGCCCTGCTGCGAGCGGCCCTGCTCGGCGCCGACCGTGTAGCGGCCCGCGACCGCGAAGGCAGGCGTGCCGTTGATGCGGTAGGCGACCGTGAGATGCGCGGCACGGCGCACGCGCGTGTCGACGCCCATCGATTTCATGGTGTCGAAGAAGCGCTTGTCGTCGACGCCCTGCTTCTTCAGCCACTCGGCGAGCGCCTGCTGGTTGTCGGTGCGCAGGCCGTCGCGATGGATCGCGTCGAACAGCGGCCGGTGCAGCTTGGGCAGCAGGTTCATGGCGTCGAGGGTGTAGTAGATCACCGCATCGTGCTGCCAGCGCTCGTTGAAGATCGTCGGCAGGCGCACGAACTGCACGTCGGGCGGCAGTTTCTTGATCCATGGCTCGAGCACGGGCTCGAGGCTGTAGCAGTGCGGGCAGCCATACCAGAAGAATTCGATGACCTCGATCTTGCCGGTGTTGGTCTCGGCCGGCTGCCGCTGTTGCAGCTCGGTGTAGGCGAACTTGGGCTGCTGCGCGAGCGCGACGCTCGGAGCGAGGAGGACGGCGGCGAGGACGGCGAACAGTCTTTTCATCTACTGCGGCTCCTTTATCTTCACCAGGCTCGCCTCGATCCCGTTCTGCGCCAGCGACTGGCGGATACGGTTGATCTCGTCGAGCTTCGAGTACGGCCCCATGCGCACGCGGTACCAGGTGCCCTTGTCGGGCAGGTTGGCGGGCTCGACGCTCGACTCGAAGCCGAGGATCGCGAGCCGCGCCTTCTGGTTGTCCGCGTCGGCCGGATTCTGGAACGACCCGGCCTGGATGAAATAAACGTCCTTCGCGGCTTCCTGTTGACCCGGCTGGCTGCGCGAGGCGCGCAGCCGCTCGCGCAGCTCGCGCTCGGTGACCGGCTCCTCCGAGCCGGGCAGGATCTTGTAGAAGTCGAATTTCGGCTTCTCCGGCGTCGTCGCCGGCGCTGTTGCCGTCTGCGGCAGGCCGGCGATCGCGGGCGCCTTCGTGTCCTTCTCCGCGGGCTTGGGCTTGGCGGTGATGAAGGGCACGGGCGAGCGGTTGAGGTAGAAGGCGATCATCAGCGACACGCCGAGGCCGATCACCACGCCGACGAACAAACCGAACAGGAAGCCGCCTGCCGAGCGCTTGCGCGTCGCGGGTGCGGTTCTCGTTGGCGGCATTTACATCTTCTCCGGAGCGCTGACGCCCAAAAGCGACAGCCCGTTGGCGAGCGTGTGGCGAACTGCCGCGCAAAGCGCGAGGCGCGCCGTGCGCAACGCCGCATCCTCGACGAGGATGCGCTCGGCATTATAGTAGCTGTGGAACTGCGCGGCGAATTCGCGCAGGTAGAAGGCGACGGCGTGCGGTGCGAGCTCTTGCGCCGCGGCCGCGACCGTCTCCGGATATTCGCCGACCATCCGCGCGAGCGTAAGTTCCTTTTCGTTGGTCAGCAGCTCGAGGCGAAAGTCTTGCGGCGGCGCGTAGCCTTGCGCGAAAACGCTGCAGACGCGCGCATGCGCGTATTGCACGTAGTACACCGGGTTCTCCAGCGACTTCTCGCGCGCCAGGTCGACGTCGAAGACGAATTCCGAGTCGGCCTTGCGCGAGACGAGGAAGAAACGCACCGCGTCGCGCCCGACCCAGTCGATGAGATCGCGCACCGTGACGTACGAGCCGGCGCGCTTGGAGATCTTCACCTCCTCGCCGCCGCGCATCACCTTCACCAGGCTGTGCAGCACGTAGTCGGGGTAAGCCTCTGGAATGCCGGTGCCGAGCGCCTGCAGGCCGGCCCGCACGCGCGTGATGGTGCTGTGATGGTCGGTGCCCTGGATGTCGATCACCTTGCGGAAGCCGCGGCGCCACTTGGTGAGGTGGTAGGCGACGTCCGGCACGAAATAGGTGTAGCCGCCGTCGGACTTGCGCGCCACGCGGTCCTTGTCGTCGCCGTACTCCGTGGTGCGCAGCCACAGCGCGCCGTCGCTGTCGAAGAGCTTGCCATTCTTCTTCCAGAGACCGATGACCTCCTCGACCTTGCCTTCGCTGTACAGGCTCGACTCGAGATAGTAGATGTCGAACTTGACGCCGAACGCAGCGAGGTCGGCGTCCTGCTCTTTTCTCAAGTACGCAACCGCAAACTCTCGAACCGCCTTTTCATCGGAGGGATTTTTTTTCTGAGAAAGAAAATCCTTGGCGATGTCCTCGATGTACTCGCCGGCGTAGCCTTCCTCCGGCCAGCCCGGCTGTCCCGGCTTGATGCCGCGCGCGCGCGCCTGGACCGACCAGGCCAGCTTGTCGATCTGCGCGCCGGCGTCGTTGTAGTAGAACTCGCGCGTCACGTGCTCGCCCTGCGCTTCGAGCAGCGCCGCGATCGCATCGCCGAGCGCCGCCTGCCGGCCGTGGCCGACGTGCAGCGGGCCGGTCGGATTTGCCGAAACGAACTCGACCTGGATCTTCTGCGGGCTGGGATTCTTCTTTCGCCCGAACGCTTTCCCCTCGGTGAGCGCCTGGGAGATCGCGGAGAGCTTGGCTGCCGCCTTGACACGGATGTTGATGAAGCCCGGCTTGGCGATCTCCGCGCCGGGCCGCAAAAAACCAAGGATCAGCTTCGCCACCTCCATCGGCGGTTTCTTGAGGTGCTTGGCGAGCTGCATGGCGACGTTGCTGGAGAGGTCGCCG
>Ga0075424_100002288_pt1 | contig 17415 bp, 12 predicted proteins | sample SoiMethybrSBSTD3_FD_75301 | JGI IMG/M metagenome (GOLD analysis project Ga0075424, IMG submission 75301) | Bulk soil microbial communities from a Populus tree surrounding site in Tennessee, USA - Soil MetaG P. TD hybrid SBSTD3 | ecosystem: Environmental > Terrestrial > Soil > Tree plantation...
TGCCTACTCTTTTATGTTGCCCCCACGCTGATTGCGGTGGTGGCATGCACGGCGCCGGCAGCAACGGCATCATCCGGTTGGCGATCAAGTGGGTCTCGGGCGCATCCAATTCACCCTTATGTTTCCAGCGGCCGTTACGATGACCGATGCCAGTGCTCGATCTGTCAGGGCCGGCGTCCGCGTGCTGGTCCGGCTTCCTTGTCCGCACTCGGCTTTGTCCTGAAGTCCACGGCAAGGTGGCTGAGCTCCATCCAATCAATTCATCGGTTCCTGCCGTCCCGATTGGCTGTGTTCGGAGTGCTGGGGTTCGGAAAAGCGCTGGATGCGGAAAGGCTCGATTGGCACATTGGTGGCGCCCGTTGTGATCAGCTCCGCCATCAGGGCGCCGACACCGGGGCCAAGCTGGAAGCCATGGGCAGAAAAGCCGAATTGATGGAAGATCCCCTCCGAGGTGTGGCTCGGACCGATGACGGGAATGTCGTCAGGCATGCGAGCTTCGATGCCAGCCCAGGCACGAACGATGGTGCTGCCTGCCATGATCGGGAACAGCTCCGCCACGGTGCCGGTGCTTTCGCTGAGCTTGTGCCAATCGAGCTCGGTGCGATTTTCGTTGCGAAAGGGACGCCCAAGATGGCCGCCCCCGATCAAGACCGTACCATTAGCGAACTGCTTGAAGGAGAGCTTGCGACCTCTCAATATGACCACTGGTGTAACGAAGGATGGCATTGGCGCGGTGATCATCAGCATGGGCGCGATCACTTGCAATGGCACCGGCTCTCCGACCTGTGCGGTGATGTGATCGGCCCAGGCCCCCGCCGCATTAACGACGTTCGCTGCTTCGAAGCTGCCGTGCGTGGTCTCGAGCCGCCAGGCCCGGCCCTGGCGTCGCAGATTGATGACCGATACTCCCTCCAGAAAGCGCGCCCCGAGGGCAATGGCCTTGCGGCGAAAGGCCTGAGTGGTGCGAAAGGGATTGGCAGCCCCGTCACGCCGCGAAACAATGCCGCCGACGCAATGCTCGGCGGCGGCGGGAACGATGTGCCGCAACTGCGTGCGATCGAGCAATTCTTCGTGCCTAAACCCGCGCAGGCGTAGGTCATCTACCCGAGTTCGGAAGCCATCGAGTTCCGTCTCGCTCTCGGCGATCAGCACCTGGCCGTGTGCCTCGAACCCACAATCGTCGTCGACGATATCGCGGATGCGCTCCCAGATTTCCATTGACGCGACCGACAGGGGCACTTCCGCGAGGTGACGGGCGAGCTGCCGGACACCGCCCGCGTTCACCCCCGAGGCATGGCGGCCGGCATAGTCCTTCTCGATCACCAGCGCCTTGACGCCGCGCAAGGCCAAATGCAGCGCGGTGGAACAGCCGTGAATGCCGGCGCCAATGACGATCGCATCCGCCGTATGAGTCATTGTCGGACCACCGCCGACACCGCTGCATCGCCCTGGGGTAGGCTCGCCAATTCGGCCAGCGTAATCGGCTTCACAGGTGGACGCAGACGGTAATAGCCAACGGCTTGCGGGGCCACGCGCCGCTCGGCAGCCATCAACTCGGTAACGGTGAGGCCGCACAGGCGCCCCTGGCATGGGCCCATGCCGCAGCGCAGGAAGGACTTGAGCTGGTTGGGGCCCTCGCAGCCGATCCTTACGGCATGGCGGATCTGGCCGGCTGTGACCTCCTCGCAGCGGCAAACAATGACCGCATCATCCTCGGGTACACGAAATTGAGCGGCGGGCTGATACAACCTGTCGAGGAAGCCGCGTCCGAGCTGCCATCGGCGCAGCGACTGGCGCAGGCTCTGCTCGCTCGGCGCCTCGACGACGCGGCCGCCAGCAAGCTCGTTGACTATGCGCAGGCCAGCAAGGCGTCCACGCTGCTCCGCCGCCCAAGCACCGCAGATGCCGGCCCCGTCGCCGGCCACCGCAATACCCGGAATTGAGGTCGTCCCGAATTCGTCGGCGATCGGCCGCCAGCACAGCTGCAACGCATCCCAGCGATGTTCGACCCCGATCGACATCGCTAGGTTGACGTTCGGTGCCACACCCTGGTGGAGCAGCAGATTGTCGACCGGCAGCCGCATTTCGCGACCTCCCGCCTCAAATCGTACCGCCTGGATTTGGCCGTCGCCCAAGGCGGCAATGCGAGTGGCGCCACGCAGGATGCGGACCCGGCGCCGCACCCGGGACAACAGGGCCAATCCCTTGCTGAAGTAGGGCGATAACAGGAAAGCGGGCGCGTAGGGCACAGCGCTCAGGAGATTGCGCCGTGGCGTGGTCTCCAGAATGGCATTGATGCTGGCGCCGGCGTCGAGCAGTTGTGCCGCGTATAGCCACAGCAATGGTCCCAACCCGGCGAGCACAACCGAGCCCCGAGGCACCAGCCCAGAGGATTTAAGAAGTGTCTGCGCCGCGCCGACCGTCATCACACCCGGCAACGTCCAGCCGGGGACGGGGAAAGGGCGCTCGAGCGCCCCGGTCGCCAGAACGATTCGGCGGGCAGACAGCAGCTGGGCGCTGCCGTTGCGCGAAATGCCGATCTCCAACTCGCGCGAAACGCTCCACACCATGGCGGTGCTGACAAGCTGTGCGCCGCTCCTTTCCAGCTCTCCCACCAGGTCGAGGCCGCGCCGATAGTCATCGCCAGGAACCGTCGTGGCGTGCAAAGGGGTTGTCGTGACGGCACGGTAGACTTGGCCGCCAGGGCTCGGGTTCTCATCGAGAACGATGGTCTCAAGACCGGCGCGGGCCGTGACAGCAGCGGCGGCAAGACCGGCGGGGCCGGCTCCGATTACGGCGACGTCATAACGGGTTTTGAGAGCGTTCGACATCAGGCGACGGGAGTTCGCTTGCCACGCTGCAACTCAACCCTCATGCCTTCGTGCACCGGGACGAGGCAACTTTGGCGGTTGCCAACGCCGTCAATGATGACAAGGCAATCGAAGCATACGCCCATCATGCAGTAAGGCGCACGCAACGCACCGCTAACGGCGCTGGTCCGGCAATGGTGAAAGCCAGCCGCCAGCAGCGCCGCAGCCACGCTGTCGCCAGGTCGTGCCTCAATGGGCTTGCCATCGATGCTCAGCGAAACGGACGTGTCGTCGACCGCAGGGAGCCTAGTGAACATCGAACCTCCTGGCGCTGAAGGCGCCGACGCTGTCGGCGTCGAGCCGGCCGCTGCTGATCATCGAGGCTAACGTAAATGCGTGATTGGCGGCGAGTGTAACGCCGGAGTGGCAGCACACGAGAAAGGCGCCGGGGCAAGTCTCGGACTGATCGTAGATCGGAAAGCCGTCGTGCGTCATCACACGGATTCCACTCCAGCTGCGTACCACGTTGAGGCGGGCGAGGATCGGGAACATGCGGATCGCACGCGCCGCCATCACGCTCATGACCGGCATCGTCACCTCGTCGGGGTCGATGCCGTCGAGCTGGCTGTCGCCGATCATGATCGTGCCCTCGTCGGTTTGGCGGAGGGTGACAATCGGGTGGCGCAAGAAGGGCTGCACGCGTTCCGTGACAATGATCTGCCCGCGGTTCGGCTTCATGGGTGCCACGAGGCCGACGAGCGGCGCAAGTTGCATCGAGGCGTTGCCGGCGGCAATGACAATCTTACCTGCGCGCAGCTCACGTTGGGCCGTACGCAACGCGAATTCGCCGGCGCTGTAGGCGATGTCCTCGACCTTGTGGCTTGCAAGGTAGCGCACGCCACGGTTGAAAAGGGCCGTCTGCAGGGCCTGGTGAAGGCGCAGCGAATTGCAATGGCCATCGAGCGGGCAGAAACTACCGCCGACAACGTCGCGTCCCAGCCCTGGCAGGCTCGACTCCAGTCGCTTGCGGTCGACGATCTCCGTGTCGTATGTGACGATGCCAGGCTGATTGTGCAACCGCTTCAGCTGCCGCGCACGCCTTTCCAGCTCCGCCTCCGAAAGCGCAAGATGGAAGCCGCCAGGGCGCTCGAAGCCGACATCGAGCCCGGTCTCCGACTTCAGCAGAGCCGCGAACTCCCCCCATGCGTTAGAGGAACGGATGCTCCAACCCGCATATTCGGGCAGGCCCAAACCCTTGCTTTGCACCCACACCAGCGCGAAATTGGCGCGGGAGGCGCGCACGGCTGCATCACCTTCGTCGAGCAAGACTACGCGTTGGCCGGCTCGGGCAAGACCAAACGACAGCGCCGAGCCGACCAGGCCACCGCCGATCACCGCCACATCAAACTCGGTCCTGGTCGCCTGTGGCGTCATGCGTCGTCCCTGCCTCGCCCGATCAGCAATCGATCGAGCCCATAGGTCCGGTCGAGCAGCACGAGCAGGATGGTGGTGAGGGTGATCACCACCGCGGAAACCGATGTCACCAGGGGATCGATGTTGTCCTGGATGTAGAGAAACATCCGCACGGGCAGCGTCTCGGTGCCGGGTGCGGCGATAAACACGGTCATCGTCACTTCATCGAAGCTCTGAATGAAGGCCAGTGCCCAGCCGCTCACCAGCCCGGGTGTGATCAGCGGCAAGGTGATGCGGCGGAACACCACCCACTCCGTGGCGCCGAGCGAAATCGCGGCGTGCTCGATGGCGCGATCCATCCCGACGGCGGAGGCTAGGGTCAATCGAAGCGCGAATGGGAATACGACGACGATATGCGCAAGGACCAGACCCAGAAAGGTGTTGCCGAGCCCAATCTGCGTGAAAAAGCGCAGAAAGGCGATGCCGAGCACGACATGAGGGATCATCAAAGGCGACATGAATAGCGCGGTGAGCGTTTGCCGCCCCTTGAACTCATGGCGGGCGATGGCGAGCGCGGCCGGCACCGACACGGTGAGCGCGATGGTCGAGGACACAAGTCCAAGCCAGATGCTTGCCCAGAAGGCCGTGATGAACTCGGGATAGCGCGCGATGGCTTTGAACCACCTGAGTGATAGGCCTTGCGTGGGAAAGGAGAGATAGCCCTCGGGTGTGAAGGCCACCGCGCAGACAATGACGATCGGCGCCAGCATGAACACCACGAATAGGCCGTGGAAAGCGAGCGCCAACGGGCCGTTGCGGCTCATCGGAATACCTCCGCGTAGCGCCGCTCCAGCAGGCGGTTGCAACCGACAATGATGGTGACGAGAGCCAGCAGCAGAAGCGTCGCGACGGCTGCCCCGAGAGGCCAGTTGAGGGTGTTCAGGAACTCGTCGTATGCCAGCGTCGCGGCCACCTTGAGGCGGCGACCACCAATGATCGCCGGCGTGGCGAAGGCACTAGCAGCCAGCGAAAATACGATGATGGCGCCGGACAGCACGCCGGGAAGGACCTGCGGCAGCACGATGCGGCGCAGAATCGTCGCCTGGCCGGCACCGAGCGAGGCGGCGGCGTTCTCAACCTGGGGGTCCAGCCGTTGCAGCGCTGCCCAGACGGCGAGGACCATGAACGGCATCAGCACGTGCGTGAGCGCCACCACGACGCCGGTCTCCGTGAACATGAAGGGCAAAGGAGCGGAAATCATGCCCAGATTGATGAGGGCCTTGTTGATAACGCCGCTCGAACCGCCGAACAGGAGGGCCCAGCCCAGCGTGCGAGCCACTACCGAAATCAATAGCGGACCCAGCACGACAAGCAGGAACATGCCACGCCAAGGCGGGCGCATGCGGCTCAGAATGTAGGCCTCGGGCCCCCCAAGCACGGCGGTGAGAAGCGTCACCAGCAGCGCTACACGAAAGGTGCGCAGGAACATCTCGTGGAAGTAGCCGTCGCTCGCCACCTCCCGCCAGTTCTTCAGGATCAGCACCGGCTGGATACCCTTGTACTGTCCCCAGTCATGGAAGGAGAGCAGCACGGTCATTGCGATCGGAACCAAGACCACGCCGACGAACAGCAAGAAAGCCGGAAGGCTCAGCAGGTAAGGCACGACACGCGCCGGATCAGCGGTCGTTGCCGAACTCACCGATGCGATGTTGCGCCTTTTCATGTGCGCGCTTCGCCCGCCACCTTCAGCATCATGTCTTCACTCCGCCAGGTGAGGCGCACGGCGTCGCCCTCGGATGGCACCGCCTCTCCCGAGTTTTGTCGGATCACGATCATCAGTCCGGTCGGCGTATCGACTTGATAGAGCCAATGGTTGCCTTGAAAAATGCGCGTCTTGACGACACCCGAAACGGCATTGCGCTGTGCGGCAGGCGCAAACAGGATCTTCTCCGGACGGATGCTGGCGGTAGTTGGACCGGCCGTAGTGGCCGCCGGCCAGCGCCCATCACCGATCTGGACACCGTCAGCGTCGGCGCGCACCTGCAGGATGTTCGTGCGGCCAAGGAAATTTGCCACGAACGCGGTCGCAGGGCGCTCGTAGGCCTCGTGCGGTGGCGCGATTTGCTCGGCGCGGCCTTGGTTCATGACCACGATTCGGTCGGCCAATGCCATCGCCTCCGATTGATCGTGCGTGACGAGAAGTGTGGTTGTGCCAACGGTACGCTGAATCTGACGCAGCTCGATTTGCATATCCTCGCGCAGCTTGGCATCGAGATTGGACAGCGGTTCATCGAGCAGCAGGATGCGTGGTTGAATGACCAAGGCCCTGGCAAGGGCCACCCGTTGCTGCTGGCCGCCCGACATGCGCCTGGGAAAGCGATCGGCAAGGGCGGCGAGACCGACAAGGGCCAGGGTCTGTTGCACTCGCCGGTCGCGTTCGGCCCTGGCGATGCCTTGCATCTCAAGACCGAATGCCACGTTTTCGGCGGCGGTCATGTGCGGGAACAGCGCGTAGCTCTGGAAGACGATGCCAAGACCACGCTGGGCCGGCTTGACCGCCGTCAAGTCATTGCCCTCGAGCGCGATGGAGCCAGAGGTCGGGGGCTGGAAGCCCGCGATCATCTGCAGCGTCGTGGTCTTGCCGCAGCCCGATGGCCCGAGTAGAGCCACCAGCTCGCCCCTGCCGACGGTGAGCGAGAGCTGATCGACCGCAATCTGCTCGCCGAACGTCTTGCTGAGGCGGTCGAGGACGAGATACGTCATGGGCTGCGCCGTCGGACCACCGTTGCGGTTCCCCTTGGCCGACGCGCTCCGATCAGCGCTCCACCTCTCGGTTCCAGCGCTTGGTCCACTCCTCGCGATTGGCGTTGATGGCGTCCCAGTCGGGTGTGATGATGAGTTTTGCGCGCTCGCCGACCGGTGCCATTTTCAGCTCGGCCATGTTGACGTCGACGTTCTTGTTGACCGGACCGTTGCCCATCTCCTTCGCAAGGACTGTCTGAACATCGCTCGAGATCATGGTCTTGATGAATTCGTGCGCCAATGCATTGACGCTGGCCTTTGCCACTGGACAGGCGGAAGCGAGCAAAATCGGCGCGCCCTCCTTGGGATAGATGAAGTCAACGGGGAAGCCGGTATTGGCGAAGGCCTGCACACGACCCGTGCCCCACACGGCGATCAGCGCTTGGCCCGACTGAAACAGCTCCGTCATCTTGCCCGGCGAGGGCTCGTACACCAGGACGTTGGGATTGACTTCGTCCTTCATAGCCCTGAACCCGGGCTCGATGCTTTTCTCACCACCACCGCCGATACGGGCGAACATCATCAGCGTATAAAGTCCATAGGTGTTGTTGATCGGCGGAATCACCAGCACCTTCCTGTACCTGGGGTCCTTGAGATCATTCCAGGAGCTTGGTATCGCCCAACCCTTGTCTTTGAATACCTTGGTGTTGACCATGAAGCCCGTACCGGTCTGGCCGACCGCAACCGCTTTATCATCCTTGAACTTGGCCGCCTCATAGAGCTCGTCCTTGGCAAGGCCTTCGATCTTGGCGCAGAAGCCTAGCTGGATCGCTTGGTACATCGGGCCGTCATCGACGATGGCGACGTCGATCACCTGGTTGGCCTTCTGCGCCTGTAGCTTGGCCAGCGTGTCCGTCGAGTTGCCGGCGACGTATTCGATTTTGACCGCGTGCTTGGCCTCAAAATCTGGAATGACAAACTTGCGCAAGGTCTGCTCCCAGGAGCCACCGTAGGCCGCAACGATCAGTGTCTTCTGTTGGGCCCAAGCGGGTGTTGCGCCGAGGATCAGCAGGGCAGCGACGGCAGCAATCGCTGGCAAAGCACGGTTTTGCATCAATTTCTCCTCGGCAGACCTGTGTGATGTGATGCTCGTCCTCGGCGCTCCCCAACCCACCGCCTCGCTGCGAGCGTCCATTGCTGCCAGCCTAGCATTTGGCAACCGGAAACGCACCCCAGTCGGCCGTACGCAGACCGAATGGATGCCACGACGGACCCGGGCCACGCCACAAGGCGCGGCGGTGGATGGCTCGCTACATGCCAGTGGCAAGCTGGCCGGGAGACGACGTAGGCGCGCGCCAAAGCTTGCGCGGCGGAGAGCAAGCCTCGCGCGTGGGTACGATGGCAAAACGCCGATCTCCGCGAATCGGTTGGACGGTATCGACAAGAGCGCGCATGACACAGTTGAGGCTAGGTGCGGCTCTGTCCTTGAGCGGTGTGCCGGGACTACTTGGATCCCGCAACTCTGCACCGGTGCCGGTCGCGACCCTGGCAAACTGGGCACTCATAATCGGTCGGTTTAACGCTCCCTGGCACGGCCCAGAAATATGGACGTCGCCAATCATTATCCTTCTTCGCTGCAACAGCTCGAATGGGCGACTGGCTGCGACGACTTGAAAGACATGGCGATGACAAGCCGCAAACGTATTCTCGACATGCTGACGACGGACAAAGATCGCGGTCGCCGGCTTCCGCGTACCGTTTGCCTCGGTGGGCTTCCTGGAGAGATTGGGCACCGGCGACCGATGGGTGCCGCCAGCGACTCGTTGAACGTGGTGGACCGTACAGTCTTGCTTCGACTGAAGACGACCTATGCCGGCCGAGCATCGGCCGCGGGGAGCGCGTCGCCTTGCGCGAGTTGAGGAATGTGCAGAAAGAAGGCGCAGACGATGGCAGCCACGAGGCTCAGCAACGCCAGGCCGTAAAGACCACCTGCGAAATTCCCCGTCAGGTCTTTCATGTAGCCGACGTAGTATGGACCAACCGTGCCACCGAGATTGCCGATCGAGTTGATCCAAGCGAACCCCGCGCCGGCCAGCGCGGTGCCGCTCAGGAACATCGGTGGCATCGCGAAGAACGGCCCCTTGGAACCGTAGAACCCAACGGCGGCCATCGACATCCCAACCAGCGCCCACCAGGTGCCCATCATGTAGCCGGCGAGTACAAGACCCGCGGTCGAGAGCACGCAGGCTACGAGTAGGTTCCAGCGCCGCTCATTCATTTTGTCGGAGACGCGGCCCCAGAGCACCATGCCAATGCCGCCGCAGATATAGGGGATCATGGTGAGCCAGCCCACCTCCATGTTGGAGAAATTACCGAGTGATTTAATTATCTGCGGAATAAAATAGAGCATGCCGAGGCTGGCGGTGACGATACCGAAATAATTCACGGCTAGCAGCAGCACCTTGGCATTGATCATCGCCTTCCAGAGATTGCGATCGGCGATCCGGCCCCAGACCAGCAACCCAATCGTACCGAAGATGTAAGGAATGAGCACCACCACAACGGGAGGTACGGCCCCAAAGTGAGCGTTGAGCCACGCCGAGATTTGTTGCGTGTAGTAAAGCAATCCGAGGCTTGCCACGGTAATGACGACGTACATCAAAGTAAGGACAAGCACCTTTGCATATCCGAACTTTGCGGCGTCCTTTGTCGGCGGGCGCTCGGAGGCGAGTTTGGCCGCGAGCCAATTCTTTTCCTCAGCTGTCAGAAAAGTCGCTTGCGCCGGTCGGTCGGTCAGCACAAGCAGCGTGAGGATCCCGACCACGACGGTGGGCACGGCTTCGGCGATGTACATGATCTGCCATCCCTTGAGCCCGAATAGACCGTCAAGACTGAGCAGCGCCGTCGAAATCGGGGCGCCGAGCGCAACCGCAACAGGCAGCCCGGCGAGAAACCCCGAGACGATGCGCGCATGGTGTTGCCGGGGAAACCAGTAAGTGAAGTAGAGCAGCATGCCGGGGAAGAAACCGGCCTCCGCCACACCCAGCAGGAACCTGACGATGGAAAAGCTCGTCGTGTCAGTGACGAACGCCATGGCGCCGGCGAAAATGCCCCACGTGATCATAATGCGCGCGATCCAAAGCCGCGCACCGACCTTCTCCATAATGACGTTGCTTGGCACCTCAAAGATGAAATAGCCAAGAAAAAACGTTCCGAGCGCAAATCCGAAGTCGGTCGCGGACAGCTTGAGATCACCTCGCATCGTCAGGCCAGCAAAGCTGACGTTGATGCGATCAATGTAAGCCAGGATATAGGATAGGACGGCGAACGGTAGCAGTCGCAGGTAGATCTTGCGCATGGCAGAATCTTCGATAGCAGCGTGCATTCGGAGTACCCTGTGATATCGCGGCCCGCTAAGCCTGAGCCTAGCGCATCACGTCCCTCAACGGGACACGATGAATGCGTGCCACTGCTATGCGTTCCGCGCACGGGACAAACACAGCCTTGCGCCTGGGGCTCGCGCTCTTTCGCCCGGGTGGCAGGCGACTTCACAGAAGCCAGATCAAGGCGTTTGCTCCCCATGTTGGTTGAGTTTGCCCAGGACATTTTTTCCTGGTGTCAGCCTCGAAGACATCGGCATCTCGCCGGCAAGCGACGGGAAGCTCGTGGTTTCCGGAGCAATTGCAGTGAGTAAAACTGGGCCTGGTTGGCTAGCCCGCTATTCGCATGTGCCTGAAAATGACGAGAGACGATCCTGGTGCGGACCGCTTCTTCCGTGTCGAATTGCGCAATCTCGCGGCCGTGTGTGACCACGCGCCGCTTCGTGCGAGCATCGCCTTCACGGCGGCAACGCTGTCGTCTCTCCCCCGGGGATGATGACGGGCCAGATCCGAGCAAGTGTCAACCCACAGGCGGCTGACACGTGCCACCCTTTCATTGGCGGAGCGACGGGCCAGGGTGTCTGGCAGCGACCTTCGGAAATGTCGGGAGGCTGACGGGCGACCGGGAACGTCTACGCTTGATCGATTGGCCGCGCCACAGACTTAGGAGGGACACGCCGATCACGGGAGCCCCTGCTAAGGGCACGAAACCATGCCGATCGTCATCGCTGATCCATTCTAACGCCGGGTACAAATTCCCGAGCCGCGCCAGGCAGCCAAGAATCATCGGCCGCGCTAGCGGCCCCTCGGCATGCCCCGCACCGTGGCTGATTCTGACCCTCAGCAGGCCCCCGCGGTTTTGGCGTTGTTGACCAGCTTAAGGCTTGTCGGCTGTTGTGTTCTAACCACGCCTATGGGGCAGACGGCCTCAACCGTTGGCCAACCATTGCCGCGCCTTCAATCCAATGCAAGGCTGGGCACAATGCCTCGCGGGGAATTGGCAACGTGCTCATGCCAGTCACCGCAAGGCGCGCCGAGTTGTCGTGGGACACTTATCCAGGCCGTAATTTCGGAGCTATACCAATGAAGCCGGCTCTCGCAGCTGTGTTCACCATGGCCGTCCTTGCTTTCCCCGGCTTTGCATGCGCCCAGGACGGTCCGGTGATGAAGCGCATTGCCGAGACCAAGACCATCACGATAGGCCATCGCGATGCCTCCGTGCCCCTTTCCTACCTCGGGCCAGACGGTAAAGTGCAGGGCTACTCCATCGACATCTGCCTTAGGATTGTCGATGCCGCCAAGGAGGAGCTCAAGCTCGACAGGATCGAGGTCAAATTCGTACCGCTCACACCGCAGACGCGCATTCCCTTGCTGACGGCCGGCACGGTCGACATGATCTGCGAGACCTCCACCCACACGCTTGGGCGCTTGCGCCAAGTCAGCTTTCTTAACATCACATTCTTGACGGGTTCGAAGCTGCTGGTGCGCAAGAACTCCGGCATCAAGAGGATCGAGGATTTGACCGACAAGGTGCTGGTGGCCGTGCTTGGAGGCACGAACGAAAGGGCGGCGCAGGTCGAGATCGACACCAAAAAGATCAAGATCAAAGGCGAGATGCTGAAAGTGAAGGATAACGCGCAAGCCATGCTCAATCTGGAGCAGGGCCGCGCCGACGCCTTCACGTCGGACGACGTGGTGCTGTACGGGCTCAAGAGCGCCTCGAAGGATCCTGACGAGTGGGAGGTCGTAGGACCCTACTTCTCCTACGACCCCTACGGCATGATGATCCCGCGCAACAACGACGACTTCCGCCTGCTCGGCAACAAGACGATCGCGCGGCTAATTCAGAGCGGGGAGATAGAGGTGATCTACAAGAAGTGGTTCGAGCCCGGGCCAACCAATATCAACTATCCCTTGAGCGACCGGTTGAGGGAGAACTTCCGGCTGAACGCCCTGCCGGACTGAGCCTGATCTGTTATATCGGCATCGCGATCGGGGGCCGCCTTTGCCGAGACCCTCATTGGCTGCCGTTTGTTGGCTTACCATGCGGTCGACGATCTCGTTCTTCGCTCGGACCCCAAGGATCACGCACACAGAAGCGCGGCGGGGATACCTGATCACTCAAGCTCCGGCTTGGCTCTCCGCCGGCGTTTGGTCGCGCTCCGCCTGACCTTCGCCTCCATGCGGCGCTCTTTGGCGGCCCGTGTCGGTCGCGTCGCAATGCGTGGCCGCGGCACTATCGTCGCTCGCCGTACCAGCTCGGCAAGGCGGTCGCGCGCGTCCTGCCGATTCTGCTCCTGCGTCCGGAAACGCTCGGCGCGGATGACCAGCACGCCGTCCTTCGTCAGCCGACGGCCGGCAAGCCGCATCAACCGAGCGCGGACGGCGGCCGGCAGGCTCGGCGAACGGGCGACATCGAAGCGCAGCTCGACGGCGCTCGAAACCTTGTTGACGTTCTGCCCGCCGGGTCCCGAGGCGCGTATGAACTCCTCGCTCAGCTCCCACTCCGGGATATCAATGGTGCTCGTCACGCGCAAGCCGGTGCCTCCGTAGTTTCCCTCGGTTGCCCCCGAGCCTTACAGCGCGCAGCGATGCTTCGCCAGTAGCGCATTCCGCCCCGCACGCCCCTGCAGGGGCGTCTTGGTTACCTGGATGAGGCTGATTGTCCGACCGCCCCGAACTCTATCGCCCCCGCGGGTATCTGAGCGGTGCATCGTCGGCCGGTACGATAATTTTGCCGATGGGCCAAAGAGCGATGCCCGCAAGTTTCAGATGCGCCCACGCAAAGGGAATGCCGATGATGGTGATTGCGAGCACAAGGGCGAATAGGAGGTGAATGAGCGCTAGCCACCAACCGGCCAAGACCAGCCACACCGCATTTCCTAAGGTCCCGAACACGCCCGTGCCGATGTCACCACGGCCGAGGTGCTCCTCGCGCGACACGGCCTTGAACCCGAAGGGGAGCAGCGTGTAGACGCCGATATTGAAGGCGGCCCTCGCCCAGGGGATGCCGATGATAGTGAGAGCCATGATGATGGCGGCGACACACCATCCGATGGCCGCCCACAGGCCTCCGAACACCATCCAGAGCACGTTGAGCAGCAAGGCTATGAGCGACATTGGGAATGCTCGTGGCTATGACGGAGCAGGAACCTGCCCGGTGCCGGAACCCACTATAGTGAGGCAGATGGACAACGACAAACACGCGCGCCTGGATCGATGGTTGCCCTGGCAAGGCAGCGACATCGCGCGCTGCGCAAGTCGATTTGGCAGGGCAGGGCAGGGCAGGGGGCCCATGATCGATTGCTCGTCGGCTCGCATCTGCCCAGACCTCACGATCAGCCCTCATAGTCGTGCCCCTCGGTTTTTGTGGAGAACCGCGCCCCCGGGGCCGTCAAGGCTAGCTCGGAAATGGTCGGACCGAATAAAGAGCCGCCAAGGCCCCGATCGCCAGCCCTCGTTTGAGCACGCCAGGGCAAAAACTTAGGCGACAACGGAACGGCTACTGACGCAAGATATCCGCCCGCCAATCCTGAGCTGGTGTAGGCTTGCTAGAGTGCGCTGCTCTGGGGGGTTTCGCAGCGGCGGCGGTTGATCCAGCTTGACCGACTTGCCCTCCCTCGCCCACCACCACGAACGGCGCCCAGTAGGCAGGATGCGCCTCGTTCGGCTCGCCCTTGTCAATCAGCGCGAGCATCGAGCGCCGCATGGCCTCGGCCCTACCCAATTTCGGATCGCGGGCCTTTTCACGCAGGGCTGTTGTGATCAGCTTGACCGTCGCGTCCGAGTAAACCTCCCAGTGCGAGACAAGCAGCGATCTTGCCTGTGCATAGATAAACGCCCTGGCCAGACCGGATAACGCTTCGGCGCTCGTTGCGGCGCCAGCCGCCGTGTTGCAAGCAGACAAGATCACCCAATCGGCATCGAGCTTGAGGCTCGCGATCTCGGACGCCGACAGATAGCCGTCGTCCTCCTCAGTCGCGTAGTCGGGCGGCGTCAGTATCAATCCGGGCTCGTATGTGCCATCAAGCTGACCAGCAAGCAAACCATGGGTTGCGAAGTGCAACATTCGGTATTTCGCCAACTCACCGCTCTCGCTGAGCCGCTTGATTTCACGCTCTGATGCCTGCGCTCCTAGGCGAATGCTATTGGTCCCAGCGTTCAGATCTCGGCCGACGGCGCACAGCTCGTCGGCAGTCTCCGGCAAAGGCACCTGCATCTTGATGTGAGACACGTTGGCCAGGCCCGCTCGTGTCTCGATCCGTTGCACACCTCCACGCTGATCCGCAGCTGCCATCCGTGGCACTGATTTCCCTTGGCAGGTTTGCTTCTCCAGCGCGATCCTCGCACGACCTGCATAGCGCTCGTCAGGTCCGTCCAGCAGTGGATTGCCGAAACCAATCATCGGCCTTGGTGCAGTGCTAGGCTTACTGACGCGACGCAGGGCTTTGAGCGATGAGACGGCCGGCAACACGCTAATGGCGTGCTCGCGGGCGAGCCAGGCGATTGCCCGATGATCATTGGAAGTGGGTGGCTTGGTCACCAGCACCTGGAAGGGCAACTGCGTCAACGCGCCGGACGTTACGACAAACAGCTGCTTACCTTTGATAAGGTCTTCCACCTCGCTGAAGAGTGCGCGGTAGAGGCCGTACGCACGTGCATGGTCGAAGGGCAGCGATTGATCGGGTTGCGGCGCGTTGGCTGGAGGAATGCCTAGCGTGCTGGCACACTTCTTGGTGCCATCTCCGTACCATGCTGTTGAATCGAGACCGCACCGAAGCGCCGACACCTCGCGAGCAAGCGCTGCTGTGCCTAGGTTTGATTTAACCCAGCGGTGGGCGGTTTTAGAGATAACCCATATGAAAGTCTCCTCGGGTACGGGCTTCCTACGCGGCAAGGGATTCTCTTCAGGCATGTCCAAAAAGAGAAGGAGTGCTTCGTTGGCATTCAACTGAGCCTGAACTTCGGTGATCGGGATGGGCCTTGGGCTCGAGAAAGCTGCGTAGTCGGGGAAATCGTGGGCGAGAGTTCTGTTGATTTCCGCCAGTCGGCCATCGATCACCTCGAGGCGGTCTGCAAGCGGCTTCTCCGTATCGGCACTGCGCTCCGCCGATGCCTTACTTCGGGCGCCAACCAAGGTCTTATCTTTTGCTCGTCGCTCGCTCAGGAGATCCTGCTGCTCGCGCACGACGCTGGCGAGTTGAGGAGAACCCTTTCCAGTCCGCGCAGCCATATGGGAAAGTGAGGCGGCCGTCTCAGAACCCCGTGCCCATTGAGCGGCCTCGAACATCTCCGAGGCGAGCCTCTCGGACTGCTGACCGTTCTGCGTTATCAGTCGATAGCTCGACTTTACGCGCCCAAGAAAAGGAATCCAGCCAGGCGCTTTGACCTGTCCGATGTCCAGGCCGCGCTCAAGAAGGTGCTGAAGAACCTCGCCGCTGCGGCGCCAATAATCGCCAGCACTGAGCCAATCTTGCTGTATGTAGGCCAGTAGTGCGAGATTGTTGAGAGATTGTGCTACTTGCGGGTGATCGGTCCCAAGGGCTCTCTCAAAGATATTCAGACTCCGCCGATACAAGGGCTCAGCTTTCGCGAAGTTCTCCTCGATCTGATAAAGCGAGGCGAGGTTGTTGAGCGCCTCTGCGACCGCGCGGTGATCGGATCCCAGCGTCTTCTCGAGGACGCCAAGGCCGCGATTGTACAACACCTCGGCTTCCGCGAACCTGCCCTGAGCATGGTGCACCATCGCGAGATTGGTGAGCGACTGGCCGACTTCAGGGTGATCAGGACCGAGTGCCTTCTCGCGGATCGCAAGGCCGCGCCTGAGCAAGCCTTCGGCGTCGGCATAGCGGCCCTGTAGCTGGTACAGCAAGCCCAGATTGGTCACGGACGTAGCTACCGTGGGGTGATCGGGTCCGAGTGCCTTCTCGGAGACTGCAATGCTGCGCTCGTAGAGTGGCTCGGCTTCCCCATATCGGACCAATGCCTGGTAAAGGAAGGCAAGATCATTGAGTGGTGTGCTCACACTGGGGTGATCTGGCCCGAGCGCCTTTTCAAGGATGCCGAGACTCCGCTTATGTAGGGGCTCTGCTTCGGCGTAGCGGGCCTGGGCTTGGTACAGTTGAGCGAGGTTGTTTAGGGTCGTGGCTACTGTGGGGTGATTGGTACCAAGCGCCTTCTCAGCAATGGAAATGGCTCTCCCATACAATGGCTCCGCTTTGGCGTACTGGCCCATAATCGCATGCAACAAAGCGAGATTGTTGAGCGGCTGCACAAGGTCTGGGTGCTCCGGTCCGAGTGACTTCTCAAAGATTGCAAGACTGCGCCTGAACAATGGCTCCGCTTCATCATACCGGGACTGGACTTGGTACAGCAGTGCCAGGTTGTTGACGGACATACCGACCCGGCGGTGCTCGGGCCCCCACACCCTTTCGAATAAGGCAATTGAACGCTTCGCCAACGGCTCTGCTTCGGCGTAGCGAGCCTGGGCTTGGTACAGCTGGGCAAGATTATTGATGACCATGCCGACCGAGTCGTGCTCAGGTCCCAAAAAGTTTTCGAAGATAGCAAGACTGCGCTTGTACAATGGCTCCGCTTCAGTGTAGCGGGCCTGCGCATGGTAGAGTTGAGCAAGGTTGTTTATCGTCGTGCCGACCGATTGATGCTCCGGCCCGAGCGCGCGCTCGGCGATCGCGAGGCTACGCTTGTACACGGGCTCGGCCTCGGCGTAGCGCCCTTGTTCCAAATAAAAGAGACCCAACCCATTGAGCGTTGCCGCGACGACAACATGCTCGTGCCCCAGCATCTTCTCCTGGATGGTGAGCAATCGCTCTGCTGCTTCAATGGCCTCGGTGTACTTGCCCGCGCCGTACAACCTCATTGCCTCGGCTTCGAGCGAAGCAGGGTCGGGGTCGCCGCGCTCTTGGTCCGGGGAGCCCAGCCGGACCTCAGGACGGTCAGCATCAGTGCCCTGTTGCGCAATGGCAGCGTCGGTCAGCGCGATTGCCGCCACGAGAGCTAAGCATCGTCCAGTTTTGCCGCGCACCTCACGCCCCCCGCCTGCTCTGCCG
>Ga0075424_100002290_pt1 | contig 17405 bp, 17 predicted proteins | sample SoiMethybrSBSTD3_FD_75301 | JGI IMG/M metagenome (GOLD analysis project Ga0075424, IMG submission 75301) | Bulk soil microbial communities from a Populus tree surrounding site in Tennessee, USA - Soil MetaG P. TD hybrid SBSTD3 | ecosystem: Environmental > Terrestrial > Soil > Tree plantation...
GACCCGGGCTGCAGCGCCGGCAGGTTGATTTCCGCGAGTCCCGCCCGCGGTCCCGACGTCAGGAGGATCAAGTCGCTGGCGATCTTCGAGAGCTTCACGGCGACGCTTTTGAGGGCCGAGGAATAGGACACGAAGCCCTGCTGATCCCACGTCGCCGCGAGCATGTCCGTCGCGGGGACAATCGGCTTGCCTGTCAGCTTTGCCAGTTCGTCGGCGCACCGTTGCGCGTACCCCTTCGGCGCGTTGATGCCGGTGCCGATGGCGGTCGCGCCCATGTTGACGGCGTAGAGATGCTTTTCCGCTTCGCGCAGCACCGCGATCTCATCGTCGATCGAGGCGGCAAAGGCGTGAAATTCCTGGCCGACAGTCATCGGCACGGCGTCCTGCAGCTCCGTGCGGCCCATCTTCAGGGTGCTGATGTATTGATTCCCCTTCGCGCGGAAGGACGCGGACAGCTGCTGCAGTTCGGAGATCAGAACGTCGTTCCGCAGGAGGAGGGCGACCTTGATTGCTGTCGGGTAGCTGTCGTTGGTCGACTGCGACATGTTCAGGTCGTCGTGTGGCTCGATCAGCGAGTACTCGCCCTTCTGGTGCCCGCTCATCTCGAGCGCGATGTTGGCCAGCACCTCGTTCGCGTTCATGTTGGTGGAGGTGCCGGCGCCGCCCTGGAACCAGTCGACCACGAACTGATCGTGGTATTTGCCGTCGAGCACCGCCCGGGCGGCTTTCTCGATGGCTGCCAGCTTCTCCTTCTTCATCGCGCCGACATCCGTATTGGCGCGTGCGGCTGCGAGCTTGACGATGGCCCACGCTTCCACGAAGCCCGGATAGTGATCGATGGAGATGCCGGAGATCTGAAAGTTCTCCAGCGCGCGCGCGGTCTGGACGCCGTAATAGGCGGTGGCGGGAATCTGCTTTTCCCCGAGGAGGTCCTTCTCGGTACGCGCCTGGCCGTTCGCAGTGCCCGATGTCGCAATCGGGCGTGGCGCCTGTGGTGACGTGTCAGCGCGCGGAGTGATCGAAGAGGTATTCTGCGAGCCGCAGCCCCACCACAGACACGATGTGAGGGCGAGCGCGACACGCGGCGCCGCCGTTCTGCTCGAGAGTCTCATCACGCATCGATGTCGAGCACCATCAATGCCATGGCGATGTCCTGCTTTTCGTTCGCATCCGTGAGGCAGATCACGCGATGTCGTGATCTCCGTGCCCAAACGCTGAGAGCGCGGGCACGGCTCTTCGTGCGGCGTGGTGTCCTAGTTGACGTAATTTTCGAAGTCGACGATCCGGGTAACCGTGAAGGTCACCGTCTGAACGTTGCCGGCGGCGTCGCTCGCGGTAATCGTGAGAGTGTTGTCTCCCATCTTCAGATCGATCGGAGTGGTCGCCCACGATGATGTTCCGAGGGACGTTCCCACGCCACCGCGGCTGTTCGCCCACATCACGCTCACGACGCCGACGTTATCTGACGCAACGCCTGTGACAATGATCTTCACGTTCATTGTCCGGTATGGCCGATCGATGGCCGGCGACGTGATGCGCACCGCCGGCGGAGTGTGATCGTTACCGATCGCAATAGGATCATCGTTGCCAGGGGTGGTCCCGCCGGGATTGCCACCGCCGAAGGGCGGCGGAATACCAATCCCACCGCCGCCACCGGGATTGCCACCGCTCGGGGGCGGCGGACTGCCAATTGAACCACCACCACCACCACCGGGATTGCCTCCACTCGGAGGCGGCGTGCCAATTCCACCACCGCCTGGGCTGCCACCGCTCGGAGGCGGCGTGCCGATTCCACCTCCGCCTGGGCTGCCACCGCTCGGCGGCGGTGTGGTGATTCCGCCACCACCAGGAGCTCCTCCACTCGTCGGTCCAACGAGGCTCCACGTGAACAGCTGCGTCGCAGACACGCCATTCGCGTTGGTCGCTGCCACTGTTACGTCATAGCTGCCGGCAGTGGTTGGTATACCGGAGATGCGACCCGAGTTTGACGAGATCAGAACGCCGGAGGGAAGACTGCCGGCCGAATAGGTGAGCGGCGAACCGCGAGGATCGGTAGCGCTCAGTTGTACCGCGACGCTCAACCCCACTATGCCGCTCATGTTGCCGGGGTTGCGCAGTGTCGGTGCCTGTGATGCCGAGAACACGGTCTCTGCGGAAAGCTGACCTCGCTGGCCGGTCGCCGAATATGCCTGCACGGCAAAGTAATACGTCACCGAAGGATCCCGGGGATCCGGCAGGTACATCACTGCGGAAGTCGTATTGCCGACGTTCAGACTGGTGCTGTAGTTACGCGACTCGGTACCGCAATACAGAATGTAGCCGGCCGTGGCAGGGTCCGAACTTGCGTTCCAGGTGACCGTCACCGCAATCGCAGCGTCCGCCAACGCCGGCGTGAGAAGAGCGATGGCGGCGGCAATGGCAGCGATGCGCGCGCCCAGAACAGCTCGCAACCTTGTCTGAACGTTCATATGTCAGGTTCAACGAGCTGAATCGCAAGGCGTTTGCCACCCGGGCCGCTGGCGAGAGGAGCGCCGCTAACATTGTTGTCACAACGTTTTAAGTCAAGGAGATCGCCGCGAGAATCACGTTCGAATGCGGCACGCAACCGCGATTATCGTAGAAGCGTTACAGTTAGGTAATCACCGCGACGCGTCCGCCCCCGACGCTCTCAACAACCGTCATCGCCCTCCGAACGTGATCTCCTTCAGCACGAAATAACCGTCAGGCGCGGTGGTCGCCCACAGACGGCGCGTCGGGCCACGCGGCCACATCGGATTCGCACGCGACCCATCTGCGGAGTTCGGCCCGGAGATCGAGCAGCGCGCACGCGATCTCGGATGCCTTGTCCGCCGGACACGGCATTTGTCTGGCGTCGAGCTGCATGAGGTCCGCGCGAATCGCCTCCCATTGCGCTCCCAGCGCAGTCGTCGGGAAATCGGCGGCGGACAGCACCTTCAAGGTGGCGTGGAGACCGACCAGGCGTTCCTGGAGAGCACCGGGCAGAATGGCCAGTCTGTCGGCAGCGAGTTCGATCCGCCGCCACGTCAAGATGGCCCGGGGAGTGAGTCGGATAAGTGCCAAACGGTCCTGGAGTATAGGAGCCGCGATTATTTGGCAGCGGCGGGCGCGGCTGCAATGGATCGATAGTTCTATCGCGACTGAAGCAACATCAGCCTTTGGTGCCGGATGCGCGCGAGCGAGGGAGAGTGCCGGAGGTGGGAATCGAACCCACACGGGGGGTGACCCCCACGGGATTTTGAGTCCCGCGCGTCTGCCAGTTTCACCACTCCGGCATGTTGAGTGAAATCAAACACTTACTAGTGTACGACGGACACATCGTTCGATCCGCGAGTGCCGGATCGAGTGCCGGATTTTTCGATCACTCCTCACGTTCTTCGGCCCAGCGAACGCCTTGTGCATGCTGCACTGTGTTCATCCGGTAGTCGGGCGCCAGGTGTGAGTATCGCATGACCATCTGAAGCGTTCGATCCCTCAGCAATTCTGCCCCTGTGGCGAATGCGCCGGCACCAGACATCACGAGTCGAGACGCAAACGTCCAGGTCGCGTTGAAACGCCCGCGGTAACGTTTCACCCCGCCGGCGTCCGGCTGTCAGCATACCGAACGCCGCGCGTCCTCACTTCCGCGACGCAAGCTCGATCGCACGCAGAATCCGCTTCGTCATCACCGTGATCTGGATGACGATGGCCAAGCCCACCATCGTCGTCCACACCACGACGACAATCATCGCCGCGTGAGTGAACAGATTGACGCTGCCGGTTCGCGCCGCATAGGTTCCGTGCACGAGCGCGCCCAGCAGGGACACCGCCGACACGACGAAGCCGATGATCAGTCGATTCCGGTGCCGATCGACGGCATCGAGCGAACGGCGAAGCACTTCCTCATTGGAGTCAGTCATTCGAGCCTCCTGGAGCCTTGAAATGTCTGCGGATTGAATTGAGGCCGTACGCGAGACGGGATTTGACCGTGCCGAGCGGAATGCCGAGAATCGCCGCGACTTCCGCCAGCGGGAGTTCTTCCACGAAGTGCAGCATCAGCACCGCGCGACTGGCCGGCGTGATCGTCGCGGCCGCGAGCAGCTCACGCAGCAGCTCTCCGGATGGGCGCACCTCCGGCATCGGCACATCGTCGAGCAGCGCGGCGTCGTCGTGCCGCCCCGCGAAGAGCCGGCGCTTGCGCAGGTGCCGGAACGCCTCGCGGCTCGCGATGCGAAACGACCATGGCCGGAACAGCATCGGATCGTCCAGCGATCCGATCCGGCGCGCGATGATGACGAGAACGTCCTGCAGCAGGTCGTCGGCGTCGGTCGTTCCCGCGACGCCCGTCAGATAGCGCCGCAGCGAAGGCTGCACACTGCGAAGCAGCGCTTCGAGCGCCTCGCGGTCAGCGCACTGCGCCCGCAGCACCCACTGCATTTCCTGTACAGACGTAACCACCGCGCTCTCGTACTAGCGAAGAGGAGCGCGGTAGTCAAAGAGTTCGGATCGGTGTGAACAATCGGGCCGGCTATGCCGCCGTGCGAGGCTGCCTGGCGGCCGCCGCCGCAAATGCGGCCCCGCCGATGAGCGCGAGGTTCTTGGTGAAATTCACCATCTCGTTCATGCGCCGACCCTGGTCTTCAACGTTCCAGTAGTCGTGCATCATCGGCGTGACGCCGGTCAGAAATGTTGTTACGAGTGAGGCGCCGACTTTCTGCTTCACGCCTGTCAGCAGGCTCAACCCGCCGAGCACGAGCATCGTGCCGGTGCCGAGCACCGCGGCTCTCGGCCACTTCACTCCCTTGCTTTTTGCGTAGCCAATCATCATGTCGCGATTGGTGAAGTGATTGATCCCGTTGTAGAGAAAAAAGCCACCAAACATCAGGCGGCCTGCCAGCAGCGCGGCGTGTTCCGCACGCGTCATCGGAACGCGAATCCCGGGCGCTGAGGAGCTCGGCCGGACTTCATGCTCGCGGCCGGTCAGGCGAGGCGCGTGGTGGGACCGTTCCGCGCGGGTTCGAAACTTCAGAGCCATGTGGTTCTCCTCCGTGTTATCGCAATGTGTAGAGATAGGCCGCGATGTCGCGGCCGTCGGCTTCGGTGACGCCCGTTTCCGGCATGGCCGTCTGCGGATCGACGCTGTGAGGCTGGCGGATCCACCTGATCATGTTTTCCGGCGTGTTGTCGATGCGCCCCGCCAGATATGAGCGCAGCGCAATCTGCTGGAGCGGAGGGCCGACGGTCGCCGTTGCCGTCAGGACTCCGGGAATGTTGTGGCACGTATCGCAGCCGTACTTCGTGATGTCGTGCCGCCCCTTGTCGGGATCGCCCCCAGTCAGCTGACGCGCGATGCGGTCGGCGCCGCGATCGCATGTCGTCGACACGAGTGCAGCCGCACAGATTGCGAACAGCGCGGCGCGAGCGGTCATGACCCGTCACCTCCCAACACTGTTTGCATTTTGCATTTTGAATTTTGCATTTTGCATTTGCATCGCTCGCCGCTCCGACTCTCCAAGCCACGCTGCAAAAAGCGCGAGACCGAGCAGCGTCATCACGATTCCTGCGGGAATCCACATCAGCAGACCGGCGCGCTGCTGATCGACCAGGGGATCGATGCCGTGTGCTGCGGCCGGCGCCGCATAAATCGGATACAGCGGCGTGCCGGCGAACGTCACCATGGCGCCGAGGATGCCGGTATGAACGACGGTCAGGAAGACATAGAAGACTCCGGCCCCGTATCCCGCGCGTCCGTAGCGGCCATACAGCATCCCCCACCAGAAGAGCGCCGACGTGCCGACAAACATGGCGTGCTGCAGCGCGTGAACGCCTTCGTTGCCGACGGCGGCATCGTAGAGCGCCGGCATGTGCCACACCCAGATGGCGAGGCCGTGCAACGCCCACGCAACGAGAGGTGCGGTGAGCAGCCTCCACGCACCGGACATCGCCGGCGTCTGAAGTGCGCGCGCCGTGGGAACGCGAAGCGTCTCCGGCATTCCGGCCAGGCAGCGCTGCAGCGGCCGCCCGAGGATCAGCAGCGGCGCACCGACGAGCATCATCAGCTCGTGCTGGATCATGTGCACCGAGAAGAACTGAATGGACAGGCTGTCGACAGGTGGCAGCACGGACAGCAGCAGCGCCGACCATCCGACGCCGAACGCGAATAGCTCGACGCGGCGCCCCACCGCGCCACGGCGCGCCAGCTTCACAGCGCCCAGCAGGTAGAAGGTTCCGCCGACCAGCAGCAGGCCAAGCACTGCGAGGTCCCATGGCGACAGCGCCCGCGGCGAATTAATCGAATGCACCTCGTCGCCGTGCGCCAGCACAACGTCTGCCCATGCGAGCAACAGCGCGGCAAGCAAAGCGGTTATTCGCATGGGCTGAGAACGAAATGCGGGTAGGCCTGCATGACGATGAGAAGCGCATTCAACAGGCTCAGACCAATGGCGACGAGCGCGCCGAAATAGCTCCGGTCTATGACGCGGCCGCCGTGTTCGTTGGCGCCGCGCACCTGCTCGCGGCACGTCCAGCCGACCCATGCGCCCGATACCGCCAGCGCAAGCGTCAAGACCGCCACCACAGTCAGCACATAGGTGCGACCTCCCGCACACGCCCATTTCACGAGCGCATAGCCGATGAACATGTTGAGGGCGACCGCGACGGGCCCCGCCAGCACGGCAAACCACAGTCGCATCAGTCCCGCGTGCTCCCAGTAGCCGCGCGCGTCGGGCGTCTCTACAACCATCGCGGCATCCAATAAATCGCGGCGTAAATGGGTATCCACCACGCGACGATGAAGTACCAGTAGAGCGAGTTCTCGCCGACATCGACGAAGCGGCTCTTCGTGATCGGGCCTGTGACCATCAGCACCAGCAGCACGATGCTGTCGGCGACGTCGGTGGCGATGTGGATCGTGTGCATGCTCAGGAGCACCCACACGATCGAGCCATAGGCGTTGTCGTCCCACCGGCAGTTGAGCGCCGTATATTCGAACCCGCGCAGCACGACGTTTCCGATGCCGAACAGAACCAGCGTTGCGAGCCAGATACGCAGACCCCGCAGGTCGTACTTCTCGGCCGCGACCTTCGCGAGATACGCGGGAACAAGGCTGATGAGAACGAGCATCAGGTTTGCGGTGCCGTACCGAAGGTCAGGGTTGGGAAGGCTTGGCGGCCAGTCTCGGACCTGAAGCCGCAGATAGAAATAGACGACGAGGCCGATGACGAACATCGAGCCCTCGATGACCATGAAGCCGACAGTGCCCCACCAGACGAGGCCGGCGTTGCCGAACGCGTAGTTCGGCAGAGCGCTGACGTCGAGCGTGCGGCGCGTGTCGCTCATGCCCGCGCCTCCCGCATCGAGCCCGCTGGCTGCTCGGCGCGCGTGTCCGAATCGGCCTTCTTGGGCCAGAACCAGCCGATCAACGTAATCGCGAGCGGAACAATCGAGATCGGCAGCGCCCACGGCGTGAAGATCGAGCCGACGAAGAAGGCCGACGTGACGACCGCACAGGCGAACGGCCAGAGCGACGGCTCCGGGTACTCCACCCTGCAGATCGGTTCGGCATCCATCACGTCGGTGACGAGCACCTCACGGCAGTCGCTGCGGATGCCGGTAACAACTGGCGCATCCGCGCTGCGGTCCCATAGCGCGCAGCGTCCCTCGACCACCGGCAGGTGAAGGAAGTTATAGACGGGCGGCGGCGAGCTGACGCTCCATTCGAGCGTCTCCGCGCCCCACGGATTCTCGCTCGCAACGGTGCCCCACGTGTAACTGCGAACCACGTTGTAGACGAACATCGCGCCGCCGACGACGAGCAGCAGCGCGCCGAGGCTGGCAATCAGATTCAACGTGTTCCATCCCATGTTGTCGGGATAGGTGTAGACGCGGCGCGGCATCCCATCCAGACCAAGGATGTGCATCGGGAAGAACGTCACGTTGAAGCCGATGAACAGCAGCCAGAAGTTCCACTTTCCCATCCGGTCGTCCATCATGCGGCCGGTGATCTTCGGGAACCAGAAGTAGATGCCTCCAATGAGCGGGAACACGGCGCCGCCGAGCAGCACGTAGTGGAAGTGCGCCACCACGTAGTACGAGTCGTGCACCTGCAAATCGAAGGGCACCGATGCCAGCGTGACGCCGGACAGACCGCCGAGCACGAAGATCGCGACGAAGCCGACGACGAACAGCAGCGGTGCGTGGAAACGCGGACGTCCGCGCCAGATCGACGCAATCCAGCAGAAGATCTGGATCCCCGACGGAATGGCGATGACGATGCTTGCCGCGGTGAAGTACTCGAGGCCGAGCGCGGGCAGGCCGGTGGCGAACATGTGATGCACCCACAGGCCGAACCCGATGAAACCGGTTGCCACGAGCGACATCACCATCGCGGAATAGCCGAACACGGGACGCCACGTGAACGCCGAGATGATCGACGAGACGATCCCGAGCGCCGGCACGAAGATGATGTAGACCTCCGGGTGCCCGAAGAACCAGAACAGGTGCTGCCAGAGCAGCGCGTCGCCACCTTCGGCGGGGTTGTAGAAATGCGTTCCGACCAGACGATCGAGCAGCAGAAAGGTGCTGCAGGTCACGATTGACGGCATCGCGAAGATCACCATGAACGCCGTCACCAGCATCGACCAGACGAACAACGGCATCCGGTTGAGCGACATCCCTGGTGCGCGCGTCTTGAAGATCGTGGCGACCAACTCGACGGAGACGGCAAGCGCCGCGACCTCGGTGAACGTGATCAGCTGCGCCCAGAAGTCCGCGCGCTTTCCCGGCGCATGGTCGGGGCCGGCGAGCGGCACGTAACTGAACCAGCCGACATCGGGTGCGGTGTTCATCAGCATCGTCAGCACGAGCATCACGCCGCCGAAGAGGTAGACGTAATAACTGAAGGCGTTCAGCCGGGGGAACGCGATGTTTCGAGCGCCGATCATCAGCGGCACCAGATAGATGCCCATCGCTTCCATGACCGGTACCGCGAACAGAAACATCATCATCGTCCCGTGGACGGTGAAAATCTGGTTGTAGAGATCGGGACCGATGAAGTGATTGTTCGGAACCGCGAGCTGCAGGCGCATCAACCCCGCGAGAATGCCGGCGAAGATGAAGAAGCAGAACGCGGTGATGATGTAACGGCGGCCGATCGTCTTGTGATCGGCAACGCTGAACCAGCCGATGATGCCGCGTGGCACGTACCACGTGTCGGCAAGCTGCCGCCGCAGCCGCTCCTCATCGGCGGTCGTGATCGTTTCGCGGCGCTCCGCCGGCCTGTCGTGCCGAAGCTTCGAAGTATCGTCGCGAAGCGGTGGCGGATTCATCGGAGGCTCCGCACGTAGGCCAGCACCGCCTGCAGATCGTCCGGAGCCAGCGGGTTCGGCGGCATCCGGTTGCCCGGTTTGATCGATTGCGAGTTCGCGATCCATCCGGCGAGGTGACCGCGTGCATTCGGGAGTGTGCCTGCCGCAAGCGTTAAACGGCTGGCAACGTGCGTGAGCTCAGGGCCCACGTGCGATCCCGCGTCCGTGCCGCGGATGGCGTGGCACGTCACGCACGGCGACTGCAGAAACACCTGCTGACCGCGCCGTTCGAGATCGGTTGATGGTTCGGCCGCGGGCTCGCGCTGGTGTTGAATCCACGTCAGAAACTCGTCCATCGGCTCGGCGACGACATTGAGCGCCATGTGTGCGTGCTGGTGGCCGCAGAACTCCGCGCACTGGCCGCGATAGACGCCCGGCTCATCGGCCTGAATCCACGTATTGGTCACGATGCCGGGAATCAGGTCGCGCTTCCCCATCAGGTTCGGCACCCAGAAGCTGTGAATCACGTCCGTTGACATCGCCTTGATCACGACCGGCACACCGACGGGAATGTGCAGCTCGTTCGGGCTCGTGAAGACGTCCGACGGTGTCACATCGTGGTACTGGAAGTCCCACCACCACTGATGCCCGACGACGTCCACGGTGATGGCACCGGCGCCGCTCGGCGAATAGAGGCCGCGACCTGCGACGACGCTGGACGCTGCGATGCCGATCAACGTCAGGACCGTCAGCACCACCGCAACGCCCACATTGCGCGTGAGTCGTGACGTCGTCGCCGGGAGGTCGTCGCTCTCGCGCCTGCGCCTGGCAAGCGCGATCAACAGCGCCGCCATCACAACGACGTAGACGGCGATTGAAATGGCCAACAACCACCACGTGTGGGTGACGATGCTCCGCGCGATTGGTCCGTGGGGATTGAGCGCGGACTGGTTGCCGCCGATCGCGAACATCATGGCGTGTGGGTCTGCACAGGTGTCTGGGCGCGCCGCGCGTTCTCTGGCGTGCTGGAGCGCATGTGATCGCTGCGGCTCGGCAGCACGTCGATCGGCTCGTTGCCGCTCATCGATTGCACGTAGGCAACAAGCTCCCAGACCTGTTGGTCCGGAATCTTGTTCCGCCACGCAGGCATGCCATTCGGCCGGCCTTCGACGATCGACTCGAAGATGTTGGTTGGCTCACTGCCGTAAATCCATTTGTCGTCCATCAGCGCCGGCCCCATTCCACCGCCGCCGTGCGCGTGGCAGCCGCTGCAATTGAACTGGTCGAACAGTCGCTTCCCTTCCGCGGTGCCGTATGCGTTGTTCTGAAACGGGCTCTCCACCAATTTCTGCGTGCGCGCGGAGGCGACCGAGAAATCCTGAAACGGTCTGACCTCGCGCTGACAGCTCACGCCGAGAAGGCTCAATGCCCAAAGCGCAATGCCCAATGCCCAGACAGACAGTGAGCCTTCTTGAGCCGTGAGCATTTGGCATTGAGCATTGGGCCTTTTCATGATTTATCTGTCGACCCGCGGAACGTGGTATTCGGCGAGAATCCGATCGATGTCGCTCCTGCGCTGCTCGATGAACTGTTCGAGACGAGCGTGGCGGGCCGCGTCGCGGCGCCGTGTGGCCATGCCGATGCTGAAGGTCTGCGGGAGGACACGGCCATCGATCTGAGGGTGGACGGGGACGATGTCGAGCGCGACGGCCTGGCGGGCCGCGAAGTATCCGGCCATCGGTCCCCACGCGGCGGCGACGTCGATGTCGCCGCGCGCGACGGCCGCGATGATTGCCGACGGCGGGCTGTTGATGCGGTAATCGCCGTAGACGCTGTACCCGATGATGTTGCCGACGATGCCGCGGCGGCTCAGAGCGTGCGCCGGTGGTGTGTTGGCGCCGTCATCGCCGACGAGCTCCACGCCGATCCGGACCGTGCGCAACTGCGGATCATCGAACGACTCGATACGGAGCTTGCGCGAGCGGCGCGTGACGAAGACGTAAGTCGACCGGTAGTACGGCCTGGTCGTCCATGCCGCGTCGGTGTCAACGGGCAGCCCCATCACCACATCGCACTTCTGCGCGCTCAGGGTGTTTCGAAGAAACCCACGGCGTTGAGCGAACCAGGTGTAGTCGACGCGCGTTCCCAGATCGCGCGCCAGCAACTCCGCAATCCTGTTCTCGAACCCCTCGCCTCTCGAATTGGTGAACGGAAGGTTGTTCGGATCTGCGCAGACGCGAAGTGATTCCTTCGTCGTCGTCCCGTCCGCCACAACACATGAAGCCGCGAAGGACACGAAGACCGCGAAGGAGAAAAATTTGATTCTTCGTGAACTTCGCGACCTTCGTGGTTGCATGTCTTCGCGTCCTCTTCTAGGGCAGCCCGAAGATGTAGAGCATCCCGCCGGACGTCGTCGCCTGCGGCAGGTCGGGCAGCGCGTTGACGAAGCCGAGCGCCGCGGTGCCGTCGCGCGGGTCCAGACCACCTGCGACGATCGCGCCCGACCATCCACCGACGCCGGCGAGAATGGCGACGTACTGTTTGCCATCCGGGCCGCGATACGTCACCGGCTGCCCCACGATTCCCGAGCCCACCTTCGACTTCCACAGCTCCTCGCCGGTCTTCGCGTTGACGGCCTTGAACCATCCGTCCATGGTTCCGTAGAACGCGACATCGCTGCCCGTGACGGCGACGCCGCTCCAGACAGGGAAGCTCTCCTTGATGGACCACACTTTCCTGCGCGCCACGGGATCCCAGGCAATGAACTCGCCACGATTGCCGCCCGGACCCGCATACATCCGCACGTTCGCACCGACAAACGGCGTGCCTGCGATGTAGTTCGCCTCGACGCCTTCGAAGTCCATGCAGAGGTTGTTCGACGGGATGTAGTACAGGCCGGTCCGCGGCGAATACGCCGCCGGCTGCCAGTCCTTTCCGCCCGGCGATGCCGGGCAGACATTGCGAACGACTTTGCCGAGCGACGGTTCGAGCGATTTGTCTTCGTTGGGCCGGCCCGATTTCAGATCGATGCCCTTTGTCGAGGTGACCGCGACAAACGGATCGGCCGAGATGACCTCGCCGTTGGTGCGATCGATGACGTAGACGTAGCCATCGCGGTCGGCGCGTATCATCACTTTGCGCATCCGGCCGCCGAGCGGAAGATCGACGAGTATCTGCTCGTTGACGCCGTCGTAGTCCCAGAGATCGTGCGGCGACATCTGGTAGAACCAGACCGCATCGCCGGTGTCGGCGTCGCGCGCAAAGACGCCGGCGGTCCACTTGTTGTCGCCCGGTCGCTGCTCGTGGTTCCAGGGACCTGGATTCGACGTGCCGTAGTAGACGAGATTCAGCTCCGGGTCGTACGAGATCCAGCCCCACACCGTTCCGCCGCCGTTGCGCCACGCGTCAGCAGGCCAGGTGTGGATGCCGAGATCGCCGCCTCGGTCCGACGCGTAGAACGGCTTGAAGCGCGGTCCAATGAGCACATCCTTGTCGGGACCAGTTGAATAGGCCCGCCACGCAATGTTGCCGGTCTTCGCGTCGAGCGCGGTGAGCCAGCCGCGTACGCCCATCTCGCCGCCCGAGTTGCCGACAAGAACCTTGTCCTTGACGACGAGCGGCGCCATGGTGATCGTCTCGCCCTTGTTCAGATCGCCGAGCTTGGTAATCCATTTCTCCTTGCCGGTGGCCGCGTCGAGCGCGATCGTGCGGTTGTCGAGCGAGTTGAGGAAGATCGTTCCGTCCGCATAGACCACGCCGCGGTTCACCACGTCGCAACACGCGACGCCCTGCGCTGCCGACAGCGTCTTCGGTTCGTACTTCCACTTCACCGGCGCGCCGTCCTTCGAGAGATCCAGCGCGTACACGAGATTCGGGTACGGCGTCACGATGTACATCGTGTTGTTCACGACAATGGGCGCCGCCTCATGGCCGTGCAGGACGCCCGTCGAGAACGTGACCTTTACGGCGAGCTGCCTGACGTTCTGCGGAGTGATTTGATCGAGCGGGCTGAATCGCGTGCTGGAGTAGTCTCGGGCAGGCCTCACCCAGTCGCCGCTCGTATCGGGCGCAGGGTTGGTTCCGGGTGCCTTCGCCGCGGCTGCACCAGAGGCCCGATCCGTCGAGGGGGCTTGAGAGCTCGTGGGTGCCGATGCCGCTGGGTTACCGCATCCGGAAGTAATGAAAGCAACCGAAAGTAGCAGAGCTGCGACGCGCATCGATGACTGTCCGTCTTAGACCGGACAAAAAACCTAAGGCGCGTGCATACACAAGGCCAGTTTGGAACGGCTGCTACACTGGGATTACATGCATCCGGACCTCGCGCGGCTCGAGCACGTGGATGAGCTCCACCGCCTCATTGCTGAATCTGAATCGCGTCCTGTGCTGCTCTTCAAGCATAGCTACACGTGCGGCATCAGCATGGAGGCACTCGACGAACTTGTGGCGCACTTGAACGATCGGTCCGGCGATCGCGGACGTGACACGGTGCCGCCGCAGTACGCGATGGTGACGGTGCAAACGCATCGCGCTGTCTCGAATGCCATCGCGCAGAAACTCGGCGTTCGTCACGAGACTCCGCAGGCACTCCTGGTCAGGGATGGACGCGTGGTGTGGAGCGCTTCACACTTTCGTGTAACGGCCGCTGCCGTCGAGGATGCAATCAGGAACCGATCCTGATCCGCACTGGATAATTTCTTCCATCAATTAATCGCCTGACGTCGTCGGGCAACTGCGCGACCTGCCGACGGCATCGCTCGCGGATCTCCGTCAGCGGCGGCCGCGAGAGACGAACACCTTTTTTCATGACTTCTTTCAACAAGGGCTCGGCGCCGGGCGGCGGCACCGCGTCGCTCAACGCGAGCACGTCTTCAACCGCAACGCCATCGCTCAACACGCGCCACACCTGTTTGCTCCCCGGATACGTGCGCTTTCCAGGACTCGTCTTGATCGCCGGCACGAGGCGCCCGTTGCGCTCCATCTCCGCGAGCTTGTAGACGCCCGAGAGCGCCGGCGCATCGCTCGACGTGCTGACCGCGGTGCCAACGCCAAAGCCGTCGATCGGCGCGCCTGATGCGACGATCTCCGCGATGCGCAGTTCGTCGAGGTCGCCGCTGGCCACGATGCTTGTATCGCCCAACCCGTGGTCGTCGAATATGCGCCGGACCTCGCGGCTCGTCGCGACGAGGTCGCCGCTGTCGAGACGGACAGCCTTTGGCGTCAGCCCCGATGCCGCGATCATGCGGGCGGCCGCCAGTGCATCGTACGTGTCGAGAATGAAGACGGCGCGCTCGCCGAACGCCTCCGCATACGCGCGAAACGCGCTCGGCTCGTCGCCAAATGCCATCACCCACGAATGTGCCATCGTCCCGGACAGCGGGATGCCGAAGCGCCTGCCTGCCTCGACGAGGGATGAGGAATCGAAGCCGGCAAGGTAGGCGGCGCGTGCGGCGCGAATGCCGGCGTCGATCCCGTGCGCGCGGCGCGCGCCGAACTCCATCACGCCGCGGCCGCCCGCCGCCTGGACGACGCGCGACGCCCGGCTGGCGACAGCAGTCGGAAACATGACTTCGGCAATCAGCGCCGTCTCCACGAGCTGCGCCTCGGCCAGCGGCGCAGTTACCCGCATCAGCGGCTCCTGCGCGAAGACGGGCGTCCCCTCGTCGATCGCCGACACGTCGCCGGTGAATCGAAAATCCGCGAGGTATTCATCGAAAAACGCAGACGGAAGACGGGCAAGCGCTGGCACCGTGCGGAGGAACGCGATCTCTTCGGCAGTGAAACGGAGAGACTCGAGGAAATCGAGTGCCTGTTCGAGGCCTGCGGCGACGAGGTAATTGCGGGTCGCGGGGAGCTGGCGAACGAACAAATCGAAGGTCGCATGGCCCGACAGACCCGCAACGTAATAACCGCCGACCATCGTCAGCTCATACAGGTCCGTCGAGAGAGCCGAGAGCATCGGTTCGCTATGCCCTGGCATCGGCGAGCGCGCGCTGGGCCGCAAAGTAGCCGCACATGCCGTGAACGCCGACGCCGGGCGGCGTTGCCGCGGAGCAGAGATAGAGGCCGCGCACCGGTGTGGAATAGGCTCGCCACGTCGGCCTCGTGAAAAACTGCCGAAGGTCGGCAACACCTGAGCCGATGTCACCGCCGACGTAGTTCGCGTTGTGTCCTTCGATCTCCGCCGGCGACATCACCGATCGCGCGAGGATGCGATCGCGGAAGCCCGGCGCGAAGCGTTCGAGCTGCGCCTCGACGCGCGGCAGCATGTTGACCGTCGATCCGCCGGGTACATGGCAGTAGGCCCATGCGGTGTGCTTTCCTGCCGGCGCACGGGACGGGTCGAACAGTGTGGGCTGCACGACCAGGACGAACGGCCGCTCCGGTGCGATGCCGGACCATGCTTGACGTTCAGACTGCATCAGTTCCGCCATCGTGCCGCACACGTGCACCGTTGACGCTTTGGCGCACTCGGTTGCCCGCCAGGGTATCGGGGCATCCAGCGCCCAGTCGACTTTGAACACGCCCATGCCGTATCGGTACCGCTCGAGGCTGCGGCGGTACGAAGCCGGAAGCCGCGAGCCCGCAACCTTCAGGAATGGTCGAGGAGACAGATCGCAGAGAATCGCGCGCGCAGGCGGCAGCTCGTCGAGGGACGTGACGCGGTGATTCGCAATCACCTCTCCGCCCAGTGTGCGGAGAAACGCGACGAGCGCGTCGGTCAGCTTCTGCGCTCCCCCGCGCGGAATGACCCAGCCGACGATGTGCGCCATTGCGCCCAGCACGAGACCAAATCCGGCGGTCAACGGGTGATCGAGCGGCACCATTCCATGCGCTGCAGTGGCGCCGAAGAGCGCGCGCGTACGTTGGTCGGCAAATGTGCTCCTCGCAAAGCCGTCTGCCGAACGCAGCGCCCGCAATCCGAACGCCGCAAGTGCGAGCGGATGCCGCGGCCACTGCAGCGGGCCGAGTACCGATGCCTCGAGCTGCGGCCAGTTGCGTTGAAGTCCGCCATAGACTCTCGCGTACGCTCCGCCGTCGCCGCCAAGCGCCGCGGCAGTGCGCTCGACCGATCGCTCGACAACGGCCGCAGTGCCATCGTCGAAGGGATGCGCAATGCAGGACGGCGGATCGATGAATTCGACCCCATAGCGTGCGAGAGGAAGAGTTCTCAAAAATGGTGAAGCGGCCGCGGTCGCATGGACCGCCGAACAGACGTCGTGAACGAAGCCCGGCAGCGTAAGCTCCGCCGATCGAGCGCCGCCGCCGATTGTCGCCTCGGCCTCGAACACCGTTACCTTCCACCCTGCCTGCGCGAGCGCGATCGCGGCAGCAAGACCGTTCGGTCCGGAACCAATAACGATCGCGTCAGGGTGAGGCACGTGGCACAATCACAAATCAGATCGCGGAAATCGTCAAATGACGTACTGGTACTCCCGCTTTCTGTTCGAGCGCGCGCTGGCGGCGATATACCTCGTAGGCTTTCTCGTTGCCGCCAACCAGTTCGTGCCATTGCTCGGCGAGCGCGGCCTTCAGCCCGTTTCCCGCTTCACCCAGGCGATCCCCTTCCGCGCCTCGCCGAGCCTCTTTTTCCTGGCGCCGACCGACAGCGCGTTTCGCACATGCGCGTGGCTTGGCGCCGCGCTCGCCCTGCTGACGCTGACCGGCTGGCCGCAGCAGCGGGGCGCGGCGGTCTCCGCCGTTGTATGGGCGCTGCTGTGGGTGCTCTATCTGTCGTTCGTCAACGTCGGCCAGACGTTCTACGGCTTCGGGTGGGAGACGCTGCTGCTCGAATCCGGTTTCCTCGCCATCTTCCTCGGCGGATGGTCGACGGCTCCGAGCAGATGGCTCGTCTGGATGTATGCCTGGCTCCTGTTCCGCCTGATGTTCGGCGCAGGCCTGATCAAGATCCGCGGCGATTCGTGCTGGCGGGATCTCACATGTCTCAACTACTACTTCGAGACGCAGCCGATACCGAATTCCCTGAGTTGGTATTTTCACTGGCTGCCCGAAGGCGTGCACAAGGCGGGCGTCGCGTTCAATCACTTCGTGGAGCTGCTCGTGCCGTTCGCGTACTTCGCGCCGCAGCCGTTCGCCGCGATCGCA
>Ga0075424_100002291_pt1 | contig 17404 bp, 8 predicted proteins | sample SoiMethybrSBSTD3_FD_75301 | JGI IMG/M metagenome (GOLD analysis project Ga0075424, IMG submission 75301) | Bulk soil microbial communities from a Populus tree surrounding site in Tennessee, USA - Soil MetaG P. TD hybrid SBSTD3 | ecosystem: Environmental > Terrestrial > Soil > Tree plantation...
TCCTCCCCTATCCCTCCAACGCTGCCGTCATGGCCGCCTGCAATGTCTTGAGGCCCGCTCCTACGTCGGCGGCGAGATGAACGCGAAGTGCGCGGCGATCCCGCTCCAGTAGTACCTGGAAATCACCTCGGGCTTGGGCGGCCTTGACCACCCCGAATGTGTATTTCTGCCCAGGCACTTGCAAATCCACAGCATCATCGGATGTGATCTGCAGGAATACACCACTATTGGGGCCGCCTTTGTAAGCTTGTCCCGTCGAGTGCAGGAAGCGCGGTCCGAATTCCAAGCACGTAGCTACGCGTTTGGCATCGCGCACGGCGTGGCGCATTCTCTGTAACGCGCTTTCGTGCGATTCGTTCATCTCGATATAGGCAAGCAACGCGAGATAATCGCCTCCGCTCAACCGGTTCAGATGCGCTTTGAGATACGCCGTTAACGTCGGATGCCCGCTGACCGTCTGTTTCAATGCCATCGCATTCTTTTCATCGGTGTAAAGCTTGATCCCATCCGCGGTGAATACCGGCGCTTCTGTCGGTAACTTTCCGTTTTTTTCGTATTCGGCCGTCAGCTTCCGCGTGGCATTCTTGCTTGCTTCCACATCCGGCTGATCGAATGGGTGAATGCCGAGGATGGAACCAGCGGTTGCCGTAGCGATCTCCCACCGGAAGAATTCCTCACCCAAATCATATGGATCGTCTATCGAGATGCGCACGACTGGATGGCCGGCGCGTTCGAGCGTTACAACCGATTGGTCCTGTGTCGCGTCAGGCTCCGAGCGCAATTTCAGATACACAAACAGGCGATCGCGGCCATAGACCTCAGGCTTACCGATCGCTTCGCGATCAACCGGGATTATTCCTTTGCTTTCTTTTCCTGTGGACTCCGCAACCAGTTGCTCCAACCAGGCACCGAGATCGTGAATGCCTGGTGAAGTAATGATGGTCAACTTATCACGGCCAAATTGACGAGCCGCTACACCAAGGATGGTGCCGAGCATGACTCCTGGGTTTTCTTCGACTGGAACCGATGGCATGCACGCGCATACCATTTCCTCAGTTCGATCCAAGAATTTCGCCACATCCACTCCCATGATGGCTGCGGGAACGAGCCCGAAATCGGACAGGGCCGAGTAGCGGCCACCGATATTCGGCCACCCGAAGAACACACGGCGAAAGCCGTCGGTCTCGGCGACTTTCTGCATCTTCGAGCCAGGATCGGTGATGGCGATGAAGCGTTTGCCTGCTTCCTTCACACCAACAAGCTGAGAGATCCGGTCGAAGAAATACTGCTTAAAAATGTTCGGCTCGAGGGTCGAGCCCGATTTACTCGACACGATGAAGATCGTATTTTTCAGATCGACCTTGTTCTCGAAAGCCTTCACCTGAGCAGGGTCCGTGGAATCAAGAACGTGAAGTTCCGGATACCCTTTGATTTTGCCAAAGGTCATCTTCATTACTTCCGGACAGAGGCTCGATCCGCCCATACCCAGCAAGAGGACATGCGAGAAACCCCCGCTTCTGGCCAGTTCCGAAATTCGACTCAGCCGCTCGATATGAGCCAGTTGGTCGTTGGCAATGCCGAGCCAGCCGAGCCACTGCGCTTCATCCTTCCCGGTCCACAACGCTGCGTCACCGCTCCAGAGCTTTCTCGATTTTCCCCCGGCGCGCCACTCCGCCAATGAATCTTTCACGGCAGCGGCCAGTGGATCAGGCAGCTTGTAACTCAGGCTGTTGATTTTTGCAGCCCCAGCATCCTTGCTTTGCTTTTCCACTGCTTTCAGCAGTTTTTTGAAGGCATCCGAAAAAAGATTGACCCCCTCATCAAGCAACTTGTCGGTCACGTCCTTCATCGATATTCCGGCTTGAGCTAGCGCGGCCATGGTATCGACCGCGGCATCTATGTCTTCGGTCAGGCTTGCGCGCGGTTGCCCATGATCGCGAAATGCTTCAAACGTAGCCGGAGGAATGGTGTTAACCGTATCAGACCCGATCAGCTCTTCCACGTAGATGACGTCGCGAAACTTGGGATTCTTGGTACTCGTGCTGGCCCATAACAAACGTTGGCTTTGCGCACCTCGGTCGGCTAATGTTTGCCAGCGCCGGCCGCTGAAGAGTTCCCGATAGCGCTGGTAAGTCAGCTTGGCGTTGGCAATCGCCACCTTGCCGGCAAGCCCCTGCAGAAGGCTTTGCTCTGCGGGATTTGCCGATCCCTGCAACCGTTCCGCAATGAGGGCATCGATGGCGCTATCAATCCGGCTGATAAAAAAACTGGCGACGCTCGCGACGCCCTTCGGATCGCCGCCGCGGGCCGTCAATTTCTCCAGTCCCGCAATATAGGCTTCCGCGACCTGCTCGTAAGCTTCCTGGGAAAAGAGTAAGGTCACGTTGACGTTGATCCCCTCGCTGATGAGTTGCTCGATGGCAGGAATGCCTTGGGATGTGGCTGGAACTTTGATCATCAGATTCTCGCGGCCCACCGCCTGCCACAACCGCCGGCCTTCGTCGAGCGTGCCCGCGGTGTTGTGTGCGAGGAATGGCGAGACTTCCAGACTGACGTAGCCGTCGCGCTTCGATGTCTGCTCGTACACGGACCGAAGCGCATCGGCGGCGTCTTGAATATCCTGCATGGCGAGTCTCTCATAGAGCGTCTGCGCATCCTGCGACCGGGCCGCTGGGTTTTCGAGAATTTCTCGATAATCGGCGCTCCCAGCAATTGCTTTTTCGAAGATTGCAGGATTGGACGTCACGCCTCGCAAGCCGTCTTCCTCGATCAGTCGAGGCAATTCACCGCTCGTGATCAAGCTACGGCGAATGTAATCGAGCCACACCGATTGTCCGAAAACCTGGAGCGCGCGCAACCGGTTCTCCAGTGTGGTTATCTTCGCGAGCCGGCGGACATGGCGCTCCTCGCCCGTGAAGGTTGCATTGACGAATGCGTGAATCAGCTCGCGGGCGAGCTCAATGCCGACTACCCGGCCTCCAAGCACGAGCACGTTCATGTCGTCATGCTCCACGCCCTGGTGCGCCGAGTAAGTGTCATGACAGAGTCCAGCCCGGACCCCGGGGATCCTATTCGCAGCCATCGAGGCGCCGACACCGCTGCCACAGAAAAGGATGCCTCTATCCGCTTGACGTTCCCTCACAGCCATACCTACGGCTTTGGCGTAGTCAGGGTAGTCGACGGGATCCTTGCTGGTGGTGCCCACATCGACGATCTCGTGCTTCTCCGCGAACAAAAAGGCTTTTACCGCCTCCTTGAGCTCGAATCCGGCGTGATCTGAACCTATGGCGATGCGCATACTTCACCTCGCTTGTGCGATCTGCTCTTTGGCCGCACGTATGACATTCTCTGGAGTAAACCCGAACTTCTTCTGCAATTCTTTGAGTGGTGCCGACGCCCCAAACGTTTCCATGCCGATGCTATGGCCGCTATTGCCGACGTAACGCGCTCAGCCGAGGATGGATCCTTTTTCCACTGAGACGCGCGCCGTGACGGACTTCGGCAGCACCTGCTCGCGATATTCGGGATGTTGGCGACAGTAATGCTCGAAAATCTCCCACGATGGCATGCTGACGACGCGCGCCTTAATCCTCTCCGCTTGAAGCTTTTCGTAGGCCTCGATGCAAAGCGCGACTTCACTGCCGCTGGCTAGCAGCAGGACTTGTGGTTTGCCGTCTTCCGCATCCGCCAGAACATAGGCGCCGCGCTGCAGACCTGCAGCGGCGGCATATTTTCCACGGTCGAGGATCGGCACGCCTTGGCGCGTTAAGATCAGCGCCACGGGTTCATGGCGGAGCTGCATGATCACGCGCCAGGCTTCGACGGTCTCATTGGCATCAGCGGGTCGCAAGACGGTTAATCCGGGGATCGCGCGCAGCGAGATCAGTTGCTCCACAGGTTGGTGCGTTGGGCCGTCTTCGCCGACGCCGATCGAATCGTGTGTGAACACGTGAATCACAGGAATTTCCATCAAGGCGCTCAGGCGAATTGCCGCACGGCCGTAGTCGCTGAAGATTAAAAATCCCGATCCATAGGGCCGAATTTTCGACAGGGACAAACCATTGAGAATAGCGCCCATGGCGTGCTCCCGAATGCCGAAGTGCAGGTTTCGACCCGCAGGACTGTCAGCGCTGAAATCTCCGGCCCCTTCAAACGTCAGACGCGTCTTGCATGAAGGTGCGAGATCCGCCGAACCGCCAAGCAACCACGGTAGGTTCTTGGCAAGCGCGTTTAGCGCCTGGCCCGACGCGTCTCGAGTCGCGACGTCCTTGCCACCGATGGCGTAAACCGGCAATCCCTTGTCCCAGCCTTCCGGCAATTCGCGCCGGACCATGCGATAGGCGTGATCGGCGAGTTCGGGATACTGCCGCCGGTAGGACTCAAACTTGGTCCACCATGCCTCGCGGAGCGCTTGTCCATGCGCGCCCATGCCTGCCGTGAAATGCTCCCGCACCCCTTCTGGGACGAGAAACTGAGCATCCTCCGGCCATCCGTAGTTACGCTTGGCGAGCTTGATTTCATCCTTGCCCAGGGGCTCTCCGTGGGCAGCGCTCGTATCTTGTTTGTTGGGGGCGCCGTATGCGATGTGGCTATCGACGATAATAAGCGTAGGTCGATCGGTGGTGTGCTTGAACGTCGTAAAGGCTCGCTCAAGCATCTCCAAATCATTGGCGTCGCCGACTCGCGTGACATTCCAGCCGTAACCGATGAAGCGCGTAGCCACGTCATCGCTGTAAGCCAACGCCGTATTACCCTCGATGCTGATGTGGTTGTTGTCGTAGATCCAACACAGGTTGGCGAGCTTGAGGTGGCCTGCCAATGAGGCGGCCTCGCCTGAAATCCCTTCCATCATGCAGCCGTCGCCGCACACCGCGTAAATGTCGTAGTCGAACAGGTCAAAGCCAGGACGATTGAAGTAACTTGCCAACCAGCGCTCGGCAATGGCCATTCCGACACTGGTTGCCACACCCTGTCCCAATGGACCCGTCGTAGTCTCCACGCCTGAGGTCCAGCGATATTCCGGGTGACCGGGGCATTTGCTGTCGAGCTGGCGAAAACGCTTGATGTCGTCGAGTGTCACAGACAATTCTCCAAGCGTTTCGTACTTGGGGTTGACTGCTTTTACACCGGTTAAATGCAACATGGAGTAAAGCAGCATGGAAGCATGCCCCACGGACAATACAAAGCGGTCGCGGTTGGGCCAGATCGGATGCGTGGGATCGAAACGAAGAAAGCGTTGCCATAAACAATAGACAACTGGGGCCAGGGCCATAGGCGTTCCCGGGTGCCCGGAGTTTGCTTGTTGCACGGCGTCCATCGCCAGGGTGCGGATGGTGTTGACGCACAGTTCGTCGATTCTGTTATTCATAATCGTTCCATATCAAAGCGTCTGTGTGTGAATCAGGCGAACAATCCCCTCCTCACGGAGGAGGGGAATATCGCCTATCCCAACCATTCGTTTACTCTAGTACGGCCAGGACCAGTTGACGATCTCGGGACGATCGGTGCCGTGCTCGTGCGCATAGTCGAGGTTGTCCGCGATGGCCTTCTTCATCTCTTCTTTCAAATGCGCCGCTTTTGTACCTAGTTTCGGGACGCGATCGATCACAGCGAGGACCAGGTCAAAACGGGAGGTTTCGTTCAGCATCGCCAGCTCGAGCGGTGTGTTGATGTTGCCTTTTTCTTTGTAGCCTCGCACGTGCATGTTGTCGTGTCCCTTGAAACGGTACGAGAGCTTATGAATGAGCCAGGGATAGCCGTGAAAATTAAAGATGATCGGCTTGTCCGTGGTGAACAGTCCGTCGAACTCACGGTCTGTGGAGCCATGCGGATGTTCGGCTGCCGGCTGCAGCTTGAAGAGATCCACAACATTTACAAAACGCAGCTTGAGATCGGGTGCCCCCTCGCGCAAGATTGCGGCTGCGGCGAGAGCCTCCATGGTCGCAACGTCGCCGCAGGAAGCCAAAACCACGTCCGGCTCGTCGCCTGCATGCGTGCTCGCCCGTTGCCAGATGCCGATGCCGTTGGAGCAGTGGGTGATGGCCTCGTCCATGGTTGTGAACTGCAGATGCTTCTGTTTGTCGGCCACGATGACGTTGATGTAGTCGGTCGACCGCAGACAATGATCTGCCACGGATAGCAGCGTATTGGCATCAGGCGGCAGATAGACGCGTGTCACACTCGAGCTTTTGTTGGTGACGAGGTCAATGAAACCGGGATCCTGATGCGAAAATCCATTGTGGTCCTGACGCCAGACGGTGGAGGACAACAGAATGTTCTCGGACGCGACTGATGCGCGCCACGGCACGTGGTTCTTGGAGATGTCCAGCCACTTGGCGTGCTGGTTGAACATCGAATCGACGACGTGGGCGAATGCTTCATAGGTGTGGAAGAAACCATGGCGGCCAGTTAGCAAATATCCTTCTAACCAGCCCATCAGCGTATGCTCGGAAAGCATCTCCATCACGCGCCCGTCGCGTGCGAGCTCGCCGCCATCGGCGTCCTCAGGCAGCATGTCGGCCATCCAGGTTTTTTTGCTTGCCTCATAAACTGCTTGCAGCCGGTTAGAGGCGGTCTCATCGGGACCGAAGAGACGGAAGGTGGCCAGGTTCCGCTTCATCACGTCCCGCAAAAAAGCGCCGAGCGGTTTCGTGTTCTCGTATTCGATTGACCCTCGAGTCGGAACCTCGACGGCGTATTTGCGGAAATCGGGAAGGTCGAGAGCCTTGCGCAAGAGGCCGCCGTTCGCGTGCGGGTTGGCGCTCATACGCCGATTGCCTTTGGGTGCGAGCGCCTTGAGTTCCGGCATGAGTTTACCGCGCGCATCGAACAACTCCTCGGCCTTGTAGCTGCGCATCCAGTCTTCGAGGAGCTTCAGGTTGGTCGGGTTATCGCGCACATCGGCAAACGGCACCTGGTGTGAGCGCCAGGAACCTTCAACCTTGTGTCCCTTGATTTCTTTCGGACCGGTCCAACCTTTGGGGGAACGGAGCACGATCATAGGCCAGCGAGGTCGCAAAGGATTGTTCGATTCCCGCGCGGTCTTCTGGTGGCCGCGGATCTCGGCAATCGCTTCTTCCAATGTGGCCGCCATTTTTTGATGCATTTCGGTCGGATCGCTGCCTTCCACGAAATACGGCTTGTAACCGTACCCGACGAACAGGGCTTCTAACTCCGCATGACTGATGCGCGCAAGGACAGTTGGATTGGCGATCTTGTAGCCATTCAGGTTGAGGATCGGCAGCACCGCGCCATCTCGCGCCGGGTTAATGAACTTATTGGAATGCCACGCCGTCGCTAGCGGACCGGTCTCCGCTTCGCCGTCGCCAACAACGCAGGTGACGATAAGATCAGGATCGTCGAGCACCATGCCGTATGCGTGGGACAGACTGTAACCGAGCTCGCCGCCTTCGTGGATGGACCCTGGAGTCTCGGGAGTAACATGGCTGCCGATATGGCCGGGGAACGAAAACTGTTTGAAGAACTTTCGCATTCCTTCGGCGTCCTCGCTCTTGTCTGGATAAATTTCAGAGTAAGTGCCTTCCAGATACGCGGGTCCCAGCACGCCCGGTGCGCCATGGCCAGGCCCAGCCACGAAGATCATGTCGAGGTCGTGCTTGAGGATCATGCGGTTCAGATGCACCCAAACGAAGGACAGAGCCGGACTCGCCCCCCAATGGCCCAGCAGGCGGTGTTTGACATGTTCGGTCTGCAAGGGCTCCTTGAGCAGCGGATTGTCTTTGAGGTAGATCATGCCCACCGAAAGGTAATTGCACGCACGCCAATACGCATTCATCAGTTCAAGCTCTTTATTGGTTAATCGATTTTCCATTGCATCCTCTCCTTGAATCAGGCGAACAATCCCCTCCTCCGTGAGGAGGGGAATATCGCCTATTCCAACCAATTCGTTTACACGTTCATAGACCGTGTCTACAGGGGCCTAGCTGTCATCGCCCTGCTGAGCAGGGCTTGAGCTTCCTCCTGAATGCGTCGGAGGTGCTCATTGCCGCGAAAGCTTTCTGCGTAAAGCTTGTAAACCTCTTCTGTGCCTGACGGACGCGCCGCAAACCAACCGTGCTCTGTGATGACTTTCAGGCCACCGATGGGTGCGCCGTTGCCGGGTGCGTTGGTGATCATCGTCTTAATCGGGTCGCCGGCAAGCTCGGAGACTTTCACGTCCTTCGATGAGAGCTTTAGAAGAACGGCCTTTTGTTCCGCCGTGGCCGGCGCATCGATCCGTTGATAGACGGGCGCGCCGAGCTCCTGTGTAAGCTCGTTGTAGAGCTCGGACGGATCGCGTCCGGTGCGCGCCATGATCTCCACCGAAAGAAGATCCATAATGATGCCGTCCTTGTCGGTCGTCCATACCGTCCCGTCGCGGCGTAGGAACGAGGCGCCCGCGCTCTCCTCGCCTCCGAAACCCAGTGATCCGTCAAGCAGGCCTTGCACAAACCATTTGAACCCGACCGGAACTTCGAGTAAAGACCGCCCGACCTTGGAAGCCACTCGGTCAATAATGCTGCTGCTCACCGCCGTTTTGCCGATGGCCGCATCTGCGCGCCACCCTGGTCGACGAGTAAAGAGATAAGAAATCGCCGCAGCGAGGTAATGGTTTGGATTCATCAACCCACTTCGGGTGACGATGCCGTGCCGATCGTGGTCGGTATCATTGCCGAAGGCGATATCGAACCGGTCTTTCAGACCGATCAGTTTTGCCATGGCGTAGGGAGACGAACAGTCCATGCGAATCTTGCCGTCCCAATCCATAGACATGAAGCGGAAGGTCGGGTCCACTGCGTCGTTCACGACCTCCACCTGAACACCGTAGCGCTCGATAATAGGTCGCCAGTAGGCGACGCCCGCCCCGCCAAGCGGATCAACACCGATCTTGAGCTTGGCGCTTCGAATGACGTCCATTTCTAAAACCGAACCGAGGTCGTCCACATAGGACCCCACATAGTCGTGGGTATGGGTGGTCGAGGCGCGTCGAGCTTGTTCGTACGTAATTCGTGATACCTGCTTGAGGTCGCTCGAGAGTAGCTGGTTGGCTCTATCCTGGATCCAACGGGTTACGTCCGTATCCGCCGGGCCGCCGTGCGGCGGGTTGTATTTGAAGCCGCCGTCTTCCGGCGGATTGTGCGACGGCGTGATCACAATACCGTCGGCGACACCCGACGTGCGGCCGCGGTTATATATAAGGATGGCATGAGAGATCGTAGGTGTTGGTGTATAGCCGTCATCGCGATCGATCATGACCTCAACACTGTTTGCGGCGAGTACTTCCATAGCACTGATGAAAGCCGGCTCTGAGAGCCCGTGCGTGTCTTTGCCGAGGTAAAGAGGACCGCTGATGCCCTGTTGCTTCCGGTATTCGCAGATTGCCTGAGTGATCGCTAAAATGTGCGCCTCGTTGAACGCGCCGCGCAGTGACGAGCCCCGATGCCCGCTGGTGCCGAAACTCACCCGCTGCGCGGCATCGCTCGTGTCGGGCTTTCGCGCGTAGTATTCTTTGTGAAGTTTATCGATATCGACCAAAAGCTCCGGCGGAGCGGGTTTACCGGCAAGAGGATGGATCGGCATTGGATCACCTCGCTTATTTAAGGCCTTCGCCCTCCGCTTGAAGCGGCAGCACAAGAAAGACGACAGAGCGCGGCTGTACTACATAAGTCGTCTGTGCAAGAGACGGCGCCTTCTCCCACGTATAAAAATCTTCGGGCGACACAAGCGCTGTGTCCACGCACCGGCGCCAGCGTTGCTGGCTTTCATCGGGGACACGCGGTAACTCGAAAGTCAATGGTTCCCAATAGGCGTTTAGCATCCCATGAAGGAGAAAACGCGCTTGCATGCCATGGACGGTGAAAGCGAGCGAGTGTGAGTTTTCGCTCCAGTCGGGCGAGTGGAGTGCCACACCATGCCACTCGATCCGCGCCTGCTGTAAAAGTTGATTCAGGCTAAGCTTGATTCCTGTTGTCACCACGTCGCGCCGCTGGCGAAACGCATTGAGCTCTCTAACGAAATGGTGGATGCCCGCGTGCCGATCCAGCAAGCTCCAGTCAAACCAACTGATATCGTTGTCCTGGCAATAGGCGTTGTTGTTGCCCAATTGGGTGCGGCGCACTTCGTCGCCCATGTGCAACATGGGCGTGCCGACCGAAACCAGCAACAGCGCTAAAAAGTTCTTAACCTGACGGTCGCGTACCGCCTCGATTGCGGGATCGTCAGTCGGCCCCTCCGCGCCGCAGTTCCAGCTGAGATTGTCATTCGAGCCGTCGCGATTATTTTCGCCGTTGGCTTCGTTGTGTTTTTCGTTGTAGGAGACCAGATCGTTGAGAGTGAACCCGTCATGGCAGGTTACGAAGTTGATGCTTTGCTCGGCCTCTCGCTCATCCTGACCATAAATGTCGGGACTGCCTAAAAGCCGGGTCGCCAAGCCGGATACTGAGCTGTTTTCTCCTTTCAAAAAACGCCGCACATCGTCCCGGAACCGGCCATTCCACTCTTGCCAAGTATCGCCCACGAAGGTTCCCACTTGATAGAGCCCGGCGGCATCCCAGGCTTCCGCAATCAGCTTGGTGCCGGCCAACAGGGGATCCGATTCGATATCCCAGAGGACTGGTGGGTTGGGTAGCGGAGAGCCTGCTTCGTCGCGCGACAGGATGGATGCGAGATCAAACCGGAAACCATCAACGTGCATCTGACTCACCCAATAGCGCAGGCTATCTTGAATCAGCCGGCGAACAATCGGCTGATTGGCGTTCAGCGTATTGCCGCAGCCGGTGTAGTCGGCATAGCGGGACTTGTCCTTCTCGAGGATGTAGTAGAAGTCATTCGCAAGGCCGCGATAGCACAATGTCGGCCCGTCGTTGCCGCCCTCGGCGGTGTGGTTGAAGACAACGTCGAGGATGACCTCGATTCCGGCCCTGTGGAGCGCCTTGACCATGTCGCGAAATTCAGCGATCACGCCGAGAGGTTCTTTCCGCGAACTGTAGGCGTGATGAGGCGCGAAAAAAGAGACCGGCTGGTAGCCCCAATAGTTCACCCGGCCCTCAGGAGCATCCTGAGGATCAAACTGAAAAACCGGAAGTAGCTCCACGGCCGTGACACCGAGATCTTTGAGATAGGGGATCTTCTCGATCAATCCAGCGTAGGTACCGCGCTTTTCGGAGGCTAGGCCTGAGCTTGGATGGCACGTGAACCCCCGCACGTGAAGCTCGTAAATCACCGTCTCCGCAAACGGCCGCTTGAGCGGCACGTCGCCCTCCCAGTCATAATGATTGGGATCGGCCACGACGCTTTTCATCGCAATTGCTGTGATGTCGCCGGACTCTTTCAGGGCTTTGCGGTTGTACGCTTTTGGGACCGCCAAGCCAAGACCATAAGGATCGAGGAGAACCTTCTCGCCATCGAAACGAAGACCACGTTCCGGCACAAATTCACCGTATGCTCGGTACGCATAAATCTGCCCAGGCTTGAGCCCCGGAACAAAGACATGCCAATAGTGATACGTGCGGTGCCGGTCGGCATCGAGAGAGATCGTCTTGGCCGGTTGTGCGGAATTCACATCATCGAACAATAAAAGTTCAACAGACCTGGCGTTCTTAGAAAAGAGACTGAAGTTGACGCCCTCCGGGTAAACAGTGGCGCCCAGAGGGGCGCAAGCTTCTTGAGCGCTCACCGCTTGTTTGACAGAGGCGTTCATTTTTCTCTCTCGTCTATCGTGACCGGGCTTACGTGCCAGATGTCTCGGCAGTAGTCCCGAATGGATCGATCAGAAGAGAACCGGCCGACTCTGGCACTATTGAGAATCGACATGCGCGTCCAGTTTTCCTGATCGCGGTACGCTTCGCTCACTCGTTGTTGGCAGTCTACATAACTCTGATAATCGGCAAAGAGCATGTATTCGTCTCGGTTGAGCAGCGATTCGACTAACGGGCGAAAAAGCTCACGATCGCCGTTTGAAAAAAATCCGGAATCGATGAGGTCCATCGTCTCGCGCAAAGCTGGGTTCGCCTCGTAGAGGCTGCGTGGGTTGTAGCCGTTCGCCTTTTGATGTGCGACTTCTTCAGTAGTCAGGCCGAATAAAAAGAAATTCTCATGGCCCACAGCGTCGCGAATCTCGACGTTTGCTCCGTCCAAGGTACCGATCGTCAATGCGCCATTCATCGAAAACTTCATGTTGCCCGTGCCCGAGGCCTCTTTGCCTGCCGTGGAGATCTGTTCCGAAAGGTCCGCGGCGGGGTAAACGCGCAGGCCGTTCTTGACGTTGAAGTCCGGCATAAAAACCACCTTGAGAACCTCGGAGACCGTTGGATCCTGATTGACAACCTGAGCAACCGAGTTGATGAGTTTGATAATCAGTTTGGCCATTCGGTATCCGGGAGCCGCTTTGCCGCCGAACATCACCGTGCGTGGCGTGACACCTGCGGTGGAAACACGCTTTAGCTGGTTATACAAGGTGATCACGTACAACACGTTCAGGTGCTGGCGCTTGTACTCGTGCAACCGCTTAACCTGGATATCAAAAAGCGATTTCGGATCCACGGCAATGCCGGTGCGCTCTTTAATGAAACCGGCCAAGGCTTGCTTGTTGGCAGCCTTTACCGCTTGCCAATCGCGTCGGAAACCGGGGTCGGTGGCCAGAGGTTCGAGCTGTTGAAGCTGTCCTTCCAGATCTGAGATCCATCCGTCGCCGATCTTGCTGGTGATCAACGTGCTCAGTTTAGGATTGCTGAGCACAATCCACCGTCGCGGGGTGACGCCATTCGTTACGTTAACGAACTTTTCCGGCGCAACGGCATAGAAGTCGCGGAGCACGGTCTGTTTTAGCAGTTCGCTATGGAGAGCCGCGACCCCGTTAATCGCGTGGCTGCCCACGCTGGCAAGATGGGCCATGCGCAGATACTTATCGCCGGTTTCGTCGATCAGCGACAGGCGCCTGAGCAACTGATCGTCACCGGGATGGCGCGACCGTAATTCATCAAGGAAGCGGCGGTTGATCTCATAGACGATTTCCAGATGGCGCGGCAACACACTTCCGAAGAGTGACAGTGGCCACTTCTCGAGGGCTTCTGCAAGAAGTGTGTGATTCGTGTACGCGCAAGTTAGCCGCGTGATCTCCCAGGCCTGATCCCAGTCCATCAGGTGCTCGTCTACCAGGAGTCGCATCAACTCGGCCACCGCGATCGACGGATGGGTATCGTTTAATTGGGCGGCCCAGGTCAAATGAAACTCTTCCAGTTTCTTTCCCCGTATCAGATGCAGGCGGATCATGTCCTGGAGCGAGCAAGAGACAAAGAAATACTGCTGTTCAAGTCGCAGTCGCTTCCCCGCTTCGGGCTCGTCGTTCGGATAGAGGACCTTGGAGATCGTTTCCGAAACCATTTTTTCATGTACCGCGCCGTAATAATCGCCGACGTTAAACGCTTCGAAATCGAACGATTCGGCAGCCTCGGCCTTCCATAATCGCAGCAGGTTTGTGGTCGGTACTTGATAACCGGGCACCGGAGTGTCGTAGGCGACACCCTTCACTGTCTTTTCGGGCAGCCAACGGACTCTGTAGCTCCCCCGCTCATCACGGTAAGGCTCCGTGTGCCCGCCGAACTTCACTTCGAAGTTGATCTCCGTACGGACGATTTCCCAGGGATTGCCGAAGCGCAGCCACTTATCTGTAAGTTCGACTTGCCAGCCGTCGCGAATTGCCTGATCGAAGATGCCGAATTCATAGCGTATTCCGTAGCCGATGGCGGGAATCTTGAGCGTCGCCAGAGAATCCATATAGCAAGCGGCTAAGCGGCCGAGACCGCCGTTGCCGAGTCCCGGTTCTTCCTCCTGTTCCAGAAGATCAGCTAGATTTTGTCCGACTTTGGATACGGCCTCCTCGGTTGCCTCCCAGATTCCGAGGTTGATCAAGCTATTGCCAAGCTGTGGTCCCATCAAAAATTCAGCCGAGAGGTACGCGACTCCTCGCACGGGGATATTCGCTGCGATGACAGCTTCCAAGGTTTTGATATAGCTCTCGAGCATCCGGTCGCGAACTGAATATGCGAGAGCCATGTACCAGTCATGGCGAGTCGCCTGCAGCGGCAGCTTGCCTTGCAAATAACGCAAGTTGTCAACCACGGCTTGGGCGATCGCATCCGCTCCACGTCCGGTGCGGATTTCTTCATGATCAGTCTGTTTTGCGGTCTCAGCCTTTGCACTTCTTCCTGGGTTCATATATATCCTCAACGCAATTTCTGGGCGCGGTCGGTCGGGAGGTCTCGACATTGATCGTCGGACTGACTGCCGAGGGCAAACGACTGTAATACCAAGCAGGTTTCCAAAAGTTCACAACGGCACTTGTGCCCGACCTACCTAGTATTACAGTTCTTGAAGATCTTCATTTTCGACACGCTGTTAGGTCACCCGGAAGCTATCCCGAAACGGCTGTCGTCACTAGGAGGCGAACGATGAAATTGATCCGAATGTTCGTGGCAAGAATGACCATGCGCGCCATACTGCCGGCTGCAGTACTGGTGTTCTTAACAGCCGGCTACGCGCGGTCGCAGGCCGGAAGCTTCAGCAAAGCCGCGGTCGGCGACCAGATCAAGAAAGTGGAAGATGGGGTCGACGAATTCAAAAAGTACCTGGAGAACCGCGGCGATAACGCTAGATCGGGAGCCGAAGCGGCGCAGAACAGCGGCAAAACAGGGAAGCGTGAAAAGGCAAACTCCACCAATACAGACGGGCGTAAAGCGCGGGCAAACCAGACCAAGGATGAATTGAGCGATGCACTCGACGATCTGAATGGTGATACCAATCGACTGCGGCGAAAATTCGGTCCCGCCTCGAATTACATGGAGACTCGCTCACAAATGGAAAAAGTGATGGAGTCTGGGCGGAAGGTCAATCAAGTCATGGTTCGTGGCAAATATGGTAGTCAGGCCGAACGCGTGTGGTTGGCCTTACGACAAAACATCAATGAACTCGCTCGGTTTTACGGGTTATCCCCCATGGCCGGCACCTAGCCATTATTCTTCCGGTGGAATTGGCGTCCAGGTCGAGTCCGGGTTGAACTTCTGAATCGACTTTGCCTCGTCAGCGGTGTTGTCGCCGAGATCACGCTGCCAAACAAGACCGTCCTGGTTGACGATGAAGGTCATCACGCCGCTCGCGCCGTAGTCTGCGGGGTATGCAATCAGCGCGAAGCCTTGCGTGAGCTTCCCGTTGACCAAATAGTCCCGGGGACCGCCGTCAGCGGCATCCCCTTGCGCCAGCAACGGCCGGAACAGGTACCCATGATATGGCGCCTGCTCTCCCTGCTGCTGGCCTCTATATCCTTCCGCTGCGGCGCTGGCTAGGAAGGGCCCTGCCGGACTTTCCGGCTCTCCAGGAGCAGTTTCCCAATAGAGTCCATTTTGCCTGCCGGGGTCGCTGCGTAGTTTTTGCGCGTAAATGCCTGCAGGTGCGCCATCATGACCCTTTGCGGCATATTCTCTTTGGGAGTCGACGTACCCATACATCACGTCGATCGTGTGCAGTTCGTTGCGGCCGATTCGCAGGCGGACAAGCTTATCGGCTCCCGCGACACCGTCGAAATGCCATCGTCCCTGATCTTGTACCAGTGGTATCGGTAGCGGCCAATCGTCTTCGCCGACTTGGAGTACGAGATCGTCGGGGCCACCCGATACTAACTGATGCCGTATTTGGAATCGACTTAGAAACGCCTCGCGCGCCGCGCGATCCTGAACGTCATCGCCCGATGACAGCAGATCTTCAGTGCCAGTGCCGAAGAGCCGCCGCAATTCCGACACGTCTTGTTTTTCGGCAGCCGCGGCGAGCGCTGTTACTGCCTCGTCAGGTGTGGCGAACGTCAAAGCTTCACTGCTCTGCTGTTGTCGGGAGCAAGCGGCAGGCATCAAGGTTGCCGCCAGAATCAGTACTGCCACTCGAATGGATTGATGTTTCATGACTCTCGCTCTCCACTAACGCCTGCGCGCGCGCCCACCTGAAGTTTGACGCGAACCCACGCTGGCGTTGCCACGGGCGCTTGCTGCGCGGTCGAAGTTGCCGCTCGACATTTGGCTGCCCGAAAACGCACTCTCTCGTTGGGTTGACGTTCGATTCGTTGAAGGCTGACTAGGCCGCGATTGAGCAACATTCGACTGCCCACTATTGATGTTTGAAGGCTGGCTGGGTCGCGATTGAGCAACATTCGACTGCCCACTATTGATGTTTGAAGGCTGGCTGGGTCGCGACTGAGCAATGTTCGATTGACCACTGCCGATGTTCGAAGGCTGATTGGGTCGCGACTGAGCAATGTTCGATTGACCGCTACCGATGTTCGAAGGCTGATTGGGTCGCGACTGGGCAACGTTTGATTGGCCGCTACCGGGGCGCGTCGAATCGCCGTAACCACGGTCGACGCGAGAAGGATCCGCTCTTCTATCGGCTGCTGTGTTGTTTCCAGGACGCGTTTCACCCGCCGTCTGACCTGAACGAGAACCGCCGGCCCCATCGCGCGCACCCGCATAACTCGGCTGACCTTTCCAATTCGCATTGTTCCCCCGGTCGCCGCGCGCTTGGTCCGCGGGCAGCTGCGACGCCCGTGGATTCTGGGCGCCTCGGCGGGCTTGATCCGCCGGTAGTTGCGACGCTCGTGGATTCTGGGCGCCTCGGCGGGCTTGATCCGCGGGTAGCTGCGACGCCCGTGGACTCTGCGCGCCATTCCGGAGGTTCTGGTTGTTGTTGAAACGGTTGTAATAGTTATTGTTGTTGTTTATGTTGACGTTGTTCACACGGACATTGTTATAGCTGTTGCGGTAACCATATGGCGTCGCGTAGCCGTAGGCGGGACGAAACCCCGCGCCGTACGCGGGCCGATACGCGTAAGCCGGCGGATAGAATGGACGCGGTCCGTAATACACCCCCACGCCCCAAGAGGGATAGTAGTAGTTGTCATTGACTGCGGCACCAACCACTGCTCCGGCCATGAAACCAATCAATCCGGCCGCGATGGCGGTTTCGGTACTGACTCCTTCCTTTTCCTTTATGACTGTGGTGGTGGAGGTGGCCGGAGCGGCAGCGGCGGAGGCGGCAGCAGCGGCGGAGGCGGAGGCGGCAGCGGCGGAGGCCGAGGCGGCAGCCGCGGAGGCGGAGGCAGCAGCCGCGGCTTGTTCCGGTGTAGTGGTGTATACCACCTGCGGATCATATTGAGGCACATAAACGATTTTCGGATCCGCAGGTTTCACTTCGATGTACATATTTCCGCTTTCGGTTTTGGTCGACACGGTTTGTTGTGGTGTGGACTTGAGGTTACCGACGTCGGCGGCATCTTTGCGCAGTCTCTGCACCGCGTCGAGCACACTTTTCTGATCCGAACTGAATGCGGAACCCAGCTGTCGAGTCCAGTCGATCTCCTGGCACA
>Ga0075424_100002292_pt1 | contig 17403 bp, 17 predicted proteins | sample SoiMethybrSBSTD3_FD_75301 | JGI IMG/M metagenome (GOLD analysis project Ga0075424, IMG submission 75301) | Bulk soil microbial communities from a Populus tree surrounding site in Tennessee, USA - Soil MetaG P. TD hybrid SBSTD3 | ecosystem: Environmental > Terrestrial > Soil > Tree plantation...
CGGGAATCGGCAGTCGGCCGTGTTGCGCATCGTTCACCGCAGCGTCGATTAACAATGCTCTCGTTCATCTCAATCCTGGTTCTGGTCGGCGCCGTCGTTTACATCCTGCGTAAACGCGAGACCGAGGAAGCGGCGCCACATCCGTCAATGACGGAAGACCAGATCAAGCAGAGTTGGCGCAAACTGGGATTCTTTTGCGAGGTCGATGCAGAGAAACGACTCTGGACTCTCACCGGCTCACGTGCGGGACTCCTCTACTTTCCGGATCTTTTGCTCGGTTACGTCAACGATCCGAAAAACGCCGCCGATCGCGAGCACCAACATTTTGGACCCTACGGCTCGCTGGAGATAATGACGTACCCGGAAGCGGGTTTCGATGGTCACGCCATCCGCGGCTCACTGGCGGCGCTCACGCATCTGGCAGAGCTCGTTGAGCAGAAGCTTGCGATCGCGGAGCCGGGCGAACAAATAAAGATCCGCGAAGACTTCGCGCCGAACAGCCCGTTCGCGTTGCTTCTCGATGTGCGCGCGGATGGCTTCGACCCCGCTGCGGCTGACCGTGAGCGACTCGGTGCGACTGCCGAGCGCAGGGCGAATCCGCCGGGCGGGTAAGGACAACAACCGAGGGAGGACAATGACGGCACCTGAGCCACAGCGATCCGTTGGACGCACCATTGGAGCGTTAGTCGCGGGATTGGTCGTTGGTTTAGTACTGACGCTCGGCACCGATGCCATCCTCCACGCAGTCGGCTTCTTTCCACCGTATGATCAGGTGGCTTCGAACGGCGCTCTGGTCGTCGCCACTTTTTATCGGTTCGTCTACAGCGTGCTCGGCAGCTACATCGGCGCGCGCCTGGCGCCGAATCGACCGATGTGGCACGCGATGTTTCTTGGCTGGCTCAATTTTGCGGTATCGCTCATCGGCGCAGGGGTAACCTGGAATCGCGGAGCTCAGTTCGGTCCCCACTGGTACCCGCTCTCTCTGGTTGTGCTAGCATTACCCGCGGCCTGGCTGGGCGGGAGGCTTTATACGTCCGGTCGAAACCCGTGGTCCGCAACTCGCGAGTATTTTGCGCGTTGAATTCCAGCGCTCGTAACGGGCGCTGATCCCGTTACCAAGCGTTTCCCAAAATGAAAGTTTTCGTAACCGGCGGCACCGGGGCCATCGGCCAATTTCTGCTGCCGCTGCTCGTAGAGAACAAACACGAAGTGGTGGCACAGACCCGGTCCGCGAGCAAAGCAGCGGCACTGGAGGACATCGGCGTTACTCCGTTCATTGCCGATCCACTCGACAAGCAGGCGCTCACCGCCGCGGTGCGTCGCGCCGAACCCGAAGTAATCATCCATCAGCTTACGGCTCTGAGGGGCGCCGGAAATTTCCGCAAGCTCGATGAAGAATTCGCGTTGACCAACCGCTTCCGCACCGAGGTGACCGACACACTGCTCGCAGCGGGACGCACGATCGGCACACGCCGATTCATCGCGCAGAGCTTTTGTGGTTGGCCGTACGCGAAGAAGGGCGGACCAGTAAAGACAGAGGACGATCCGCTGGATCCTAAACCGCCGCCGAGCTTCACCAAGACTCTAGCCGCGATTCGCTCACTCGAAGACAAGATTCGAGGCATCAACTACCTCGAGGCATTTGCCCTCCGCTACGGATTCTTTTACGGACCCGGCACTTCGATCGGCAAAGGAGGCGCGGTCATCAAGATGGTGAAAGGCCGCCGTCTCCCGATCATCGGTGGCGGGGGAGGGATCTGGTCCTTCATTCACGTTATGGATGCCGCGCGCGCGACGCTGGCGGCGATGACGCACGGCACGCCCGGGATCTACAACGTCGTCGATGACGAGCCGGCTAAAGTGGCAACCTGGCTGCCCGTCCTTGCCAAGGCTGTCGGCGCCAAACCACCGTATAAGCTCCCTCACTGGCTCGGAGAGCTGCTCGTTGGCAAAGCCGGCGTCATGATGATGACTCAGATTCGTGGCTGCTCGAATGCGAAGGCAAAGCGCGATCTGCATTGGGCGCCAATTTACCAGAGCTGGCGCGTTGGCTTCGTCGACGGTCTGGAGTAAGAAGTGGTGATAAAGCAGCTCTTCGACAACAATCGCGCCTGGGCCACGCAAATCACGCGTGAGGATCCGAGTTTCTTTTCGCGGCTATCGAACCAGCAGGCGCCGAAGTACATGTGGATCGGTTGTGCCGATAGTCGCGTGCCTGCCAACGAAATTGTCGGACTCGCTCCCGGCGAAATGTTCGTGCACAGAAACATCGCCAACGTCGTCGTGCACGCGGACCTGAATTGTCTTTCCGTTTTGCAGTTTGCCGTCGACGTGCTGAAAGTCGAGCACGTGATCGTTTGCGGTCACTATGGCTGCGGCGGCGTCCGCGCAGCACTGCGCGATGACCGGCTCGGCCTCGTCGATAACTGGCTACGACACGTTCAGGACGTGAGATGGAAGCACTTGTCCGAGCTGAACTCTCTGGCAACGGAGGACGAGCGACATCACCGGCTTTGCGAGCTGAACGTCATCGAGCAGGTGATCAACGTCAGTCAGACGACCGTCGTCCGCGACGCCTGGGCGCGAGGTCAGTCATTGCAGGTGCACGGCTGGATTTACGCCTTGCGCGACGGACTTTTGCACGATCTGGAAGTGTCGACTCTTCACCCCAACGATTAACACAATGTCAGACGTCACCGTGCTGTGCAGAAACAACGGACCCTACTGGATCATCGGCGATTTCAAGCTGGTCGATGCGGATGGCAAACCGATCGAGATCCCGGAAGCAAAAAGAAAAACGACGCCGGAGGGATTACCGCGCGTCGCGTTGTGCCGTTGTGGTGGATCGGTGATAAAGCCGTTCTGCGACGGAACTCACAGTCGGATCGGCTTCATCGGCGCGTCGGAGGCAGTGCAGCAGGCCGATGCGAATAATCCAGCCGCTACTCCCCCATCGCCTTGATCAACACGCGCTTCGAGCGCTGACCGTCCCATTCGCCATAGAACACGCGCTGCCAGGGACCGAAATCGAGTTTGCCTTTTGTGACGGGCACGATCACCTCGTGCCCTACCGTCAGCGATCTGAGGTGCGCGGCAGCGTTGTCCTCGCCAGTGCCGGAGTTGTGGCGATAGTCTTCGGGCGACCACGGCGCGATTCGGTTCTCCAGCCAGTCGAGAATATCCTTCCACAGCCCCGACTCGTGGTCGTTGACGAAAACCGACGCCGAGATGTGCATCGCTGAGACGAGAATCATTCCTTCGCTGATTCCCGCCGCGACTCGACACTTCTCGACTTCGTCAGTGATGTCGATGATCTCCTGACGCTTTTTTGTATTGAAGGTCAGGTAGGTCGTGTGCGTTTTCACGCCGGTTGATTCTGCGCGATCAGCTTGGCGTGCCACGAATCGCGCAGCGGCAGCTCGAAACGCGCGCGCCATTCGCGCAGCGTCGTCACCGTTGGATCGAACACTTTCGTGTCCCTGGCGATCTGTCCATCCGCGCCGAGCTGGGTAAACGTCTCTCGGTCGACGGATTGAATGGAGCCGTTTTTGTCACGAAAAAAGATGAGTCCGCTCGTCACCAGACTGGCGCCGAGCTTCGGCTCCAGAGATTTGAGAGTGCGAAAGAGACCATCGATCGAGCATCCGGACGCGCCGGCAGTCGATTGATCGACAGCCACTGTCAGGAACCGGCCGTACTTCAGATCGCGGCCAACCGTGAGCGGCGCGCCATGCGCGTTCCAGCTGGCGAGGAAACGATCGACTTCCGGCATTAGGTCCTGCGATTGCTTTTCACTCAGAGTATGGTCGGCACCAAAAACCCAGGTGCGGGATTCGTCGGGAAGATTTTGAATCGGTACGAGTGGCATCTCTATCTCACAGGCAGTATTGACCGTTGGCAAACCAGCATCGTGTGTACAGCGAGCTCTTGAAGAAGTTAAGCAGATTGAATCCGACTTTGTTCTCGCCGTCCTGGGACGGCGTGATCCCATCCCGCTCGAAGTCGGTGCGTCGCCAGAGCAGTCCGTCCGATCGCGGTGTCTCGCCGGCGGCCCAGAGGTACGGGCCCCACAATATCAACGGCGCTGTTTTCTTGACGTAGTTGAGGCTTCCGGCCCAGGGATTCGCCGCAGCTCCGCGCATCTCCTTGATCTGCGACTCGATCAGCCATTTCACGCCGAAACCCTGCTCGTATGCGTAAGGCTCCGGCGACACATCGGTCGTTGCGTATCCCGCATAAAGCCTGCTGGAAAGGAAGACCAGCCGTAGATACGGGTAGCGTGTGCGCCACGCACGCATTACCTGGCCGAGGTTCGACATCAGGACATACGCCTCGGCGCTGTCGGAGGGCAGAGTGTTGACCGGATATAAATCGTCCAGCTGCGCCCAGATGATTTGCACCTGATTCTCGCTCAAACCGAGCGGAGTGAGTCGCGCCGTTTTTATGCGTTCGTAGCTGGGCGAAGTAGGCGATGCCCACGCTTTTGCGTCCTGTCGCGCACTATCAGCTCCGTTCACAATCACCATCGTGTAGTGATTCACGCTCGGATCCGCGGCGGCGCGCCCCATCAATGACCACGCAGTACACGGCGGCCGAGTCGCTGCGCTGCACCACTCCTGGGTAACCTCGGCGCCACCGATCGACAGCAGCACGTACTTCCCGAAGGGGCTTTCGTCGCCGTTCACATCGAGTGGCTTAATGAGGTTTCGTCTCGCCCGCGCCGCGGAATCGTGATCAGCTGGTGGCTGATTGACACCGCCGGGATACAATCCGCCCTGATTGCCCAGGTAGGTACCCGTCAGCAAATCGCTGAGCGGGACTTTGGCGGTATCGGTCGGCGGACCTTTGACCACGGGACGTGGCGGCGGTGACGGTGGCGGAGCGGCGCACGAAATGGCGGCGGCAACTGCGCCGCAAAGGATTGTCGCTCGTTTCAAGCGACTCTCGACGGCCTCACATCTGTCCCGAAGCCGTTGTAAATGTCCTCGCGCGTTAATGGAAGATTCGAGCGACCTGCATCCGGCTTGGCCAGAAGTGTCTGGATGATGTTGATCGCTGCGGTGGCAAACGCATACGCCGACGTCGACATGTACAGTCGCCAGACCCGATAGGTATGGTCACCTACGAGCGCCTTTGCATCGAGTGCTTTCTCCTCGAGCGATCGCACCCAGTGACGGAGCGTCATTGCGTAGTGCTCGCGCAGGCTTTCAACATCGCGCACCTCGAAGCCGGATTTCTCCGCGGCAGTGATGACGTCAGCCGCGGCAGTGAGCCGGCCGTCGGGGAAGACGTAGGTATCGATGAAGGCGCCGCTCTTCCAGATCCTGTCCCAGATCATTCCACGCAACGTCGTCGGACGCGCTGCCTCGAGACTGACGATTCCGTGGTTCAAAAAGAGTCCGCCTGCTTTGAGAGCGCGATACGCCGAGTCGAAGTACACCGGCAGGTGACTGAGGCCGACGTGCTCGATCATACCAACACTGGCGATCTTGTCGTAGGTATTGGCAGTGAGAGTGCGATAATCACGAACCTCGACCCGGCAGCGATCTGCCAGACCTGCCTGCTGGATTCGCTCGCGCGCCAGCGATGCCTGGTTTTCGCTCAACGTTATACCCGTTGCATCGACTCCATAACGCTGAGCCGCGTGCATGATCAACCCGCCCCAACCGCTGCCGATGTCAAGAAAACGCTCACCTGGCTTCAGCCGAAGCTTGCGGCAGATCAAATCGAGTTTTGCTTCCTGCGCGGTGTCGAGTGAATCGTCGGGTGATCTGAAATACGCGCACGAATAAACCATGCGCTTGTCGAGCCACAGCTTGTAGAAGTCGTTTCCCACATCGTAATGGAAGCGGACCGCCGCGGCATCACGAACCGGTGTGTGGCGAGGACCCAGTTTTCTGGCGCGCTCCGGGAATCGCGCATCCTCCAAATCGTCGTCCGCTTTGCCGGGCAGCTTTAGTACGAGGCTGACCAGCCGCGCTATAGCCGCTGCCGAATGCACTCTAGTGCGAAGAATGTCGCGCAGGACGGCGGCAGCCTCCATGCTGCCATCGATGTCGATGTCACCACTGATGTAAGACTCGACCAGTGATAATTCCGACGGTGGCAGCAACATTCGTCGCAGGGAAGCAGGACGATTGAGGACGAGCGTGAAACGCGGATTTTGTGAATTGCCGCGGTCGGTCACTCCATCCCAGTAGCGAACGTCGAACGAGCGCTCGCGCGGAGGGCCCAGAAAAGCCGCAAGAACTTCACGACAACGCGCAACAGCGCTGTCGCCAAAGTCGATTCCAGAGTGCTCGAGCTCGTGCGTCGTCGACATCAATCGCTCGACCGGGGCACCTTCACCGTGGTGTCCAGCAATCGCCACATGTACCACGAACCGATGCTTCGGTACGGCGCCCACTTGGCGCCGATTTTCTTGACGCGGTCGGGCGTTGGCAGCTTTCTGAGCCGATACGCTTTCTGCATTCCCTTCTGAATTCCCAGATCGATATCCGGCAGCACGTCCAGCCTTCCAAGTCTGAACATCAGGAACATCTGCGCTGTCCAGCGTCCGACGCCTTTGACTTGTGTCAGCGCGGTAATGATTTCGTCGTCGGTGAGCTCGTGCAGCGTCTCGATCGACAGCTGTCCCGAAGCAACGCGCGCACCAAGATCCTTGAGATACGCCGATTTCTGTCGCGACAATCCAATCGCGCGCAGCTGCTCATCGGATGTGGTCGCCAGCTCGTCGGGTCGCGGGGTCCTGCCGCCGTACAATCCTTGAAACCGGCCGTGAATTGTGCCAGCCGCTTTGCCTGAGAGCTGCTGGAACACTATCGATCGCGCGACAGCGTCGAAATGTGTCCCATTGCCGGACGGCCAGCCTTTGTATGGGCCGACCTTGTCGATCACTTCGCCGAGAACCGGGTCGACCTTTCGCAAATGTGCGATTGCCTTGCGGCCAACTGCGCTAGAGCCAGCGGATTTCATTCTTTCGCGGTAAGGAGCGTTTGACATGGTCCGGGCGACCGATCAACCGGACTAGATAAGAATTCTATCCTTGGTTGGCCCACTCAGCGAGGATATCGGGGCAACCCTCTATATTTGAGCGACTTATGTCCTCCCCAACTTCTACCGAGTCTCAGACGGTTTCCGACATGTCGCCTGAGGAATTTCGTCGACACGGACACGCCGTAATCGATTGGATTGCCGACTATCTGGCAGATCCTGAAAAATGGCCGGTGATCCCAGGCGTCAAACCGGGCGAGCTGCGTTCGGCGCTGCCGAGCTCCCCTCCTGAGCACGGCGAATCAATGGAAGCGATCCTCGCCGACTTCCAGAAACTGATCGTGCCCGCGAATACCCACTGGAATCACCCCGATTTCATGGCGTACTTCCCGAATAGCGCGACAGGAGCGGGTGTCCTCGGCGAAGCCTTATCAGCCGCGCTCAACGTCAACGCCATGCTGTGGCGAACGACACCAGCCGGTACGGAGCTGGAGATCCACACCCTTGGCTGGCTCCGGCAAATGATCGGTCTGCCGGACGGCTTCTTCGGCTTCATATCCGATACCGCATCCGCGAATACACTTTACGCGCTCGCTGCGTCACGTGAGCTGCATCCGGAACTGCGTCTGCGCGAAGAAGGAATGTCGGGACGTGCTGATCTACCGAAACTCACCTTCTATTGCTCGGAGGAAGCGCACTCCAGCGTCGACAAAGCGGTGATGACGCTCGGCTACGGGCTCGAGTCGTTGCGAAAGATTCCGACGGATTCCGCATTGCGGATGGATGTGAAGACGTTGCGCAGCACAATCGAGACGGATGTGCGCGCGGGCCGAATTCCGCTGGCGGTAGTTGCAACAGTGGGGACGACATCGACCACGTCCGTCGATTCTGTCCGTCCGATCGCCGAGCTCTGTCAGAAGCACGGAATCTGGTTGCACGTCGACGCGTCGTACGCGGGCAGCGCTGCGATCCTCCCTGAGCGCCGCGACGTTCTCGACGGCGCTGATCGCGCGGACTCGCTCGTCGTCAACCCGCACAAGTGGCTGTTCACTCCTGTCGACTGCTCGGTGTTGTACGTGCGCCGGCCGGAGGTGATGAAGCGCGCGTTTCAGCACATCCCCGAGTATCTCATCGTGCCGGACGAACCCGGCATCGTGAACATGATGAACTACAGCATCACGCTGGGCAGGCGATTCCGCGCGCTCAAGCTGTGGTTCGTGATCCGGAACTTCGGCGTTGACGGACTGCGCTCGATGATCAGAGAGCACATTCGGATCGCCAAGTGTCTCGCCGGGTGGATCGATGAGGATCCGGAATTCGAGCGCCTGGCCGATGCGAATTTCTCGACGGTCGTATTCCGCCATCGGCCCCGCGGCATGAAGGAATCAGAGCTCGACGCGCACAACGCGCGCATTTTGGAGCGAGTGCTGGCGAAGCGCGAAGTGTTCTTCTCGCATACGCGGGTGCGCGGGAAGTACGCGCTGCGCATTGCCATTGGAAATATCCATACGACCGAAGCGCATGTTCGCCATGCATTTGAACTGGTGAAAGAGGCAGCGGTTTAACTACAACTCAAAACGACCAGCCTGCTGCCTGTTAGCCAGCGAGTCGGCAGCCCCGAGCCTCGTTTAGCAACAGCAACTGGCTCACGGCCGCAGGCTCCAAAGGCTCACTGGCTGCAGGCTGGTCGTTTTGAGTTGTAGTTAAGACCCTGAGTTACAAACGGAACGAACAATGCTGCGCGGTATATTATGTGGACTGTTCCAAACGAACCCTACCCACCCGAATAATTGACAAGTCAGGGAGAGCCTTGATGAGAGCTACTGTGACCAGAGCCGCGGCCGCGTTGTCGATCGGTCTCGTGATGGCATCGCAGGCGGCGGCGCAGAATAACTCGCAAAACGCCGCGCAGTGCGACCCCACCGCAAACACCAAAGGCGACATTGCTCGCGCGCAGTTCTCGATGACGCGCGCGATTTCCGCCATCGACAAGGGAAATCCGACGCGCGATTTGCAGGAGGCGCTGCGTCTCGTTGACAACGGCACCGACAACCCGACGGCTCGAGCATACCTTCGCGGCGAGGCTTACATCATTTACTTGATGCAGCCGAATACGCCGGCCGTCGTTCAGCGCAGCGCGCTCGGTCTCACGTCGAACCCGACCGGCACAGTCGACCTTTACGCTGCTGCAGACTCAGCCTTCACCATCGTCGAGACTTCGGCCCCCGAATGTGCGACGGTCGTCGGACAATGGCGCCAACAGAAGCCGTGGCTCAACACCTTGAACGCGGCAATCAATGCGCTCAATGCCAATCAGCTGGATTCCGCCGAGATACTCGCCAAGCGGTCACTGCTGCTGGATCGGAAAGCACCCTACGCGTACTCGGTGCTGGGGTCGATTGCCAAGAGCCGGCAGAACTGGACCGCCGCAAATGACTACTGGCAGCAGACCCTGAAAGCGGCTGGGACCGACACGACGTACGCTGACGTACGGCTCAAGACGATGTACGAGATCGCCGCGGCATCGTCCGACAGAGCGGAAGCGGCGACTGGCGCGGCGAAGCGCACGGCTGCCCGCGAGGCAATCAAGTCCTGGCAGGACTACATCAACGTTGCCAACAATGATCTTCTACTGGCGGATGCGATGGATCAGGCTTCCAGAGCATACTATGCCGCCGGCGACAGCACCTCGCTGCCAACGCTTTATGCCTCAGTCCTCAACAACCCTACGAAGTACGGCGAGCTTTCGCTCGTGCATGCGGGCGTAATTGCAACGCGCAGCGGCCACACCAAGGATGCGGAGAAACTGTTCGAGGCAGCGCTGACGCAGAATCCGTATTCGCGCGACGCGATCAACAACCTCGCGGCGACCTACATTCAGAACAACGAGTACTCGAAGGCGTTTCCGCTGATCGACAAGCTCGTTTCAATGGACCCGAGCAATCCCGATAATCCGCTGCTGTACGCGTTCGCCTATCAGGGATTGTACAAGGGCACCAAGGACAAGAAGCTGCAGAAGATATACACTGACTCACTCGTCTACTTCAACAACAAGAGCGAGAACGCGCCGGTGAAAGTCGTGGTCAGCGAATTCAGCCGCCGTCCCGACGGTACAGTAGTCGCTGGCAGGATCGAGAACAAAAGCACCACCGCCAAGACCTACAATCTCAGCGTCGACCTTCTCGACAAGAATGGCGCCGTCATTTCGACGGAAACCGCGACGGTTGGACCAGTCGCGCCGAAGTCGAGCGGGACGTTCCGCATCAATTCGACGAAGGGCGGAGCGTATGGGTATCGATATAAGCCGGTGACTTAACTACAAAAGAAAAACTACCAGCCAGCTGCCGGCGGCTCATTGCCGGCAGCTTCGAGCAGGAGAAACGGCCAGCAAAGTCTGCTGGCCGTTTTATCTATTAATTAGCTCGGAGCCGCTGGCTGAAAGCCGCCAGCCGCAAGCTGGTAGTTTTCCGTTGTACTCACGAACTGCGAGGTAGCATTAAGGGATCCGAGTCCACATACGCACCTAGTATCCAGAACCGCTCTCCGTCGAACCAGAAAATCGCGACCTGCTCCAGCTGCGTCGCCAGCGCGATCGCTTCCCGCTGCGGCATCACTACTGCCACGCTCTGCTCGCAATGACTTCGATCGGGCGAGCACGCATCGACCTCGAGGAATTTGTAGCCACTCCGTTTGAGCCGATCGTTCAGCTGCCGTCTGCGCCTCTCGTTTTCCTCGCGCGGAAGATCCGCACCTCGCGGGTCGTAGGCCGTGAGAACTGCGAACGGATCTGCGAGTCCAATTCGTTTCAATCCTGTCAGCGCGCTTTCAGAAAGTGGTTGGCGTAGATCTATCTCCAGCTGCGGACTCGTCGCGAACGTGAGCACTGTCTCCGGATAACGTGGCCAATCCGGATCGTGCTGGTCGGGCGTTGATCTCATGAATGCGTGAGTTACAAGCTTCGCACCACCCACGCGATGCCTTTCCATCGAAAACTGGTACGCTCTTTGACCTTCGAGCAGCCGTGAAATCCACACAGATCTGGCCTGACCTGCTTTATCTGGTTCGGCACGGCGAATCGGCCGGCAATGTCGCACGCGATGCTGCACTTAAGGCAGGCGAGCCGACGATAGACATCGACATTCGCGACATTGATGTGCCGCTATCGGAGCTCGGGCAGCGGCAGTCGATCGCCCTCGGTCGGTGGTTCGGTAAGCTTCCGGAAGAGCAGCGCCCAAACATCGTTCTTACTTCCCCGTACCTGCGCGCACGACACAGCGCCGGTCTGATCGTGAAGACCGCAGGCATGCGCGAGGATTCGTACTCGTTGATCGTCGACGAACGCCTTCGCGAAAAGGAGTTCGGCATCCTCGATCGCCTCACCGCCGTTGGCATCCGCGAGCAGTACCCCGACCAGGCAGAATTCCGTCGACTGCTCGGCAAATTTTATCATCGACCACCCGGCGGAGAGAGCTGGTGCGACGTCATCCTCCGCTTGCGCAGCGCGACTGAGATGATCTCGCGTGAGTACTGTGGGGAACGTGTGCTCATTGTCTGTCACGCGGTCGTCGTGCTCTGCATGCGTTACATCCTGGAGCATCTGACCGAAGCCGAGTTGCTGTCGATTGACAAAAAGTCGGAAGTCGCAAACTGTTCCGTCACGATGTACCAGCACGATGAGACACTCGGCCCGCGCGGAAATCTTCGTCTCAAGCGGTACAACTTCTCCGCACCGCTCGAGGAAGCGGGTACGACGGTGACATCCGAGCCCGACGCCAAAGTTGGCGCGCGCTAGCAAGCGGCCCGTCGCCGTAACGAGCTCCTTGCTCCGGCGCTGGCCGTTGCCGGAGCCCGACAAGCACGCCGACAAACAGGATCGTGGCGTAGCAATGGTCGTTGGCGGCGCAGCGGAAGTTCCGGGAGCGCTGTTGCTAGCTGGAACCGCGGCGTTACGAGTTGGTGCCGGCAAACTGAAGGTCGCGGGTCCGCGCAGCGCGATGTCGGCGCTTGGAGTCGCCATGCCGGAAGCTCGCGTCATCGGCCTGCCCGAAACTGGCGACGGATTCCTGGATCGTCGCGCCGGCTCGCGGGCAGGCGAACTCGCCAATGCGGAAGCGATTTTGATCGGCCCCGGCATGCTCAACGAAGAAGCGATCCGCGGCTTCATGGATGAAATCATTCGCCGAGTTGCTGACAGGCTCGTTGTCATCGACGCACTCGCGCTGACGGCTCTTCGTGGTGGCCGCTATCGGTTCAGCGAAGACACCAATGTCGTGCTCACACCCAACTTCGGTGAGATGGCGAAGATCACCGGTGAGACTGAAGACGCCATCGCTCGTGATCCTCAGGGAGTGGCTCTACGAGTGGCAGACGAGCTGAACGCAGTCGTCACGCTCAAAGGTCCCGAAACCTTCATCGCTTCGCCCTACGGCGAGGTTTTTCGCTATGACGAAGGCGATGTCGGGCTCGCGACCTCAGGCTCAGGCGATGTACTCGCGGGCGCTCTTGTCGGCATGTTGGCACGGGGTGCGACACTCGATCAGGCAGCAGTCTGGGCGGTCTATCTGCACGGCGAAGCCGGCAATCGTCTGGCGCGTCGGGTCGGACCGATTGGCTTTCTCGCACGAGAGCTGTGTGGGGAAATTCCTGCGATTATGAAGGCGCTGTCCAAGAGATAGCTAGATGTGAAGCGCTGGAATCGCGCTCTGCGGAGTAGTTGGTGTATCGCGGCGACGAACGGTTTCGCCCGCCGGCGCTTTCATCGGCAGTGTCAGGACAAAGGTAGTTCCTGCGCCATGACGGCTGGCGACAGTCACGTCTCCCCCAAGTAGTCTGGCCAACTTGCGGGTCACACTTAGGCCAAGACCGGTGCCGCCAGCTCTTCTCGTCGCTGTTTGCTCCGCCTGCCAGAACGGTTCGAACACGTTCTCGATGTTCTCTGCGGCAATGCCGACTCCAGTGTCGGCGATCCGTACCTCGAGCATCGTCTTGTTCACGACGCAGCTGACGCGCACTTCTCCCTTGTCGGTGAACTTGATTCCGTTGGACAACAGATTCACGAGCATTTGCCGGAACTTCGTGCCGTCGGTTTGAATCGCCTGATCTTCGTCGAGCAATTCGACGACGAACTTGATGTCCTTTGCCGCTGCCATCGGCTCGACGAGCGCTGCCGCGTCACCGAGTGTGTGGTTGATCGACATCGACTCCCAGCGCACACGCTCGCGGCCAATGTCGACCCGCGCGAACGTCAGAATCTCATCGATCAATCCCAGCAAATGCCTGGCGCTGGCGTTGATTCTTCCGAGTTGCTGACGCTGCAGCTCCGTGACCGGGCCGGTGATGCCGTCCGACAACAGTTCCTCGTATCCCATGATCGCCGTCAGGGGAGTGCGCAGCTCGTGGGACATCACTGCCAGGAAATCGGTCTTGCTGTTGTTGGCACGTTCCGCATCCGCGCGCGCTTCCTCTGCTTCCTTGAGCGCCCACTCAGCGTGCGCGCGCGCTTCCATCTCGAGCGCGAGCAGATCGACCCGCTCCTTGTCGGTGTCACGCAGCACCCGCGCCGACCAGAGAACGAGTCCGACGAAGGTGATGATGATCACGACCGCGAACAGTGACACACCAACGTCGGAGTCGTATATGCCTGCGGTTTCTCCGACGACGCGAATGAAACCAAGCAGGATCGGAGCGAATAGAGCGCCAGGTAAAAGGCGCCTGGTCAGTACGCCTGCAGCGCCTTCGTCGATCAACAGCGCTGCCACCCCGCGATCGCGCACCGACACCAGAATCCCGCTGCCAAGCACGAGCAGGCCGATGGTGGTCACCAGCGCCATGCCGGAGCCGGTGGTAAACGTGTACAGGTCCTTCACGCCGTACACGTAGCCGAGAATGGCCGCGAGCGCGATCAGCAAACCCGGCGCAACGAAGAGCTGCGCGCGAAAGTCTCGTTTCCGCTGATCATGCGAGAGCGATAGCAGCGCCAGCCCGAATAACAGAAACGTGCCGGCAGTGTTGATAGCGATCCGGCCGGCGGGAGCACCCGATAGCTGATGCACCCGACTGCCGAACAGGAGCAGATCGAAGCGCGACTCACCACCCCGCAAATACTCGTAGAGAGTGAGACCCCCGATCGTCGCAACGAGAGCCGCCAGCGTCTGCTGTACGCCTTCGGCCCTCGGCGTCCGAGTCGGCCGCGCAGCAATAATCAGTGAAGCGCCGGCGAGCACAAAGCAGACTGCGGTCAGCGGCAACATTGGATAAGAGTCGCCGCGCGGGGTCACGATCAGAGTCGCGTTGAGCGCCCAACCGAAAAGCACCAGCACACCCAGTACGACGGCGACGGTGCCTGCTATGACTGGTACTCGCTCGAAGAAGCCTTTCAGCGGGCGGGGACGGCTCGGCGGCGCAGCTGCTTCTGTACTGGTAGGGTTGGACATGTTACGCGATGACGCGAAAAAACCTACCGGCGTGCGTTTGCGAGTGCAATTCTACCACGCAATAGCTCTGCGATCGCGAAAAAATCCGCCCGTTGGCCCATTGTCAGGCAGAGTCGCCAGCCAGAGTGCGGTTTCGGCGCCTTTTTCTACAGACCGATTCGCGCCTCGCCCGCCCATTGCCGTGCGCACCCACCCTGGATCGACTGAGTTTATCAGGATTCCCATTCCCTCACTTTCGGCCGCCAGAACGCGCGTCACAACGTTGATTCCTGCTTTCGACAAACGATAGGCGATGTACCCGGCGCCCATCTCGCTCAGCGATCCCATACCGCTGGAAAGATTTACGATTCGTCCGTAGCGACGGGTTTTCATCAGAGGAATCGCCAGTCGCGAGAGCAGCAGCGGACCGTAGACATTCGTCTGCATCGTGTCGCGCACGATCTCCAGCTCCTCCAGCGGATCGGCATCTTCATCCTCGATCATGACTCCCGCGTTGTTGACGAGGATATCCAGGCGACCCACATCCTTGCGCACCCAGTTCATACACTCGCGAATGCTTTGCACGCTGGCCACATCGAGCTGACGAGGCTCGACTGGCAAACCATTGGCGTTCAGTTCGGTAGCCGCTGCTGCTCCTTTGGCGAGATCGCGCGAGCCCAGGATGACGCGAACTCGCTGCTGTCCAAGCTGCCGGCAAAGCTCGAGACCGATGCCGCGGTTGCCTCCAGTCACGAGCGCAATTCTTTGCTCAGCCATTCTTGGATTTGAGTTAGCCGACGTTACAGCATACTAAAACGTAGGGAAGCTTGTTTGTCTGGCAAGTTCCCGCGCCTGAAGTATCATTCCCGTTGTTGCTCGATTCCCGCCTGATCAATGACTGTCTCCCGTCTCACAATTCCCAGGCAACCTACTGCGGCACCTTCAAAACAGGAGATCGCTGATCTCCTCGCCGAAGCCCGTGAGCGGACGTTACTACTCATCTCGAATCTGTCGGATGAGGATCTGCATCGTCAGCACGATCCGTTGATGAGTCCCATAATCTGGGACATAGGTCACATCGCGCACTTCGAGGAGCTGTGGTTGACGAGAAACCTCGACGGTCCGATCGAGTTCTCGGAGATGCCGGGCATGTACAACCCGTTCGAGCATCCGCGAGCGACGCGAGCGTCATTGGCGCTACCAGGTTTGACCGACATTGTCGATCAGCTGAGTGAGATTCGGGCGCGCGTGCTCGACCGTCTTGAATCCGTCGAGCTTGACGAGGGCAATCCACTGCTGCGCGACGCCTACGTCTATCACATGGTGCTGCAGCACGAGTACCAGCACAACGAGACAATTCTGCAAACGCTGCAGCTAAAGAAGGGCGAACCGTATCGAGCGCCGCGCGCGCGCACATTCGGGCCGCACCGCTTCTCTTGCAACGAGATGATCGCTTTCCCCGGCGGTCGCGTGACGATTGGCACCAACGATCGCAGTGCCGCGTACGACAACGAACGACCACTGCACGATGTTGAGCTCAAACCATTTCTGATGGATCGCGCGCCGGTCACCAACGGCCGCTATCTGGAGTTCATGCACGACCACGGTTACGAGCGCCAGGAGCTTTGGTCAGAGGCGGGGCGTCGGTGGCTGACCGAGAGCGGAGCCGGTTCACCGAAATACTGGACCCGCGAAGGCGACCGCTGGGTGAATAGGGTGATGGATCTCGCTCGTGAGGTCGATCCGGATCGACCGGTATGCCATGTCTGCTACTACGAGGCAGAGGCGTTTGCGCGCTGGGATGGCAAGCGATTGCCGACGGAGATCGAATGGGAAGCTGCAGCTTCGTGGGACTCTTCCGCTAAATCCGCCCGCATGTTCCCCTGGGGAAATCGCGCCGATGCGAAGCTCGCCAATATCGATCAACTCTCATTCGATACAGCGCCGGTGGGCGCCTACACCGAGAACGTATCTCCCAGTGGCTGTTACGGAATGATTGGCGACGTCTGGGAATGGACGTCGAGCAATTTCACCGGCTATCCCGGCTTCGAGAGCTTCCCCTACCGCGAGTACTCGGAGGAGTTCTTCGGCCCGGAATACAAGGTTCTGCGCGGCGGATCGTGGGCAACTCGCCCTGGTGCAATTCGCAACACCTTCCGCAACTGGGATTATCCGATTCGTCGCCAGATCTTCAGCGGCTTCCGCTGCGCGCGTGACGCATGAAGAACGGAATCAGCTCCGACGTGTCCGGAAACACACCGCCCTATACGGTGCGTCGCTCGCGCCAGCAAATGGTGCGCGATGTCCACCAGGGTCTGGCTCACAACCCGAAGCAATTGTCCCCGAAGTACTTCTACGACGAGCGTGGATCTGAGCTTTTCGAGGAGATCACCCAGCTCCCGGAGTACTATCTCACTCGAGCCGAGCGATTGCTGCTCGAGCGTCGCATCCCCGAAATCATCTCCCGCGTCCACCCCTGCTCTCTCGTCGAGCTCGGCGCCGGCAGCGCGACCAAGACGCGTATCATTCTCGATCAGATGCGGAGCAGCGGCTGCGCAGAGTGCTATGTCCCGGTAGACGTGAGCAAGGATTTCCTAGAGGCGACCGCAATACAGCTGCGCGCGGACTACGCTGACATCCGGATCATGCCCGTAGTGTCCGACATCACCGAGCCATTTTCTCTGCCGCCCCTCGCCGGTCCGACGCTCGTTGCGTTTCTCGGCAGCACGATTGGCAATTTCCCGCGGCAGCAGGCGGTGAGCTTGTTGTCGCACATCACACGCGCGATGGCGTCCGCCGATCGATTTCTTCTTGGCGCCGATTTGATCAAGGATCCCGGCGTCATCAATCGCGCCTACAACGATTCGCGCGGGATCACCGCGGCCTTCAACCTCAACATCCTCGAGCGACTGAATCGCGAGCTGGGCGCGGATTTTCCTATCGCGGAATACGAGCATCGCGCGTTCTACAACGATCAACAGCATCGCGTCGAGATGCA
>Ga0075424_100002293_pt1 | contig 17400 bp, 17 predicted proteins | sample SoiMethybrSBSTD3_FD_75301 | JGI IMG/M metagenome (GOLD analysis project Ga0075424, IMG submission 75301) | Bulk soil microbial communities from a Populus tree surrounding site in Tennessee, USA - Soil MetaG P. TD hybrid SBSTD3 | ecosystem: Environmental > Terrestrial > Soil > Tree plantation...
GCGCGGTAGGCGGCGGCCACCTCCTCCCAGGATTTTCCGGTTGAGAACTCGAAGCGAGGCCAGAGCGGCGCGGCGCCGGCAGCCTCGACGAACGTCTTGCTCCATTCGAGCGCAAGGGGACCCTGGCGCAGCGTGAATTCATGTACGCCGTCCCGGTCGCCCTCCGAGATGACTGCCTGGGGAAGCTGCTGGGTCCGGTAGTGAAACGGCGACGAGCTCGGCGTGACGACGGTGATCGAAGTATTCTCGACGGACCCGTGCGACCCCAGCGTCACGTCGAAGGAAATGCCTTCGCCGAACTTGGGCTCGGCGTCTGAAACGACGGTCAGGAGCTCGACGACGCTTCCCGGCGCAATCGCGGGCAAAGGTCCGCGGAGGTAATGCAAGTCGTCGAACTTCCGCGCATCGCCCGTCGCGACCGTCTCATCGCTGAGCGTCGCGATGTCGAATGCATGCTCACGCCCATCGGGCGTGACGACGCGCGCGCGGATATCAGGCTTTTTCTGTCGGTAAGGCTCCCACGTCGCGCCAATCTGACCGTACTCCTCGACCGCTTCAGGGGAGTCGATGCGATAGATCTGGTGCGTGGTAAACGTGAGGCGGTGCTTGTCGTCAAATTCGTAGCGGAACTCTTCGGTCTGGACTGCCACCGCAAATTCGTCGCGGCGCGTGGGCGCCTTGGCAAGTTCAAGCAGCGCTGTGGCAGTGAGGGAAAAGGGTTCGACATCCGCGGCCCGTGCGCCGCATGGCCAGGCCAACGCGAGACTGCAGCCCATCGCAACCCACGCGACCAAGCGCAGTTTAGACGTCGGCATCTGTGGTACACCCCCCGATCCCTTCCTCAAAGGATAAGCTGATTCAGGGCCAGCCGGCGGTTTCTGCGATATTCTGTGAAATGATTCCGCAGGACGGGGCGCAATGAATCGCCGTCAGGGGTGCCAAGGCGCGCGGCAAGAATCGCCCCTTCGGCCCGCATTCTTATTGCCGGCTGCCGATCCCATGGCGCGCAAGAATCTCGCGCACCTCATCGATTGGAATGGCCTCGACTGTAGCGTATGCCCCGGACTGGGTCGTCGCACGGAAGAGCGAGTTGTAAATCGCCTCCACCGTCGCGTCGATCGTTGGCTCGAACAAGGTCGACACGAGTTCGTTGCCGAGTTCCACCGTTTCAAGGGTGGCTGGCGGCGAGCCCGGTGAATTGGGCGTCCCATTGCGGCGCACACTGGGGTTCGTCGAGAACGCAATCGCGTACTCACCCGAGCCATTGCTTGCGTACGACCCGGTCCGGGCGATCCCGAGAAGAGCACGGGTCGCAAGTCGACGCAGGTTTCGGTCGGAAAGCGGCGCGTCCGTCGCGACGACAACGATGATCGACCCACTGGCGCCCTTTCCCCGGTTGGGATGCACCCCGCCTCGCCCGAGTTCGCGTCCGACCGGCACACCTTGAACCAGCAGATCTCGCCAGTCCCCGAAATTTGATTGCACCAGCACACCTACCGTCCATGGACCCGCCGGGACAATGCGCGAGCTCGTTCCTATTCCGCCTTTCCACTCAAAGGCAACAGTGCCGGTCCCCGCGCCGACGGCGCCTTCCTCAACCACCCCGCCGCGCGCATTGTCGAGCGCCCGCCTGACATCATCCGGGCTCACCGGAATCGATCGAATGTCGTTCAGTGCCCAGCCATCGTTGGTCTCGCCCACGACAGGGTTGATCGAGCGCACCGCCTTCATGGTGGGCCGCTGCAGCATCCATTCCGCCACCGACTCAGCGACTCGCCACACACACAGGGTGCACGTTAACGCGATGGGCGTCTCGAGCTCGCCGAGTTCATTCAATTGTGTCGTACCAATGAATTTCCCAAATCCATTGCCAACAACCGCCGCCGCCGGAACCCGGCTTGCGAAGAGGTCGCCGGTGTGGGGGAAGATCACGGTCACGCCGGTCCGTACGTTGTCACCTCTGACGACGGTCGCCTGGCCAACCTGTACGCCGGCGACGTCGGTAATCGCATTCAAGGGACCCGGCTCGAAAGTGCCGACGACTATTCCGAGGTCCCTCGCCCGTGGCCTCTCTTCCGCGGCCACCGTTTGACCGAGGAATACGAGGGCTAGCGAAGCAAGCCGTACGGCCGTGCGGATCATCGTTACCCCGCCCCCTATTCGTAATCTGGGTCGTCGCCCGAGCCGCGCTAGCTGCGTGGGAACACGCCTGCGAAGGAATACCCCGCCGCCGCAACCTCGACGCCCAGAATCAGCACCTCAGGGGATTGAGTATCGTCGAGCGCGGCGAACCCCTCGGCAACCGTGCCATTCAGGTTTTTGTTGTGACCTTCGCAATTCGAGAACTCATATTCCACGCGATACAGGTTGAATGCCGGATCGATGACCGACACCGTTCCGTTGGTGATGCAATGGCTCCGCGGGTCCTGCGAAAAGAACTCGCCGTCGTCGCTCACGTTGATGACGACATTTCGTTCGGTGTCCAGGTAATTGCCGGCGACCGCACTGAGCGACGAGTCTCGCTCATAAATCGGATTGTATGAAAGCTCAAGCGTCGATTCGCTTGCGGTTCCGCGCGAGGTCGTGAAACTGATGTCGGCAGATATACTGCTGCGCCCCGCAAAACTTCCGGACAGGGAGCCTACGCCGGTCGTCGAGCCGTCCTTGAATTTCTTGCCAAAGGGAACGTAGCCGACGAAGTTCGCGGACAACCCATCGCCCGATGTCGTCAGAGTCCCCACCAGCTGCAAGCCATCTTCCTGCATGAAGTGAAAATCGCCGGACTCGCTCACCAGCCCCACGATTCCGATTCCGAGCGAGGACGTACCTTGCCAAACGCCGCCCGGGGTAGCTTCCGGCGGGGGAGGCTCGGGGGGCCCGGGAGGTTCCGGTTGCGGAGTCAGCGGGCCGGAGCCGCCGCCGCAACCTGCGAACACGAGAACGAATGCGGACACCGGCAATAGCCTTCGAAACATTGCTACTTCCCAATTAGCAATGCTGCAGGCGGCCCCGCAGCGTTCGGAGATGCTGCGAAACGCTAGCCACGGAGCGGGGCGATTGCTGTCAGACGATTCCGCAATTTTTGCGGGCCCGAGCCGGGTGGAGTGGATCGCAATGTTTACATAACAATTCAGCCAAGTACCTTCTCCAAGTACGCGGTGCCGGGAACAGGATTGAATCGATACGGCGCCGTAGGCGTGAAGCCATACGAGGCATACAACTTCTGAGCCGCTTTCATGGACGGCAGCGTATCCAATACCAGCCTTGCGTAGCCAAGCTGTCTTCCGGCAGCCAGGGCAGCTTCGACCAGCAACCTTCCGACCCCATGGCCGCGCCCGGCAGGGCTGACATACAGGCGCTTGATTTCGCCTACGCCATCCGCGAAGCGCCGCAGGCCGATGCATCCAACGAAGTTGGCATTCGCCTCCGCAAGGAAGAAAACGCCGGTAGGCGGAGCGTATTCGCTCGACAAATGGTTCAACTCATGTTCGAAGTTCTGGAAAGAAAGATCCACGCCCAGCGAAGCCGCGTAATCCTCAATGAACTGACGCGCTTGGCGCCAATGAAACGGCGAATCAGCTGCAACCAGGTGAATGTTCATCGCAAAGGGACGTCGAAGCCCGCTCAACAGGTCCAATAGATAAGTTGGACGAGGTCAACGACGCTCGGGCCGTCGCTGCAGCCGCCGACTTCGCCGGCGACTCGATCTCCGTCATCGTGCCCAATGATCCATTGCCCGGACGCCGCATGCCACATGAGCGCGCCTTTTTCGACGATGCCAAATGGGAAGACTTCGTCCGAATCCGCATTCGTCAATTCGATTTGGTCGCCAATGATCTCGACAATCAGCCTAATGCTCGGGACATCCGGGTACTCTGCAAACCAATGGGTAAATTCGTATCGACCCGTGGCTAAAGGAATGGGAGGAGCGTCGGCACACGCGAGCACCGGCAGAAGCGACGCGCACAGTGCGGCTAGCGCTCTCATCATGAGCCATCGATCCGCGCAACGGGCACTTCCGCACGGAGGTAAGGCTTATTGGCATTGACGATCCCTTTCCAGGCGTAGGGGTCGGTCCCTGCCACCAGCACGATGTCTCGCAGGTCGTCCGTCGGCGGCAGCTTTCCGTCCTGCCGCCACGGCAGCAGCGACTCCGCGCTCATGTAATGGTTGACCAGTGCCATGCGGAAGCAACCAGGCGTCTTGTTGCGCCGCGAGCTGTGCAGGACGTACCCGTGGAAGAACACGACGGAGCCAGCCTTCACTTCCACCGGAACGCTGCGATTCTCGCCATAGCCTGAAATATCGAGCGTATCGGCCTCCGCGAACTCCGGATTGCGGCCGGGTATACGCCTCAGGATGGTGCCGCTCTGGTGCGATCCCGGGATGATCCACAGGCAGCCATTCTCGATGGTGGCGTCATCGATTGCGATCCAGGCCGCCCCCAGTGAGCGATCCCGGGTGGGAATGTAGTACTCGTCCTGATGCCAGGACTGCCCCGGCTTTCCGGGACCCTTGACGAACAGCATGGACTGCATGCATTTCACATTCGGTCCGATGATGTGCGTCAGGACCTCGACGATGCCGGGATGCGACAGGCTGCGCTCGATCGTTGACGAGAGCTTGTGCGGAAAATGTATGGCCAGGTACTTGCGCAACACTTCGGCGTCGGTCATTTCCGAAGTCACCTCCAGCAAACCCTCGACAGGCCCGCGCTGCCCCCGAAATATGCGGGTGGTTTCGGCCTTCAGTTCCTGGATTTCCGCGGCGGTGAACAGATCCGGCACGACCAGATAGCCGTTCTGGCGATAGAAATCCGCTTGCGGTGTTGACATGCCGATCATGCTTTGACGAATAGCGCCTCGAGCTCCTCCAGCCTCCGCCCCTTGGTTTCAGGCGCCTTCGCGCGGATGTAGAAAAGGGCGAGCGCGCAGAAGAGCGCATAACAGGCCAGAGTCACCGCAGTGCTCAAATGCTTAACCATCATCGGAAAGGTATAGGCAACCACAAAATCGGCCAGCCACAAAGCAAGGGTCGCGACCGACATGGCCGTTGCGCGTATCCGGTTCGGAAACACTTCCGCCAGGTATACCCAGGTCACGGCGCCAAGCGTGCAGGCGAAAGCCGCGACGTATAGCAGCATCAAAGCCAGCACGATGTAGCTTTCGAAGTAGCCATAGTGAAAACACAGTGCAATGGCCGCAAGCACGACTCCCATGATGGCGCTGCCTGAAAGCAGGAGTTTCCGGCGACCAAGCTTGTCCACCATTGCGATCGCACCGAACGTTGCCACCAGGTTCACCCCGCCGAGCGCAAGTGTCTGGAGCAGGGATGACGACGCATCGAGACCGGTTTTCGAGAAGATGGTCGGCGCGTAATACAGGATCGCATTGATTCCGGTGACTTGCTGGAAGACGGCGATGAGGACTCCCATCACGAGCACCGGACGATGATCGCGGTCGAGGAGTTCGCGGATGGAAGCTCCGGTTGACGCATCAAAGCTTCTTTCGATGAGCGCCAGCTCCGTTCCCGCGCCTTCGGAGCCCAGAGTCTTCTCGAGAATCGCCCGTGCCGCGTGCATTCGTTTGCGGCCAGCCAGCCACCGTGGAGTCTCCGGTACCGCAAGCAAGCACAATCCGAAAACCAGAGCCGGCAACGTTTGCGCCGCAAACATCCAGCGCCACCCGCCAGGAACATCCGCGAAAGCGTAGTTACAGAAATAGGCCAGCAGAATCCCAAAGACGATCGCGAGCTGATAGAGCGACACCAGTCTACCGCGCCATGCGGCCGGCGCGGTCTCGGAGATATAGAGCGGCGACACAATCGCCGCAGCTCCCACACCGATGCCACCGACGAGGCGAAAGAAGACGAACATATCCAGTGTGTCGGCAAGGCCTGCGCCCAGGCCTGAAACGCCAAAAAGGATGGCACACGCCATCAGCGTCAGGCGCCGACCAAACCGGTCGGCCAACTTACCCGCTACGAGCGCCCCCAGAGCGCAGCCGACCAGAATTGAGCTAACCGCCCACCCCAGCGCGTATTCGTCCAGTCTGAAGAGCACTTGCAGCGAAGGTATCGCCCCCGAGATGACGGCGGTATCGAATCCAAAAAGCAGTCCACCCAGTGCGGCGACGCTGCTGATGGCGAGGATGAATGCGGAATTCTGCACGGGCTTGGCACTGCCTTGCGCGATTGAAATAGCCGATAGTCTGGCCGACAATCGACGGGATTTACATACAGGGAAGAATCATGGCTGCAACCCTCTACATGAATCCCGCGTCGACGGCGTGTCGTCCCGTCTGCCTGTTCATCGCCGAGAAGAAATTGCCCGTCACCGAGCAGTTCGTGGACCTGATGGCTGGCGAACAGCGCGGGGCCGCCTTCGCGGCACTCAACCCTTGTTGCCTGGTGCCCGTACTCGATGACGGCGATTTTCGCATGACCGAAAGCTCCGCGATCCTCAAATACCTGGCGTCCGAGTTCGAGGCGCCCGAGTACCCCAAGGACGTCAAGCAACGCGCGAAGGTGGATGAGGTCATGGATTGGTTCAACACCCAGTTCTATCGGGACTTCGGTTACGGCTTCCTGTATCCCCAGGTTTTCCCGCACCACAAGCGCCCGACCGACGACCAGCAACAGGGCACGATTGAGTGGGGCAAGAAGAAGGCAATGAACTGGCTGGAGATCCTCGACCGGAACACGCTGGGCCAGAACGACTTCGTCGCCAATAACCGGATCTCCATCGCCGATTACTTCGGCGCGTGCCTGGTCACTGCAGGAGAAATGATCGGTTGTACCTTTGAAGGCTACCCGAACGTCCAGCGTTGGCTCGGCCGGATGAAGGGCTTGCCAAGCTGGCCGAAGGTAAACGAAGTGATGTACGGCTTCGCAGCGTCGCTGCGAAAGACTAAATTTCAAACTCTCTGAGTCTGCCGACGGAGCTACGCCTCAGCGATAGCCGCGATCGACACTTTCAAGCCCGGAACGCGCGCAGGCAGCTTTGCGCCCTGGCGAGCAGGTGGATTGGAGGGAAACCACCTCAGCCACTCCTCATTCATACCCGCAAAGTCATCTTCCTCTGCGAGAATGACGGTGACGATGACGACCTTGTCCAGCGCGCTACCAGCTTCCTCCAGGATGGCCTGAATGTTGGTGAGGCACTGACGTGTCTGCTCCTGGATCGTGGCGCCCTTGATTGCGCCCGTGGCAGGATCGACCGGGGCCGTACCCGAGACGAACACAAGACTGCCTGTTTTGACGGCCTGGCTGTAAGTCGGCGGTGGCTTGGCCGCCTTTGGAGTGAAAACGATTTGTCTCGCCATATTGTTCTCCCGGCTGAGGCCTGACATCCGCGTTGAGCGCCGGACACTATAAGGACGGGGCATCTGATCGCCTAGATCAACGGAGAGGCCCGCTTTGCCGGGCCTTTTCTCTGCAATGGGTTGTTTTGTAAGCTACGCGCAGGCGTAACCCAACACGCCGGGCATGGCCGGGGGATACATGCTCGAAAGAAAGTATAACGGTATTGTCCAGTACACACTGGCGACCACGGCCGCGGAGATCGCACAAGTCTTCGAGCGGCTGCCTGACGGCGTTAGCAAGGGACTGGCTGCCGAATTGGATGTGGCGGGCGACGTCCATCGCTACGATGCCGAGGCGAAGCGTGCTTACTACTTCGAGAAGGACGGTACGAATTTAACAGTGTGGAGCTGGAACGACGTGCAGCGGCCTCACGAGGCCGGCGAGCTCATTTTTTTGGTCGTCAGCTCGGTTGCCTCCCTGGATGAAAGGCTTGCGAGTGACTTTTACGTGCGTGCGACCAACCGGCCGGTCACGCCCTCACCTGCTCCATGATTGACTGAGGCCGGTGGGTTATTTGTCAATAATTCAATAGTCCGGAAATTACGGTGCGTCCCTACATATCCAATTGATACTGTCTGACTTTCGTAGAAGCGCCGTCTGCTCAGAATTTCGCCCAAGCCAAAAGCATTCCTCATGGGCGGATTAACAGAAAAACCAGAAACTACCGGCTCCGCATGTCCACACTGCGGGAGGCCAATACGGACCGCAAGTTCTCGGCCACAGGCATGCGCTTCCCAATCGCAGGCACCGAGCGCGGAACGACGGCGTCGCCCACGTCCCGCGGACTTGCGTACTTACGGTTTGGTATAAAAGTTCGTCCCCATCCGCTACGGCACTCCACCTAGGGCCCAAACACGCCTTGTAGAAAGCCGGGGAGCGGCGCGCCGCCTGCAGCACCGACGGCCGGGATGACGACCATGTCGTCGTCCGCAAGGCCGTCGCCATTCGCGTCCGACACGTGCAGGGAATCTCCCGGATGCCCGTTCGGCACAAACAGTTGCGGGTGGTCGAACGGCGCGCGGCGATATAGCACCCGCTCGTCCGTCAGGCTTTCGAGAAATGCGACAATCGCGTCAATCTCGTCAGAGGTCAGCGACGGCACCCCGAGCGGCTCGATCGGCGTGGCATCCGTCGCCAGGATCGGATTCACGTTGCCGCCACGGCTGTACAGCTCCACCACTTGGCGCAGCGTCAGCGCGTCGCCGTTGTGGAAGTAGGGCGCAGTCAGCGCGACATTTCGCAGCGACGGAATCTTGAAGGCGCCCTCCGTACCGAAGCCCTTGGTCACGGGACCGCCGAAGTCGGCCGGTACGGCGCCGGGGAACATGCGCCGCGTGAGCGATACAAAGCCGAATGCATCCCTGGCACCCACGCCCAGGTCGTCAGTGGTCGGGCGAATCCCGATGTTGTTGAAGCCGCGGTCGATGATATTGCCGTCCCGGTTCCGGACTGTCCCGAACCGCGCCACGCGGCTGGCCGAAGCATCTGTCAACTCGGCCTGCTCATGGCAGTTCGAGCATCGAACGTTGGTCGGCCCGCGCGTGCGGTCGTTGAACAGGTGCGCGCCGAACAACGCGAGGCGGCTGATGTGGTCGGGAGAAGTGTTGAGCCACGGATTCAGCGCCGTGTCGTCCTTTGCGGCGTGCTCGCGGCGGAATTGATCCCAGGGCGTGTCATCCGAGATCAGCGTCGCCTCGTACATCTGGACAGCGAGGCCGAAGAACAGGCCGAAGTTGTACTGGAGCAGCGAGTACTCGTTGGCACTGCAGTTGCCGGCTCCGCAGTCGCCCTGGTTCTTGGCGACGAGCGACTTGGTACCGTCCGCGTTCACGCGGATGACTTTGTTGGACCGCCACCAGCGCTCCTGGAATGCCGTCTTGATCATCTGATCGTAGCGATTGAAGGTGAGGCCCTTCTGCGGCCAGCGGCTCGAAGGACCCAGCACACTGTCGGTTGCGGATACGAGCTGCTTGGCGAGCGGACGAACGCCCGCGAGCTTCTGGCCCTGCCTGCGCTGGCCCTCGGCGAGCTCGCGGCCGATATCCAGCGCCGTCCGGCCCGGGCGTGCCATCTCGAGGTCGCTGACGATGGGCGCGACCGCCTGCGAAGCGAGGCTGGAATTACGAAGTTCGACGCGCACTTCCAGCGGCAGCGAAGGATTGTCCGCGCGAAATACCCGTGCGGCCGGATCGCGCTCGCCCAGGTGGTTCACGCCATTGAAGACTTCTTCCGCGCGCCCGTCCCAGAACTGTCGATGATTGAAGACCGCGTTGATGACGCTCGGCGTGTTGCGCGGTTCGACGCGGCGCGTGTTCACGCCACCGACCTGAAAGCCCAGCGGATCGACGAGGTCGCCAGGATGATGAATGCCCTGCGACGCCACGGCATCGTTGCTGTCCGTCGCAGGATCGAGGGCGCCGCGCAGGCCGGCCGTCGCGAGCTTGGTCAGCGGGAAATCCGCTTCCGTCAGCTGATGGTTCGGTGCGATCCCGGTCTTGTAGAGGAGATCGGCGTCCGGCGAGTGCTTCAGTCCCGGGCTCAGCTGGTTCTTGGAGCGCGGGTCGGCGCCGGCGCGGAAATGGCAGCTCGCGCAGGCCTGGACGCCGTCGCTGCCAACCTGCATATCCCAGAATAAAGCCTTGCCGAGGGCGCGGGCCATCGCCGGATCCCGCACGAAATCGCCCAGATTGGAGGGCGCAGGGATGGGCACGGCGCGCAGGTCGCCGGGCAGGTTGGAAAGATCGCTATCCGGGGGCGGGTTCTGCACACGCAGAATCGTGGTGTCCGCGGCCGCCGGCAGACCCACGAGCAGGCCGCTCAGGCAAAGCGCTGCGACGTCGACCGCATTGCGGGCATCCCCTCTAGTCTTCATGGCTGGACCACCTGCCGTGCTTTATGTCCGATTGACGCGGCTCGAAAGCCGTCCGTAACCTTCATAACGACAAAGCGGGCCGAAACCGATCATGGCCAGGCAGAAATATCGCGACCAGCCTCGATGAGCGAGCTGTCCGGCATCCCGGAAGTCACGCAACTCCTGGACGCCTGGAGCCGAGGCGACCGTTCCGCGCTCGACAAGGTGACTCGCCTTGTCTATGACGAGCTGCGGCGTCTCGCTCATCACTACATGCAGCAGCAGCGCCCCGACCACACGCTGCAGACGACGGCCCTGGTACACGAGGCTTACCTGAAGCTCGCGGGCCATGCAGATCCGAATTACGCCAATCGCTCGCACTTCCTGGCGGTTGCCGCGAAAGCAATGCGCCAAATCCTCGTCGACCACGCCAAGGCGACGCTGCGCGAGAAGCGCGGGTCGGGCGCGAAGCCGCTCGAGTTGGAAGAATCCGCGCTGCTGTCGCCAGAGCCCACGCACGAGATCGTCGAGCTCGACGAAGCGCTGGAAAAATTGGCGGCGCTGGATGCGCGCAAGGCGCAGGTCGTCGAGCTCACCTATTTCGGTGGTCTCACGCAGGAAGAAATCGCAGAGGTGCTGGACATTTCGGTCGTGACCGTTCGCCGCGACTGGACTTTCTCGCGTGCGTGGCTGTACTCAGAGCTGCGGCGAACGGACTGACCGTGGACCCAAACCGCCTGCGGGCCCTCGAATCGATCTTTCACGACGCGCTCGACGTCGAACCGCAAAACCGCGATGAATTCGTGCGCGCGCGATGCGCTGATGACGAGAGCCTACGCCAGGACGTCGGGTCCCTGCTCGCGGCGCACGCGACGGCGGGAGAGTTCATCGATTCACCAATCGCACAGCCCGACGGCCAGGCCTTCGAAGAGGAGGCCGATCGCCTCATCGGTCAGCGCATCGGGCATTGGGAGCTCGTGAAGCGGATCGGCAGCGGCGGGATGGGCGCCGTCTATTTCGCCCGTCGCGCCGACCGGCAATTCGACCAGCAGGCCGCGATCAAGCTCATCAAGCGCGGCATGGACACGGAAGCGGTGCTGCGGCGCTTCCGCAACGAGCGGCAGATTCTCGCGGGATTCGATCACCCGAACATCGCCCGGCTCCTGGACGGCGACACGACCGATGATGGGCTGCCGTATTTCGTCATGGAGTACGTCGAGGGGCTTCCGATCGACCAGTATTGCGAGCGACATGCGCTCGACGTCACCCAGCGACTGCAGCTCTTCCGCCAGGTGTGCGCCGCGGTTTCCTATGCGCACCGCCGTGCCGTCATCCATCGGGACCTGAAGACGTCGAATATCCTGGTCACCGCGGACGGCACGCCGAAACTGCTCGACTTCGGAATCGCACGGCTGCTCGAAGCCCCGGACGTACCCGCGGCGCCGGCCACGATGCTCGAGCAGCGCGTGATGACTCCGGACTACGCCAGCCCGGAACAATTGCGCGGGGAGCCCGTCACGACCGCTAGCGACGTCTACTCGCTCGGTGTCGTGCTGTACCGGCTGCTCACCGGACAGCCCCCGTACCGGTTGAAGACGCGCACTCCCGAGGAAATGGAGCGCACGGTCGGGAAAACGGAGCCACGGCGACCGAGCGCAGCGATCGATGCGACAAACGCGAAACGCCTGCGCGGCGACCTCGACAACATCGTGCTGATGGCGCTGCGCAAGGAGCCCGAGCGGCGGTACCCGACCGTGGAACAACTCTCGGAGGACGTCCGCCGACACATCGAAAGCCTGCCGGTCCTCGCGCGCAGAGATACGCTCGCCTATCGCACCGCCAAGTTCGTGCGTCGAAACACCGCAGCAACCATTGCTGCCGCGCTCGTCGTCCTCAGCCTGGTTGGCGGCCTGGTGGCCGCCAGCTGGCAGGCCCAGCGGGCGCGCGCGCAGGAATCGATTGCGGTGGCGGAAAAGGCGCGCGCGGAGCGCCGGTTCAACGAGGTGCGCCAGCTCGCCCATGCCGTGATCTTCGACTACCACGACGCGATCCGGGATTTGTCCGGCGCAACGGCGATACGCGCCCGGCTCGTGAAGGACGGTCTCGCCTACCTCGACAGCCTGGCAGGCGAATCCAGCGGCGATCCCATATTGCAGCGTGAGCTGGCGGCGGCGTATGACCGTCTCGGCGACGTGCGCGGCGAGATCTACGGATCGGCGAGCACCGGAGATCTCGCCGGGGCGATCGAGAGCTATTCCAAGGCGCTGCGCATTCGCGAGGCACTGCTGGCCGCGTCACCCGGCGATGTGCAAGACCGCCGCGACGTCGCGGCCAGCTATCGCAAGCTCGGCGGCCAGTTGACGGGCACGGGCTACGCCGCTCGTGGGATCACGTACCTGCGCAAGGGGGTTGCCGTGCAGGAGCAGCTCGCTGCCGAGCAGCCGGACAACCTGGACATCCGGATGGAACTGGGCGCGGCGTACAACCTGCTCGGATTGGCGCTGGAAGACTTTGGAAATATAGGCGGCGCGCTCGAAGTCCACCGCAAGGCGCTGGCAGTGCGCGAATCCCTGGTGGCGGCCGAGCCGGCGAACCGTAAGTTCAGGCGTGGACTTGCGATCACGCTGATCAGCATTGGGCGCGGGCTGGCCATGAGCGGCGATTTCCAGGGAGGCATCGCGGGCAACCACCAGGCGCTCCCGATCTCCGAAACGCTGTTGGCCGAGGATGCCGACAACGCCGACTACCGCCGGTTGGTGGCCAACGTCTACCAGAACGATGGCGACTATCGCGAGATGGCCGGAGACATTGATGGGGCGCTGCAGAGCTTTCGCAAGAAGCTGGTGCTTGACGAACAATCGCTGGCCAAGGATCCCGCTAATTCCGTAGCCCGTTCGGACCTCAGCTACACGAGGGGACGGATGGGGGACCTGCTCGCGCAAAGCGGCAAATACGGCGAAGCGCTGCTCAACTATCGCAAGGCGCTGGCCGAGCACGAAAAGCTGGGCGCGGAATCATCAAAGAATCCGTATCAGAGATACGGCGTCATGCTGACGCGTGGCGGCATCGGCGAGATGCAAGCCAAGCTCGGCGAGCGCGCCGCGGCGCTTGCCGAAGCATCCCGGGCCATGGAGCTTCTGGCCGGGACGCCGCCCGATCCCGCCAGCGCCGCCAACAGCACTCGCAGGGCCCAGGTCTACATGCGCGTGGCCGCGATCCACGCGGCGCTCGCCGAATCGCGCGGTCTCGACACAGCCACGCAGCGTGAGCACTGGCGCTCCGCGCGCGACCTGTATGTGCAAAGCATTGCGATCTGGGATGACATGCAGAAGCGCGGCATCCTGACCGCCGACGATGCTGCGAAGCCGCGGGATGCGGCGCGAGAATTGGAGCGTTGCAAAGCCTCGCTGCAGCGGCTCATTTGACCAGGCTCAAACGGAATGACCCGATCACGCATCCAACAGGGCATGCCCACCCGACGCGACTTTCTGATCGCCTCCATGGCGCTCCTGACGACCCGCGTCGCGGCCGAACAGGCCGCGGCTGAGGCCAAACCGCGCCCCCTGGGTGAAATCCGGGACGAGCTGCGAAAGCTGATCCCGGATCTCATGCACCGGTACCAGGTGCCGGGGCTGTCGCTGGCATTGATCCGCGATCGGGCGATTGCATGGACGGAGGCATTTGGCTTGCGCGACAAGGAAACGAATTCGGCCCTCACGCCGAATACGGTGTTCGAAGCCGCCTCGCTCAGCAAGCCGGCCTATAGCTATGTCGTGCTCAAGCTCGTCGAGCTGGGCAAATTCAGCCTGGAGCGGCCTCTGCTCGAGTACCTGGGCCGTGACCTCAATCCGGATGAGCCGCGATTCACGCAGGTCACCGCGCGGCACGTGCTCACGCACACGTCCGGCATCGAGCCCCAGCCGGGTGGAGAGGGCCGCCCGCCGAAGCTCGTATTCGCACCCGGCGAGCGCTTCGAGTACTCGCCGCACGCTTTCGACATCCTCCAGCTCGCCGTGGAGCGTGCAACCGGCGAGAAGATCACGCCCATGATGGAGCGCATGCTGCTCAGGCCTTTCGGCATGGTGCAAAGCGCATACGGGTGGTCGGAGGAGTTCGCGAAGTCGGGCGCTCGCGGCTACAACGACAAGGGCGAGCATGATCAGACCTTCAATGAAAAGGTGTGGCGCCTCTCAGCGGACGAGCGCGCTCGGGTGCTGAAGCCGTATCCATTCGAGTCGGTTCCCAATGCCGCCGCCGGCCTGCATGCAACGCCAACCGACTATGCGCGCTTTCTGGTGGAAGCCATGCGTCCAGGGAAGGACGATTTCCATCTGGCTCCGGACATGCAGTTGCAGATGCTCACGCCGCATGTGCGTGTCGACAAGTTCGACACGCTCTCGTGGGGCTTAGGGTTCGGGCTACAACGTCCGCCCTTCGGACCTTGGTCGTTCTGGCACTGGGGCGATTGGGGAATATTCCAGCACTATGCCGTCGCCTATCCTGAAGAGGGCTCCGGGCTCGTGGTGATGACCAACAGCAGCGGCCTGCTCGCTTGCCGCGACGTTGCCGTTGCTGCACTCGGCTACGCGCAGCCGGCATTCGAGTGGCTGACGAGCTAAACAACCCACGCCACCTGTCGACTGCGCGCGGCAGCACAATTCCGGATACCGGTTGCCACGACCCCGGACTGCGCAGTAACGTCATGTCCAGGTTCCGCTTCAAATGAGTTCCACATGCACACCAATCACACCGGTCGCTCGTTCCGTCGCTGCGCCGCGATCATCGCTGTCACTTCGATTGCAGTAGTCACATCACACGTTGCCGTCGCCGATATCGTCACCGGCACGCTAAAACCGGCGTCAGCCAAGGCGAGCCTTGTCAATGCCAAGGGCGAGGTCGTTGCGGAGCTCAAGCCTGGCGCGTACCAGTTGCAACTGCCGGTCGGAAAATACAAAGCCAGATGCGAAGCGCCGAAGGTGAAGGAGCAGGACGTGCTCGTGCTTTCCGAGCCCGTCACGCTCAACCTCGACTGCGGCTGATCGAGCGGACACATCTTGAGTCCCGCCGACAATCCGCCCAGCGCGCGCCGCGACTGGCGCGAAAACGTCAAGTTCATCGCGGGCGTCGTGAACAGCCTCGCGATCCCGATATTGACGATTGCCGCGACGGCGGTCGGCATCTACGCAACCAACGCGCTCAAGGAACGCGAAATCGAGATTGCGACCGAAAACAACGCCCAGGCGCTGCTCAACCAGCGCGAGGAATCTGAGACGAACCTGCGCTCAGCGATGTTCCGTGAGCTCGTGGGCCCACTCCTGCAAAGCGAGACGGAGGCGGTCGCGAAGGGCGACCAGACCGACCTGCCTCGCGCTCAACGGCTCGCACTGTTGGCCGAACTCCTTGCCCTGAACTTTCACGAACACTTCGAGCTGGGCCCTCTGCTGCGCTACGTCGACACTTTGCCAGGACAGACCGACGACGCGCGGCAGCGCCTGCGCAGCACTTCACGGCGGGTGATCTCGAGGCAGCTCGCGCCATTGCTGTCTTCCGCAACTTCGACCAGCCAGAAACACCCGGCGTTTCTCGAGCTCTCGCTGAACTCGGACGCCACCGAACCCGCCGATAAGGCAATTTCCTGCGCATTGCCGGGAGGGTCCGCCGCTCCGGAGACAGGCTCGCTTACGCTGCAATGCTCGAGCATGGCGATGGGCGCGCCGCTGCAGATCGTCTCGCCGGATGGCCAGGACCGGCTTCAGGTCAACGTGCGCGCCGTAAATTGGGCCGCGCAGACGGTTGGCATCTACTCGGTGCTGCTCGGGCCAGAAGGCGAATCACAGACACACACGCCGCCGATCGAGTTCACGCTCTCGCCCTACTCGTTCCCGTTCTCGGACAACACGCTGCTGCCGAGTGGCAACCGCTTTGGTATCTACCTGACGCGCATCGACGACATCCCGAACGTCGCGCGGATCATGCGACTCTCTTTCGTCTGGTTCCCGAAAGACTTCGTGCCGCCGCGCGAACGACCGTTCAACTTGGACGTAGAGAAACCGTCAGTCGCCACTGCCCGATCCAGTTCCACCGAGCCGGACCGCGGGTCCGACGACGGTGACGGCACTTAGCAAAGGATGTCGGCCAGGAACGGAATCGAACCTGTCCGTCGTTCACCCCAACAATCCAAGCTGCTGCAACATGCCAGCTTGATCCCACTGCTCCCAACGCTCGACCACGCGATCCCCGGAGATGTGGTCGATGATCAATCCGTCGATCCGGATGCGCCTCCCCGTTGGCTTGGTGTCGCCGAGCGGTCCGGTATGGGTGCCCTCTGCCGTCCATCGGGTGGCCACCTTGTCAGCGGTAACGACCTGATCCTCTATCGTCAACCGAATGTCCGGAAACGCCGCAAGAAGGCCGCCAACCATTTGTTTGAAGCCGCCCAAGGAGAGGTTCGGCTCCGGACTCCCGGCCATGTGAATGACGCTATTCGGCGCGAAGACACTATCCGCAACCGACACATCGCCTCGGTTCAGGCCGTCGATCCATATTCGTTCAAACTTCGTGAACTGCTCGCTCATGGTGGCTCCTGCGGTACTCAGTCCGGATAATTTCCGCGTTGAGCGGGTGACTAGTCCGCCAATTCCTGGATCTTCTTGAGGCTTAACTTTCCTTTCGCGCCCCATCCCGCCTCTCCCGCCGGGATTTCGGGCCGAAACGCCTCGTAGAGCTGAAACGCTTCCTGTGCCAAGGCTTCCGCCCCGCGAGATCGTGCAAGCTTCTCCATGGCGCCACGCACTTCAGGCAGATTCGCGCCGAATTTCGACCGAAGGTATTTATCAACGCCTGTCGGTGCCATTGGCTTCTGTTCTTTATCGACGGCGCGCAGGCCAAAATCGGTGCGGACTACGGGCACCACCCGACCCAGAAGCTCAACTCGCAACACGCCCGCCGCTTTTGCCTTCCTCGCCCGCTCCTTGCGGACCGCTTCAGGCGACGGTGTAAAAATGCCGAGGCGTTGCCCCTTGGACTGCGCGGTGAGTCCTGCAACGGCCTTGCCGAGCGTGAGGGCCTCGTCGGGATCGAATCCAAAACGCTCCGCGACAACTGCCGCCCACAACGTCAGGACCGGTGCGCGATTGATGGTAACGAAGTCCATGGGATGGCGACCTAGTACACAACGCCGTGCTGGC
>Ga0075424_100002294_pt1 | contig 17397 bp, 15 predicted proteins | sample SoiMethybrSBSTD3_FD_75301 | JGI IMG/M metagenome (GOLD analysis project Ga0075424, IMG submission 75301) | Bulk soil microbial communities from a Populus tree surrounding site in Tennessee, USA - Soil MetaG P. TD hybrid SBSTD3 | ecosystem: Environmental > Terrestrial > Soil > Tree plantation...
GTCGAGCTCCTGCGGCGGGATCCGATCGAGGAAGTGCTCGCCGACGCCACGCAGATGGGTGGGCGCGGCGCGTCGGAGTCGATCGCGGCCCTCCTCGGTGAGCTGCGCCCACGAGCCACGGCGATCGGTATCGCATGAGGTGCGCTCGACGAGGCTCTCCCCCTCGAGCCGGTCGACGAGCCGCGTGACGCCGCTGCGAGAGAGGCCCAGCCGGTCCGCCAGCTCGCTCATCCGAAGGCGCCGATGCTCTGCCCGGACGAGGAGCAGCAGCACCTCGTACTCCCCCAGGCCGAGCGACTGCTCAGCCTGAAGCTCGCGCTCGAGCTGCCTTCGCACCTGCGCATGCGCGACGAGGAATGTGCGCCACGCCTCGAGGCGCGGGTCGCGCGGACCGGGAATGGGAGTCGTCTGGCTGGTCATGGTTGACGACGCAACCATATCAGGCCGAGTCAGCCTAGGGGCCGCGGCGCCACCAGTAGCGAACGGTGTACCACCAGTCGACAAGCGCAAGCGTCACGAGACCGGTCCCCGCTCGACCCGACGGCGCGGATGGCGATGGTGGCGCATCGGCTGGGCACTCATCGATGCGAGGGTGCGCCCAGAAGGTCAAGCCAGGATCGCGCCGGGTTTAAGGCTGCGTTGCCTCCGGCACGTCGATCCAGAACGTTGAGCCGATTCCTTCGACGCTCTCTACCCCCGTGCTGCCGCCGTGCGCATCGGCGACATGTCGGACGATGGCAAGGCCCAGGCCCGCGCTGCCGGTAACAAGGCCATCGTCGTTCTCGGCCCGCGCCCGCGATCGGTCTACCTTGTAGAACCGCTCGAAGATCCGGCTCAAGTGGGCCTGCGAGATGCCGATGCCGTCATCGGCGACGATGAACCGGACCCGGCCCTCGACCGGTTGCCAGCTCAGGCGCACTTCGCCGCCGGGGTGGCTGAACTTCACCGCGTTATGCGCCAGGTTGAGGAGCGCCTGGCCGAGCCGCCCCGGGTCGGCCGCCGCGCGAAGACCGCTCGTCGTCGCCGGGTCGGGGGGCTGCAGCTGAACGCCGATGCGCCGCCGTTCGGCGACTGGGCCGATCCGCTCCGCCACCGAGGCGAGCACTTCGTTCGGGTCGACCGGCTCGATCGCCATGTGAACCTGCCCCGATTCGATCGTCGCGAGGTCGAGCAGCTCGTCGACGAGCTGCGCCAGATGGTCGACCTCACTGGCGATCTGGTTCGCGAAGTCGGGGAGCGCCTCCTCGTCGGCGTGGGCGGCCTGGAGGGTCTCGGCCAGCAGCTTGATCGACGTAATCGGCGTGCGGAGCTCGTGGCTGATGTTCGCGACGAAGTCACGCCGTACGCGTTCGATGCGTCGCAGGTTCGTGATGTCGTGCAGCGCCACCACCATCCCACCGCCGGGGATCGGCACCGCGTCGACCTGGAACGTCCGCTGCGCCGGGCCGCCCAGCTGCGCCTCACCCGTTGCCGGCTCCCCAGTCAGTACGACACTCCGAGCGACCGCGTCCAGCGGCGCGGACCCGAATGCGGCGATGAGGCTCAGGCCACGTAGCTGCTCGGGCGCTCGATCCGTCAGCCGCTCGGCCTGCGGACCGGCGCGCAGTACGTGAAGCCGATCGTCGACCAGGAGCAGCACAGGGTCACCGCTGCTCCGCCCGAGCAGCGCCTCGAATGCCGCCTCAGCGAGGCTCGACGTTGCGCCGGCAGGGCGGCGATCCATCTAGGTCGTGGGTGGCGAGAGGGCATAGCCCACGCCGCGCACCGTCCTGAACCAGTTGTGGTCGCCCTGCCCGCGAAGCTTGCCCCGCAGCCAGCTGACATGGACATCGACAGTCCGGCCGTCGCCGGCGAAGTCATAGCCCCAGACCCGCGAGAGGAGCTGATCCCGCGTGAAGATGCGTCCCGGGTTGCCAGCCATGAATGCGAGGAGGTCGAACTCCTTGGTCGTGAGATGCGTCAGCGCCCCGTCGATGCTCACCTGGCGCCGTTCGAGGTCGATCGCGACCGGGCCGATCTCGAGCCGTGCTGGCCGCGTCTCGAGATCCGACCCCTCGCGACGCTGGCGCCGGAGCACGGCCTCGACCCGAGCAAGCAGCTCAGGACGGCTGAACGGCTTCGTGACGTAGTCGTCGGCGCCGATCTTGAGGCCGACCACGCGATCCACCTCATCGGTCTTCGCGCTGACGATGATGACCGGCGTCGTCACCCCGTCACCACGCAACGCGCGGAGTACCTCGAGTCCGCTCATCGCGGGGAGCATCAGGTCGAGCAGGATCAGGTCGAAGCGCTGCCCGCGGGCCGCGGCGAGGCCGGACTCGCCGTCGCCGGCGCCCGAAACGTCGTATCCATCACGCCTCAGGTTGAAGGTGAGCGCCTGACGCAGCGTGACGTCATCCTCGACGACGAGGATGCGCCGGCGCACGGGGGTTACGGGTTGAGGTCCTCGATGCGGCCCGTCGCCAGGAAGACGACATCCTCGCCGATGTTCGTGACCCGGTCGCCCAGGCGCTCGAGGTGGTGCGCGGCAAAGAGCATGTGCGTCGCCTGCCGCGCCTTCTCAGGTGCGACGCTCATGAGGGCCATGGTGTCCTCGTAGACGCTGCCGTAGAGGTGGTCGATCTCGTCGTCGCGGGCGCACACCGCTCGGGCAGCTTCTTCGCTGATGTCCACGAGCGCGCGCATCGCCGCTCTGAGCTGCTCCCGGCAGAGCTGTTCCATGATCGGGATCTGCCGCAGCATCGGGATCTCTGGCTCTGCCGCCAGCTGCTGCGCCAGCTTGGCGATGCTGACCGCGTAGTCGCCCATCCGCTCGAGCTCCGCCGCGGCATGGTAGAGCGCCAGCAGCTCGCGCACGTCGCGCGCCATGGGCCCCTGCGTCGCGATCACCGTCGTGATCTCCATGTTGATCGAACGCTGGAGCTCGTTGACCTGCGCATCCTCCCAGCGGACCTGATCCGCAAGATCGACATCGCGCTCCAACATGGCCTTGCCGGCCCGTTCGAGCTGGCCCTCGACCATGGCGCCGAGGCGCAGGGTGTCGTCCTTGGCTGATTGCAGCGCCTCGTCGAAGCTTCGCCGCACAGAATGACCATGCCCCTCCGTGGGCACTGTCGTTGTCATCGGTTGCCTCCCTGGGTCATCCGAACCGCCCGGTGATGTAGTCCTCAGTCGTCTTGTTGGCCGGGTTCGTGAAAATCTGCGAGGTTGGGCCGGACTCCACGACGAACCCGGCACGTGCCTCATCGACGCTCATGAAGACCGTGTCATCGGAGACTCGCGCGGCCTGCTGCATGTTGTGCGTGACGATCACGATCGTATACGTCGTCGCCAGGTCACGCGCGAGCTGCTCGATCTGCAGCGTGGCGATCGGGTCGAGCGCCGAGCAGGGCTCGTCCATGAGGATCGCCTCGGGATTGACGGCGAGGGCGCGAGCGATGCAGAGGCGCTGCTGCTGTCCACCGGACAGGGAGGCGCCTGACTTGGTCAGGCTGTCTTTCACCTCGTCCCAAAGGGCAGCCTGGCGGAGGCAGCGCTCGAGGAGCTCGTCGCTGTCGGCACGGCCCTTTACCAGGCCGTTGAAACGCGCCGCGGCAACCACGTTGTCGTAGATCGACATCGTCGGGAACGGATTAGGCTGCTGGAAGACCATCCCGATCGTCCGCCGCACGGCGGCCGGATCGATCTCGCGAGCGTAGATGTCTGTCCCGTGGAAGAGGACCTTGCCTTCGATCCGTGCGGCGGGGACGACCTCGAGCATGCGATTCAGCGAACGCAGGACGGTCGACTTCCCGCTGCCGGATGGCCCGATGATTGCGGTCACAGCGCGCTGGCGGGCGGTGAATGTAACGTCACGGACGGCATGCTTGGCGCCGTAGTAGGCGTGAAGCCCCTGCACTTCGATCGCGGCGTCCATGGCGGGCATAGTCTGCCCGACTGCCACTGGCTCGCGTTCGGCAGCAGCTTGGCTCGGGACCTCGATCGCGATCGGCTTCAGCGCAGTTGCCATCTCGGGCTCCTCTACGGTCACGGTGTCTCTAGCGTCCCTGCAGTGCGGTCCGGCCGGCGAGCCAGCGCCCCAGGATGTTGAAGATGAGGACGATCGCGACGAGCGTCAGTGCAGCTGCCCAGGCGCGCTCGCGGGCCGCCGGGAACCCGATGTTCAATGCGTTCTGGAACATGTAGAGGGGGAGCGCTGACATCGGCTGGTTCATGTCGGTCACGACGAAGTTGCTGCCAAGGGCGGTGAAGAGAAGCGGCGCCGTCTCCCCGACCGCTCGGGACACGGCCAGGACGATGCCGGTCACGATGCCGGCCGCAACGGTTGGGATGTAGACGGCCGTGATGGCGCGCCAACGGGGCATCGCCAGCGCCATGGTCCCCTCGCGCATCGAACGCGGGACGATCTTGAACATCTCCTCGCTCGTCCGCGCGATGATCGGCACCATGACCAGGGAGAGGGCGATCGCCCCGGCATACCCGGAGAAGTGGCCCATGGTGATGACGACCAACGAGTAGACGAAGAGGCCGATGACGATCGACGGGATGCCGGCGACCAGGTCGACGGCGGTCCGGACGATGACGGCGAGTCGTCCCTCGCGGTACTCCACCACGTACAGGGCCACCGCGAGTCCAACCGGCGTCGCGATGGCCAGCCCGAGTCCCGTCATCTCGAGCGTGCCGAGGATGGCGTTCATGGCTCCGCCTGACTTGCTGGTGATCCCGCCGGGTGGTGAGACGAGGAAGGCAGGGCTCCATGCTTTGAGCCCTTCAAAGAGTAGATAAAAGAGCACCAGCACAAGGGGCAGCAAGGCGACGGCGCCCGCCCCGGCGCAGAGGATGAGCACAAGCCGATCACGGCCGCGACGGCCTGCGGAGGTCGACCGCAGTGTGCGCTCAGCGAACATCGGCGCCACCGGCCCGTTGTTCGAAGCGGGCGACGACCCGGCGCGCAGCCAGGTTGACCGCGAACGAGATGAGGAACAGGACCACGCCAAGCGCGATGAGCGCCTCGGAGTGGAAGGGCTGGTTCGCCTCCGCGAACTCGCCGGCGATCACGGATGGCAGGCTGTACCCAGGCGCGAAGATCGACGCGTTGACCTGCGGTTGGTTGCCGATCACGAAGAGCACCGCGATCGTCTCGCCGATCGCCCGCGACAGACCCAGGATCACGCCAGCGAAGATGCCCCCTCGCGCAAACGGCAGCACGACATGCTTGATCGTCTCCCAATGGGTGGCGCCGAGCGCCAGCGCCCCCTCGCGCTGCAGCCGTGGCGTCGCACGGATCGCGTCGCGCGCCACCGACGTCACGATCGGCAGGATCATGACTGCGAGGATCACGCCGGCCACGAAGTAGCTCGGCCCCGGCACCGGGCCGCTGAGGATCGGGAGCCCGCCCGCCGGCGAGCCGGAGACCGCCTGCTCAAAGGAGCGCAGCACCGGCACAAGCACCACGATGCCCCAGAAGCCATAGACCACCGATGGCACCGCCGCCAGCAGCTCGATCCCATACGCGATGGGAGCAGCGACCCGCGTCGGTAGGTACTCGTTGACGAGGAGCGCGGCGCCAAGCGCCAGCGGAACGGCCAGGACGAGCGCCAGGATCGACGTGACCACGGTTCCGTAGACGAACGGCACGGCGCCATAGATCGTGCTCGCCGGCTCCCAGCTCAAACCAAAGAGGAAATCAAGGATCGACTCGTGCTGGAGCAGCTTGGCCGAGTGCAAGGCCGTGTCGACGAGCATCAACAGGATGGCGGCCAATGCCAGCCATGAGAGGAGGCGAACGCCCCAGCCCAGGAGGGGATCGCCGATGCTGAGGTTGCGCCGTCTGATGAGCGCGCCGGGACTCTCGGGTCGGACCGGGGCAGTTTCGGCGGTCATCATTCCCTCGGCAGTGTACGTACGGAGAGGGGCGACGCCAAGGGACGCCGCCCCTCTCGGACTGTGCCTACTTGTACAGCGCGTCGACGATCGGCGTGCCGTTATAGGTGATGGTCGCGATCTTCGCGAGCGCAGCCTCTCGCAGTGCGTCAGGCAGGACCGCGTAGCCCAGGGCCTTTGCCGAATCGCCGCCATCGAGCAGAGCCCAGATCAGGAAGTGAACGACCGCCTGCGACTGCTGCTCGTTCTGGTTGACCTTGTCCTGCTGCTGGTAGACGAGGAGCCAGGTCGCCGTGACGATCGGGTACGCGTCAGCGGCTGCAGAGTCCGACACCGAGAAGGTGAGGCTGTCGGGAATCGTGTCGAAGGTTGCGGCGGCAGCCGTGCTCTCGAGCGACGGAGTGATGAAGGCCCCTGACTTGTTCTTCACGTTCCCGAACGGGAGGCTGTTCTGCGTCGCGTAGGCCAGCTCGACGTAGCCGATCGCGCCGGGCGTGCTGGTGATGTTCCCCGCGACGCCGGCGTTGCCCTTGCCACCCAGGCCGACCGGCCAGCTGACTTCCTTGCCGCTGCACGGGTCGACCGCGGCCTTCCAGTCGGTGCTCACCTTGCAGAGCCAGGTGGTGAAGGCGTTGGTGGTTCCCGAGCCGTCGTTCCGGTGGGAGACGGTGATCGCCAGATCAGGCAGGGTGACTCCTGCGTTGTCGGCGGCGATCGCCGGGTCGTTCCAGTTCTTGATGGCGCCGGTGAAGATCTTGCCGATCACCTCCGGGCTGAAGTTGAGCGGCTTGGAGATGCCGCCCACGTTGTAGGCCATCACGATCGAGCCGAAGACGGTCGGGATGTGCAGGATCGGGCCATTCGCCGCTTCCGCCGCCGCCTGCTCTTCCGGCTTCATCGGCGCATCGGAACCGGCGAACTGGACGATGTTGGCGGTGATGTCCTTGACTCCCTGGCCCGATCCGCCGCCGGTGTAGCTGATCTGAATGCCGGTAGCAGTCGCGTAGTCGGTCGTCCACTGCTCGTAGACCGGCTGCGGGAAGGTCGCCCCGTCGGCCGCGATGGCGCCGGTGTAGTCGGGCTTCGGCGGAACCTTGGTCAGGTCAACCGCGGCTGCTGACGGCGCGACGGAGACGGCCGCAGAAGCAGCCGCCGATTGGGCCGCGGAAGGCGAGTTGCTCGAGTTCGAGCAGGCCGCCGCGAGCAGCGAAATGACAATCGCAACAGCGAGCATGGATGGCCGCTGGCTTCTGTAGTTCAAATCGAGATCTCCTTCGTCCTTGGGCCGAGGCGTGCAGAGACGCATAGGTCGGCCAGGCCACCATTGACGGCGGCCCTTAACCGGGGCTTATCGGAGCGTCAAAGGTCTGTTAAGGGACGTTGCCCTGCTGCACCAACGCGGCCTGCCTTGACGTTCCATTTACGCTTTTCGTTCAAACTCCGGTCCGTGGTTACCGGCGAACTCGCAAGGCCATCTGCACCAGCCGCCCGTAAGCCGCGGCGTTCGGGCGGATCACGAAACGGGGCTGAGCACCGCTTCCTGAACCGTGAGCTCTCATGGCTCGACTTCGGAGAACGCGTGCTCACACTGGCGGAAGACCGCGAGCTGCCCCTTCTGGAGCGCGCAAAGTTCAGCGCGATTTTCGCGAACGGCCTGGATGAGTTCTTCATGGTCCGGGTAGCCGGCCTCAAGGAGCTGGTCGCCGCCGGCCTGGGGACCGTGCCATCGGCCGATGGCCTGACGGCCGCCGAGCAGCTCGCGAGGATCACCGTGCGAGCGCGTGAGCTGGCCCTCAGGCATGCCAACGCGTTTGCGGATGACCTCGTGCCGGCACTGGCGCGGGCTGGTGTCCGCCTGGTCCGCTGGGGCGACCTCGGTTCGGAAGACCGGGAGAGCCTCAGGACGACATTCATCGATCGCATCTTCCCGGTCCTCACCCCACTGGCCGTCGACTCCGGACATCCATTTCCCTACGTGTCGAACCTCTCCCGCAACCTGGCGGTCCTCGTCGAGAACACGGAGACGGGCCAAGCCCTTTTCGCACGCATCAAGGTGCCGCCAGTACTGGATCGCTTCCTGACCGCCGGCGACGGCGTGCTTGTGGCCATCGAGGAGGTTGTCGCGGCGAATCTCGACGTGCTCTTCCCCGGCATGCGGGTCGTGGAGCATCACGCGTTCCGCGTCACGCGCGATGCCGACCTGGATGTCGACGATGACGGCGCGGAGGATCTCCTCGAGGCCGTGGAGGACGAGCTCCGGCGCCGGCGGGTGAGTCCTGCGGTACGCCTCGAGGTCGAATCAGGGATGCCCGATGAGGTCATTGAGCTGCTTCTCCGCGAGCTGCAGCTTGGCGCGGACGACCTGCACCAGCTCCCCGGACCGCTCGACCTCACCGCGGGGTGGCAGCTCCACCAGCTCGATCTCCCCGAGCTGAAAGTGGCGCCATTCCTGGCTCGCACTCACCCGGCCCTTGCTGCCGTCGGCGATTCGGAGCCCGATTTCTTTGGAGCAATCTCGCAGGCCGATATCCTCGTCCACCACCCGTACGACAGCTTCGCCACCAGCACGCTGCGGTTCCTCGAGCAGGCCGCGAAGGATCCTGATGTCCAGGCGATCAAGATGACCCTCTACCGGACCTCCGGCGAAAGCCCGGTCGTGAAGGCTCTCGTCGAGGCGGCTGGCAGGGGGAAGGAGGTCGCGGTGCTCGTCGAGATCAAGGCCCGATTCGACGAGACCAACAACATCGGCTGGGCCCGGGTCCTGGAGCGCGCTGGGTGCCATGTCGTGTACGGCGTCATCGGTCTCAAGACCCACGCGAAGCTCTGCATGGTGGTACGCGAGGAGCAGGGCCGGCTGCGCCGTTATGTCCATGTCGGTACCGGCAACTACAATCCCACGACGGCGCGCATCTACGAGGACATCGGGATCTTCACGGCGTCGCCGACGGTGGGAGCCGACGTCGCGAACCTGTTCAACTTCCTGACTGGCTACGCCAAAGGCGCCGATACCGTCTCGCTGATCGTTGCCCCACGCCAGATGCGGGAGCGCATCGTCGCGCTGATCGAGCGTGAAGCCGAACTGTCCGCCAACGGCGGCGAAGGCCGGATCACGCTGAAGGTCAACAGCCTCCTCGACGAGGCGATCATCGAGGCGTTGTACGCCGCCTCCGGTAAGGGGGTCGAGATCGATCTCATCGTGCGGTCGATCTGCGCCCTGCGCCCCCAGGCGCCCGGGTTGAGCGAGCGAATCCGGGTTCGCAGCATCGTCGGGCGTTTCCTGGAGCATTCGCGCATCCTCGCCTTCGGGAACGGCGGTGACCCCGAGGTGTACGTGGGAAGCGCCGACCTCATGCATCGCAACCTCGACCGACGGGTAGAGACGCTGGCTCGTGTGGAGAGCCCCGCCTTGCGGCGCGAGCTGCTCGACTGCCTCGACCTCGCCCTGCGCGACACGGCGGGGACGTGGCTGCTCGAGCCATCCGGGAGCTGGGTTCGCGCCCATCCGGAGGAAGGGCAGCCGGCGTTCAGCCTGCAGGGGGAGCTGATGCGAAGGGCGACGGCAGGTGCGTGAGCGGGAGATCAAGTTCGCCGTAGGTGAGACCTTCGTGCTGCCCGATCTCAGCGGCGGGGTCGATGGTGTCGCGGAGGTACGGGCGCTTCCAGATCTCGACCTGACGAGCGAGTATCACGACACAGCCGACCTCCGGCTGGCACGCCACGGCGTGACGCTTCGCCTCCGCACCGGAGACGCTGACGGCGACGCCTGGACCCTGAAGCTGCCGGTTGCGGGCGCAGATGGGTCTGAGCGCGAGGAAATTTCCTTCCTGGGCCCCCTGCTTGAGCCACCTCCCCTGGCACGGGAGATGGTGCTGGCCTTCACCCGACGAGCACCGCTCGCCAAGGCCGCGGTCCTGAGGACTCATCGTCGGCGATGGGCGATTCTCGACGCAGCTGGGGACGACCTTGCTGAGCTGGCACTCGACGAGGTGTCGGTTGGTGACAACGGCACCGTCATGACGCGGTTTCGGGAGCTGGAGCTCGAGAGCCGCGGGCCAGACCTGAACGATCTGTCTCACGTAGCCCAGGCGCTCCAGCGTCAGGGTGCGGTTCTGGCCGAGCCGGTGCCGAAGGCGATTCGTGCGCTCGGGCCTCGTGCGACTGCGCCGCCGGACCTCGTCATGCCCGCGATGGGTCCCACGCAGCCGGGTGCGGATGTCGTACGTGCCGCGCTGGTCGCCGGGGTCCGACGCCTCGTCACAAACGATCCATTCGCCCGGCTGGGCGATGCTGAGGCGGTGCACCAGATGCGCGTTGGTGCGCGACGCCTGAGGAGCGACCTCGTGACCTTCCGAAGGCTGCTCGACCGGCGATGGGCTGAAGCGTTGGGCTCGGAAGTGCACTGGATCGCGGACCTGCTCGGGGCCCAGCGGGATGCCGATGTTCTCCTCGGCTCGATCACGACCAAGCATGCGGACCTGCGGCCCGGCATTGATCAGCTCGTATCCATGCTCGAGATGCGCCGGGCTTCGGCTCGCGAGGCGCTTCTGGGTGGGCTGCGATCGCCTCGCTACCTGGACCTGCTCGATCGGCTGATCGGGGCTGCCCAGTCCCCGATGCTGAGCGGGCGCGCCGAACGCGAGGCCGCCACGACGCTCGTACCAATCCTCGATCGCGCGGCGCGCAATTTCGTCCGGGCCGCATCCGGGTTGGCGGAGACGTCAGTACCGGACCCTGAGTATCACGCCGTCCGCATCGAGGCGAAGAAGCTTCGGTACGCGGCTGAAGCCGCCGCGCCCTCCCTTGGGAGTCGTGCGCAGGAGGCGGCAGCGATTGCGTCCAGCGCGGCAGAGGTTCAGGACCAGCTCGGGCGGTTCCAGGACGCCGTCGTGCTGATCGGCGAGACCGAGCGAGTGTTCGCGGAGCACCCGAACGACGCTCATTTCGCGCTTGCCGCCGGCCGGCTCCTCGAGCGGCAATACGCCATCAAGCGAGACACGGCGGACGACGCGACGCGCGACGTGCGGCTGCTGATGAAGAGGGCACACCGCTGGTGGCAGGGATGAGCAATGAGGCCACGATCCGCGCTGCCGGCGGCGTGCTGTGGCGCGCGGCGACCGAGGGCGATGAGGAAGCGGGCGTGGAGGTCGCGGTCATCCATCGGCCGCGCTATGACGATTGGAGCCTGCCGAAGGGCAAGCTCGCGGCAGACGAGGCAGCTCCAGACGGCGCGGTTCGCGAGGTGCTGGAGGAGACCGGCTACCACGTTCGGCTTGGGCGGTCGCTGGGGGAGACGCGGTACATGAAGCTGATGGATGGCGTGGAACGGCCCAAGGTCGTGCGCTGGTGGGCGATGGAGGCCGGTTCCGGAGCATTCGTGCCGACTCGTGAGGTCGACGGGATCCGCTGGCTGACGCTCGGCGAGGCGCACGCACTCCTGACGCGCGAGACGGATCGCGAGCTGCTGGACCGCTTCGTCCGCGGGCCGTCGCCGTCGCGGATGGTCCTCCTCGTTCGGCACGCCCGGGCGGCTGCTCGAGACGCCTGGAAGGGACCCGACGAAGACCGGCCACTCGACGAGTGCGGCTGGGCCCAGGCCGATGCAATCGTCCGTCTGCTTGCCCACTTCGACCCGACCGGGATCGTGTCCGCCGACGTGCGCCGGTGTCGTCAGACGGTCGGGCCGCTGGCTGACTCCCTGGACGTGCCGATCGAGGACCAGCCGCTCCTCTCCGGCGTGCGGTACGCAGCCGATCCCGATGCCACCGTCGCATTCCTGCGGACGATGGGCGGGCCACACCAGGCGACGGTGGCATGCAGCCAGGGTGAAGTGATCCCTGACCTCGTCGCGCGGGTCGCGGCTGCCGACGAAGTGGAACTCCCGACGATCTCGTCAGCTAAGGGCAGCACCTGGGCGCTCGCGTTCCGCGACGATCGGCTCGTCGAGGCTGAATACTTCCCGCCGCCACGCGTCGAGGAGTGCGGGACCGCCTGACTCCCCGGCGGCTGCCCGCGGCTATCCTCGGACGATCACCCACCGCATACGGGGAGGTCCCATGCCACAGCTCTTCATCGCGGGCACCACCGGCCTCCTTGCCGGGCTGCTCTCAGGCCTGTTCGGGATCGGCGGGGGAATCGTCATCGTCCCGATGCTGATCTTCCTGCTCGGGTTCACTGCGACGCAGGCGGCGGGGACGTCGCTCGCGGCCTTATTGCTGCCCGTCGGCGCGCTTGGCGCCTACGAATACTGGCGCGCTGGATTCGTGGACGTGCGGGTCGCTGCCCTGCTCGCACTCGGCCTCCTGGCGGGCGCCTACCTCGGGGCTCGGCTCGGTATCTCGCTGCCCGTCGAAGCGGTCCAGCGGGCGTTCGGGGTGCTGCTGATCGTGGTTGGAATCCGCTTCGCCCTCTTCACCTGATGGCCGGATTTGACATCCCGTTGACGACTCGCTGCTAGGGTCCGGCGATGGAGAAGCGACGCGTCCTGTTTGTCTGCACCCACAACAGCGCTCGGTCGCAGATGGCCGAAGCGATGTTGGGCGCGTGGGGCGGAGATACCTTCGAGGCTCGGAGCGCCGGAACCGAGCCGACTGGGATCACCCCGGAGACGTTCGAGGTCATGCGCGAGATCGGCCTCGACCTCGAGGGCCATCGGAGCAAGGACATCGACGAGTTCCGCGGCCAGGCCTTCGAGTGGTTCATCACCGTCTGCGACGAGGCCCAGAAGCACTGCCCCGTCCTGCCCGGAGCGGAGAACGTTGGCCACTGGAGCATGCCTGATCCGGCCGACGCCATCGGAACGCCCGAGGAGCGCCTGCAGTTCTCTCGGGACGTCCGCGACCAGGTGCGCAACCGCATCCGGATGTTCATCCTGGCTGGTGGCCGCACGGACCTTGCTGCTCCCCAGCCGACGGTCATCGGGTAGTCCAACCGCGCGTTCGAGGGCCGTCCGCAAGGGCGGCCCTCAACCGTATTTGGGATGGCGCCGAACGAGCCGATGGGCGACACTGTCGCGAGCACATCCAGCTGAACGAAGGAGTCGGTCTCCATGTTCAACCTCGACCTGGCGCGGCTCACGCACCGGCACGGCAGTGAGTGGTACGAGATGACGCCGGTCTCCGCCCACTCGCCGGACCCTCGCGACCCGGAACGGCGCCTCCTCGCGGGGGAGCGCGTCTTTCGCTGCACCGGCTGTGACGAGGAGATTCGGATCCTGCCTCCCGACGTCCCGGGCTGATCGGGGTCAGAGGGCCGTGTGGGATTCGAACCCACGACACGAGGATTAAAAGTCCCCTGCTCTGCCACTGAGCTAACGGCCCGCCGACCAGCATAAAGGGCGGCCGCCGTGCGGCGACCGCCCTTCGACTAGTTGAAGGCCGTGACTAGGGAGCTGCTGCCGCAGCCACCTCTCCGAGAAGAGCCTCGCCCTGCCCGATCAGCGACTTGGCCTGCTGGTTGTTGACCGGCGCACCATCGAACGCGGTCGCGTTCAGGATGCTCCGCATCTGTGCGGCCAGGGCGTCACGGGTGCTGGTCCATCCAGCGATCTGGGCCTCGAGTGCCGCGTACACGCTGTCATCGCTCAGGCTCCCGCTCTTCAGGGCCCTCGTCGAGACGATGAGGGTCGCCTGACCGAACGCACCGAACGGCGCATTCAGCTGCTTGTAGACCTGCGCCAGCTTGAGCCAGATGGACCGATGTCCCACGATCTCGAGCGGGGACGCCCACCCGTACAGCGGCTCGATGATCACGCGTCCATCCTGCACGTAGTCATCCTCGAGCCCGACCAGGCGCAGGATCGTCGGCCGCAGGTCGGTGTGATCGGTCCACGTCGTGTTGTCCTGTCCCAGGTTCCGCACCCCGGGGCCGACGATGCCGATCCAGGTGTTGGCGATCTCCGGGGCAATGCCGCCGTGGTTCCAGGCGAACGTCTGGAGGCTCGGCCCCGGTAGCGTGATGCACGACGGGGTCGGCATCCCGCAGCTCGCACCACTGGCGAATAGGAAGTAGTCGGGGTGCGCGAACATCGTGAACGTCGGCGTCCTCAGCGGATCGCCGGTGACCATGTGCAGTGCATCCATCTCCACCGGATCGGCCATCGCCACCGTCAGGTCGTCGGTCGCTCCGGTTAACGGGTTCAGGGCGGTCAGCACACCGGTCGCCCGTTCGAAATCGCGAGTGACTGCGGCGTCCCGGGCCGGATTGCCGTTCAGATAGATCGTCGGAGCCATGTCCGAATGCACGGCGAACGGCGTCGTGATGCCCTGCTGCGACTGAAGCAGCCCGCGCAGGTTGCCGTTCACCTCGGTGGCGGCCGTGTACGAGCACGCCGTGTTCACGCCGTCGCAGCCGGCCGGCGTGGGCTGGGAACCGACGAAGTGGTCGCCCTCCTCGACCGTGAAGACGAACAGGGTGTTGCTCTTGTTGATGCCGTCAGCGGCCAGCCTCGTGAAGAACTTCGCGAAGGCATCGTCGTAGCGCTTGAGCTGGGCCACGTAGCCGGCCTGCCCGGGACCAAAGGCGATGTGCTGCTCACCGGAGATCCCGTGATCATCGTGGGCATCGGTGATGTAGCCGTAGGTGATCGGGATGCCGGCTTCCTGCATCCGGGCCACGTACGACAACGTGTTGGTTGCGAAGTCGCCGTCGAAGCCCGGGAAGCCCGTGTGGCGGATGCCGCCCACGTAGTCCTGGATCACGTTGCCGTCGAGGTCCAGCATTGGTCCGCCGTTGATCACCGGCGCGACGTACTTCGCCCCGAACAGGGCATTGAACCCGGTGTAGCCACCTGGCTCATCGGGCAGGAGGTCCGGTCGGCCGTGGTTCGAGGTGGAGCACCGATCGTCGTCCGCGGCACAGTGGACCGCGACGCCCACGTAGTCGGCGAAGCCCTGCGCCGGGTTGGCGGCAACTTCGGCCGCTTCAGGCGACGCCGGTCCGAACACCGTCGGGATGTCGATCGCCGTGTTCTCGAGAACGACGTTCCCCGTTGCGAACGCACCGACCGTGCAGCCGGCACGGGTGTAGGGAACCCAGGGCGCCGGAGCGTTGTGCCCGGCCTCGGTGATCATGTTGTAGTTCGTGTCGAACGGCGCCACCCCACCCGGAGGGGTGAAGACCGGCGCTGTCCAATACGCGAATGAGACTCCCGTGTTGGTGAGACCCGACGCATCCGGCCGGTAGTAGCGGAACGAGTTCGACACCGCCTGGCCGTGACGATCGGGATAGACCCCGGTCAACGAGCTCATGATCCCGCCGGCGGTGTGCGAGATCAGCACGGTGTGGTCATTCGTGAGCAGTGTCCCGTTGCCCCGAATGAAATTGAGCAGATGGGGCATCTGCTCAAGGTCGGAGGGGACATTCGGGTTGTCACGCCGGAAGTGCGTGTTGTCGAACTGCAGGTAGATGACGTGCTTGATCGCTCCGTTCACCGAGTTCAGCTGACATCCATCGGCGGCCTCGACCTTTGGCGCTGCCAGGCCCGGGCCGATGACGATCGAACTCAGCGCAAGGAGCAAGGCAACGCCGATGACGAGGATCCGGTCGGGCGTCGCCGGCACAGCGGAGGAGAGTTGACGGTGCAAAGCGGCCTCCTTTCGAACGACCGCGCCGGACCTGCTGGGCTCACTTGCCAGCCACGACGCGAGCGCGGATGAGAGCGGCGGATTGGCCGCCCGAGACTACGCTGCACCCCAGACCATAACTCTTCGTCAACCGAAAGTGAAACGGGTCGTCGGCGTGGTAGATTCGGCCGGCCGATGCGCAGAATCCTCCTCTGGATGGCCCGCAGCCGCCTGCTGAAGCGGTGGCTGCCGCGGATCTGGTTCGTGCGCCGTGCGACGCGGCGCTTCATGCCGGGCGAGACGATGGAGGAGGCGCTTGACGCCGCGGAGTTCTTCCGCCCCCACAAGATCGGTGTCCTCTTCACGCACCTGGGCGAGAACCTGGCGAACCTGGCTGAGGCCGATGCCGTCGCCAAGCACTACCACACCCTGCTCGACCGTATCGGCGCCCGCGGGCTGGATGCCGAGATCAGCGTCAAGCCGACCCAGCTGGGCCTCGACCTCGACCGCGAGGCCACCCTCGAGCACCTCTCCGGCCTCGCCGATCACGCGGCGCAGGGGAACGGGCTCCTGTGGCTGGACATGGAGGGGAGCGCCTACACGGATGCGACCCTTGACCTGTATCGGTCCCTCAAGGAAGCCCACCAGAATGTTGGGGTCTGCCTGCAGGCCTACCTGCGCCGCACGACCGCCGATGTGCACGCCCTGCTGCTGCTCAAACCGGCGATCCGCCTCGTCAAAGGGGCGTACGACGAACCAGCCGAGATCGCCTTCCGTCGCCGGGAGGAGGTGAGCTTCGCCTACCAGTCCCTCTGCGTCCTCATGCTCCCCGCCGCGGCAGCGGGCGACCTGAGGCTTGGGATGGGGACTCACGACACGGCGCTCATCGAGCGGGTCGCGGCTCATGCGGCCGGGCTGGGGATCGAGAAGGATGCATTCGAGATCGAGATGCTCTACGGGATCCGGCAGAACGAGCAGCTGCGACTGGCGGCTGAGGGCTACCGGGTGATGGCACTGATCGCCTACGGCGAGGCGTGGTACCCGTGGTACATGCGCCGGCTCGCCGAGCGGCCGGCGAACGTCTGGTTCGCGCTCCGGCAGATCGTGGGCTGAGGGCCGGGCCGATGCGAGTGCTGCTGGTCGGGGTTGGGACGGTGGGGGCGGCGATCGCCCGCATGGCGGCGGGGCGCGACTGGTGCGAGCTGATGGTCCTCGCCGATTACGACCTCAGCCGGGCCAGCGAGCTGGCAACGGAAATCGGCGACGGGGAGCGGTTCGCGGTCGAGGTGATCGACGCGCGCGACGCCCGCGTGGTTGCCGACCTGGCGAGGCAGCATCGGGTCGACCTGGTCATGAATGCCGTGGACCCGCGCTTCGTCATGCCGCTCTTCGAGGGCGCGCTCGCCGCGGGCGTCAACTACATGGACATGGCGACGAGCCTGTCGCGTCCGCATCAGGATCAGCCGTTCCGGCTGCCGGGCGTCAAGCTCGGCGACGAGCAGTTCGCAAGGAACGCCGACTGGGAGCGGGCCGGCCGCCTCGCGCTGGTGGGGATGGGGATGGACCCCGGCCTGACCGACGTCTTCGCCGCATACGCCGCCAAGCACCTCTTCGACCGAGTCGACGAGGTGCATATCCGCGATGGCGGCGACCTCCACATCCCCGGCTACGCGTTCGCCCCGGTCTTCAGCATCTGGACCACGATCGAGGAGTGCCTCAATCCCCCGGTCGAGTGGGACGGTGCCCAGCGCGACTGGATCACGGCCGAGCCGTTCAGCGCACCGGAGGCGTTCCCGTTCCCCGAGGGGATCGGCCCCGTCGAGTGCGTGAACGTCGAGCACGAGGAGGTCCTGCTCGTCCCCCGCTACCTCCCCGACGCGCGTCGCGTCACGTTCAAGTACGCCCTGGGCAGCGACTTCATCCAGAAGCTCCAGTTCCTCCACGATATCGGCCT